>ERZ795049.1263-NODE-1263-length-34359-cov-12.327105_pt1 | contig 34359 bp, 29 predicted proteins | sample MGYA00375133_ERZ795049 | MGnify/ENA primary metagenome ERZ795049 (study PRJEB30178, sample SAMN05720147) | activated sludge metagenome | isolation source: anaerobic digester from wastewater treatment plant | place: Japan | collected 2015-04-20 ... | reverse complement strand
TGGGATAGCACTTGGAAATATGGGGATAAGTATGTATATGCCTATGATATCAATGGAAACCAAATACAAAGTGAATATTCCGTGTGGGATACTATAAGCAGAATATGGGTAGAAGTGAATAAACAGGAATGGGTTTATAAAGATACGTATATTTATTTTACGAATGATTTTCCTTTATACAATAGGTATTACGAATGGGATGGAACGGCATGGGAACTGCAATTTTCTACAGAATGGATTTATAATACTGTAGGAGACATTATAGAGGTGGTTTATAGCGAACTATTCAATGATTCTTTGAAGGTAAAAACGAGAATGGTAACCACTACCGATACCACTCATTTACGTGCAAGTTTAGTATTTAATGAAAAACCATGGGATATAATGTTTAGCCAACACTTAAGGACGGATTATTATGTGTATGACTCTGTTGAGACAATTATTTCGCATGATTCTGTACTTTACTATTGGTCAAGTATTAATGTATGGTCGCCACCTACTTATACCATTTCAGGCACAGTTACTCTTGACGGTAACCCCTTAAAAGATGTAAAAATCACTTATGCAAAGAATAAATGGGAAACTACTAATTCACTTGGAGAATACACTGTGTCTGTAGATAGCGGAAGTACGGTTGTTTTGACACCCTCTAAAACAGGCTACACATTTACACCGGCTTCTATTACTTGTCCAAATGTGTCTAGTAATCTTTCCAATAAAGATTTCCAAGCCACTGATGTAGGAACGTCACCTACTTATACTATCTCAGGCAAAGTTACTGTTAATGGAGACCCCTTAACAGGTGTACAAATCACTTATGCACCGAGTAAATCGGTAACTACTAATTCACTTGGAGAATACACTGTGTCTGTAGATAGCGGAAGTACGGTTGTTTTGAAACCCTCTAAAGCAGGCTATACATTTACACCGGCTTCTATTACTTGCCCGGATGTATCCGGAAATCTTTCCAATAAAGATTTTCAAGCTACTAAAGTAGGTATTACAGATGTCGACAATACGAATACCAAATTGGTTGTTTATCCTAATCCGACCAAAGGAATAGTGTATATTAGCAGTGAGTGTGATATCAAACTATATGATATACAAGGTAAAAAACTACAAGAAATCCGAGGCAATCAAATTGATATTTCTTCTTATCCTCAAGGAATGTATTTCTTGAAAGTGGAAGGTAAAACGCTAAAGATAGTGAAAGAATAAAATTTAGTTAATACTATTCAATAATTGTTAATAATTAAGAAGTCTTTACGGAGACTTCTTATTTTTTTGTAAAATAATTGAACGGAATGTATAGTTTTTTAGTACTTTTGTAAAAAATGCTAATATTCTTAAAAAATACTTTATGGCAGGAATATTATTCAATGAAATTATTTTTGGACCTATCAAAAGTCGAAGGTTAGGTAATTCTTTAGGCATTAATCTATTGCCTAAATCACATAAAGTCTGTACATTCAATTGTATATATTGTGAATGCGGTTGGGGGCAACAGGCTAAGTACAACATCGAAAAGCTACACCCGGCTTCGGTTATTATTCCTGTCATAGAAGAAACGATGAAAATGTTGCGTCAAAAAGGAGAAAAAATAGACAGCATTACCTATGCAGGCAATGGAGAGCCAACTATCCACCCTGAATTTGAGATAATTACTGATGCTATCCTTGAGTTAAGAAAACGCTATTTTCCTTCTACCATTATCAGTTGTTTATCCAATTCTTCGCAATTGCATCGCCCCGATGTGGTGGCTGCCTTAAAAAAAATAGACAATCCGGTAATGAAATTAGACACGGCTTTACAAACCACCTTTCTTTTACTGAATATGCCCTATATTGATATTGATATAGCTACCATATGCAAGCACTTGCAGCTCTTTGAAGGTAAATTAAGCATACAAACCCTATTTTTGCGGGGTACCCTTGACGATGGAACTCTCATTGACAATACGACAGAGGAAGAAGTAGCAGCATGGATTGAATGCCTGAAACAAATTCGTCCTCATAGTGTTATGCTTTATCCTATTGATAGAGAAACACCGGCTTCTCATTTAGAAAAAATAGATAAAGATACGCTTGAAAAAATTGCTGTACAAGTGAGAAAATTAGGTGTTAAAACATCAACGTATGAATAATATAGAAACTATAATTCCTATCGAAATCATAGAATTGGAAGACAAGCATAACTTGCATCCCATTATTGAAGCTAAAATAAATGGGAATCCCATACGTTTAGTAATTGATACGGGAGCTTCACATACTTGCATAGATAAAAAGGAAGTTAAATCATTGTTAAAAAATAAAAACAATATCTCGAATGATATAGTGATGGGAATAGGGAATAAGAAAATGAGAAATACCATTGTTAACATTCAAGAACTTCAGCTTGGAGAAGTAATAATCAAAGATTATCCTGTAGTGGCACTTAAAATTTCACATATCAATAAGATGTTGAAGATGTTAGGATTAAAGCCGATAAACGGACTTCTCGGAAGTGATTTATTGCATAAATACAATGCCGTAATTGACTATAAAAACTCTTGTTTAACTTTAAATACGAATACGTTATGAAAAAAATAATTTTACTGATAGCCGGTATTTTTGTTTCTTATCTGTCTTTTGCACAACTATTAGAAGTCGATTGGTTTACTTCTTATGGTGATAATGCTACCGATATGGCTAGAAATCTTGCTGTTGATAAAGCCGGAAATACTTATATTATTGGTTATATTACCAAAAATACGGGCGATTTTAACAATCCTAAAAGGCAAACACAGACTTTTTTGCTTAAATACGATTGCAAAGGAATTTTAAAATGGAGAAAGGAAATCGGTGGTGATAACGATAACGAAGGAAAAGCTGTTGCCGTTGACGACGAAGGAAATGTTTACATATCGGGAGTTTTTGTTAGCACTATTAATTTAGACAAAATCAATTTGATTAAAGATTCGGAAGATGTGAATACTTATATTGCTAAATACGACAGCAATGGAGTTTATTTATGGCATAAGATTTTAAGACCTCATCAAGAAGATGCGGAAGAAGAGCATCATCATGGTGACAGCCATAGCGGGCATAAGCATTTTCATCCTATTGTCAATCAAATTACCGATATGAAAATAGACCGCAATAATGCCATTTATTTAACGGGTTATTTTAGTGAAGGAATGGATTTCGACCCCTCTGAAAATGAAGAAATATTAACTGCCGAAGGCAATATGAATGCTTACATTGTCAAATTAGATAATGAAGGACAATATGTATGGGCTAAGGTTGTAAGCAGTAAAGATGTTAGCAAAAGCAATGCTTTGGCTTTCGATAGCCAAGATAATGTTTATTTGACAGGTTCTTTTACCAAAACCGCAACTTTAGGTAAGTTGAGTCTTGAAGCCGATGGAGGAACAGCTTTATTTATAGCTAAACTCAACCAAGACGGAAAAGAACAGTGGATGAAAAAAATCACTAATACCAAAAACAATAGCGGTAATTATATCTATATTGACTCTAATGATTGCGTTTATATAACGGGCTATATAAGTTCCCGCACCGAATTTGATGAAATAGAAACAGTATTGGAAGTTTACGAAAACGCAAACAATCTTTTTATTGCTAAATTAAAAACCGATGGTGCATACGAATGGGTAAAAGCAGTAAAAGGAAAACCTTATGCAGCCGGAGAATGTATTGCTACTGATTCTTATGGAAATATTTATGTGTCAGGATATTTTAACGGAACCATTGAGGGTGGAGAAGAACAAACCGTTTACGCTTCCGGCAAAGAAGACGGTTTCTTAATGATGTTAGACAAAGAAGGTAACATTATTTATACTTATCCCATCGGAGGAATCGATCATGACAGAGCTTCGCGTATGCTTATCCATGACGATAATTCTATTGTACTGATTGGAGCACATAATGGTCCTTTCTTTATAGATCCGGTAGCTTTTACTGATTATGTTGATTTTCAAGGAACGACAGATGCTTTTATTATTAAATTTAGCCATGCACTATCCATACCGCATGTAAAAGTAAAAGAAGTAAACGCTAATAGTATAGAATTAGAATGGGATGCTCAATCTTATGCTGTTGGCTATGAAGTAATATTGCATTACGATAAGTATAAAACTACTTATTATGTAGGAAATAACAGTATGATTATTAGTCCGCTTTTACCCGGTAAAGCCCATACAATTAGAGTAAGAGCTTTTAATAATAGTAAACACAGTAAACAAGCGGAAGTGAAAGTCGTTACTCCTCCTATTGCTAACGAAGCCAAAGGAATAAAAAACAATGAATTTACTGCAAGTTGGACGAAAACAAAAAGCGAGAAATTCAAACTATTTGTTTCGACAAAAGAAGATTTTTCCGTATGTTTACCCGAATTTAATGGTATAAGTGTAAATAAAAATAATCTAAAAATTGCTAATTTACAGGATAATACTACTTATTATTATCGTCTGCAAACAGCTACGGGGCATTTTTCCAATACAGTAAGTATAACAACAAAATAATAACGTATGTCGGATAAGGGAAAAAAACTGATACAACTTATTCTGTTTTTAGGATTGGGAGTGTTTTTTATATGGTTTTCTATCAAAGATTTAGATGCCGAACAGCGTCTCGTAATCATTACAAATATCAAAGGTGTAGTCTTAGATAATAAATGGGTGTTTTTAGTCTTGAGTGCTGCTATCGGTTTTATTAGTGTTATATTTCGTGCCAATCGTTCCATTCTTTTATTGGAACCGTTAGGGTATAAAGTATCTAAAATCAACGCTTATCATTCGGTTATGATTTGTTATTTAGCCAATTTGGCTTTTCCACGATTAGGAGAAATTATGCGTTGTACTTTTATACAAAGTTACGAGAAAGTCCCTTTTCAAAAAACATTTGGAACCGTTGTAACAGAACGAATTGTCGATTTAGTGAGTTTTGGAATAGTGTTTCTTATCGCACTGTTTTTCGAAAAAGATAAAATTCTTTCCATCTTTAGCAATAGTAATAGTTCGAGTACTAGCTCTCTATTTCATAGTCCTTTGTTTATAATAGGACTAATTGTTTTAGCAATCATACTTTTATATTTTTTATTTAAGAAGCACATAAAAAAATGGAAAATATTTGTAAAAATTAAAAAGATTATTCTAGAGTTTTGGGCGGGTATTCTATCCGTAACACGCTTAAAACGTTCTTTTCTGTTTATTTTTTACACCCTAATGATTTGGGTATGTTATTATTTTATGTTTTTCGTTATTTTGTTTGCTTTTCCTGAAATTACGGCATTAAAAGAACAAATGTGGATAGCTTCTTTATCGTGTATAGTTATAGGAACTTTTGGGTTTATTATATCTCAAGGCGGATTAGGAGCTTATCCATTGCTGATAGCCACTATATTACTTCTCTATGGTATCAATAAAGAAATTGGCTTAGCTATTGGCTGGGTAGTGTGGACGACAGAAACCATAATGTATATATTAGGAGGCATTGTTTCTCTGATTATAGCTCCTTTTACCAATCCAAAAAAGAACAAAAATGAACTCGTTGCTTAAAATTAAAAATAAAATCATCACGGTGGATGATTATCTGACAATCAGTAAAGAAGATGATTTTAAAAACAAAAAAATTGTTTTCACCAACGGTTGTTTCGATTTATTGCATCGCGGGCATGTAGAATATCTTTCGCAAGCATCGGACAAGGGTGATATCCTTATAGTCGGGTTGAACACCGATGCATCTGTACAAAGATTAAAAGGCAAACATCGTCCTATCGTTGATGAATATGCACGTGCCTTAGTAATGGCATCTTTACTATTTGTTGATTTTGTGATTTTCTTTGATGAAGATACTCCTTATCAGCTCATTAAAAAGATACAACCTGATATCTTAGTCAAAGGCAGCGATTATGATGAAAATAGTATTGTCGGTGCCGATATTGTGAAAGCAAAAGGGGGAAAGGTGATTACGATTGAATTAACACCCAATTATTCAACTTCTACTATTGAAAAAAAAATCAGAGACAATGTCTAATTTATTCGATATATCTCAATTTGATTTATCCGCTAAGGAAGAAATCGTACATTCGCTTATCTCTCATCGCTTAGTACGTATTGAGCGAATTATTTCTCACGGACAGATTAGCAACAAATGGTACGACCAGCAAGAAGATGAGTGGGTAGTGCTACTGCAAGGCAATGCAACATTAATTTTTGAAGAAGAACAACAGGAAATTAGCATGGAAAAAGGAAGTTATCTTTTTATTCCTGCACATAAAAAACACAAAGTAACGTTTACTTCAAAGCAACCTCCCTGTATTTGGTTGGCTATCTATTTAAATAAAGAATAAGTTTATAGTGATGTCGGAATGTTGAGTACTAAACCCGTCTCCATGACAGGTAGATTAAACAAATGTTTCACTCTTATTGGCGATAGTCGGTATTGAGCATAAACCGCTATAATTCCGTAGCCTAACCTTGCTCTGACACCCCAATATAAAGGCGTTAAGTGAGCAGTGTTCAATTGAGATTTTGTTTTGACAGTCGTTTTTTTGTATTCTAATTGATTGACGGTTTTTTTAGTAATATAGAAGTTGGAAAAATTCCATGCTCCATATACGCCCACATCTAAAAAACAACCGATTCCAAGTTGTCCTGCTGCCACAAAACGAAAACGTTGATATAATTCGACATCCAACGTATTTAACCTGATTTTTTCTTTTATCTTAACATTGGAAGCTAGTGTGTCTTCCGATAAAACGTTTTGTCGAATAGAATAATTTGAGTTATTATAGGCTAAATTAAATCCTAAATTATACCACTTAGCAATATTTCCTTTGAATTGTAAGCCGTAAGTAAACGATTGAGAAGAACCGTATAAGGTGTTCTTATTATCGCTTACAGGTAAAATAAATCCCCAAGCAAAATAAGGCTGAATGTTGTATTTGGCATTCACTCCAAAAGCGGATGGCTTCATATTGTTGGGAGTTTTGTTAAATATGGTTTGAATGTAGTTAGTAGTATGATAATTGTTATTAGCAACTCCGAAAGGATTTTTATTAAAATAGGCAATGTCTTCCGGACTTAAGGTATACTTATAAGTATAGCCTTTGTAAAATACTCTTAATGTTTTGTTTTTATACAATTCCCTTTTTGCTATTTTGACTTCTTTTTGATAAGTTGATATGTCTAAAGAAGCATTTTTGTCTGCTTTTATTTCGTTGTCATTCTTTATTTGAAGTTGTACATACCTATCTAAAGTTCCATTTTCGTTTTGGATATGGTAAAACAAGCGGTTATCACAATCAAAAGTAATAGGTTGAATAATAATATACTCTTGGGTATCTACTATGTTAAAAGTAGGGATAATCACTGCTATTTTAGGATATAAGAAATAAGATGCCTGCGGAACGCCGTACCCATAAGCATAATCGAAATAAGGGTACATATCGGCAGAGCGTTCTATATCACGTTTTAACTCCATTGCTTTTAATTCGGGATGAGCTTGCCATGCACAAGCAGCAAAACCTGCCACCAATGGGCAAGAAAAGGAAGTTCCTTGCGTATATTCGTAGCCGAATTTATTGCTTTTTTTAGGAGAAGCCACTAAACAATTGGTAGCATAAGCACATACATTGGGTTTTAAACGACCGTCGGCTGTAGGTCCATACGAACTGAAATTAGTGTGATAATCATTGTGGTCTATTCCTCCTACGGACAATACGCTATCTGCATCGGCAGGGGTGATGACTATTTTCCAGCTGTTTTTTACCCCTTCGTTTCCCATCGAATTACATACCAATATTCCTTTGGCTGCGGCAAGGTTGGCGGCACGTGCTGCTAAGGATGTTTGTCCGTCCATATCCTTCGTGTTATAACGCATCTCGTTGTATCCTAATGAGCTACTAATGATGTTAGCTCCGTTTTTATCAGCCCATTCCATGGCTTGCATCCACCACACTTCTTCGCGTGCCGGCTCTGTTGCTACTTCGGTTCTGGCTAATAAAAATTCGGCTCCCGTAGCCAAGCCTAATTTTTCGTTTCCTAACATACCTGTAATACAGCTTAATGTCATGGTGCCATGCGGATGCCATCCGTAAACATTTTCCTTTTTAAGGGGAAAATTCCACGTTTTTATAATTAAATTGTTAACTCTTAAATGTTGAAACGCAGGATGTGTATTTACTTTAGGAAATCCACCGTCAAAAACAGCAATGCGAATACCTTGTCCGTCCATTCCTTTTTCGGCAAACAAATTGCCTTCCATACGCAAAAGTTGCTTATTCAAACTATAGGTGTTGTTTGTTAAAGATGTAAGATATTCGTCAATAGCTAAACAGTCCTCATCGTAAGAGGTTAATTGCATATTAGAATGAATAGGAAGTACTTGTTTAACAAAAGGATAATTCTTTATTTTTTCTATGTTTTCATTGCTTGCTACTACGGCTATTGCATTCAGCCAGCGTGTTTCACCTATTATTTCATCCGATAATTTTTCAATGCTTTGAACGTAATCGCTGTTGAGAGGAAAATCGGTACTATCGTACAAGGGAATATGATGTTGTAAACGTCTTTCTATTGCTTTGCTGTCAAAATAGCAATAAGGGTCAAATTGTGTGTTTGCTTTATCGGCAAAAAACACCCAATACATATTTTGTGCATTGACGCTGTAGACGCCAATTATCAATAGTATAAAAAAAACGTTTTTAATAGCCTTAATTTATTAAAAGCAAAAAGTCTTTTTTCCATAGAAAAAAGACTTTTTTGTTATTATTATTTACATTTTACTTCAATTGTAACTTCTTTTCCTTTCGTTACCATTGAAAGACCTTGATAAGGTTTAACGGATTGATCTTCACAAACACTTGCTTCGAAAAATTTAGCCTCTTTGTCTGTATAAACAAAGATTTTTTTTCCGTCTTCATAACGAGTACAATTACAATACTTTGCACAAGATGTTCCTACAATAGCAACCAATGAAAAACCCAATACTACTAAACTTACTTTTTTCATGTATTTAAATTTTAAATGTTAATATTATTTACTGCAAAAATACACTATTTTTAAATATAAAAGATGATTTCTACAATATTTATAAAATTTAAAGTTTGTATTTTAGCCTATTTTATTTATTAAATTTTTATGTATCTTTGCAACAAAAAAAGAGATGCGTTCAATAGAAAAAAATCTTGTCAATATTGCTCAACAAATTCCTACAAATGTAAAATTAGTTGTGGTTTCTAAAACAAAACCCATAGAGGATATATTGCAAGCTTATCAAGCTGGACAAGTCTGTTTTGGCGAAAACAAAGCCTTGGAAATGAAGGAAAAATACGATTTACTCCCAAAAGATATTGAATGGCACATGGTAGGACATTTACAAACCAATAAGGTAAAATACATTGCTCCTTTTGTGCATCTCATACATAGTGTTGACTCTGTTAGGCTTTTACAAGAAATCAATAAACAAGCTCTTAAAAACAATCGTGTAATTGATTGTTTGTTGCAATTTCACATAGCTGTAGAAGAGAGTAAATACGGATTGAAATTACAAGAAGTACAAGAATTATTAGAAAGTGAAACGTATAGCCGGCTTCAAAACATTCGAATTTGCGGTGTAATGGGAATGGCGACTTTTACTGATGATAAAGAATTGATACGTAATGAATTTAAAACTCTTTATAGTTATTATAAAGAATTAAAAAATAATTATTTCAGTAATATCTCCTCTTTTAAAGAAGTATCGATGGGAATGACAGGCGATTTCTCAATTGCTATCGAAGAGGGAAGTACCATGGTACGCATAGGAAGTGCTATATTTGGGGAACGAAATTATAATGTCTAATGAATGTAAAAGAATCTTTATCACAAGTTGTCATTAATATAATAGAGGAGTTGTATGCAACAACTATTTCTCAAGATAGTATTAATATACAAAAAACAAGAAAGGAATTTGAAGGAGATTTTACTCTTATGGTTTTTCCTTTTGTTAAAATATCGAAAAAAAATCCCGATATAACGGCAAAAGAAATAGGGGATTCACTAAAAAATAAATTAGATTACGTCGAAAGTTTCAATGTGGTGAAAGGATTTCTTAATATTTCATTGAAACATACGTTTTGGTTGGATTTTTTACAAAAAGAGAGTAAGAATGATACGTTCGGACATCGAATTCCCTCTGAAAATACATCTCCTATTTTATTGGAATTTTCATCTCCCAATACGAATAAACCCCTGCATCTCGGACATATACGCAACAACTTATTAGGAGATGCAATAGCACGTATATTGACGGCTAACGGAAAAAACGTAATTCGTCTCAACCTTGTTAACGATAGGGGCATTCACATTTGTAAATCAATGCTGATGCATCAAAAGCATTTTGCTAATGAAACACCTCAGTCCACTAATACTAAAGGCGATAAATTAGTGGGAAAATATTACGTCGCTTTTGACAAGCAGTATAAAAATGAAATAGAACAATTAGCCGAAAGCGGCATACCAAAGGATGTAGCAGAGAAAAAAGCACCTATATTATTGGAAGCCCAAGAAATGCTGCGTAAGTGGGAAGACGAAGATAAAGCGGTTCGTGTTTTATGGCAAACAATGAATCAATGGGTGTATCAAGGATTTGACCTTACTTATAAACGTTTGGGAATTCATTTCGATAAAACTTATTATGAATCGGATACTTATCTTTTAGGGAAAAAAATAATTGAAGAAGGTTTGAAAAAGCACGTTTTTTATCAACATGAAGACGGCTCTATCCGTGTTGATTTGCAAGCGGACGGATTGGATGAGAAAATATTGTTACGTGCCGATGGAACTTCTGTTTATATAACACAAGACATTGGAAATGCCGTTCTTAGATATGAAGAATATCAGCCTTCACAATTAATTTATGTGGTAGGCAATGAGCAAAATTATCATTTCGATGTATTGCGGCTTATTTTAGCGAAAAAGTTAGCTTATCCGTGGGCGAATCGTCTTTTTCATTTATCCTATGGTATGGTCGAATTGCCGTCGGGAAAAATGAAATCGAGAGAAGGTACTGTCGTTGATGCCGACGATTTGATGGATGAGATGGTAGCAATGGCAAAACAAAAAACCGAAGAATTGGGAAAAACAACTTTCTCCGATGCGGAAATCGACGAGCTATCGGAAACAATAGGCTTAGGTGCTTTGAAATATTTTATATTGAAAGTAGATCCCAAAAAGAATATTTTATTCAATCCCGATGAGTCGATAGACCTCAATGGGAACACAGCACCTTTTATTCAATATACTTATGCACGTATTTGTTCACTTTTGCGAAAAAGCACAGAGGCTTCTCTGCCTCTTACGACTGTCGACATAAGTCGGCAAGATACGGAAAAAGAAATACTTCGATTATTATATGCTTATCCTGAAACCATAGAAACAGCAAGCGAAGACTTAAATCCTTCGCTGATAGCCAATTATATTTATGAATTAGTAAAAGTGTACAATCGTTTTTACCAAGAAACTCCTATTTTGAAAGAAGAAAATCAAGCTCTAAGATTATTCCGTTTACATCTTTCGGCTTTCACGGCACGTACGGTAAGCGATGCCATGTCTTTATTAGGTATTAATATGCCGGAGAGAATGTAATAGTAAAACACTGTATAAAAAAAAGAGTACCCGTAACGAGTACTCTTTTCTTGCTATTTATTTATTTTTACTTAATAGCATCTTTGAAAGCTGCATTATCTCTAAAGTTTTTAAACTCTATATCTTTCAATGCTTGTTTTTTCATGTCAGGATTGATTTCACAAGCTTTTGCTAAGTTTTTAAATAATAAATTAGCATCGTTAGTTCTTGCTCCAATGATAGCCATTAAGTAATATTCTTTGGCTTCTTTATTTTGTATACACTCAACAGTGGATTTAGCAGCTGTGTAATCTTTCGATAATACTTGATTCAGAGCTACATTATAATTACATTTAGTTGCTTTAAATACGTTAGCGGCATCGCTATAGTTGCCTAATTTCATATTAACTACGCCCATATTATAGTCTTGATTTAAGCCTGCTTTTTGAGAAGCTTCAAAATAATTTTTAGCAGCTTCAAAATCACCTTCCATTAAAGCAACAAGTCCTAAATTGTTTAATACTTCGCCGTTATTAGGATTCAAAGAGTTGGCTTTATCCAATAATTTTTTAGCTTCGTCTAACTTGCCTTCCGATGCTTTAATACAAGCTAAATCATTGTATCCTCTATAATTGTTAGCATATATTTCTGTAGCTTTAGTATAAATATCTTCTTGTGCTTTCTTATCATTGGTCAATGATGCTGCATAAAGCAATTCGTCGTTGCTTAGTTTTTCAGGATCGTTTGCTGCTAATTGTGCTATTTCTTCATCTGTTTTCTTAACTTCCATACAGTTTACTTTAATAATAGCACGACGCAAGCTCGGCAAAATAACGTTATCTACTTCGTCATAGATAGCAATCATATTACGAATTTGTTGTTCGCGTTGGTCCATATCATTTTGTGATTTAATCACATTAATGATTTGACTTTTATCTTTGATATTGGAATTGCCAAGAGCTTCGATGAATCCGTCCCAATCTTCTCCATTGTCTTTTAGTTCAAATTTAAGTTCTTTTTTAATGTCTTTTTCTTTTACATTTTCTTTACGAGCTTTTTCTTTGATACATTTATTGTATTCCGACTCGAACCATTTTTTGCCTGTGGCGGAACGATTAGTTGATAATTCTTGATTTCTTTTTAATTCACCTTCGGGTGATGCCCAGCCAAGAATTTCAATTGTTTCTATGTTAGGTTGTTCGGATACAAAGTTCATTAATTTTTTCAAACCTTCTATGTTTTCTTCTTCTTTATTCAAAGGTAAATTCCAATCTAAAACATCTCTATTGACTTCAAAATAGATAATTCCGGTTTGAGTTAATAATTTAGGTCCTACGTAATTATGATCTGCAAATATGAAAAATGAACCGTTTACGGCTTTATCTTTATAAACCAATGTAGGAGCAACATCAACTCTTTCGGAAGTAGTATTGGTTCCTTCGGCTAATTTCACCTCATTTAAAGTTGCTTCTTTCTTTTTAAGTTTTGCCTGAGGTGTTGCTACAAGCTCGCAAGTTTGATAACTGGGCTTATAATCTAAGGTGTGCGTATAAGTGAAGCTGCCACCTGTTTTATAGCCAATTACTTGATTGCCACCCTTTACTTTTTCTCCTTCTAAGTTAATTGGCGGTAAAGTAACTGTTTCGCCTGAAGGTGTTTTGAGGACAGGTGTCAACACTATAGTGGCTTTTTTGTTAAAATACTTTTTAGGATAATCACCTTTGATTTCCATTTTCATTTTACCACCGTGAACTTCAAGCGGATTAGGCGTAACCGTATACGTAACATCAGCTTGTTTTTTTATCATTTTTTTAAGTCCGCAGTTAGTAAAAAGTAATAAACTTGTACTGACTAATAAAATTGGAATAATTTTAAGCGTTTTCATAATAGAATATGGATTTAATTTATTTTTATATATACATTTATTTTTTTTGTTCATAATCATGTTTGGGATAGTAAATATTGTCTTTTACAACAAAACTTTGAGGATATTGTTCAATTATGCGTTGTTGAAAACCTCTTGCTTCCGTACGTGTTCTGAAATCACCGACACGAACCCTAAAATTAGGCTCTTTAAAAAGAACATAAGAACTTACTTTGGGATAACGCGATGCAAATTCGTTTTGCACATTGATGGCTTGCTGTCTCGAATTATTGCCGGAATCAAAAAATATTTGCACTCTATAGCCTTTTTGTTTGCCGTCTATCGTTTTATTGGAAGATATATGCCCCCTCACTAAGGATGTTATTTCTAAAGGAGCCTCAATATCAACTTGCGATTTGGCAGGGAAAATACCGCAAATCGCTATAAGTAAGACACATACATTCGAAGGTAAATATTTCATTAAAATTAATAAGTTAAAAATATTTTAGGATGCTAAATTATAAAAAAAAATGAAATGAAAACGATTTATTTTTAATTATTTTAAAAAAATTATCAATAAACAATTAAAATTTGAAAATAATGCAAAAAAGACCATTGTTTAGAAAAATGTATGTGAATTTTATTTACTTTTGTAAAAATTTACAGTATATATTTTTTATGCAATGAATGTGAGAATAATACTTGAAAGAATAAGAAGCAAATCGTAAATAATCAGTATATGTATGGATAAAGAGATATTATTAAAAAAGATTCAAGACAGAGAAATCAAGGTGGGGGTAGTAGGTTTAGGCTATGTAGGTTTACCTTTAGCCGTTGAAAAGGCAAAAGCAGGTTTTACCACTATTGGTTTTGATGTACAATCGCATAAAGTAGATAAAGTCAATCAGGGAGTGAATTATATAGGCGATGTAGTGGATAGCGACCTTGCTGAAATGGTGGGAAAAGGAGTGTTGTCGGCGACGACTGATTTTAACTTTATTAGCAATGTCGATTTTGTTGCTATTTGTGTGCCTACGCCTTTGGATAAACACCAGCAACCCGATATTAGTTATGTGAAAAACTCTTGCATCGAAATAGCGAAACACATGAAGAAAAACACTATGGTAGTGTTAGAATCAACGACTTATCCCGGTACTACCGAAGAATTGATAAAACCCTTATTAGAGCAAGGTTCGGGTTTGCGTTGCGGCGAAGATTTTTATTTAGGCTTTTCGCCCGAACGTGTCGATCCGGGCAACTTAATTTTTAAAACAAAAAATACACCTAAGGTAGTGGGTGCTATCGGCAAAGATGCTTTGGAAGTAATAGCAGCCATGTACCGTGCGGTACTTAACGGAGAAGTACACACCGTATCAAGTCCTATAGTAGCCGAAATGGAAAAGATTTTAGAAAACACCTATCGCAATGTGAACATAGGCTTAATCAATGAATTGGCGATGTTGTGCGAACGCATGAAAGTCAATTTGTGGGAAGTGATAGAGGCGGCTAAAACGAAACCTTATGGATTTCAGGCTTTTTATCCCGGACCGGGTTTAGGAGGACATTGCATTCCTTTGGACCCTTATTATTTGTCGTGGAAAGCACGCGAGTACGGTTTTCATACTTCCATGATAGAGTCTTCGATGATGATTAACGACAATATGCCCGACTACTGTATCCAACGCATATATAAGCTGTTGAATAGAGAAAAAAAATCAATCAACGGCTCTAAAATATTGGTGCTTGGAGTTGCTTATAAACAAGATATTGACGATTATAGAGAAAGTCCCGCTTTGGTTATTATCGATAAGTTGAAAAAAGCGGAAGGCGATGTTGTTTATTATGACCCTTATGTCGCTGAATATATACAAGACGGTTTTACTTATAAAGGAGAAAAAGAACTGACCGCTGCATTAATACAAAGTGCCGATATTGTGGTGATTACAACTGCACACACGAAAGTGGATTATCAGTTGGTACAACAAAATGCAAAAATGATATTCGACACCAAAAATGCCATGGCAAAAATAAGCAATAGAACCAATATCGAAGTGTTATAATAAAAAGGGACTAATGATGAAGGGAAAAAGAATTTGCGTAATAGGCGCCGGTCGTTGGGGACAAAACCACATTAAGACCTTGGCTCAAATGGGAGTGTTAGCAGCTATTTTAGAGGAAAATAAAGAAAGAGCGGAGGAGATAAAGAAAAATTATTCCGACTGCTATTTTTGTAGTAATTTAGAGGAGGCTATTCTTCAGCGTTACGATGGTTATGTGGTTGCAACACCTGCCGAAACGCATTATAAAATAGGCAAGCACTTGCTTAATAATGGATTGCATGTGTTAATAGAAAAACCGATGACCTTGCATTCCGAAGAGGCAGAAGATTTGGTGGAAACGGCACGAGCAAAATCCTCTAGCTTAATGGTGGGACATGTCTTGCTGTTTCATCCTGCCATACGAAAAATAAAAGAATTGCTATTACAAAACAAAATCGGGCAATTGTATTATGCTTATTCTACACGATTGAATTTAGGCACGGTACGTACCGAAGAAAACGTGTTTTGGTCTTTTGCACCTCACGATATTTCGGTATTGAATTATTTAATAGGAACTACGCCTTTGCATATACAAGCAAAAGGAGCTAAATTTTTGCAAGATAAAATTTTCGACCTTACCATGACACAATTCGAATATGTCGACAATGTGCATGCGCATATACATGTGTCGTGGTTGCATCCTTTTAAAGAACAACGTTTGGTATTGGTAGGCAGCAAAGGCATGATATCTTTTGATGATTCTAATGCCGATAAGGAAATATTGTTTTACGATAAACATATTGATATAGTGGGCGGTATTCCTATTAAAGTAGACAAGGCTACCGAAGTAATTCCTTATGAAAAACGAGCGCCGCTTACCGAAGAGTTGACTTATTTTGTTGAAAACTTAGGAAAAGAAATCAAGATAGCCAACGGCATGTCGGGTTGGGAAGTAGTAACAATATTGGAGGATGTACAGCGATTAATTACTGAGTAATAATAAACTGCAATAAAAATGAAAAAAGATTATTTTGTACACGAAAGCAGTTATATTGACGAAAATGTAACGATAGGTAAAAATACAAAAATTTGGCATTTTTGCCATGTACAAAAAGAGACGGTGTTGGGCGAAAATTGCTCTTTAGGACAAAACGTCAATATCGGTAATCGTGTGAAAATAGGCAATAACGTACGCATTCAGAACAATGTGTCTGTTTACGAAGGAGTTGAATTGGAAGACAATGTTTTTTGCGGTCCTTCTTGTGTGTTTACCAATGTGTTAACTCCTCGTTCCCATTATCCAGTAGGAGGAGTATATGCCAAGACTTTGGTGAAAAACGGAGCTTCCATAGGGGCTAATGCTACCGTTATTTGTGGAAATACAATAGGCAGAAGTGCCATGGTTGCTTCCGGTGCTGTGGTAACCAAAGATGTGAAAGATTATGCATTGGTTGCCGGAGTTCCTGCCCGACAAATAGGATGGATATGCGAATGCGGTCATATTTTGAGAAATACTTTAAACTGTGAAAAATGTCAACGACACTATAAAGAAACCCCGGAGGGTTTAAAAGAAAACAAATAAAACAAATTGATGGAAATTAAAAAATATTATAGGGTAACACTGATTATTGATTTTGTTTTTGTAGCAACTATCTTTATCGTTTGCCATTTTATAATGTCGGCACCTTCCAAATGGTTTTGGTTTGGAGCTATTCCTATATGGTTGTTGATAGGCATTATTTTACGAAAGTTTAACTTTTCTCATTACAAAAAAAAGGCAACTGCCTTATTCGTTTTAGTTGTTGTCAATATTATTAGTTTTCTTGTCATTTATTTATTTTCACTTATTCTTAGCGTACGACTTTATTTTAGTTGGAAATACATACTGCTCTTCTTGATATTGACTGCTTTAGAGTTTACTCTGTTTAATTTCTATATTAATTTTGTTCGCAAAAAGAATGCTTATGGGATAGAAGAGGAAGAGTTAAATCCCTATCATAGCGGAGCTAAAATCCGATTGGAAGATTATGTGGATAAGGTCATGCCGCGTGTTGATGAGGTGTTTGATGTTATCGGCAAGTCCGAATTGAAAAATCATATGGAATGGTGTGAGGTGCATAAAGATAAATTCGGTGATGATTTTAAAGTGTTTGCAAACATCAATATTTTAACCCTTATCAATCCGGCTTTGGCTAACTGCAATTATATTTGCGATATTACCCCACTCAACAATGTGCGTTATGTGAATCGCTATTTTATAAAAATCAATGAGTTATTGCCTTATGGCGGAGTGTTTATATCTTGTGCCGAAACCAGCCTTACACGCAAACAACACTTTTATGGCAAATACTTTTTCCCTCTCAATCGTTTGATGTATGCTTTTGATTTTCTATGGCACCGCATGACACCTAAATTACCTACTATTCGAAAGTTTTATTTTGCCGTTACCAAAGGAAGGCATCGCGTATTTCCTACGACCGAAATTTTAGGACGCCTTTATAGTTGTGGTTTTGAGATAGTAAAAGAAACAAATATGCATGGATTATTCTTTTTTGCCGTAATGAAAACCAATCGTCCTTACGACGATAAAAAACCGAGCTATGGTCCTTTTGTACAACTGAAAAGAGTAGGAAAAGGAGGAGAATTTTTTGCCGTTTATAAATTCAGAACCATGCATGCGTATTCCGAATACCTGCAACCTTATATTTATAAGAAAAATAAATTAGCAGAAGGAGGAAAATTTGCCAATGATTTCAGAATATCATCATGGGGACGTTTTTTGAGAAAATACTGGATAGATGAGCTGCCCATGATTATTAATTTATTGAAAGGACAGATGAAATTAGTGGGTGTACGTCCTTTGAGTTTGCATTACTATAGTTTATATACTCCCGAAATGCAGCAATTAAGAATTAAGGTAAAACCCGGATTATTACCTCCTTTCTATAGCGATATGCCACAGACCTTGGAAGAAGTACAAGAGAGTGAAAGAAAATATATTGAGGCTTATATGAAAGCACCTTTTCGAACCGACTGGAAATACTTTTGGAGGATAGTAAAAAACATAGTGTTTAAAAAGAAAAGAAGCAAGTGATAAATTTAGAAGTTAGAAATTAGAAAAAATATTAATGTATGAAAATACTTATTACAGGTGGTGCAGGATTTATCGGGTCTAATCTTTGTGAGTATTTTGTAGAGAAAGGCTACCAAGTGCGTTGTTTGGATAATTTAGCAACGGGCTATATCGAAAATTTAGACGATTTTATTGATTCTCCTTCATTTGAATTTATAGAGGGCGATATACGCGATTTCGATACTTGTCGTGAGGCGGTGCATGATTGCGATTATGTTTTGCATCAGGCGGCGCTGGGTTCCGTGCCTCGCTCTATCGAAAATCCTATTAGCACGAACAATGTCAATATCGTGGGCTTTTTAAATATGTTGGTAGCAGCACGCGATGCTAAAATAAAACGTTTTGTCTATGCGACAAGCACCTCTACTTATGGCGACTCGGTTGAATTGCCGAAGGTTGAAGAGCGTATAGGAAAACCTCTTTCGCCTTATGCTATAACAAAATATGTCAATGAGTTATATGCCGATGTGTTTAGCAAAACCTACGGGATAGAGTGCATAGGATTGCGTTATTTCAATGTCTTTGGACGAAGACAAGACCCTAATGGTGTTTATGCTGCCGTAATTCCGCTTTGGGTCAAAGATTTCATAATGGGAGAAAGTCCGACTATCAATGGGGACGGTTCTTTTTCACGTGATTTTACCTATATAGACAATGTGTTGCAAGCTAACGAATTAGCTATGCTTACGCCTACGGCAACTATCAGAGAGAGAGCTCGTCTGTATAATTTAGAGCTGTCCGAAAAACATGCTATTAATTTAGTGTTTAATATTGCTTATGGAGGAAATACAACTTTAAATCAGCTGTTTCATATATTAAGAGAAAATCTCGCTCATTACGACCAAGCTATTGCCGATATCGAACCTGTTTACGCTCAGCCTCGTGCGGGTGATATACCTCATTCAACGGCTTCTATTTTAAAAGCAAAACGCATACTTAATTATCAACCTCAATACGACGCTCTTAGCGGATTTAAAGCGGCTTGCCAATGGTATTGGGAGAACAGTTAAAATTAGAAATTAGAAATTAGAATTTAGAATTAAATGTCATGTCCTAAAATAGGTTTACACTTAAAACCTAAAAAAATATGACAAAACATCAGAGAACAATAAAAAGGTACAGTACTTGTTTTAAACCGCAAAGAACGCAAAGAAAACTCTGCGACTTTGGCGCATTCTTTGGGAACTCTGCGGTAAAAATAATATGTTTAATAAAATCCGTTGACTTTTTTTAGGACGCGACAATTCACTTTTATTTTTCACTTTTTGTGCTATTGTATTGAAAAAAACATTACCTTTGCACATTGTATTTAAGTCTAAAATAATGTTTGATAGTGATACATTTATATCCGACTATATTACTCATCGTAAGAGGAAGACAGTGTTATTAATATTTATCATTTTTGGATATAGAAAAAAACAAAACTGCTGGATAAAATCAGCGAAATTTAAAAGAATTGCACTTTTAAATCAGCAAAATGTTTATGTTTGCAGAAAATATTTATAAAACACCTGAAAAATGGAAAGATTGGTTGGACAATATAGAGCGTTGATTGACAATACAAGTTTGCAATTTGTGCGGTATTTGTATGACAAAATTGATTGGAGAAGTCGATTTATTGCCATTTTGGGTGCATGTGGTGTCGGTAAAACAACTTTATTGCTACAACGAATTAAGATGGCACATTCGTACAGCGAAGCTTTGTATGTTTCGGCAGATGATATTTATTTTACCGAAAATAAGTTGTTTGATTTAGCCGATACGTTTTATAAGAATAGTGGGAGATTTCTGTATATTGATGAAATTCATAAATATCAGAATTGGTCTAAGGAGCTGAAAATGATGTACGATAATCTACCACAATTGCATGTAGTATTTACCTGCTCGTCTATTTTGAATGTATATAAAGGTAGCGATGATTTGAGTAGAAGAGTGATTAAGTATGAAATGCAGGGGCTTTCATTTAGGGAATATTTAAACATGACACAAAATGTAAAGATTAAAAAGTATTCGTTAGATGAAATTTTGGAAAACAAAGTGGAATTGCCGGATATTTCTCATCCGTTGGTGCAGTTTAAAGAATACTTAAAGCGTGGATACTATCCTTTTTTTAGTGAGCCAAATTATGTAATAAGGCTTCAAAATGTAGTTAACGTAATGTTAGAGCAAGATATTCCTGCTTTTGCAAATATGAATTTTTCTACTGCTCAAAAGTTAAAGCATTTGATGCAGATAATTGCCGAGAGTGTGCCATTTAAACCAAATTTTACAAAAATAAGTGAGATTATTCAAATACACCGAAATTCTACTACTGATTATTTTCATTATTTAGAAAGAGCAGGTATTATTGGATTGACCTTAGCAAGGGAGTTAAAAAATAAAGCACCGGAGGCAAGCATTATTATTCTTGAAAAAGAAGAAGATGTAGCTATGCATAGCAGTGGAAGAAACAGTGGTGTCTTGCATTCCGGGTTTTATTATACTTCAGATTCCTTAAAAGCAAAATTTACGCGAGAGGGGAATGAAGCGATGCAAGCTTATTGTAAAGAATATAATTTACATATTAATAATTGTAAAAAAATTGTCATTGCGCGGAACGAAGAGGAAGTAAAAACTTTGTTTGAGTTGGAAAAAAGAGGAAAGGCAAACGGGGTAGATGTTAAAATAATAACAGCTAAAGAAGCTGAAGAAATTGAACCCAATGTGGTAAGCTATCAATATGCCTTGTATAGTCCGAATACAGCTACCATCGATCCACTTGAAATCTGTAAGTGTATGAAAAATGAATTGATTTCAAAGGGAGTGCGTTTTTATTTCAAAGAAGCCTATAGAAAACGACTTGAAGGGAATACCATTATAACATCCGGTGGAAAGCAATTTCATTCAAAGAAAATTATCAATGCTGCCGGATTATATGCCGACAAAGTGGCAAAAGATTTTGGTTTTTCCAAAAAGTATACTATCATTCCTTTTAAAGGCATTTATTTAAAATATACAGCGAAAGATAAACCGGTTAAAGTCAATATTTATCCCGTTCCGGATTTAAGAAATCCTTTTTTAGGCATGCATTATACCATAGCTGTGGATAATACCATAAAGATAGGTCCTACTTCCATTCCTGCTTTTTGGAGAGAGAATTACAAAGGTTTAGCAAACTTTAAGTTAGGGGAGTTAATTACCATATTGTTTTGGGATGCTATTTTGTTTGTATTAAATGCTTTTGGTTTTAGAAACTTGGCTTTCGAAGAGGTTAAAAAATATGCTAAAAAATATTTTTATAACATGGCAGGTCATATGGTAAAAGAGATAAAAGCTGAACATTTTAACACCTGGACCAAACCGGGGATGAGAGCACAATTATTAAATAAACAAACGCGTGAATTATTAATGGATTTTGTCATTGAAGGGGATGACGCATCTGTTCATGTTTTAAATGCGGTTTCACCTGCCTTTACGGCAAGCATACCGTTTACAAAATGGGTGGTAGAAAATTATATTATAAAATAAAAAATAATCATATGAAAAAGGTAGTTGTATCCGGTGGAGCGGGTTATATCGGTAGTGTGTTGATACGTCTGTTGCTGAAAGAAGGATATTATGTAAGGGTTATCGACAATCTTCGTTTTGGAGGAGAATCCATAGTTGAATTATTGAATGAGGATTGTTTTGAATTTATTAAAGGAGATATTTGTAAGAAAGAGGATGTTGAAAAAGCCTTGGAAGGCATGGATTACGCCGTAAACTTGGCAGCTATTGTGGGGGATCCGGCATGTGCTAAAGAACCTGATTTGGCAAAATTAACCAATATTCAAGGAGCGAAATTATTCTATACGCTGGCTGAAAAAAAAACAGTAAAGAAATTTATTATGGCTTCTACTTGCAGTAATTACGGTAAAATGAAAGATGCCAATGAATATGTAACGGAAACATCCCCTTTATCACCGGTATCTTTATATGCCGAAACAAAGGTGGAAGTAGAACAGTTTTTATTATCACAAACTAAAAGCAATCATTGTAAACCTACTTGTTTGCGTTTTTCTACCGTATATGGTTTATCTCCGCGCATTCGCTTTGATTTAACAGTCAATGAATTTACCAAAGACTTAGCCATGGGGAAAGAATTATTGGTATTTGGAGAACAATTTTGGAGACCCTATTGTCATGTAATTGATTTATGCCGCTCTGTTATTAAAGTATTAAAAGCAGAGGAAAATAAGGTTGCTTTTAATGTATTCAATGTTGGTGCTACCAAAGAAAATTACACCAAACAAATGATAGTAAACGAGATTATCAAACAATTGCCCGATAGCAAGGTGAAATATGTGCAAAAGAATGAAGACCCTAGGGATTATCGAGTGTCTTTTGAAAAAATAAGTAAAGTCTTGGATTTTGAAATTACCAAAACGGTTCCGGATGGTATTTATCAAATAATAAAAGTTGTAAAAGAAGGTTTTATTAATAATCCGGATGAACAAAAGTTTAAGAATATTTAAACAGATGCAAAGATGTACACAGACATAATTTATTTTATTAAAGATTTATATCAAAATAAGGACTTTATTCCTTTGCACGCCCCTGTTTTTATGGGAAATGAAAAGCAATATGTGAATGAATGCATAGAAACTACCTTTGTGTCCAGTGTAGGGAAATTTGTAAACCGTTTTGAGGAAATGATACAAGACTATACCGGCACTACCAAAGCCGTGGCTTGTGTAAACGGTACCAATGCCCTGCATTTGGCTTTGCTCTTGTCCGGAGTAAAACAAGGAGAGGAAGTCCTTACCCAATCCCTCACCTTTGTGGCTACCTGCAATGCCATTGCCTATAGCGGTGCCGAGCCTGTTTTTATAGATGTAGACCGCGAGACCCTCGGACTATCCCCCAAGGCATTAAGAACTTGGTTGGAAGAAAATACAATGATGCAAACACCGGACACTGAGCCTGTCGAAGTGTCGAAGTGTCAAACTATCGAAGTGTCGAATGCATCTCGGGCAAAGCTATGTATAAACAAAAAAACCGGTCGCCGCATAGCCGCCTGTGTCCCCATGCATACCTTCGGGCATCCCTGTCGAATTGATGAAATTATTGAAATCTGTAGTAAATACAATATTGCTGCGGTAGAAGATGCTGCCGAAAGCCTGGGATCTTTCTACAAAGGCAAGCATACCGGCACCTTTGCCCCCATAGGCATATTGAGTTTTAACGGCAACAAAACCATTACCACCGGCGGAGGTGGGATGTTGTTATTCCGCGATACAGAAACGGGAGTTTTAGCCAAACACCTCACCACCCAAGCCAAAGTGCCTCATGCCTGGGAGTTTGTGCACGATCACATTGGCTATAACTACCGTATGCCCAATATCAATGCCGCCTTGGGCTGTGCCCAAATGGAAAATGTGGAAAGCTTTATTGCCAATAAAAGGGAAACCGCTTTTCGTTATCAAGCTTTTTTTGAAAATCTGCCGGAAATAGAATTTTTTACGGAACCATTGCACAGCCGATCCAACTATTGGTTAAATGTAATTTTACTAAAAGACAAACAAGCTCAACAAGCCTTTTTACAACAAAGCAATGAAAATGGGGTAATGACACGACCCGCTTGGCAATTAATGCACACCTTGCCTATGTTTAGGCATTGCAAAACCGATTATTTAACAAATACACACTATTTGGCAGATAGAATAGTTAATATTCCAAGTAGTATCAGAATATAATGATGGATAAAAAAAATAAAACAATTGCTATTGGTGGTGAACCATATTATTCGCCTGCGATGTTATTTACGAAAGCAAAGAATAATTTTAAAACAGAATTGAAAATATCTTATCCCGACAAATATCTAACATTTACTTATGGCGGTTATTATTCTTTACGTATTATATTGGAACATTTGAATTTTAATAAGAATGAAATCGTTTTATTACCTTCTTATTTATGTCCTACGATTCTAATTCCTTTTAAAGAATATGGAATCAACTATCAGTTTTACAAAATAAAGGAAGATTTATCCATACATACAATAGACTTACAAAACAAAATTACCAAAAATGTAAAAGCAGTTTTTTTTATTAATTATTTTGGTTTCGATTTACAAGAAGAAACCAAATCCTTACTCTTAGATACTCAACATAAGGGAATTGTGTTGATTCAAGACATTGTGCAAGCTTTTTATTTACCTAAAGAATGTATACTAGGGGATTATGCTTTCACTAGTTTTAGAAAATTTTTTCCTGTAGAGGGGAGTTTTATTCTTTCAAAAAACAAGATTGATAATTCGATTAAGACTTTTCATAAAAAATATTTCACACATAAATTAGCAGGACGTTTTTATCGTTATGCGCATTATACATTTGGAATCAGGGAATCCTTTTTTTTGAATGCTTTTAATAAGGCAAACAATGCTTATTATGTGAATAAACACATGGGTTTTACGCGTTACGATGAATATATTTTAAATAGAATGGATTTAAATAAAGACAAACAATTGCGTAAGAATAATTATTCATTATTATTAGAAAACTTTAAAGATATAGCCTTATTTAAAGCCTTGCCCGATAATATATATCCTTTAGCGTTTCCTATTCTTATAAAAGAAAGGGATAAGATTCGAAAAGCTTTATTTAAAGTAAATATATATTGTCCTATTCACTGGATACTTTCAGATGAAGTTGTAGAAATGGAATTTGAAGAATGTTTAGATTTATCAAAAAATATACTTTCAATTCCAATAAATAATCAGATGGATAATATCAAAAAAATTAAATCAATTTTAAAAAATTAAATAATTAAAAATAATTATATGATTGAAACGAAAAGAACATTTCTAAGAGCATTAGAAAAAAGAGACTTAGAACTTAAGCATAAATGGATGAATAATCCTATAGTAAGAGAAACTTTATTGTTATCTGTTCCAATATCTTTATATCAATTAGAATTATGGTATGAAAGTATTATAAAAGATGTCAGTAGGGAAGATTTTATAATAGTCTATAAACAGAATAATGAAGCAATAGGATTTGCCGGTTATTGTAATATTGATTGGAAAAATAGAAAAGCTGAACCTTTTATAACTATTGGAAATCCGGATTATTGGGGTGGAGGAATTGGAACAGAGGTTGTTAATAAATTGTTAGATCATGGTTTTAATGAAATGGGCTTAAATAGAATGTATGGATTTATGTTAGACAATAATCCGGGTGCTTTAAAAATGGATTTACGTGCAGGTTTTCTTCAAGAAGGTTTATTGAAAGATGATGTTATTATACATGGAGAATTTCATGATAGAATAATGTTAGGAATTACTAAAGATATATTTAATAAGAATAACTTAAATTCAACTATTAATGATAAATAAATTGCCTGATATTTATTTTACGGATGCCTATTTTAAGTTATATGAAAATAATGGGGAAGGTATTTATAAAGAATATATTTACTCGCAAGGAAATAAAAAGGTTTTATATAAATTTTTATTAAACAATATAAATAGATTAGGTTATAAATTAGATGATGAATATTTTGATATACAATCGGTTTATGGATATACAGGAATAATTTCGAATTCTTATGAGGATGAATTTATTCAAGATTTTTATCTTAATTTTAATAAGTACTGTTTAGATAATCATATTATTGCTGAATTTATAAGATTTCATCCTTTACTAAATAATTATAATATTCCTTTAAAAACACATACCATACTATTGGATAGAAAAACAGTGGGATTAAATATTTGTCAATCCTATGAGGATATTTGGAAACATGCATATTCTTCTACCAATAGAAATATGATACGCAAAGCACAAAAAATCGGTTATAGTGCTATAATAATGCATGAGCCTTCTATGCAAGATATTGAACAATTTATGGAAATCTATCATCAAAGTATGCGTGCTGTTCATGCCGATTCGTATTACTTTTTTAATCGAAATTATTTTCTGAATATGTTTCAATTATTAAAAAAGCATATTTATTTAATACAGATAAAAGATTGTCAAGGAAAAATAGTGTGTGCATCTGTGTTTTTTCATTATTATAATTTTTTTCATTATCATTTATCCGGAAGAATACAAGAAGCCGATAATTCGGTCAATAATTTTTTATTGGACGAAGCGGTTAAATTGGCTCAAAACTTAGGAGCTGCAATATTTCATTTTGGAGGAGGACGTACTGCTTCGCCTAATGATAGTTTGCTGAAATTTAAAAAAAATTTTTCCAAAACAACTTTTGATTTTTATATTGGTAAAAAAATATATAATCAAGAAGTTTATAATATGATAATGGAGCAGTGGAAAACAAATCATCCGCTTTCGTATCAAAAACATGCTATGAAATTATTGGGATATAGAGAAATATAAATAAAATGAAAACTCGAATACAAGCAATCAGTATAAAAATAAGTGATTCTATTCTTACGGCATTCAAGCGCATGGATGTTACAGGAAAAAAATTATTATTGGTGTTTTACAAAGAACACTTTAAAGGCATAATAAGTATAGGCGACATTCAGAGAGCTATTATTAAACAAATAGATTTAAATCAACAAATAGCAACTATTCTTCGCAAAGACTATAAATACGCAACAAGCGAGCAGTCTTTGGAAGAAATTAAAGCCATTATGTTGCAATACCGTATGGAATGTATGCCGGTAGTAGATGCAAGCGGAGCATTAAAAGAGGTGGTTTTTTGGGAAGATATTATTGAGGAATCTTTTGTCTTATGCCAAACACTCTTTGATTTGCCGATAGTCATTATGGCAGGAGGCAAAGGAACACGCTTAAAACCTTTGACCAATGTATTGCCCAAGCCTTTGATTCCCATAGGAGAAAAAACCATTATTGAAGACATTATGGATAAATTTGTAGCTTGCGGTTCCCATCGTTTCTTTATCTCTTTAAATTATAAAGCGGAATTTATTCAATCCTATTTAGAACAGCAAAACAATGCGGATTATCAATTGGAGTTTTTTACGGAAGATAAACCTTTAGGAACGGCAGGGAGTTTAGCTCTTTTAAAAGATAAGGTGCAAGAAACCTTTTTTGTGTCCAATTGTGATATTTTTATTAAGGAAGATTATTCCCAAATATTACACTATCACCGTGAAAATAAAAACGAATTAACTTTAGTTACGGCTTTAAAAAGTTTTGCCATACCTTACGGCATTGTCGAAACGGCAGCAGACGGTTTATTGGTGGATATCAAAGAAAAGCCGGAAGTAAACTTTCAAATTAATACCGGCATGTATATTTTAGAACCCCAGCTTTTACAGGAAATACCGGAACAAAACTATTTTAATATTACCGACTTAATACAAGTTATTATACAGCGAGGAGGTAGAGTGGGGTGTTTCCCTATTGGTGAAAAAGCATGGACTGATATAGGTGATTGGAAAGAGTACAATAAATTAATACATTAGAAATAGGAAAAAAATAAAAGTTGTGATGCTGTTGTTTTTTATACCCATATATGTTTTAAGGCAAGAATTTGAAGTTTTTTAAGAACAAAAAAAGAGAATTGTGAAAAATATGCTCTGTGCTAAAATAAGAAATTTATTAAATAATAAAGATTTACTTAAAAATATTCAGAACAGTTTTTATTATTTTGGGGGTAGTTTTCTTGCATTTCTTATTGCAATTTTTACCCAGCCTATTTTTTCCCGTTATTTGGAGTTAGAAGATTTTGCCGTAATAGGCTATTTTAGTGCCATACAAGCACTACTTTACCCGCTTTTTTCTATGAGTTTGCCTTTTTTCTATATGGCAAGGTATTGGAACAGCAAAAGCGGAGAAGAAGGGCATGAAAATCTTAGCTTTATAATGAATTTTCTAAACATTAGTAATGCCTTTGTAGCGATAATAGCCTATATGGTGTTAAGGTATTATTTTAGTGCAGCTCAGGTAGTTTTTCCTTTGATGCCTTTCTTTTTGATTGTTGTTGTCAATTTGTTTTTTGAAAAATTTAAAACCTTTTATTTATTGGAGTGTAGGGTGCACAAACAAGGATTGCGTTATTTTTTAATCAACGTATTGCAAATTGTAGTCAATACTGCATTCAGTTTGTTTTTTGTGGTAACACTTCAAGGAGGAGCTGTGGGAAGAATGAGCGGAACATTGTTAGGGGTTGTTGTAACAGGGGTATTGTCGTTAATTATTTTACTATTCCAAAAGAAATATAGCTTTTCTTTGCGTATAGAAAAGAAAAAAATCATTCCGGCATTAAAGTATTGTGTTCCGTTGATTATAGCAGCTTATGCCTATTATCCCATAGGCAATATTGACAAATTATTTTTGGAACGTTTGGGCGATATAGCCGAATACGGCTATTACAATATAGGATTGACCATAGCGGGTTTTGTTGCTACTTTTTTCTTAGCTGTTTATCAAAGCTTTGAACCCGATTTATACAAAATGATAGCGCAAAAAAGGCACAAAGACTATAAAAAATACGTTGCAGTATATATAGGAGTAATGGTTTTCCTGACGATTGCCTTTATCATGGTATCCCATCCCATAGTATATTATTTAACGTCAGGACGCTATGCTTATGCCGCTACTTATGCCAATGTGTTTGTGATAGGTGTGTTCTTTATGCAAGTCGGAGGTATTTATGAACAGCTTTTTACTGCTTATAGTGCAACAAAATTAGTAATGTGGCGTAATATAGTGATGGGTACTTTTTGTATAATAGCCTATTATTGGATGATAGAGTATTTTCAATTCAAGGGTGCTAATATCACAAGGGTATTGACTGGATTGTTTTATATAGCAAGTGGAACAATTTTATGGTTATATTATAAAAAGAAACATATTAAAAAATAAAGGAGAGTAATAAGTGAAAAAAATAAAGATACATGTACCGGTTTTGGTGATAGGTTTTAATCGTCCTGATGTAATTCGTCGGACTTTTGATTTAGTATGTCAGGCACAACCTCTAAAACTCTATGTAGCCATTGACGGACCTCGTGTCGATAAAGAAGGCGAAGCGAATTTGGTAGAGGAAGTAAAAGCCATTGTTCAAAAGGTAGATTGGGAATGTGAAACCTATTATAAATTTCATGCGGAGAACAAAGGAGCTGAAGTAACAGTATCCTCTGCCATTGCTTGGGTGTTGGAAAAAGAAGAATACGTCATTGTATTAGAAGATGACATCATCGCTCCTATGGCATTTTTACGTTTTGCACAAGAGATGTTAATCCGATACAAAGATGAGCCAAGGATTGCTATTGTAAGTGGGTGTAATTTTACACCAATACCTACGCCTAACGACGAAGATTATTTCTTTGCCAAATACGGACATTCCTGGGGATGGGCTACATGGAGAAGAGTATGGAAGGATTTTAATTTACATACTGAAATAAAAGAAGAACATCTAAAGTTAGAATTTCTTAAGACAATTACAAATTCAACAAAAGAAGCTAAGTATTATCGTAAATTGTTTAAACGTCTTAGAAATAACGGAATTAGCAATAATACTTGGGATTTTATATTCTTATATAGCAATCGTGTGAAAAATATGTGTGCAATTGTACCTAAAGTTAATTTAACTTCTAATATTGGTACATTTGGATTGCATGCTAAAGGAGTAACAGAGCATCATTTCAGAAAATATGATGAAAGTTTTGTCGTTGAAAAACATCCTGATTCAATTAAGTGTTTTAAAAAATATGATGAATATCATTTTAAATATTATATTGACAATCCAATGCGAAAAAAAATAATAAATACTTTAAAATTGATTTTTAAAATAAAAAATAAATGAAAGAAAAATTAAAAGTGGTTTGGTTATGTCATTTTTCTAATAATGAAATAAATGCATTGTTTCATTCTAATCATAATGAATTTTCTCCTTGGATAAACTTGCTGTTGTCTTTGTTTGAAAAGAGGCAAAATATTGAATTATATGTAGTTGCTCCAAATATCTTTGTGAATGCAGATACTGTTTTTATAAAAAATGGAATTCATTATCATTTTTATTCTTTTTATAAAAAATATATACCTTTTGTGTTTTATCGTATATATAATCGTTTTTTTCCTTCTGAATATAGAAATATACAAGTAAAAATATATAAAATAATTAAACAAATCAATCCGGATATAATTCATTTACATGGGGCTGAAAATCCCTATTATTCCATAGGAATAATAAATCTAATCGAAGAATTTCCAACTTTACTTACAATTCAAGGTTTTGCAATGAATTCAAGTTTGAGAAATCGTAAAATAAGCAAATGCATTCAAATTGAAAATAAAATTATTTCATTAATGAAAAATATAGCTGTTCGTACAATTGAAATGGAAAAGATAGTATTAACTATTAATCCTAATGCAACTATTTTTCACCACAATTATGCTGTTACAATTCCTACAGTACAAAAAGAAACTAATGCTACTTATGATATAATTTACTTTGCAAGAATTACCAAAGATAAAGGATTAGAAGATTTACTTAAAGCAGTAGCAATGGTTAAAAAGGAAAAATCTGATATAACACTACATATTATAGGCAATGGAAATAAATCTTTTCAGAAATATTTATTGAATTTAGTAAAAAAATTAGATATCGAAGCGAATGTTGTTTGGGTAGGGTTTTTAAAAAATCAACAAGACGTCTTTAACTATGTTGTGAAAGCAAAAATTTGCGTATTGCCTACTTACCATGATGTAATTCCAGGAACTATTATTGAAAGTATGTTTATGAAAATACCTGTTATTGCATATGCTGTAGGTGGAATACCCGAATTAAATGAAACAAACCAAAACATACTTTTAGTTGAAAAGAATAACATTTCAGAATTAGCACATAATATTTTACAATTAATAAAAAATCCTTTAATGCAAGAAGAATTAGGAGAAAATGCATTTAATTATATTCGAAAAAAAGTTGATAATGAAAAAGTTGTTGATGATATAATACAAATTTATCAAACAATTTTAAATAATGTTTGATTTATTTTTAATTATAAATTGGGTTTAAATAATTTTCTTTAAAGTGAGATTAAAAATAAATATTCCGGATGTAAGTATAATCCTTGCAGTTGCCTCCATTACTCTGTATATTGTTTTTAGAAATATGGGAAGAGAATTTGGAAGTTTTGCTTATTTGTGGGCACCCCTAGCAATGGTATCAATATTTTTATCCAGACCTTTGACATTTATTAAAGGTCCATTAAAATTTTTGTTGATTTATGGTATTTTAATAGTAGGAATCTTACAATATACATTATGGAAGTATATGGACGATTGGAATCAAGTTCGTATATTTTGGGAGTTTTATTTCCTTATTGTTATGTCTTTAATTTTGTATTATTATGTTAGTAAAAATGAATTGATAAAACTTGCTTGGATAAGTAAATATGCTTTTATTTTTGTGCTAATTGCATTAATAACAACAAATATTGCACTATTTATTGATCCGTATCTTATCAGGAATTCTGCAAATTCAGAAATGTTTACGGCATTTAGTAGAAGATTATATAATGTGTTTGGTGTTTTGAGTTATAGTTATTCCCAAGCAATTATTTGTTTGATACCGATTATAGTATATGGTATTAAATTTAATAAAAAAATAATATTTAATAAAAAAACTTTGATTTTTATTCTATTTCTTATCATAATTACACAAATAAGGTCACAGATATTTGGCAATATTTTAGTAATGATTGTCATTACATTTCTATCCTTCGTAAAGGTAAAAAGGAGATTTTTTTTTATGGTACTTATGTCTGTTTTTGTTGTGATATTTATTGCTATTCCCGATATGTATTATGTTAATTTTTTATATTATCTTAGTACATATTTTGATTCACGTTCAGAACTATATTATAAAATTACAGATTTAGCGGAATTTATTAAATATCCTATGTTTGATACAAAAACAGGAGCTGGTGGAAGAGCGGAAAGATATCCCTTGCTTTTTGAAGCATTGCTTGCGAATCCTTTTTTTGGAAATGCTTCATACGTAAGTTTATATAAAATAGAATTAGGAGCTCATTTGTATTGGATGAATAGACTTGCTTTATGGGGAGTATTAGGTTTTGCTTTTTTTGTATTTGTTCTTTATAAACTTTATACACATATAGAATCCTTATTTGATAAAGATTTTAAATTTTTTTATTTTTTATCATGGGCAGCCTTTATTTTTCATGGTTTAATTAAAGCAACCGGAGATAAAGAAATATGGTTGATGTTAATTGTTGTAATTCCCGGACTTTATTTTTATCCTTTATTTAATAAAAAAGAAGAAAACATCACTGTTAACAATCAATATAAATAGTTAATTATGAGTAAACTCAATGTTTTAATTTCTCATACAAGTGTATATAAAAAATCAGGCTGGGGACGTATTTTCCCGCTTGCCCTTGGATTAGTGAAAAACGGGAATAAAGTTACTATCCTTACAACCAATCCAAACTTTTCTTTTTTTATTAAAAAAGAAATAGTTTCAGGTATTGAGATTATAATTTTCCCCGAAATTGTCCCAAAAAAGCTTTCGAGAATGGGATTTGGATTTTTAAGTCTCCTTTTAAAAATAATTCATGTATTGTTTAATCAATACGATGTTGTACATACAGACAACGGACACCGGCCTTCCTCAGGCATTCCTTGCAGATTACACAAACGATTACATCACTCAATTTATGTGGCGGAATGGTATGATTGGTATGGGAAAGGAGGAGCGTATGATCATAAGCATAAACTATTTAAAATATTATTTGGTTGGTATGAACTAAAATATGAAATAAAAGATAAAAAGTTTGCCGATGGTATTGTAGTACTTTCAGATGTATTAAAAGAAAGGGCAAAACAATTTAAACAATCGGAGAGAATTATTAAAATACACGGAGGGGCGGATGTTTTTAGTATTCCTTTTTTATACGATAATTCAAAGATAAAAGAAAATTATGCTATTCCCCAGGATACTTTAACATTGGGATATATTGATAGAACAGGGTCTGATTTAGAAGAAATCATGCCAATAATTAATGTGTTATCTAATTTTGATTTAAAAACAAAAATTAAAATAGTACAATTTGGTGAATCAAATAATATATTTAAAAATATTTCTCATGAAATACGCGATAAATTTATATTATTTGGATGGATAGATTTTTCTAAAGAATATGAAAAATTACAGTGTGTAGATGTCTTTTTTCTTTTTAAAGAAGATGTGCTTACTAGTAAAGCAGGATGGCCTAATTGTATAGGAGATTATTTGGCATGTGGAAGACCTATTTTATTAAATCCTGTAGGAGAAGTAATAGATTTTGTTAAGAAATATCCATTTCCATTTATTGTAACTTCTAGAGAAGAAAAGGATATTTGCGCTAAAATTCAATATATTATAAAAAATAAAGAGGTGCTAAAAGAAAAAGGACCCTCTATAAGAAATTTAGCAGAAGATGTTATTTCTTGGGATAGTAAAAGTAAAATTTTACTTGATTTTTATCATACATTATTATCTATTAAATAAAAGGCATGAAAGTTTTATTTGTTTGTAGTGGTAATTCAAAAAATGGAATTAGTTCTAATATTAAGAATCAGTCATTATCATTAGAAAAATATATAAAAGAATTAAAAATAGATTACTTTGCCATACAAGGCAGAGGAATTATTGGATACTTGCGGAATATAAAACCATTAAAGAATCTTTTGAAAAACAATAATTATGATATTATTCATGCTCATTATTCTTTTTCAGCCTTTTGTGCTTCTTTAGCCGG
>ERZ795049.1262-NODE-1262-length-34375-cov-20.075932_pt1 | contig 34375 bp, 36 predicted proteins | sample MGYA00375133_ERZ795049 | MGnify/ENA primary metagenome ERZ795049 (study PRJEB30178, sample SAMN05720147) | activated sludge metagenome | isolation source: anaerobic digester from wastewater treatment plant | place: Japan | collected 2015-04-20 ... | reverse complement strand
GTTCCCTAAACGAATAAGGATTGCAAATGAGTAATCAACCTTCGTTTGAAGCCACAGGGCTTGCCCTGTGGAGTGTCACTTTGATTTTTTTTGTATATTACTAATTAAATAAGATAAATTTGGAGGACAAATGAATCTATTTGAAATAGCTAATCTGCTTAATTTAAGAACTTCTAGGAAAATTACAGAAGAAAAAGGATTTTTCTATTGTCCTTTTCATCCCGAAAAAGAAGAATCGCTGTCTATTAGCGTAGACAAAAATGCTTGGCATTGTTTTTCATGTGGTCGGGGTGGCTCTCTTTCTAATCTATCCTATCGCTTAATAGGAAAAAATATTTTATCGACTAACGCATTTGCTCTTAATCATATTACTACTGTAACAAACAATAAAGAAAAAAATAATTATAAAGAAAAAGTAGAAATTAATTATAAAGAAGAAGAAGAAAAAGTGCAATTAATTGTAAATGGAGTTATGACAAAAATCGATAATAACAGTATAGCTTACCAATACTTAATAGAAAAACGAGGATTGCAAGAATCTATTATAAAAAATTTTAATATAAAATATATGGAATATGGAGAAATTAATAATAAAGTTATCTTTAATCGTATTGTTTTTCCTATTTATGGTACTACAGAGAAAATAGTAAATTACGAATGTCGGGATATTACAGGGACTCAAAAACCGAAAGTTATATATCCTCCTAACAGCATGAAATCTTTGTTAAATTATAATAACTTGAAAAATACAGAAACTATTGTTATATTTGAAGGGAGTATGGATGCGTTTTTTTATGCTCCCATTTCTAATAATGTTACTGCATTGTTAGGAGCAGATATATCACCATACCAAATTTATCAATTTAAATTGTTGGAGCCAAGAAAAATAATGTTTGCGTTTGATAACGACGAAGCAGGGAGAAAAGCAGAAGTAAAACTTTATAAGAAATTAAAAGCTTTGATTGAAAAAAAGGAATTACCTGAAATATTTTTTTCTAAACTTGTTTTACCTGAAAATTATAAAGATTTAAATGAACTATGGCAAAAAGATAGAATTACTATACAAACTGCTTTTGAAAAAAATTTGATAAAACAAATACGATATGATTTTAGTTTAAATAGGTAATATAACTAGGTTAGCTAGTTATTTATATTTAAATAAATATCACAATTGATTGTGATAAAACAATTGATAAGGAGGCTATATGCTGTATCAAAAAAGAGAAGTTAATGCGTATACTTCAGAGTTTAACAAAAGATTTGTAAACTTTTGTGAAAAAGCACCACTATTGTTATCCTACTCCATAACTCCGCAAGGTGTTCAAGTAGTTAACGAAATGTTAAAAGATGATGTTACGAAAGAAAGTATTTTACTGTTTGATTGGGATTATACTTTGTCTCCGAAAGAATTTATCTATGCTATTAAACAGGTTTTGAAGCGAACGTGGTATCCTAAACTTGTTAAAAAAGAAATAGTTGTAGAGAATACAGATAATAATTCTGCAGGAGAAGTAAAACAAATTCTTATCCCATATACAATTGATAAAATTATAATTTTTAAAGATTTATTTATTTTAGAGAATGAAATTACGCATGAAAAAGAATTTTATCATTTCTCTAAAAATTCTTATCTTTTTGTAAAACACCTAAAAGATAAAGATAATGTTAGTCCAGAACAACTAGGTGAATTTTTCTTTACTAATGCACAAAAACTAGAAAAAAATAATAACAATGATACTAGTGAAGAAGAGAAACACACAGAAAAGGAGGAGAATAAGGAAAAGGTAGCTAATGCGTAGAGGATTAGAAGATGAGAAATGGCAAGAGGTTAAAGAAAAAGTTTATAAAAGGGATAAAACTTGTAGATTTCTTGCTATAATGACATGGGCAGAATCTAAAAGAATAATGAAAAAAGCACCAGCGAAGCTTTTAAATACTTTAGACCCTGCACATGTTTTTCCTGTTTCTCTTTTTCCACATCTTGTGTATGATGTGGAAAATGTAGTATTATTATGTAGGTATGTACATGAGTGTTTAGATTCTGGGAAAAATCCTATTACTGGAGATTCTTTAACTGAGGAAGAGCACGAGAATTTATGGATGCGGATAATTGGAGAAGCGAGATATACTAAATTAAGACAAAAAGCATACAGTCAACTACCCACCGCCTATAGAGGCGGGGGCTTGTGTTAAAACAAGCCATAGTTGATTAGCCTAAGCTAAAAGTTTTTTTAGCTACGTTATATAGGAATATATAGACACCATAGGATGCTCCACAAGTCCTATGCTCTGTGGGTAGTAATTAAACATCTCTGAGGGTAGGAGAAGTGCTGCTACTAAAAACCCTATATAACATTGGCGATGTGGACCTACAGGCTTTTGCCTGACTTATCCTTGAAAGGAGGATTTATAGGTGCAATTCATCACCCACCTATAGAGGTGGGTGTCTTCTTGCTATTTTACAATAAAACTAAAGAAAAGGAGTAAATTATGTCAAAATTAAACGAACAAGAAATTTCGGAAGAAGAACTTAAAAAAATTAAAGAGGAATTAGCAAATGACAAAAGTAAAAAACTTGTAGAAATAGCTCCTGGAAGTTATAAAATTTTGTCAAAACTTGATGAATAACTAATTAGCATTAGCATCATAAAGAAATTATAGGAGGTGTGAATATGAAAAATTTAGCTTTAGAAAATAGAGCTATAAAATTTGATGATGTCGTTGGGCAAAAAGAAATTGTGAAAGGGATACGTTCAAAAATAGTAACGAATTCCCTTTCTAATGTACTACTTTTTAAAGGACCAACAGGAACAGGAAAAACTACACTGGCTTTTCTTACTGCAATGGCTTTAAATTGTAAGAATCTGCAAGCAGACGGGAATCCTTGTTGTGTTTGTGATTCTTGTAAATCTATTATTAATCAAAGTTTTAATCGAGATGTAATTTTATTCGATGGAAGTACATTAAGTGCAAAAAGTGAAGTTATAGATTTGTTTTCTACAATCGATTCTCCTCCACTTTTCGATAAGAATAAAGTAATTATAATCGAGGAAGCTGACCAGCTTAGTGAAGGAGCAAAAAATTCTTTTTTAAAAATTTTTGAAAGAAGGTTAAATAATGTTTATTTTATTCTTCTTTCGATGAAATTTAAAGGAATTCCTGACGCTATTCAAAGTCGTTGTCAAGTATATAATTTTTCTTACCTATCAATTCAAGAATTAATGTTTGCGTTAAAAAATCTTCTCGAAAAAGAAAATTTATGGAATAGTTCAGAAATTCCTGAAGATTTTAAATTTGCAGGATTAGGATTAATTTCTTCTCTTGCAAAAGGTTCTTTGCGAGAAGCAGTGCAGACTTTAGAGCGATGTATAACAGAAAAAATCTTTGATAATGAAGGAATAACTAAAATTGTTCAAGGAGTTGATGAAGCAACAGTTGATGCTATTCTGGGAAAAATAGTTAAAAAAGATTTATCTTTTGTTGAAGATATTCTTGAGTATAAAGATTTTTTTGAAATATATACTCTTGTATATACATTTGTACAAAAAGTAATTATATATGCAAAAACTTCTTATAGCTCATCAACTAGCGATTATTTTAATAAAAAATTGGCTTATTATGCTAATAATCATTTTCCTCTATTTAATAGTTTACTAGCTATTTTTGATGAGATTCAAAAAACTAATTTTATTTATGGCAAGTCTGCTTCTTTGAATTTTGTTTTAAAAGTATTATCCTTACTAGAATGTGATACACAACAATTAAAGAGAATGCGATAAAGGGAGGTTGTATGGCTGAATATGCTTTTGGAGATAATCAACAATTTATAAAGATTGATTATGTTATTCTTAAAGCAGTGAAAGGAGATTATGCAACAGCAGCTTTTTTGCAACATGTATGGGGCTTATACCAGCATTGGGAAAAAACTAAACAACTTACAAAAGATGGTTATTTTTTCTTAAAGGTTGAAGCAGTAGAAGAAAAATTATGTATCTCAAAGTATGTTCAGCAACGAATCATTAAAACTCTTAAAGAAGCTAATTTTATTGATATAAGCTATAGAGGTTTACCTCGACAGCGATACATTAAAGTTAATAAAGCAGAAATTGAAAAACTTTATTTGTTTAAGGAAACTCAAGCAATTCAAAAAGCATTAGAAAAGAAAGTTAAAGATAAAAAAGAAAGGCAAGAAATTTTTTATAAAAATTTAGATACAGCTTTAGAAAGTTTTTCGTATAAAGACATTTATAGACAAGGGGGATATATTAGCAATGATGTAATTGTAACGTTATATTTGTGGAAAAAACTATCTAAAGAGGTTCATAACATTAATTGGCATTTAAACGCTAAAGATTTTGGTATATTAAAATATTGGGTTAAACAGTTTAAAGATAAAAAACAGCCAGTTAATTTTGCATTACTTTTTAGATATTTTAAAACTACAATTAAAGAAAATATAAATGTTCCATACTTTAAATTATGGTACAATGCTGTTATCGAGAACTTTTCTTCTGATAATAAAGTTATTTCGTTTAACAGTATTAAGGAAGCGCAAGAGTTTGTTTCTGATTTAGACAGAAATATAGAAAAGCATAATTTAGCATTAGCTATATAATTTTAACTATTACTATTAAAGGAGTTATTATGGCAAACAAAATGTCAGCTCTCGAAAAAGCTATTAGTGATATAAACAAAAAATTTAATTGCATTACTGATGCGGGTTCTTTAACGTTAGAAAGAATTCCTTTGAGTTCTCCTAAACTTAATTATTTGTCTGGTGGGGGAGTAATGCGAGGAAGGATTCATACTTTTCATGGTGCCGAATCTGGTGGAAAAACAGTTTTAGCTACTTACATAGCAGGACAGGTACAAAAACAAAAAGATATTCCTAATGTAGTTGTGCTAATTGATGTAGAGCGTACTTTCGACCCGCAATATGCGCAAACGGTTGGATTGGATATTTCTTCCTCAAAATTTATTTACGTGCGTCCTCCTTCAGGTGAAGATGGATTCACTATATTGGATAATCTCATTTCGACAGGAGAAATTGGTTGTGTTATTTGGGATTCTGTTGCTGCAACACCATCAAAAAAGACTTTTGATAAAAGAGTTGGTGAAGCTAATTTTGGAGCTACTGCTTCCTTAATGGCAGAAGGGTTAAAATTTATTAACCCTAAAATTAATGATTATGGTGTAGTTGCTTTGTTTTTGAATCAGGTTAGAGCTAAAATTGGTGGTTTTATGGGTTTTGGGCCACAAGATAATACTTCTGTAGGTGGACGTTCTTTGCCTTTTTATTCTTCTTGGATTTGTAAAGTTTCTAAGGCAGAAGTTATAACTTCTGATAAAGAAGCAATAGGAATGACCATGAAAATTAAAAATGTTAAATCTAAAATTTGTACTCCTTTCCGTTCTGCTACATTAAATTTGTATTACAATACAGGGTTTGATGTAGAATCTGAATTTTTGGATTTCTTTATTTCATTGGGATTGGTTGAAATGAAGGGGGCTTGGATAACGAGTGATAAGTACGGTATTAAAGTACAAGGTAAAGTAGAATTTTCTAAATGGCTGTTAGAACATCCTGAAGAAAAAGCGAGTATGGAAGCAGAAGTTAATAAAATTTTTGCTTCAAAATCGATTATAGAAGATATTGGAAGTGAGGATGATGAATTTTTGAATCAAGTAGATGAATACTATGATTTAAATGCAACAGCTGAAGAAATTGAAAGGGATTAAATATGGAAGAAAAGACAAGCGATGATGAATTTTTGGAATTCGTTAGAAAAAAGCTTGAAGAAATGGAGTATATAGTTTCACTAGACCCTTACAGTATTACTTACCAAAAACTAAATGAACATTTAGCTAATTATGAAAAAATTTATTTACAACTAATAGGGTTATCTATATACTTGGAGAGAGAATTAGATATTCTTCAAAGAGATTTTGATATTTGGTATGCAGAGAAATATAATTTTATTAGATTAAAAGAAAATAGAATGGAACTCTCAGCACAAAAATGGGTTTCACAAAAAGAAATTGATTATCTTGTAAAAATTACTTATAAGGATGAATATCTTGAAAAACATAAAAAAGTTTTAGATATTCAGCATAAGTTAAATTTTGTTAATTCTACACTTAAAGCATGGATTTCTCAACTATCTGTTTTATTAAGATTGAGTAGTAATTTAGATTCAGAAATTAAATTAGAAGGGATTAAAAATAATTAAAAAACTACTCCTCTCTAAGTAGTATGCTTAGGAGGAGTAGATAGGAGGTGGTATTATAATTAGTAAATTTAAAAATTATAGGTTAAAAGTACTTGACAAAAATTTTAATGTATGATACAATACACTTATACATGAGTAAGGAGGGTAATTAAATGAACCTTTTAAATAAAATTATTTTTTTAAAAAACAAAAAGCATTTAAATAATCTCTATTCTAAAGCTTTGGAATCCAAAGAAGAATTTAAAAATTTTCTTATTCAACACAGGCCCTCTAACGCTAACCTTATTATGCGAAACAGTCTTAAATCTATTCATCGGGTTTGCGAAAAAATACGGGGAGGAAATTCTCCTCATAATATTTTCGATGTTAATGGAGCTACTTATATTTTTACGTCTATAGAAGATTTATTAAAAGCAAAAGATTACTTTGCCGAAATGGATTGTGTTGTTCGTATTAAAGATAGAATATCGTCTCCAACAAAGTTGGGATATAGAGATATTCTTATCAATGTAAAACTTTCTAATAATTTTGTAGCAGAAGTTTTGTTAATTCCTCATACCATCTTTGATGTAAAGATGGGGGAAGGACATAAGTTATACGAAAAAACACGAAGTTCTTTAATTAAATTTTTTCCAAAAAAGAAAAAAGTTTTGGAAGATTTACAAAGAAAACTATATAATGAAGCTTGGTTAAGCTTCTTAAAAAATTAAAGAATTAGGGGGTAAGGTATGGGTATTTACAAAATTTACGAAGGTGATACTCTAAAAGAGAGAAGAAAGGCAAAAACATGGAAAAGTTTGGCAAAGCAGTTAAAAAAAGATTGTAAAGATGTTGTTATTTCTTTCTTTAATTCTAAAGAAGAAGTAGAACATTTGCTTATAATTGATAAAAAAACTGGAAAAGTATACATAGCTGTAGAAGAGAAAGAGGACAAATCTATTGACAAATAGATAATAATTATGTTATAATGTAAGTGTAAAAAGAAGGAAAGGAGGCAGATATGTTTTTTTTCGAGCTTAAAAAAGAGCAGGTATTAAAAATAAAACACTTTTTCCTGTCAGAAAAATATAGGGAAAAAGAGTTTTTGTTTGTTCTAAAATTAGAAGGAGATAATGTTACCCTTCTTTCTAAAAAAGAAGGGACATTAACAAAAATAGCTGTAAACAACGAAGAGATGGAAAAAATAAAGGAACTTTGTTATGCAAACTTTGGGAAAATTGTTTTGGTTCATAACCATCCTTCAAGTCCAGTTCCTATTCCTTCAAAAAACGATTTAGAAATAATCTATTCTTGTACTTTCCCTTATTTGGATTTTATTATCATCAATCATTCATTGGATACCGCTTTTTCCTATAGGGAAAATAAGTATTTTTGGAATTTAATAGAGGAGTAAGTAAATGGTTAAGATATATTCACTAAATGGGAATATTTTACTTTCTATTTTTAAGACAAACAAATTTAGCGAGATATTAAATATGTGTAAAACTATAGGGAATAACCGTTTCTCTGCATCCGAGAAGGCTTGGGTTTTACAAAAAGATAAAGTAGAACAGATTATAGAAAAAGTTAAAAATTTAGGGGAATCTGTCGAAATAACAGATTCTGCTAAACAGCTTCTTCAAAAGTTCAAAGAAGAGAATTTTGAAAAGGAATTTCCAAAGCAATATTTAAAAGTTCCTCCGATAGTAGGAAAAGAACCTTTCCTTAATTTTCAATTGGAGGATATTCAAAAAGCTTACAATAAAAAAAGATTTGCAATATTTAACGATACAGGAACAGGAAAATCTTATATTATTCTTTCTGTTTTAAATGCTTTTTTGAATGAAGGAAAAATTAATAAAGTGTTGTATATAACCTCTAACTCAGGAGTGTGGGATATATATAATAAATTTCCAATTTTTTCAGATTTTAAAAAAGAGGAGTTAATAATAGGTAACAAAAAAGTAAGGCGACCTTTCGAGCAATTAGATAAAAAAGTTGTTATATGTAATTATCGTTCTCTTTTACTTATGGCAAATGATTATGATAATAATATTACTCAATTTTCTAATAAAGTAAAAGAGTGGGTAGGAGATAAATCAAAAGCTGTAATAGTTTGCGACGAAAGCCACAATATCGCAAATATTAATGCTAAGCAAACAAAAGTTGTGCATGCTATAAAAGGTTATTTTGATTATCGATATGCTCTCACAGGGACACCGGCAGATAAAAAAGAAAAATATTATAGTCAATTAGGATTTTTAGACGAAAATCTTATTCACAGTAAAAATTATTTTCAATGGCTTAACTATTATGCTTATATTGGTAATGCTTTTTCAAAAATTGCAATAAATAGTTGGAAAGCAGATAAATTAAAAGAACTACAAGCCATTGTAAGTCAAAATTGTACTAGAAGATTAGCTAAAGATGTTTTATTACTTCCCGATAATGTTGAAAAAACAATTAACGTTGATATTCTTCCCGAACATTACGATATTTATGTAAATTACGCAAAAGAATATTTACGAAATAAATTTTCTGGAAGTAATAAAATATTAACTAAAGATTTTATGGCTTGTGTTCCTGCTTTGATATTGCCGCTGGATAATCCTACAGCAGTTTCTTATGAAAATCTTTCTTCTTCATTAGCGAATATGATAAGAAAATTTAATTTTGAAAAGCATCACATTAAAGTAGAAATTGTAAAGGATATATTAGAGGATATATCAGAGGAAAAAGTTATTATTTGGACTTCGCATCCTTCCGTTGCAGAAAAGTTACAAGAAATTTTCAAAAAAGAAAATCCTCTTGTACTAAATGGTACTGTAAAAGTTCCCGCTGGTATGACTCTTGATGAATACAAGAATAAAATTATAACAGAATTTCAAGAAAAAAAAGAACATAGAATTTTAATTGCAGGTGTTCAAGTTTTAAACTCCGCTGTTACAATTACAAAAGCTTCTGTACAGATTTATTTTGATACAGATTTTAATTATGTTACAACAAAGCAATCACAAGCTCGTATATATCGTATTGGACAAGATAAAACAGTACATACGTTTAAGATAATAGCAAATGGTACATTGGATGTAACACGAAATAAATTAATGGAAAATAAAAATTATGTAAATGAAAAATTTTTGTCAAAGGAGTATATTGATAACGACATGGCAGAAAGTATTTTGTTTGGGAAATAATACTAATTAGAGATAAGGAGTAAAAATGAATATTATAAATAGAATAGCTACTTTTATTGAACATTCTCCTACCGCAGAAAAAAGAAGAGAAAATCTAATTAAGGTTCTTTCTCAACTTAATATTTCTTTTTCCAAACAAACTTTTAAAGAAGGTTATAATTTTATAGCTAAAGGAACAGGAAATTTATGGTTTTCTGCGCACTATGATACTGTCAATCCTCAATTTTCTGCATTAGATAATACAGGGTCAGTTTTTTCTTTAATTTATTTGAAAATGAAAATTCCTTCTGCTAATGTTGTTTTCTTTGATAGGGAAGAACCTCCTTTTATGGGGAAAGGCTCCGAGCATTTTGCATTAACTAGCGGGCATGGGATAAAAATGGTTAATTTAGATGTTATAGGGAAAGGGAATACTTTTTTGTTAAAAAAATTTAATAATTCTTTTACAAAAGAAGCGAAAGCAATACTACAGCTAGATACTTATCAAATGCCTTTTACAGATGCTGATATTTGTAATGAACTTGGAGTTGAATCTATTATGTTAGCTGGAGCTTATAAGCTTCATGATGGAACTTATGATACCAGCCACTGGAGATTTTGCCACTCTCCTAACGATATTCCGTCTGTTTTAGAGTTAGAACAATTTGTAAAAATGTTTGATATTCAGAAAACTTTAATAAATTATTTTGGTTAAAATAATTAATTAACAATTAAAGAGTTGATAAATTAAATTTACTAATTAAAAAAAGGAGAATTTATATATGACAGATAATGATTTTATAACATTAATTCAAAGAAATCAATCTTTTAAAGATATTAATAGTTCTCAAGTTCATTCAGCTTGGAACAGCGCAAAAGAATTTGTAAAAGCATCTGCTGTTTCTGAAAATGATGTTAATTTTTATCCTTTAGTAATGCAAAAAACAATGGCATTGTTACAAAATAACGGTACAAATAGTAAAGATGAACAGAATAATAATTCTATATTTAAAAAAGAAAACTCTGTTTTTCAAGCTAAGGAAGCGTTAGAAAATATTATCGATAAAAATAATAGAAATCCTAAGTTTAGCAGAACACAATATGTGATGAATATGATAGCTGAATTTAAGGATAAAGGAATTTTAGATTCTGAAATTATAAATAAACTAGTAGATAGATTAAGAGTAAACGCCGATGAAGCAGAAATGTTGTTACAATCTTATAACCTAATTGCGAATGAAACAAAAATAGGAAATAAGCAAGCAACAGCTCCTAAAGAACGACAAGTAGGTAATAAACAAGCCAAATTACAGAAAAAATATTCTCCTGGAACTTTCAATTACTCTAATAAAGATGTTTATGTAGAACAAACTTTGAAGGAAGCTTCTAGTAAAGAATTAGAGTACATGGATTGGAGAGAAAAATCTTCTAAAGAAAAAGCTACAGTAAGATTTTTAATTGGAGAACATTTATATGAAATGAATTTTACTTATATGGATAAAGATAGATATAATTGGAATTACGAATGGAAAGAATTGATTAAAATGGGAATTTCTAAAATTTTAATGGTTACTGTAGCTCAGCTTAATGGAAATTTTGATAATCTATCGATTAGCAAAAGTGCATCTAATATCAATTACTTAGTTTCCGATAGTTTTTTTAAAGCAATGAATTTAGCATTTCAAATGTATTTTGAGAAGTTTGCTACAACTTCTCAGGTGCAGTTTATAATTTTTAACACTTCTTCTAATAACTATTCTAATCATAATATTGTGCAAAAATACATGAATGAATATTTTATTAAAAAATATAGAAATTTTTCTTTTGATGATATTGTAAGTAACTATTTAACAAATAGTACTCGAATTCCTAACCAAATTTATTATGCTTTTAAAAACAATTCTAAAAATTTACTAATTGAAGAAGAAGATGCTGCTGTACAGAGTACAGATTTTAATAATGCTGTCCCTGAAAATATGATAAAGATAAATATGTTACGATGGAATGATTCTTGGAATCAATATTTTATCGATAAGTTAAAAAAAGGAAACTCCAATGATTGGGAATGATAAAGACAAATGGAAATCTCGAAGATGGTTATTAGCATTATGGGCAAGTTTAAGTATTACTTTTTTACTTGTGTATGGGTTAATTTATCGACCTGAAGTTGATTGGGTTGCTAGTGTTATAAATTTTTTAATAACTATAATTTTAGCTTATATGGGGTCTGAAACTATTACTAAGAATAGTTTTATAAAACATAATAATAATAAAGGAGATATAGATGGCGAAGCTAAATAATAAAAATTATCTTAAAGAAGAGTTAGTTAGTGATAACAATATAGAGGGTAAATTAAAATCTAATCAAAATTTTAAAAGAGAAGATTTGGAAGCTATTAATAATTTATATTGTAAAAATATAGTAACAAAAGAGCGAGAAGCATTTAACCTTTTGTGTAAATTTTTAAATAGAAATCCTGATTTTAAAGAAAAATACCTTAAAAAAGAAAATGAAGAATTAACAGAAGCTTTTAATATTCTATTGCCAGAAAAAGACAAATCGTATTTCCCAGCCGATAAACGAGATTTTTTAAATGTTTTTAACACTCCTGAAGAATTAATACAATTTTCAAAATCATTTCAATTAGAGATAAAATATCCTGTAAAAATAATGTATGAAGATGATGAATTTATTTTAGTTGAAGTTTTATCTTGGGAATCTTCTAAATATTATGGAACTTCCTGCATTTGGTGTGTGGCTTCTGAGGGTGGGGATTCTTACTGGAAGACATATAGAGACGAATATAAAATGCGAATTTTTATGATACGAAAATACAAAGATAAAAGTGCAGCTTCAGCGGTAGACCGATTTGTAGATGATAGAGCTTTTATTGGAACAGATAAAATGGTTAATTTTTGTATCTCTGTACCTAAGGAGCGAGGAAAAACAAAATATTTGTGTGAATTTAGAAATAGTATAGATACGGTAGTTTCTCGTATCCAAGGGGGTCGTTTTAACGGTGAAGATGTTATTAGAGAGTTTTCTCAAAAACCAAATGCCGACCCTGAATTAAAAGAAATATTAAAAGATTGGAGTGAAATTTTATTAACAACAGATATGTATCCAAATGGTACAGGAAATCTTAATCCTGGAAATCCACTTCCAGCCGGTGCAAAAATTAAAACACAGATAACTCAATTTGAATACTTCTATTCAGCTGATAAAGAAAAAATCACAGATGGTTTAGTTATTGCTGGTCATAGAGACATTGAAGCTTCCTCGATTGAAAGAAGTTTTCATCTTGATATTAATGAAAGATTTTTAACTTTTTATGCTCCATTCCATGAATTTTTAAGAAAAGATAATAAAAATGCTATTGGATTAGCGCAAATTTTGATTGATGCTCTTCCTGAAGAGGATTTGAAGAAATTACCGTCGTTAATAGCAGAAGATAGTATAATTTTTGTAGCCCCAGCCTCTTGTATAGGGTCATATTTATCAACCTCAAATTTTGATGATTATATAGAAGAAAATGGTATTACAAATATAACAATCCCTAATACGTTTTGGGAACAGATATTTTCTAATTTAAAATTACAAAGAATACCTCGTCTTGCTATCTTTGCAGCTAATGGTGGCTATGAACTTACTCCTTATAATTTCCCTATTTTATTTTCTTTCTTTAAAAATTTGAAACAAAAGGGAGCACAACCTAAAATTATTAAGTTAAAAACAGATAACTTAGATGTAGGATATTCTTATCAAAGGTTAGTGCGGGAGCCTGTTCTTAATGCTACTCGTATTACGATAAATGATGAAAAAGATGTTTATTTAATTGTAACAGAGGAAGGTACACCTTCTGAAAATATGTTTAATGATATTTCACAACTTTGATTTTAGATAATTACTAATTATTATTAAGAGAATTAAATAAGAACACCTCTAAGTTTTAGGGGTGTTCTTATCCAATTATTACCTTTTTTTAAATAGAAGGTAGAAAATTATTATAAATAATAATTATAAATCCTAGAGTATAAAAATATAGGAAATTAAAAATTTTTAATTAAATTTTAAAAATATTTTTCTCATTTAATTTTTTAAACCTTTAGGAGTTATAATTATGTCAGTTCTTAGAAGCCACATGAATAATTCAACTTATGAGGCTCGTCTACCTGCATATAAAAACGAAGCTCGTATTGCTCGTGCTAGTCGCTTGGTAGAAAAGTGGTCTCGTGTTCCAGAAGTAGGTCTTGGACTTACTCTCATGGAAGAGCGAAAAGCAATGAATACTGCTATTGCTATGGAAAAGCAAGCACAGTTTATGACAAAACTTACTGAAACACAGTATTCAACTTCTTTCGCTACTACACCGGAGAATATGATTCGTCTTGTACGAATTACTTATCCGAATTCAATCCGTGATAAATTATTTACAGACTTCATGATGGAAACTGCAAAAGATTCTATCAAGTATATTCGTCCTGTTTTTGAAGCTAATACAAATATTTATCGTTCTTTTGACTCTCATGCTTTTGAGCCAGATAAGATTGCTTATGAATCTAAAGAGGACCGCTTCCCGACTGAAATGGCAAACGGTACTGTTGATCCTGGTGTATCTGTTAGCTTCACTGGAAACGAATTTAGCCTCGGTTATGTTCCTGGTTATGCAATTCTTTATGATGCTAATCAGGTTGCACTTGCTGTTGAAAACCGCAACCTCACTTGGTCTGTAAAAGCAGGAGTTGACCTTACTATTACCTATGCAGGTTCTGGTGTGTATACTCTCGATGGAGCTAACGCTGGTGATGTAGCGTTTGCTATTGGTCGCTATAATTCGGAAGCAGATATTGCAGGTGATTATCTTGGAAGCTTGCAGATTGTACTTGATGATTATCAGTTTAAAGTACGACAGCTTTCTCTTGGTGTATCATGGACAGCTCTATCTGAAATCGTGCTTGATTCTACAACTGGTGTTTCTACTGAAGAAATTCTTTTCGATGTAGCAGCACAGCAGATTAAACAAGCACTCGATTTCCGTGCAGTAAAGCTTGCTTATGCAGTAACTGTAACGAATGGTCTTACTCCGGTTAGCTTTGATGCTGAAGCTGGTGCTACCATAGACGATAGCTATATCCATACCGCTCAGACAATTTCTCAAGCGATTGAGCGTGTTGGAGATGTTCTGTTTGACAAACTCAATCGTGGTGGTGTTAGCCGAATCGTTGGTGGTCCGAAAGCTGTTACTTATCTTCGCCTTAACCGTGCTTTCTCCGCAGAAGGCGCACAAGCTCGTATCGGTGCATATCAGGTTGGTACTATTTATGATATTCCAGTATTTAAAGTACCTTCTGCTATTATTCCAGATAATGAGTTGCTTTGTGTATGGAAGAACGAAAATAATGAAGCCGACGTATTTATTGCTTTTGGTACTCTAATTCCGTTCTATTCAACTGGTACTCTCCAGCGTAAAAACTTCTATAAAGAAGCTGGAATTTCTAGCTATGGTGATTACCATGTTATGAATAACCAGTACGCTAACCGAATTATAATTAGCAATATCCGTGGTTAATATTAAATAACTAGGAGCTCCGTAGAGCTCCTAGTTATTGAGCAAAAAAAAGGGAGCTTAAAAGCTCCCTTTATTTTTTGTTATAGATTTTTAACTAATTCCAATTGAGGTAGGGTATGACACTTTTTTAGCAGGTTGAACTTCTGCGGGCACAGGTTGTAATTCTTGAGGGTTAATTACTGGAGTAGGTGCTACTTGTTGGGGAACAGATGGTGCTGATTGAACATATTGTGTATTTACAATAGAAGATAATAAATTTTTTATTTCTGCTTGATATTCTCGCAGAGCTTTTTCTAATTTAGTATCTGTTTGCAAAAACTTATTAAACAAAGTTTGATTTTGTGTCCACAAAGACATATCTTCTATGCACATTTCGATATAAGCACGAGTAATACCTTTCTTTTTATCCTTGTCCATGAACATTGCATCTATATCATAAGCATCAATGTCATTAAGAAGTTTAGAAATTGTATCAAGAGGATTTTTTTGACTTTTAACGTTTGGAATGGGAGCTATATCCATATTATTTTCTCCTTAATTATGAAATTATATTATAATTAGTAATTATGTAATTAATAAGTGAAACCGTTATATTATTTTTATACTAATTAAAAAAGAATAAAAAGAATAAAGGAATAATTTATTATGTTTAAATATGGAAAAAAAGGTTCAGGTGGGAGTGGTGGGAGTATTCCTATATATGATGAAGGTGTTCTTGTTAATTCTTCTCCATCAGGAATAAATTTTATTGGAGCTGATGTTTTAGCAAATAATGGAACTGGAGGAATAGTTAATGTTTTTGTACCTCCTCCACAATTTGTTAGTCATTTTAATACAACTGATGGTTCTTCTCCAGCTTTAGTTGTTCCTCCGACTACTTTTAATCGTTATGTTCCTAATTCCTTAGGAGACTTTGAATTAGGGGATTGGGTTACTCCTTCTGTTCACAGTACAGTAACTGGAAATTCAACTATATATTCTTGTGGGAGTTTTAGTATACTTGATAATACAAGTACAACTTTAACAGTTAGAGTAAAAAATGGATTAGGAGCAATTATACGTCAGCATTCTATAACAATTTCGGGAAATTACGATGCTACAGTCAATGATATAAGAATTAGATTATATAATTTTAATACTGATTCTACAAAATATAAAGCACAACTAGAAGTAACTATAAATTTATCTGTTATATTCCCTATTGCTGGGAGATTTTCAATCGAAGCAGAACATAATGATGGTAGTGATGGAATATTTACATTTATTCATTCTAATATTTATTATGATAGAAATGTCAATCTTATTACTATTTCAGGTGTATCAATAAATGAAAATACTCCCTTTATTAAAAAAATTTCAGGTATTTCATTTTATAATTTAAATTCTACTTTTTCAGTTAATATTGCTGATATAGATAATATAAATAACGCATCATATCCAACAGATTATCAAGTAGAAGTGAATGGAAATGATTATAATCTCCCTCTTTTAACTTTAGCAGGAAATGCTTTAACTAATTGGACACCTAACTATAATAATATAAATTCCTCTTATTCTAAATTAGATTGGACTATTGTTAATCCTAATTTTTTTAGTCTTAATAATAATGCAAAAATTAATGCAAGAGGAAAAGATTGGGTGTTTACTGCTCCTGTAACTTCTGTAGGAAATGCGATTGCAATTAATACAATGCAGGATACTGCTACAGATAATTTTGAAGATTTTGTTTCTGAGACATATCGTTTAAATTCTAGTTTTTCTGCGTGGAATTCGTTTGAACATTTAAATACATATGACGGTGGAAATGGGTTAATGATTCTTAACACCAGATTAATGTATCCACAAGGAAATTATACAATTTATAATCCTGAACCCATGCTACAACCTAACTATGTTAGTCTTACAGGACCTAAAACATATTTAAGACATTTTAGACATGCTAACGTTTCACATAGTAATGGATTGTTATTATTTGGTGATTTTAATGTAACAGAAGCTCAAATTTCTTCCCTTGAAGTTCTTATTGATATATCGTTAGATGGCATTGAATGGTATTCTGTTAATAAAAACTATTTGGGTGGAACATTATCTGACGGTGCCGGTTGTAGAATATTTCCAGACCAGCATAATTTAACAGTAGATAATTCTATTCAATTTACTTTAGGAACAGGCAAGTTTACACATGCAGGAAGTAATTGGGGAATTTATTTAAGAATCACGTACACTTCAGAAGCATTGATTGGTACATATATTGGAAGTTTGTCTGTTTCTGATTGGGTATAACTTGACGAATAAACAAAAAAATAGTATATTAAATAGATAGTATTTTATATAGATAAGGGGAAGAATTATCATGAAAAAAGAAGAAAATAATTGCAATAATTGTAAATATTTTCTTGAAGAGAGAAATGTATGTCTTATTCAGAAAGGAAAAGAAGTTTTAAAAGAAAGCAAGGCTTGTAGTTTATATCTTCCTAACAAGAATTAGATAATAATTAAAATTTTTAAGAGGTGGATAATGATTACTGTTTTTTACTCTGGAAAAAAACTTTCTAAAGAAAATTATTATTCAAAAAAAATTAATAATATTATTTCAAATGTAAAAAAAAATTTACAAATTCCAAAAAATTTTCCTATTGATATCAGAATTAAATATTTGCAAAAAGCAGGAGGTGAAATTGATTTTGATTACATTAAAAAAAAGAATAAAGCTTTAATTTATTTAAATCGGAAAATACTTGAAGATGATGAAACTTATATATATTCTCATTTAAAAAATTTATTTATTACTTATGTAATAATTCATGAGTTAGTACATTTAGAGCAATTTTTGACTGGAAAATTAAAATTTAAGAAAAATTCCATTTTATGGAGAAAAAAAGATAATACATATAAAAAATATTCCCGTTATCATATTTTAGTTGCTAATCTCGATTTTAAATCTTATCTAAAATTAGAATGGGAACGAGAAGCAATCAATACAGCAATCAAATTATTATTTTCTATGTATCCTAATAAAGCTAAGTTTAAACTTAAATTACTTGAAGAAATAGGCTTATAGTAAAAATTTTTATAAACTTTTTAAGTTTATGTTACTTATCACATTCTTTTTAACTAATTATGTAAGAAATATATAATTAAGGAGCAAAGAATTATGATTATAGGACATTTAAGAGAAGAAACTTCTTTTTATCGACTTAAACAATTAAGAAATCGTTATGATATTTGTATTATCACAGCAGCAGAACATAATGTAAGTAGTAAAGAAAATATTAATAGGTTAGATGCTTTAAAAAGTGAATTAATGGCTAAAGATTATGCTTTTGTTAAAACAAGGGGAAGTTTGATTTCTAATTTTTTTGAAGCAATTAAGAGTTTAGAAAGGGGAAATGTTTCATTAGAAAAATTTTTTAAAGATGATATGTTGATTGAAAAAAATTTTATTGTAATTAATCAAAAGGAAAAGAGAAGCGTCTCTACATTTTATAAAGATATGGAAAACTTTGGGTTTAAATATAATCAAGATTTTTTTATAATGATGGCAGCGGGGGATGAACAATCTATGTTTGTTATAGATTTAACTCAAAGAGATGCTAAATTTTGGTATTTGCAAAATATAGATTTAGAGAAAGCTCAAGTTCATTTACATACAGATAAAAATAAAGTAGCTTTTAATTATTATAAAGAAGATTCTTTTATTATAGATAAAAATCCAGAACGTTTAGAAGAAGCAGAGATTGAATTTAAAAGTAGGTTTTTAGTAGATATACCTTGTGTTGGTATTATAAAAAGAGCTTGACAAAAGATAATTTTTATGATACTATATAAGTAGATGGAGTGGGATAGCTCCAAAATCTTTAGAAACCCTAAAAATAGGGAAGGAGGAAACTATGGTATCTTATAGTTTAATTAATTTTATATATGGATAAAATAATTGTATTTGCAGATGGTGGATGTAGAGGAAATCAATTTGAGAACAATGTAGGTGGTTGGGCAGTAGTATTAAAATATAAAGATAATATTAAAGAATTCTATGGTGGAACTAAAAATACTACAAACAATATAATGGAATTAACATCATGTATAGAAGCATTAAAAGCTATTAAAAATAAAGATATTCCTGTAGAAGTCACTATGGATAGCCAATATGTCATTAAAGGCATCAATGAATGGATTTATGGATGGATTAAAAAAGGTTGGAAAAATTCGCAGAAAAAACCTGTTGAAAATAAAGAACTTTGGATTGAACTTTTAAATCTTAAAAATCAGTTTAAGGATATAAAATTTATTCAGTGTGCTGGTCATGCTGATAATGAAGGAAATAATAGAGCCGATGAATTAGTTAATCAGGCTATGGATAATGTGGGACATTGAATACATGGGAGGAACTGATTAAAAAATGGAACTTAATACAATAATTAACGACAACTGTATGAATGTAATGCCGACTATGGCAGACAATAGCGTAAACCTTACGCTTACTGATATTCCCTATGGAGAAGTAAATAGGGTAGACAACGGTCTGAGAACTCTCTCTAAGGGAGGGGCAGATGTAATGACATTTGATATAGATTCTTTTCTTGAAGAACTATATCGAGTTACAAGCGGTACTATTATTATATTTTGTGGCAAACAACAAATGAGCAATATACATAAGTTCTTTCAAGACAAACAGGACAAACACAAGGGTACAGTAAGACAGTTAATATGGAGAAAGACTAATCCAAGTCCAATGAACGGTCAAAGTATTTATCTTTCTGGTATTGAAAATGCTGTTTGGTTTAAGAAACGTGGCGGTACTTTTAATGCACACTGTAAAAATACAGTATTCGATTATCCTTGTGGTAGAAGCAAGATTCATCCTACCGAAAAGAATCACGACCTACTTAAAGAACTTATAATTGATAACAGTAACGAAGGAGATATTGTATTTGACCCTTGCTGTGGTAGCGGCTCTCATTGTTTGGTAGCCAAAGAAAATAATAGACAATACATAGGAATTGAAATTAACCCAGAGTGGTATGAAAAAGCAAAGGAGAGATGTGATAGGATCAGTTGTTCGGGCTGTAAAAAGTCATAGTTCGGGGAAAAAACCGAATTTTGACCCAAAACCGCAAAAATCCCGAAATGACAGTTCCTATCAGTTATTAAGGGAGGTGGAAAATATCCAACAACAGGAAATCCATTCTGGTGGTATATGATGGCATATTTCCCAGATTCATATATAGAATGGAATTGGGAATCTGTAATTGAATTTTTATGCAATGAAACAGAATTGCCTTTAGCCAATAGTAATGATTATTAAAAGTTTATAGATTCTTTGGGAGGATAAATGTTGGTGAAGGATGATAAGTTGCAACCTAATGGAATCTTTAATGGTGATTCTATTGAACTAGTTAAAAGAATAGACTCAGAATCTATCCACTTAATCCTAAGTGATATTCCTTATGGCATTGGAGTAGATGACTGGGATGTTCTTCATTCCAATACCAATACTGCATACCTTGGTACTAGTCCAGCACAAGTAAAAGCGGGGGCTGTATTTAAAAAACGTGGAAAACCACTAAATGGATGGTCTAAGGCAGATAGGTTAATTCCCAAACAATACTATGATTGGGTATCAACTTGGGCGGAGGAATGGTATAGAATCCTCAAGCCTGGAGCAAGTGCAATCATCTTCGCAGGTAGAAGGCTTGCTCACAGGGCAATATGTGCTTTTGAAGATGCAGGATTTACATATAAAGACATGATTGCGTGGGAAAAAGAAAGGGCACCACACCGAGCACAAAGAATAAGTGTCATCTTTGAACGGCGTGATAATCTTGTCGCTTCAAAAAAATGGGTTGGCTGGAAAGTAGGGAATCTCCGCCCAACTTTTGAACCAATTCTTTGGTTTACTAAACCGTATCGAATTGGTGGTACAATTGTAGATAATGTACTTCAGTTTGGTGTTGGTGCATATAATGAGACAATTATGTCAAATTATAATCAAAAACCAGACAATATTATTAAAATACAAGGGCAAAGATTCGATTCTGGATTACATCCTACCCAAAAGCCATTAGCTCTTATGGAGCTTCTAATCGAACTGACTACTATACAAGGTCAAGTTGTGTTAGACCCTTTCTGTGGTAGTGGTACAACATTAATCGCTGCCATCAAATTAGGAAGGAAATACATGGGAATAGAAAAAGAAAAAGAATATTATGATACTGCACAAAATAGAGTAAAAGAACTGGAAATTAATAGTAGAAACACTTTATTCTAGGCCAAATTGCCATCCATAGCAAATTGGCTCTTGTCGTGGCGGGCTTCTGTACAACAACCAGTTCAACCTGACAATTCCTGTTGTCATGGTTTGTGCTTGTCGCTTCGCTCGGCACAAACCACGCCAAGCCCTTCGGGCCGGAATTGCAGGTTAATCACTATATTTTGATAATTTATAAGGTTATTTATAGTATATTATTATGAAATATAGGAATATTATTTTTATGATTGCTTTAGAAATTACATTAGTTTTAAGTATTTCAAGTGCAAGATTTTTTAATATTGAGGATATTAAAAAAACAGTAGATGTTCCTGTAGAAATTACAATACTTTCTACTACTGGTAATATAGAAAATACAGTAAATGATACTACGTTATTATTGTTAAAGATTAAAAAATACGCATACTAAAAATAAAAAAAAATATAATAATTAAATTTTTTATTTAAAAAAAATAAGCTCATCTCTATTGATTATTTCTTTTAATTTCATTATATTATACTAATAAACTATTCAATTACTATTATAGATAGGAGGTAGTATGCGTATTACTAACTTAAAACTTAAAAATTTTATGAATGTTAGTGAGTGTGATTTACATTTCAAAAAATCAATAAATATCATAAGCGGGAAAAATGGAGCGGGAAAATCTACTATATTTTCTGCTATTGCTTTTGTACTGGAGGATTTTAAGCGTGGAGACTCCTGGAAGGAATTTATTAAAATAGGAGAAAAAGATATGGAGATTCATCTTGAATTAATAAAATTTGAAGGTGATGCTCCTATTGTATTTGATTATGCTGGTTCTGTTAAAAGCAATGCTTTAACAAAAGAAATTAGATATAAAGATGAATACTATAAAAATAGTCAATGTGCTGAGTTTTTATCAAAACATTTTGATAGCGATATTCTATCTAATGTTGTTCTTCATCTTCAAGACAGTGCTTCTCTTAATCAACTAACACCAGCACAAACACGAGACTTGTTTAAGAAAACTTTTTTTATTGATTTTTCTGAGAAAGTAGAGAAAATAAAAGAATTTATAAATAACAGTACTAGTATGATTAAAGGATATGAGACAGAAATTGCATTGTTAAGCGAACAGAAATACGAATTGAAATCTCTGTATCCAGTTAAAGCAGATGAAGAAATAAAGATAGTAGAAAAAACAAAAGAACAAAAAATTAAAGAAAAAGAGAAACTTCTTGAAGAAAAAGGAAAAAAAGAAAACGAGATTAAATCAATCCAATTTTCTATTGATTCTGCTAAAAATGAAATAAAAGATTTAGAATCGCAAAAGAACTTAATTGAATCGGAATTAGAATCCTTAAAAGATTCGGGAGAAGAGGAACAAATAAAAATATTTGAAAATGAAATTAAAGAACTTAATCAAGAAATTGAGAAAAGTTTACAAAAAATTACTGAGCTGGAGACAAGCAGTAAAGAATATAAAAAACAAATAGAAGAATTAGATACTTCTCTTACCTCTCTTAATTCACAAAAAGATAATTTTTTATCTCTATTGAATCTTTATGATAAATATTTAACAGTATTAAGCGAAAATTCAAAATGTCCTGTTTGTGGACAAAACTGTGATGAAGGAGTTAAGAAACAATATGAAGAAATGAAAGCATCCACAACTCCTCAATACGCTAAAGTTTTGGAAGAAATAAAAATTATCCAAAATAATAAAAAAGAAAAGCAAGATATTTTTGCACAGATAGAGATAGACCTTAAAAATTTAAATTATAAAAAAATAAATATGGAACACGCTATTGAAGAAAAGAAACTTAAAATTGCTCAAATAATAGAAAAGATACAAACAAAAAAGGAAAAGAAACCATTGTATGAAAATCAGTTAAATTTACTTAACTCAAAAATTTCACAAAATAAAGAAAAATTAGATGAGCTTCTTAAGCAAAATGAAAAAACAAATGTTTTAAAAGAAGAACTTACTTCTTTGCAGAGTAATATAACTATAATAGCAGATAGTATTGCTTCCTTAGAAAAAGAACTTTTAGAAGAACATACTTTAAGACAGCTTAATGAAGAAATTAATCAATTCAATAAATCTATTAAAGAAAAGCAAGAAAAGGATACAGTAAGATTAAATAATATAAAAGAAGAAAAATTTAATCTTGAGAAAAAAATTGCTGATTCTAAACTTTTAATAAAAATTCTTGAAACAGATTTACCAAATTTTATTATGGTAAAATCTTCCTTAAATCTTGAACAAGCAATGAATTCCTTTATCCATTCTATTAACCCGAATTTTCAAGTCCATATTGACTTAACTCCAAAAGGAATTGAATTTCTTTATAAAGCAAGAAATGAATCAGAATGGCTACGATGTAAAATGGCTTCTGGTTTTGAATCAGCTTTAATAACAATAGCATTTAAATTTTGTATAGCAAAAAAATATAATTCTAAATTTATAATTTTCGATGAACCTGACAAGAGTGCAGATGATACTTCTTCATTATCGTTATTTAAGATAATAGCTAAAATGCAAAATTTTGACCAAATTTTTATTACTTCTCATCGAGAATCCGTAAAAGAGTATATTAACTCGTTAGGATTTAACACTATAGAAGTAAATAATGGAATGTATTCAATGATAACAGGTTGACAAAAATTTTTAAATGTATTATACTCTTAGAAAAGGAGGTATACAAATATGACTTGACGAAAATACTAATAACAGTGTATTATAAAGCTCAGTTAGAGCAAAATTTTAATTTTAAAGGAGACAAAGTATGTCAAGTAGTGATGATGCTTTTAAAGCCTATGTGGCACAGTTTGAAGCAGAAATTGCAAACAAAACCAATTTTATCGGTAATAGCGCATTTTCTGATTATGAGGAATTACTATGGGCTGGTATTCCTAGTGGAGGGAATCCTCTTGTAGTTCGTTTGCGAGGAGGATTGATTAATCTAGACCCATCACCAACAACAGCAAAAATTTTTAACATTTCTGAAATAATTTGCGATGATGGGAAAAAGCATTATTTCTATTTCCCGCTTGTAAGTGAAGCTCCCAATCACATGATGTGGCGAATTATTAATAAGATGCTTTCTTACGAATGGGATTCTAATGCAAAAGAAAAGATTTACCTCTATGAAAAAGAACCAGAATTTAATTTGGTTCTTAAAAATGGATTACCTAAAGATGACCCTCAGTACAAAATGAATAAAGGTTGGGTAGGACAAGAATCTTTTGTTATTAACTGTATTCCAAAAAATCCAGATTTGTATGAAATTTGTAAGAATAAAAAGCATACAATGCTTCTTTCTAAGAGTGTTAAAACTGTAGTTAACCCTGTTACGAATACTACGATTACTTATATTGCTCGTGGTGTCCCTTACTATGGTTTTTATACATTTCTCATGAAAAGTATTGTAAAATTTTATGGAGATTGGAATAATTATGATATTAAGATTGTAAAAACTGGAAATACATCTCCTTACATTATTAATAACGTATCCAGACAACCCGAACTTCTCACTCCTGACTTGTTAAAATATGTTAACGATAAACCTCTCTCTGAGGAAGAGGCTTCTTGGGAAATGTATGATATTAAGAAACTTTTTGCTTATTCTTCTCATCATAAAATTCTTAAATATCTCGGTAAAACAATCAAGTCTATCGATGCGAAACTTAAAACAAATTTCTACATGGAGCTTCTTAAACTTGTTGAGGAAGAAAAGAAACAAGGGTTTGGAGAAAAAACTACAACTACAGCTACAACTGTTAATGAACCTGAAAAACCAACGGTAACACAACAAGTAGAAACAGAGAGAGTTACTCGCAGAGCTCCTGCTAGTGCTCCTGTAAACCCCTCTATTCAATATCCTGAAGGTTGGGATAAATTGACTGAAGCAGAGAAAAAACTTATTGTAGAATTTAAAGAAATCGACCCTATTAAAAAACAGTGGCAAATAACATACGATAGTTCTATACCTGCTTCTTCTTTGTTAGAGTGCGCTCTGTGTGGAACAGCATCTCCCGATTCCTTTAATTATTGTCCAGGCTGTGGGCGTAAGTTCTCTTAAATAACCTGCCAGTAAGATAGCTCTTATTTACTAAGAGCTATCTTTTCTTTTTATAAGTTTTTTATTATTTTAAATGGGAGGAGGAAGAAATTACATGAAATTTGAACCTTGTGAGAAATGTAAAAATAATAAAATACCAGGTTATATTGAAGTTAATTCTGTATTAAGAGAATGCGAATGCAGAACAGCTTGGAAAATGAAAAGTTCTTTGTTATGGGAACTTAAAGAAGCTAACCTTTTAAGTTCTGAAAAAGATTTACTGTGGGATTATTCTTTATCAATGTATAAAGGAGCTAATGAAAATATTCAAAAACTCCACAAAATAATGGAATCAAAAGAATTGTTTAAATTTTATAATTATTATTTTTGGGGACAGCCTAACACACAAAAAACAACTATTGCAAAGTGGATGGGAAAAATAGCTATTAAAGATTTTAAATTATCTACTTATTATATGAGTATGAATGCCTTAGTAGAATTGCTTGGTGTAATAAAAAAAGATAAAGAACATTACGAAAAAATTAATAAAATTAAAAATATAGATGTTCTTATTATTGATGATGCCTTTGATGCTAAGAAAATAGTTTTATTTAGTAATAATTTTCAATTAATTTATTTTAACAATTTTTTGCAAGAACGATTACAAAATGAATCTACTGTTACTATTTTTGCTTCATCTGTTGAGCCTTCTAAAATTAATACTAATCATTTCGGGATGGAAATACCTAATATTCTTTTAAAAAGAAAAACAATAATAATTCCTTGTACTGATAATATAAATAGAGAAAATGCTTTTATTGATATAAACTCTATTTTTTCAAATAAAACTAGATAAAGGGAACAAAAATGACGCAACAAGTTAATGCTATATATTCTGTAACAGCAGAAATACAACTTTTACAAGCTCTTATTAAAGATACATCACTGTATGATGAACCTTCTGTAAGTGAAGATTTATTTATTCATAAAGAAGCTAAAGCTTTATATAAAGCGATTGGTGTTTTGATTAAATTAAAAGAACCTGTCTCACAACTCTCTTTATTAAGAGAAGCTAATAAAATCGATGATTCCATTGAAATTGATATAGTAAATCTCGTATTTAAAGATATAGATTCTTTAAATCCTATTTCTTTTGAACATAGTATAAAAACTCTTCAAGAAGAGAGAGTTAAAATAAATTTACAAAGTACTTTAAAAGAAGCGTTAGAAATAGTTTCTAGTCAAGGTGGGTTTAATTCGGATGAATTTTTAAATAAAACTACTGAATTAGAAAAAATCTGTACAAGTAATATTTCTGATGATGACCTACTTTCTTTAGACGCTTGTTTTGATTTTTATAAAGAAGATTTAGAGTTTAGGCAATCAGGAAAAATTTGGGAATTTTATGACCCATTTCTTGACGCTACTTTAACTCGTAAGGCAAGTGGAGGACAAATTATTCTTATATCTGCTTCAACGGGTATTGGAAAATCTGCTTATACACTTAATATAATTAATAATTTAATTAATGTAGGAACTCCAGCGTTATATTTTTCTATTGAGATGGATAAAATTTCTACTATGGATAGATTATTAGCAATGCGTACCGAAATACCTGTTCGAGAATGGTATCGTAAAGAACGAATTAATGAATTAATCCCTATTCTTGAAAAAGAACGACAATTATTAAAAAATACTCCTTTTAGATTTGTAGATAATCCTTCAATGTCTTTATCAAAAATTCAAAGTTATATAAAAAAATTTAAGAAAATATATAAAACAGATTACGTATGTGTTTTTATCGACCTTATTACACAAGTTAAAGAATTTATAACAATAAGTTCTCATAACATGAGTTTAGCTTCTACTATTGAACAGGGTGTAAACCAATTAAATGTTATAGCTAAAGAAGAAAATGTTTGTTTTGTCTGTGTAGCTCAAATGAAACGAGATACTGATTCTTATAAAATTAATTCTGTTAAGGAAGTCAATAAATTAAGACCAACACTAAATGATATAAAAAACAGTGGAGCTTTAGCAGAGCGTTCTCGTGCAGTTATAAGTTTATTCCGTCCTCGTTTTTATATAGAAAAATATTTACCAGACATTGAAGAATTAGAATATATGGATGATATTTTAGAGGTATCAGTGATTAAACAAAATCAAGGACCACTAGGGATGGGAAAATATATTTATAAAAGTGATATATTAAAAGCAATACCTTTAATGGAATCTGATGAAGAAAATTCCTTAAAAGGAGTTTCTTTTTAAAAAAATAGTTCCCTCTAAAATAGAGGGAACTATTAACGGGAGGATTTTTTACATAATATTGGCAAGAAAGATTCCACCCTTTAGGGTGGATTATGAATTGCCAACAAGTAGTATGAATCTTTTTGATTTCTACTAACTAATTATATAGAAACGAAAAAACCCAGTACTATAATACTGACTTTCTTCTAACCAAAACAAATAGGGAAATATTCGTCATGGCTAATAAGTTAGTTCAAGAAAATAAAACACACAAATCTCTCAAACTAAGAATCTATCCAACAGAAGAACAAACCATTCTTATAAATAAGACGTTTGGATGTTGCAGACTAGTCTATAACGAAAGGCTTCAAGAAAGAAACGAATTCTATATCGAAAATATTCTTCCTATTCCTAAGGAAAACAAAACGGAAAGAAACAAAAAATACAAGGAATATAAGCCGTCAGATTTGAAAACTCAATTCCCATTCCTAAGTGAAGTATCTTCTCAAGCTTTATGTCAAAGTGAAAATGACTTAAAAAATGCTTATAATAATTTCTTCAAATCAAATAATAAAACTAGAAAAGGAAAATCTGGATTTCCAAAATTCAAAAGTAAGAAAAATAACAGACAGTCATATAGAGAATGTATGGTGTCAGAAACAGCCTTGAATTTTTTCAGTAAGTATGTAAAAATTCCAAAATTAGGAAAAGTGGCTTTTAGCCACGATTCATTGCCAAAATGGTATTTTAAAGAAGCAAAGCTTTGTAATATAACAGTTGAAAAATCTTGTGCAAATAGATACTATGCAGTTTTGCTTTTTGAAATAGAAAAGCCAAACTACAAAATAGAAAATAGAAAAGAAGCAATAGGACTGGACTTCAGCCCGTCTGAAATGTATGTTTCTAGCGAAAACCAAACTGGAAAAGATTTCGGATATGTTGCTCAAAAACAAGTTCACTCTAAAAAATTAAGAAAACTCCAAAGAAGATTAGCGAGAAAACAATTTTTGAAAGACCCAAACAGTCCTAGAAAATTACCTTCTAAAAATCGAGAAAAAGCGAGAATCAAACTTGCTCGATTAGAAGAACATATTGCAGATTCTAGAAAAGATTGGATTGAGAAAGAAACTTTAAGATTAGTTCAAAATTACGACAAAGTAGTTGTAGAAGATTTGAACCTTAAAGGAATTTCAAAGTTTCTTCGCAATGCAAAGAATATGAATGATACTTCTTGGGCAACTTTTGTTGCCCGACTAGAGCAGAAGGGTCAAGACTATGATTGCAAAGTGATTAAAACAGACAGATATTTTCCATCTAGTCAACTTTGTTCTAAATGTGGATTTCAATACAAAGACTTAAAACTTTCTGAAAGAGAATGGACTTGTAGTTGTTGCGGCACACATCATATAAGAGATGTAAATGCCGCAATCAATTTGAAAAATTATGTACCGTTGGAACGACGGAAACTTACGCCTGTGGACAGTGAAAAAATATCCGACTTAGCAGAGCTTGCTCTGCAAGCTGGAACACTGGAAGAAGCAGGAACTAAGCAACAGGCGACTGCTTGGAAGAAGATGCCACGCCTTTAGGCTGGCATAGCGTTCACTTTTTCATTTTATTGTAAAATTAAACATATTCTTTTCATCAAGTTCAGGAAGAGTTTTTAATTGTGCTAAATTAGGATATTTATCAGAATTGCTATGAATAAAATTCATAAAATTCCTTATAAATGATTTTTCTGTTTGACCCATTCCAATTAAAAATAAATCACATAAAAGTTTATCTGCAACCATATAATTTAATATTTTACAAGCTGCATCCATTTCATTTTTATTTGTAGGATATGAGAATTTAACTTTTTTCTGAATATCTTCTGGGTTTTGAAGTTTTTGTAATACTTTAGGATGGCTATCAGCAATTGTATTTTTGGGAGTAAACCATATTAAAACATGATAAAACGCTCTATATTTAAATCTGTTTATTATATTTTCTTTTGCTATATCATTAAATAAATGTGTAGGGAAAATATATTTTAACATACAAATTTTTTTATCTGAATTTTTAATAGAAGTAAAATAAAAAGTACTATTAGTTTGTCTTATAACAAATATGTTTTCTTCAGGGTTAGTAGGTTTTAATTCTATAAGCATTAATTTCTTCATACGATAATTCTCCTTAATATTTTATATAATTAGTAAATTTACGTTAAATAGTTTCATCTCCGTCAAAAGCATGAGGCATTAGTGTTTGTTCTAATGAAAAACTATCATCAGATTCCATTAGTTTAGTTTGATTCTTCATCGATTGAAAAATCTCTTGTAAATTTGTACTCATTTTCTTTTCCCCACTTTCATTAATTTCTTCTGTTTCTGTTAATAATCCCATACTTTTTAAAACTTTAAGATGTTTTTCAGAAGTTAGGATTGTTTCTTCTGTAAGTTTATTTTTTCTCTTAATATTTTTTCCTATCATGGTACAGGTTTTAAGAATAGCTGAAAGTTCTGTCATAGAACCTTGATGTAAATCTGGAGAAATTACATTATACATATAATGTCTATTATTTATCACTCCCTCCGACAGTTTCTTAGCATACGATAAGAATTGTTTTGAAATATTTTTATCTACTTCTTCTTTTAAGTTTTTGTAACGTATAATTAATTCTTTTTTTCTTTTTTCTGTTAAATGAGAAAGCGCTTTATAATAAAAACTTTCATTCGCAGGAATATTAGGTTGTGAAGGAATATGCTTTTCTTCTTCTGTTGCTCCTTCTCCCCCTTCTTCTGGAATTTCTGCATTTTCTTCTCCCCCTATTTCTTCAGCTCCCATTCCAAGAGATTCTCCTCCACCACCAAATGAACCACCACTGCTCCCGCCTAACCCAAAATCACTTCCAAAATCTTCTTCACCTCCAGATTCATCTGGCATAGTATCTGTCTTTTTAATAGCACCAATTGTTTGCAGTGATTTAATATTAAGCCATTTTTCTAAATCTTTTCTACTTAAAAAGGAATATTTAGAAAGAATATCTTCTATAATTTCGGGAGGAAGCGGGTCATTGAGAGAAGCAATAATTTGACTTACAGTATCAATAACAGACTTAGCTAAATCTAAAGAAGATTGTTTAGCTTGTATTCTATCGTTTGAACTTTCAGAGTTAGGAAAATTCATAGAAAGAGTGAATGGCTCAAAATAATTAAATTCGCCTGTTATAGCAAAGTGAATTCTAAATAAGCTTGCTAATCCTTCTAAGAAAGCTGATTGCAGACTATATACTTTACGAGAAAATGGTTTATGTTGTTCTACAAGTGAAATTCCACTAACACCCCACTGTCCCCAATCTGTCATTAAATAACCTTTTGGAACCCCAGTAGAAATTGCAACTCTATCTTGATAAAAATTTATATCACCAATTGAATCAATACTTATGTTAGGTGAAATTGCTTTAATATCAAGAACATCTTTAGCTCCCCATATTTTTGTATTAACACTATATGTTTCTGTAGGGTTTCCTGTTTCTCCATAATTTTCGACTTGTGCTCTAACTTTATTAACATATTCCCATTGTCGCATAACATCTGCTCCTTTGGGAGTATCAACACCATAATAAATTATTGGCATATTAGCGATACGAGCTATAGCTTGTAAAGACATAGTAGCATTAGCTTGCTTAAAGGGAGCAAGTGATTGTAATAATGGAGATTTACCGAATGGAAAAAATTCAGAAATTTCATGGTCTACTCTAAAATGTGTAACAGCCCAACCAGGAACAACTTTATCTTTACCAACTACAAAACCAAATAATTTAGAATCAAATAAATCACAAAATTCATCCGCATCTTCCGAAGCCATGTTATCTAAAAGTAACGAAAGATATTGCGATTTAGTAATTTGATTTACTAAATATGCTCCATCTTTAATATTCATATCCGAAAGTGTTCTCATAGGATTAAATTCTAATCGTTCTAAAATTTGCCTACAATCGAGAGGATGAATTCTAACAACACCATCTTCTGTTATCTTATTAGCCCAAAAGGCATCTCCAAAAGCACCAAGTTGCCATATAGTAGTTCTTACACGAGATTGAGTTACTCCCCATTGAACCAATAAATCTTCCATTCGTTTTTTCATTAATAAATTTTCACATTCAATATTTATAAGAACATCATGTTGGTCTAATTGACAAGCTTCATCGGCTTGAAGTGCCGCTGTTTTTCCGATAAAAGGGTCGTTATTTATTGCAAATTCTAATTCACTAATACGCAAAAATCTATTTTTTAATGTTTCAACTGTAGTAGTAGTATCATTAAGCCAAACTTTCAATAGCTCTTCCAGTGAAGATGAGAGATGAGTATCAACTACTTTCCCTAATTTTCCTTGAGCTACAGAGAATTGATGTTCAGGGTCTAATTTAACAAATTCGATAGGATAGCTACCATTAAAATATCCTTTACTTTTCCTAACTTGCCGAAAACCAAACAGTTGTTGCATATTTCGCAAGAACGATTGTTTTCTTTTTAAATGTGAAACATCTTCGGGATTATATGTTTTAGTCTTAAAACTTTTTTTATTATCTGGAGGTGTAATAGGACTATCACTCATTGGAACGATGACTTTCATATAAATATATCTCCTTATTAAAAATGGTAATAAAAATCAATAATTACTAATTACTGTATATATAATTAGTAATTATAATTTTCGGAGGAAACAATGAAATTAATCGATAAAGACGATATTCAAACAATCGCAGAAGAAACTATTATAAACAATAGTATGAATACAGCAAAAGCTATTCCAGCAGAATATATCCCTATAACACTAACAACGGGAGGGAGATTTGGAGTTCCTAAAGTAATATATATAAAAAATTTTTCTATTGAAGATATTTTATCTTTAAGTGTATCAAAAGAAATATTTCAATTACGAAATTCAATTAAAGTTTTACAGAATCTTATATGGAATCCTGACAATACTATCTGTATAAATAATTGGTTAGAAGAACAAGTTAGTGAATTATTATTACGATTATATGCAAACTATTACGGCGTTAAAAAAGAAGATTTAATTTTTCCTATTAATGAAGATGATATAGAATGGTTAAAAAATAATAATAAAGAATTATATGAACGATATATAAATAATGAATTTATTCCTCGATTTAGTTTAGATTTACAACAATTAGAGATTAAACCAATACCAAATACATTTCCTGATTACATTGAATTACAAGAAAATAATAAAACTTATATTTTTAAAATTCCTCGTGTTGGAGATGTAATTACTTTAGAAACTCTTTATAAAAAGAAGTTTTTTAAGGATGATATGCGATTTGAAACATTATCAAGAAGAATAAAAAGTGGAAATTATGAAAACTTAACTTTTGAAGATTATACTTTTTTAGAAGAATTTCCAATTAACAAAGCTATTTATTTAACTACAATAACAAAACTATTTATGGTTGAAAAAATTATGAGTGATAATGAAATAACAGACTTAAATACAATGAACATAGAAGAAAAATTAGAATATTTATCTAATTTATCTATTTCTCCTAATCTTTTTGAAAAATATAATACAATAATCAATAAAAAAGATTACGGGATAATTCCTGTATTAGAGATTATAAATCCTATAACAGGAAAATTATGTACAAGGAGGTTTTCCTTTCGGGTTACAGACTTGGTTACCTTTATACTCTTATCAATCAATACTGAATCTATGGAGGTTTCTAACTAAACAAATGAATTTATCTTTTAAAGAATATTTACAAACACCGCTTCATATTATTTTATTTTGGTATAATAATTTAAGTTCATCATAATATTTTAACTAATTAAGTATTATGGCAGAACAAAAATTTCCTGATGGCATAACGTCTCCTGAATCTAATGGTTATGAAAGTAAATTAGAAAGTTTTATTTCTGAATTTAAGACTCTTTCAGAGGACGTTCAATATATTATTAAAATTCTCGATGGTTCAACAAAACCTTCTATTTTTAAATTTGATGATGATTTTGTATCTGCTCTTAATAAGTCCTACCGTTACTTAATGTCTAAGGAGGCTTTTAGCGTTGAAAACTTAAAAAAATCTTTAGATACTTCTTTTAATTATATTGAAAAAATTAAGAATGTAATAGAAAATTTTCCAACATATCAACAAGAAGATAAAAACTTTAAGAATTTACAATTAAAGCAATTTGAAAAATTGCTTGCACAAGAAGAAAAAAGAAATAAAATATTACAAGATATTTATAGTATTGAAAATAATCAATCAAACTTATTAGGAACTTTATTTTCTAAAGAAGCTGCTTCTGCAAAACAAGCTCAAAAGAGTTATGAGCAAAAGAGGAAAGAAGCAGGTTTTGGAAGAATAATTGAAGAAGAAAGAGAATTTAATAAAACTAAAGTAGCTACTGATAAAGAAACTTTAGGTGCTGATATATGGCAGGGTATAATAAATGCTGAAAATCCTATTTCTCAAATGCTTAATGTTATAAATACTTTTAGGGGAGGTCGAACAGAGAAACAGCATCAACTAGAAAAAGAAAAATTACTTGTTGAAAAACAAAAGGATGTTCTTAAAGCTCAAAACAGATATATTCCAAATATAGAAAGTGAAGAAGACCGAGAATATGTGTTACAAAAATATAACAAACTAGAAGAATATGAAAAATTACAAAAACAACATGAGAAAAAAATTAATCAATTAGAAAAATTAAAACCAATCGAATCTAAACCTGCACTTGCTGCGGCTTTAACTAATGTTAAAATTCCTGAAAAAGTGGGAATAGAAAGTGAACAAGAGCAAGAGCAAGAGCAAGAAGAAGATAATATTGTACCTTTCTCAAAAGTAATAGCAAGAAAAAAAGAATT
>ERZ795049.1248-NODE-1248-length-34539-cov-7.522938_pt1 | contig 34539 bp, 34 predicted proteins | sample MGYA00375133_ERZ795049 | MGnify/ENA primary metagenome ERZ795049 (study PRJEB30178, sample SAMN05720147) | activated sludge metagenome | isolation source: anaerobic digester from wastewater treatment plant | place: Japan | collected 2015-04-20 ... | reverse complement strand
GGTGGATCTTCAAAGTCGCACTGTTGATGTACTTGGCATAGCCGTCGATATAGGTTGATTTGATTTTTCCCCACTTGCGGTATTCCTGCACCAGTTCAAAAAGATGAGACAGCTCCGGTCGGAACTCATCACACCATTCCTTCAAACGAACCATGGTCTCATCATCAGCGGCTTCACGGTTTGTCTCTGTGGTTTTGAGAATCGGCAGTCCCAGATCTTTGTAAAGATAGGTTTTGAATGCCATAGTCGAGCAGTTGGCACCGATAGGCACATCACCAATAATGGCGGCAATCTCACCTTTGAGCCTTTCCATCTCCGCTTCGGCTTCCACCTTGCGTTTTTCCATCAGATCAATATCCACCGGGATACCGTTGGTCTTCATGATGCCAAGGTAAACCGCCGTCGGGCTTTCGATGTTCTCCACAATCCAGCGATGCTTCGGCAGAAAACGGTCAAACCATTCATTGAACCTGTGATAAAGCCGCAGAGCAAAATCCGAGTCGGCACAGCCGTACCTCACGGTTTCCGGGTCATGCCCGTCCAATTCATCAAAGGACTTTCCGTCTGTGACCGCTTCAAAGGTCGGCAGCGGCTCATCAAAGAGCTTCTTTGCCAGGGTCTTCAAACCGCTATCCGAGAGATTGCGGAAATCATAGGTGTCTTTCAGCGACATTTGAGAAGCGCAGATCGTATCGTAGACCGGCGGCAGAATCACCATGCCGGACGCATAGGAAATCGCCGATTCAAAGGCAATGTTGTGTGCCACCTTGACTTTGCTTCTGTCCGAAAGAAATCCGTGAAGAAAATCATAAAAGGCTTTCTTTTCAATGTTTTCTCCGGCAAGATGTGCCACCGGCACATAGATTCCGGTATACTCTTTTACCGAGAAGGAACAGCCGACAATATGGGCTTTCGCCGGATCAAGCGCCGCCCGCTCCTCACTGCGGTATTCATCATTCGGTGCGGTTTCATAGTCAAAGGCAATCACATCGGCATTACCAAGGTAGTCTCTGATGCCGTCAACCGTTGTGACACATTTATAATCCGTACTCATTCGTCATTCCCCCTTTCTTCACGGAGCCATCCTTGTTTCTTCTGAAATGGTGCCTCTGCTCTTACTTTTCTGAACGGTTTATGTGACAGATAACAAATGGCGTTGATAATAATTCCCTGCGCGGCATTATCCATTCCGAGTCCGCGAAGGAAATCAAAATAGGTATACAGTTCTGCTATCGTTTCATCCCGGTCATAGTTTTCATCCGGTTCTCTGCGACTGAAAATGCTGCCGCTTTCACACAGCAGAATAATGCCTGCCTTGTACAGGGCTTCGGCACCGTTCCTGTCTTCACTTGCCTTCGGCGCAACTATGAAGAGGAAATGCGAATACTCAAGACACAGAATAACGGTATCTTTCTTTGTCATCTTCGCGTCGATGCCGGTTTTATACTCACTGATGCGGCTTCTCATTTCGGTCTCCTTTCTTCGGGTATTTATCTTTGATATACAGCCGTTCACCGCTGTTCCAGATGCCGGTCATCATCGCCTGAACGTGTTCATACGCTCGGATTTTGGCATCTCTCTCCCGTCTCGTGATTTCGCTGCAAGGTCCTTCACAGCTTTTGATTTCTTCTTTCAGCAGCTGAAACAAAATGGTGGCATTCAGATATTCATCGCAGCCTTCTTTATAAGCCGGAGAACAGATATATTCACAACAAGGGCTTAACATAGTTTCCTCCAATCCGGGAGCGGAAGAAGCAATGCCACTTCCGCTCCCATAAAACCTTAGTTCAACGGTTCAATGATCTCTCCGGTTTCCGGATCGACAAGCGGTGCGTTCTCCGGAGCTTCCTCAAGATCAGTCTCGAAGCCTACTGTGTTCTGCATCAACTTCACCTGATTAGTCAGTCCGTCAATGAGTGCGTACTCTTCCTTGGTCAGCACACGGTCAATAGAAAACTGTGCCTGGGAATAAGCAATGCCATCACTACTGGTAGCTTTTTTCAGTGTGAAGCGGGTTACCACGGAATTGGACTTATAGCCCTTGCCGAGCAGCTTCATGATGTACTTGCTGAAGGTCTGCAGAGAGCCGGTCGGCAGAGAGAAGATGATCGGGAAAATCTGACCTTCCATCAGAAGGTAAATGCGACGGCGCTCCTTGCAGGCTTTGCCCTTTTTGCCGTCAGAACCGAACTTGTTGTACGGACAGGTCTTGCAGTTGCCGCCCACACACCCGCTGTTCTCGCCGGGAATACCAATAACGCCATCATACGAACCGCAGTCGGGCGGATTGGAACCACCGGTGTACTGAGTCTTATAGTAGGCACGGAGCGGATGATGGGAAAGGATAACGGCGGAGAACTCTTTCACCGTTTCGGGGTTATCCGGATCATCGCTTGGCATTTCAAAGACAGTCATGCCACCTGCCGGAAGCTTGATGCGGTCGAAGGTAACGGAAAGACCGTCCATTTCCTCCGCCATTGCAGATGCCAGGTCAAAATCACTCAGTGCAAGAAATCCTGTATTCTGAACTGCGATCTCCTTCGCTTCTTTTTTCATTACTTCATTACTCATTGTTATAATCTCCTATCATTTAAGAATTTTTCTTTGCTGATTTGCGTACTCCGATTCTTTTCTGGTCGTAAACATTGACCAAACCTTCGAGCCAATCGGGAAGCTCGTCTTCGTTGTTTTCGATCTGTTCTCTCACAAAAGCGGAGAGGCTGTTGGCATTGACCGTCTCATAGACAAGGTCTCCGTAGCCTTCTTTTTTCAGCGTTTCAAACAGCTCGGTCTTGCAGTCCGCTACCGCAGATGCACGGGTTGTCGTGGTCAGAGAGAAGGTAAATCCGGAGCGGGTAAAGCTCGGTGTTTCGGTATCGATCATCAGAGCTACCATTGCTTCATCCGTTTCCTTAATTTCCGCTTCTACCTCTTTCTCACGGTTTTCAAGCGAAGTCTTCTCATCCCGCAGGGCTTTCAGCTTGTCCGAAAGCTCATAGATCTGAGCAAACTTCTGTTCATTCGATAATGATTTCTGTTCGTTATCCATTTGTCACCTCATACTTAAAGGGATTCTTGCCCTTCCGGAAATCATCCACCAAGGTTCTTGCAAGGTCGGCTTTTCCTTTCAGGGCTTTCAATACTTTTTCATCGACGGTCTTTTCAGCAATCAGATAGACATATGTGCAGGGATACTTCTGTCCGGCACGGTGAATACGAGCTTTTGCCTGTTCAAAGTTCGCCATACTGTAATCCAGCGAGTAGAAAACCATCGTGCTTGCGGCTGTCAGCGTAATACCCATACCCGCCGTTGCAATCTGTCCGACAAAAACCATCGTGTCAGGGTCTTTCTGAAACCTTGCCACCTGTTCTTCCCTGTCCTTCACGCCTCCGGCAATCACTGAGTAACCGATGTCTTTGCTTTCAAGCATCTTCTTGATGGCTTCAATCTCCGCCACGAAACGGGCAATGACCACAATCTTCTGTCCTTCCTGCACCGATGCATCAATAAGGTCTGACAACACTTCCATCTTGGCGGTGCTTACTTCTTCCGCTCGGCTTGAATCATCCGCACAGAGGAAACCTCCGGTAAGCTGTGACAACCTTAGAATACGGGTCAGCACATTGGTGACGGTGAGCTCTCCCTTGGAAAGCTCCGCATAGGATTCCTCCACCAGTCCGCTGTACAGCTTCATGGCTTTCGGCTCCAGCTTGATTTTGTGAACGATGTCCGTCACTTCCGGCAGATCCAGACAGTCGGCTTTTCTCGCACGGAATGCGATACTGTGCATCCGTTTCATGAATTCCTCTTCTTTTTCTTTCTTCATCACCGGCGTGTGATTGCCGTAGCCGGTCATATTGAAGAAGCGAGTGCGGAAAGAGTAAAAGCTCGATCCGAAAATGCGGGGATCGGTGAACTTATACTGACTGAAAATATCAATGGCTTTGTTGGTGATGGGTGTGCCGGTCAAAAGCAGCCGGTATTTTGCCTGTACGCCGAGATGGTGCATTGCCTTGGAAGCCTGGGTTTTATGTGATTTCATTTTGTGTCCTTCATCCGCAATGATCATGTCCGGTGACCAGTCGGAGAGTTCCTTTTCAAGCCGCCAGCAGCTTTCATAATTCACAACCACGACCTGCAGACCGTTTCCACGAAACCATCTCAGCTGTTCACGCTTCTTGTCGCTTGTCCCCTCCAGCACTTCCAGGGTGTAAGGAAAATCGGCGAACTTTTCAAATTCCTCTTTCCAAACACCGAGGATGGAGAGCGGAGCCACGATCAGCAGTCGGTTGATCCGCATTTCTTCCGAAAGCGTCCCCGCCACCGCAATGGCGGTCAGCGTCTTACCAGTTCCCATTTCCATGAGCAGGCTTGCTCCACCGCTGCCACCGTTCTGCCGGAATGTCTTCAAGACGAAGTCGTAGGCATCTTTCTGATGACGATAGGCATTTACCTTGATCGGCATTGCCGATGCATCAGCTTTCATGACGGACCTCTTCTCCGCTTATCCAGTCAGAAATGAATAGAATGAAAGAGATATCCATCGGACGAATTCCTACATAATCTCCTACTTTCTGGGCAAAGGGATAAGACCTGTTGTCTTCATATTTCAGATTTCTCAATCTGAATCTTTCGAAGATTTCAATCAGTTTCGCATAAGCATCCAACGGAGCATCGCAATAGCGCACTGTAATATCCGATTCCTTCGCCTGCCTGATCTCTGCCTGCATACCTTCAGAAATACGCTCTCCAAATACCCACAGTTCGTCACAGCCGCAGAGCAACTCTCTTCCAAGAAGCATTCCTTTTTCACGTTCATTCGGATTGTTGTCATCCATAAACTGCGGAAAGAACAAATGCGGTGCGATAGGTACCATGCCAAGCTCTGTCACCAAGCGGCAGGCAGACTGTGCAAGTTTTATATTGTTCTGTTTCTCCTCTTCTGCTCTTTCTGGTTCTCTGCTAACCGGACGAAAGGGTGAGCAGACAAACACCTTCGTCATCGGTTCATTGGGTAGTTTCATCTTCTATGCCTCCTGTACGCATTTTTCATTACTGCAGTTTTGATCAAGGTCCACGATCTGAACCTCTGCTACGTCACAGCCGGGAACAAGAATCGTGACTTTCTCTGACTGTCCGAACAGCCAGTTCATGATCCACTTTTTGATTTTCTTTTCCCGGCAGGAGACAATGCCTCCGCTGTCCATCTTCTGGGAGACTTTGATTCTCAGTGCATTTCTCATGGGGTGACCTCCTTTCCAAGATTCGAAGGAACATGTCCCTCTATTACCTTTGCGAAAAGGAGGCGTTTTGTGGGGTACCTCATTGAAATTTTTCTGATATTTTTTTCAGAGCCTTTTGCACACCGTTTAAGGAATCGCGTACCGTAGAAAAGTCAACGCCCTCTTCTTTTGCAATCTCCCTTAAAGTTTTGTGTGCAATATAGTGTGCAATCACACGTCTTTTCTGAATTTCAGTAATTGAAGAAAACAACTCCGCAAGAATAGCTTCCGCTTCCGTCTGGCATTCCTTTCCCTGCAAAATCTTTTCCGGATTGAAGGTGTCATCCGGAACAAGATCTAAGCGATCAACTTCTTCCTCACCCTCAAAACCTTCATCCGCTTTTACTGTCTGCTTCTTGTCCTGCAGATACCAATACCGCCGGTCGCTGTTATAGTGGTCAGCGTTCATTTCATCCATGATCTGCTGTGCAGTACGAGGGGTAACCTCGTTGCCTTTTTCCTGCCGTCTCTGCGCATAATCGATCTGCACCCAACGGTCAGCTTCGCTTTCGTCAATTTCGATTCTCTGGTAGGTTGCCTTACCGTCTTTGTCCAGTCCGTCATACAAATAAAGTTTCATAATTCTGCCCTTTCTGCCGGACACAGTGGACAGAGGAAAACAAAAACGGGCTCCGATGAAGCTGTTATCAGCGACACCTGGAGCCCGTCCATCCATTCAAAGACGCACAAGACCAAGGGTATCTGATACGCTTCTTTTCGCAGCGGCAAATACCGCAACTTTTCTCGTATTTGATATCCTCTGTCCGTATGCATCCGGACCTTTGATATTTATTTTTTATAACTTATTTTCCCTATGGGAACAAAAAAGCCGAAGCAGATGGTCACATACAAACACAGAAATAACTGTCCTCATATGCAACTCATCCACTTCGGCTTCACTCTGGACGGTTTCCAAGCCGTCCGGTTTGCTCAAAAGTGTTTCGTGCGGAAAATGTTCTCGACAATCTATGGTTACTCGATACGATTCGGCTCTGCAGCCTGCACAAAACTGTCATCGGGGGAATCGCTCCGTATAACATTTGTGGCCATATCGCATGATTGCCTGAGTTTGACTACATTCGGGTTCCGCTTTTTACTCCCTTTCAATCGCTGCTGAGATTTCAGGGAAGGATTCAGTGCCTGCAATTGCAGGTCTGTAAACTTGAGTGCACAGTTTTTACTTTCCAGTATCACCTCGCCTTGTTCGTTTTCCCGTCTCATACAGAAGAGCTTTCCGTCCTCTGAATAAATTGGATAATCCGTTCTTAATTTCATGTGAAAGCTCACCTCCTCAAAGTTCGCTTTGTTAGCAATTGTTGTTTACACTAAGGGCCAAAAAATCGGGGTCGAGAGGTTACCTCAACCCCGTAATTCGATTAATAATACATTGCGAAAGAAGCCCGATACAAATCCCGGTCGACAAACAGTCCAAGCTGCGTCATACGAATCTGTGCAGCCTGTTTTGATACGCAGAATTGTTCAGCAACATCTTCTACAACCTGATACACCTTATTCTTCCGGTCTTCTCCTTCTACGAGAAAACCACGACAGATGCCTACATGACGTATTACACTGCTGGCATATTCTTTGAAAGTGCTCCTCGGCATCAGGATGGCAGCGGCAAAATGGTCAGCCTGCCACTCTTCCCAGTCGCTGTCGGTCTTTTCCCTGTTATATTTACTGCGTTCAATGCTTTCAGTTCTGCAGGCAATATAACTGTTGGCTTTTGCCGTGCGCAACTCAAACTGCTGATTGTCCGGGGAATGATACGGTCTGTGACAAACCCAGTGTCCGGTTTCATGCGCCTTGGTAAAGCGTTCTCTCGGCAAATTGTCTCTGCCGATCAGACTGTAATCAATCACAATCGTTCCGGCGGGAATATGACACGTGCTTGGTCTGTACATCATATCCAGCATCGGAATTGTCGCATCGTCAAATGCAATCAGACCGAGAATTGATCCATCATAGCAGATGTGCTGATGTTGAATATCCAGGTAGAAACACTCCTGCGCCAGATGATCAATGTCAACTGCCCTCGGATATTCAAGGGCATACGGCATGTGTTCTTTCAGAATTGCCGTTGCAATATCGTCAAAGTCTCCGCTTTTCAGAATGTACATACCGTTTGACTTCATGGGGTAATTCAGTTTCAATGCTCTCATCCTCCAATCTTGTATCCCAGCAGATAAAGACACCAATAGCACTGTTGCCTGCTCTCTCTGCCATGCGTGACTTATAAATTCCGGCTTTGTAGGGCGGTGTAACAGTGCTACATCGTCAGGCGATAAACGCCTTATTTATCTGATACAGAAGATTCGTCAGACTGGGAATCAATTGATTCGATGAATGCTTCCCACTGCGCATCCGATATATCATTGTCTCTTGCTTTGCGAAGCGCCACCCTCGCAAGCGAACTTTTGCCTAAATACGGGCCGATGTCCTCGTACTTAAATCCCTTTGATGCTGATGCCAGATCCTCGAATTCTGTAATCATGTCTTCCGGCACCCCGAGTGCTTTTCGGATCAATTCAAAACATTTTGTCGGTGCGGCTCTGTTGCCTTTCTCTATATCACTCAGATATGCTGGGGTGATATCCAACTCGGCGGCAAAGCCACGTATGGTTTTCCCCAGTTCCTCCCGGCGTTGTTTTACGAACTGTCCGAAAGTTCTCTCGTCAAATTCTTTGTTGTTTTCTATAAACTCTCTTAAATTCATGATATCCGATACCTTTCTTTGCAGCTTTGGCCTATGGCATCGTCCTACGATGCAGCTACGGACAATGATTCTTACCGAACCATAGAAATCGCCTTTACTTCCGACGCAGGCAGCGCTTGGATATCAGCAGCATGTTTCTGGTCGAAAGCACACAGCCATAATTGCAGCAATCGCTGTGTTCGCTTTTCTTGTTAACATTATAGCAAAGAAAAATCCACTCGTCAATGCCTTTCTCAAAAAATTCAAAAACATTTCACAAGTGGACAGATTATTCTCTATTCGCCTGTTTGATTGCTATAAAACTCATCGAGGTATTTCGCCTGATGGATGGTAATGCCGATATTCGGATAGGCTGCCTTCAGGGCTTCAATATCCTTTTCAAGCGCAGCGGAACCGAGGTTCCAATACGTCACGGTTTCTTCCAACCCCTTCTCCCTCGCAGGATCAGATATTTCAAGAGCAACCTGACAGACCTTATTGAACTTTCGGCACAGCTCAACTTCTGTCCGAACATTTTCTACAGCCGTGCTGCAATAATAATCCATGACAATCAGTTCATCACAATTCTGGATGATTGTCTGCAGTGTTTCTTCCCCATAGACGGTATCTACCCAATAAGGAATACACAGGCACAGCCTGATTCCGAGAGAAGTTGCTTGGCTGTATGCTTGTGTAACCAAGTCCAAATATTGTGGCGTGTCCACTGCACCGTTAGAATTGTACCATTCGGCATCTATAGCCAATGTCCTGACCGATGATTTACCGACCGCCTCTACACAATCAAGTGCTTCTTTCGCTGTCCAGTTACTATCGCCGTCAATGTAGGCAATATGAATCCCGGCATCTTCAAACGCATCGACCGAGCCGAGATTTTTTCGATCAAACTGCACAAAGACCCGGTCGTATGGTTCAGCCATTTCTGTATTGATATGATCCCAAGACCATGCAATAAGGTCGTTGCTCGGACCGGCTACAGGTTCATATGCTTTTTTGATTTTGGTTTTTCCGCATCCGGTCATCAGAAATCCCAATGCTAAAAGAAATATCGTCAATCTTTTCATTCATTCTCATCTTTCATTTCTATGATTACAAGTTCCATGGGATTGAATAGTCTCGGCACGCTTGCTGGATTCGATAGCCCCGCAGATACAATCATTTTTCCGTACTGTCCTCTGCTATATTTCGGAAATAATCCTTGCCCCGGTGCAAATATCCCTCGACCGAAAAAACGCCATTGTCCACCGTGGGTATGGCCGCTAAAGACATAATCCACATAATCTTTGATTAAATCGTAGTATTCAGGGTGGTGGCACAAAAGCAGGCTTTTGAATCCTTCCGGTTTTTTCCGCATCCACTCAATATCCGGTAGCGGTGCTTTTTCAGTTGCTCCTTCCAGACCATAATGTTTTGCCGAAGTCAAGCCACCGATCCACACATCTCCAAACCTCATCCACTTGTCTTCAAGAAGAACTGCTCCGGTAGCTTTTACCCGTTCACGATATTCATTATTACATCCATGTTCATGATTTCCTCGTGAATAATACACGGGCGAAATCTGAACAGCGGTTTCCAAAAACTCAAGTGCTCTTTTCTGCTCTTGTAATCGCCGCTCATGTTTTACCGAATCAACCACTCTACCTTCGGGTTCGTCTATGGTACATAAGTCACCCGGTATGGCGATCAAGTCAGGCTGTTCTGCTTTCAATGCCGTAATCAATTCCTCTGTAGGTTCTCCATGAAGATCTGCCACAACAGCGATCTTTAATGTTGGGCCTTTTATTTTGTATCTCGTTACCTTCAAGAAAAATCACCTCGCTTTTTCGGATTCGTAGTAAGTGATCTTACCATAAAAGTGCGGGATAGTGTTGTCTGAAATGATAAATTTCTTCTACGATTTCTTCCCCGTCAACTTTTTCAACATTGCTATTGCAGCTTCACATTCCCAGTCATTTTCAACTGTTTTTGCCAATGTTCCAAGGCAATAAAGCCATTTTGCATCTACATTCCAGTATGCTCCGTAATTCTCGCTGTCATTATTTGCATTCTCTTTTTCCAAAGCATAAAGTTTATGATCGCAAAAACGGGTTAATGCAGCAAAGTCTTCTGCGGTACTTCCGCTCAAAGCATCAAAACCCAGAGCCATTTCCGGGGTTACTTCCCGCATGGCTTCGAGCGACGGATCGGTGAGCAGATAAGCAATATACATACCGAGCGTATAGTAATCTATCGTTCCATTCGATAAAAACGACTGACCGAATAGTGAAAAAGCAGTATCCTGTACAATAAATCTATGCCGATAAAGGTATGAGCCAGAAGCCACCCCGTCCTGTGTTTCCTTTTGTGAAATATACTCTTCGTAAACACGATTAGCGATAGCCTCGGCGATGCATTCCGACCAGATCATTGCCCCCAGTTTTACAGTTTTGATTTCTTCGCTGTCGATTTTTATCGCATCAGAAACTTTTGCATAATCCGGACTTGAAATCGCAGATATGGCATGTCCGGCTTCGTGGAACAGCACCCTTGCAAACTCGTTTTCGTCTTTGATCTTTCTGTAAAACATCAGAATCAGAAAGTTCGTTTTGTCTGATGAGGAAATTGTCTCACCTTTTGTTGTCCTTGTATGCTCAAAAGGCTCTAGTCCAAGTTCTGCAAAGCAAGCCGTTCTTTTTTCACCGGAATCTGCTAAAAGACGAATATGCTCCGGCGTGATTCTGTATTCATTCGCATTGGCTGGAATACCGTCGGCACTGATTTCAAATTGGTGGTAAATATAGTTATTGAAGAAATCCAATAACTCCAGCACAATTTCTTGTAGTTCTACTTTCTTCATAGTCCGTCTCCATTTTCTTGTTTTCCCGTTACCCTTCCCATTTTTTCTTTAATCTTTTCGCTGACCTCTATCAAGCCAAAACGATAAAAAATCGGGAATAAATAACTGATTCCACGGCTGTCCGATAAATCCTTCGGTCGTTCATATACCTTGCCATCCTCTATCTGTTCAAAAGCCAACAGCACCGAACTCCACACCAGGCTCTTCCCTTCGGTTCTGTCGATCCACAGCTCTTTGGTGTAGGCTCCATTTCTGCCTTTTTTGATTTCATACCTGAATCTCAATCCAGTAGCTGTGCGGAATTCATAATTCCGAAAAAGCAGTATTGCTTCCCACAAAGATGCTTCATCAGAATGCTCTTGGAGCTTCTGCATCGCCGCCTTCCGCTTCCTATACAGATCGCACCACTCAGCATTGGAGCTGATGTCTTCTTCTTTGTATGGAATTTTTTTATATGGCAAATACGAATTGATGGATGCGCGGGACAAACCGGTCGTCCTGATAATCTCATCGATATTTCGTCCTGCTGCCTGCAGTTTCAGAATATCCTCTGTTTGTTGATACTTAATTCTCCCCGCTGTAATAAGGAGCTTTTTTACTTTGAGCGGTGCAAGATCTAGTTCATCTGCTGTGGCTTTGATTTCCTTTGTTTCATCAAAAACTTCACACACAGTAGATAGTATTCTGTTCAACACTTCTTGCGGATTATAATTTGGTTTATTGAGCGGTCGCCCTCTTTTCGCTGTCAATCTATTTCACCTTCTGCTATACAACAACAATTGCTCTTCTTTTATTTTGCCGTCAATCTACTTCCTTGACTCTGAAAAAATCTCCTCACATTTTGAGCGAGAGGAGATTTAATCCTCAATTCGTAAAGGCCTTACACCTTTTCGAAGAATGTATCCGGCTTATTGGGATCAAACTGCTCGTTTGCCCACATAACCGTTACAAGGTTCTCAGTATCGGAAAGATTGATAATATTATGCGTATACCCCGGAAGCATATGAACAGCTTCTATCTTATCTCCGCTAACTTCAAACTCAAGAACCTCATCAGTTCCGATTTTTCTTTCCTGAATCAATCCATGGCCGGAAACAACAATGAAGAATTCCCATTTACTGTTGTGCCAGTGCTGCCCCTTTGTGATTCCAGGCTTGCTTATATTCACACTAAACTGACCATGATTAGCGGTTTTCAAAAGTTCCGTAAAAGAGCCTCTGTCATCAACATTCATCTTCAGAGGAAATGCAACCTTCTCCTTCGGAAGATACGACAGATACATGGAATAAAGTTTTTTCTCAAAGCTGCCATCAGGAATTGACGGCAACACCAGTGTCTGAGGTTGATCGTGGAATGTGTGTAGGCATTCTACAATATAGCCAAGAGTAGCTTTGTGAGTTATCGGTGCTGCACAATAACGTCCGTTCTCACAGAGCACAGTTTCCACACCATCAAACTCGCAATGATGTTCTTTGCCTTCCAATGCATCAAACATTTCTTCAATCAGATCATCAATGAACAGCATTTCAAGTTCCACGCTTGGATCATTAACTGTTATAGATAGGTCATTCGCTATGTTATTGCAGAACGTTCCTACTGCAGAATTGTAGTTTGGTCTTACCCATTTTCCGACAAGATTCGGAAAACGGTAAACAAGCACTTTGGCCCCAGTTTCTTTTGCATAGTCAAAGAACAACTCTTCTCCGTCCTTCTTACTTCTCCCATACTCGGAGTTACCGAAACGTCCAGCAAGTGTCGCCTGAATCGAAGAAGAAAGCATTACTGATGCTTTGTTATTGTGCTTCTTCAACGTATCAAGAAGAATTGAAGCAAAGCCGAAATTCCCCTCTCTGAATTCCTTTGGATCTTGTGGGCGGTTTACACCAGCAAGATTGAACACAAAATCACAGTCGGAACAGAACTCATCCAATTCTTCTTGTGTGTTATTTCGGTCATATTCATAAATTTTTTCGATAGAAATTTCAGATCTTGTTCTGTTCTTTCCATCTCGTATATTTTTCAAATTTTCAACAAGATTTTTTCCAACAAAGCCTGCAGATCCTGTTACCAATATATTCATTCTTTTAACTCCATTTCTACTTGTGAATCCAAGACAAATCGAGAATTCTGCTATAGTATTCTGCACCATCCTGTGTTAGGTGTTCTGTGTCCGCACTGATAAATTTTTGTGTGTCAGTAAAAATAGGAATGCTGCCATTTTTATTTTGAACAGCTGCAATCATATCAATATAATGATCTCCATATTTATTTTTTTGAGCTTCATTCTGCTCTAAAAAAGTAAAATACTTTATTTTTGAATCAGTTGTTCTACCAAGAAAAATGCTACTATCAAAATAATCCGGAGAATGCCGTTTCCTATATATTTGCCCGTTGTTCTCACCAAAGTTCTTTATTCCAACTACCCAGAAGTTATCGTGCGTTGAGTATTCATTTAAAATGTCTGTTTTTAAAGTAACAGCATCACCTATTGTCGCATAAAATATATAATCACTCTCCTCAAATCGGTGAAACTTGCTTTCACATAAGTTCAAGGTATATATATAGGATATTTCGAATTTTTCTGAGTCCTTTGACTCGTTTAGAATATTGCACCAATCACGAGCCATACTATCACCAATAACTAATATATGCACTTTTTCATCATTAGAAAAATCCCTATCCCACTGATATGGAACATCAACATACTCTGCGTGCATTCCTCTATATGCGGTCTCCTTATATACATTCAGCTCTGGTATATCCCGTACCACTCCAGCTTTTAGATATATAAAACCACTAAAGCCACAAATTACGACAACGAAAGAAATACAAATGATAAAATACCTAATAATATTTTTATTTTTCGAACAAGTAAGTGATACTTTTTCAACCCTATACGCAAGTACTGATAATACTGCAGTAATAAAAACTACAATAATAAACACTAAGCCTGATATACTTGATGTGAACAAATATCTAGTAAATGCAATAACCGGTTGATGAACGATATATATACTATAACTTGCTACACCTATTTTTGATAGTGGTTTGAGCAATTTGATTTCTGGGAGACTTATCTTTTCTATGGATAATAACGTTACGGCAGCTGCCAAAGCAATACCAACTAAATAAACCTCGTCTGGAATTGCGGTATCTACAATCAGGAATAATAGAAGCAACGCAATCGAAAAAACTAAAAAACAGACGCTCTTTTCTTTTTTTAACTTAGATGCTACCTTACAGTCAATTATCAATGCTATTATTGAGCCAAATAGAATTTCAAATAGACGAAAAGGGAAATAATAAAACTTAGTAGCAGAAGAAAAAACAGGCAGAAAATACAAGGTGAGCGAAACAATAGTAAGCACTACAACTCCTATGCCCAAATTTTTCTTCGATTTCTTTCCAGTTATTCGAAAGAAGATTGACAAAAACAACTGCGACTGTAGTAAGACCCCCACAAACCATAAATGCATCAATGGTTTATAGTTGTTCGCAATATTCCAATAGTTCTTTGTCGTAATTGCACCTAAAACATTGTTAAGAAAAGCATTGGATGCAATTACAGATTCTGCAAGATTTTCATAATCATCTGGCAACATTGCAAAGAATCCTATGGCCATTACAATAAAGGATAAAATAATAATCAGTGGCCAAAGTCTAACTATCTTGGCAATTAATTCTTTAAAAAAGTCTCTTGTGCTCTCTTCTCGTCTCTTTAGATATCCCTTCATTAAGAAATATCCATTAATAACAAAAAATATATCTACACCTAAATAGCCCCGTGTCAAAAGCTCGCAGTGGTATAACACGACAGCAATAATGGCAAGCCCTTTTAACGCATCAATATATTGATTACGTACCCCCCCCCATCACTTTAGTAGGCTGAAGTTTTTCGATCATTAATCTTTCCTCCAAACCATCTTGTTAACTACATTCACATATCCTTGAATGATACGCACCACTTTCATTGATACATTTTCATCCGTATAGTCAGGACATGGGTTTCCGAGAACACCGTCACACTTCATTCTGATAGCCATATCGGTTGCCTGTAAAAGCTCTATGGTCGAGATTCCGGCAAGGATAAAATCTCCTGCTTCCATCGCTTCCGGACGCTCTGTTGAGGTACGAATACAGACCGCCGCAATCGGATGCCCGATAGAAAGATAGAAGCTGCTCTCCTCCGGCAATGTTCCAGAATCAGACACAATCGCAAGTGCGTTCATTTGCAGTTTATTGTAGTCATTAAATCCAAGCGGCTCATTGACTTTCACCCTTGGATCAAGTTTGAACCCAGTCGTCTCTAACTTCTTTTTGGAACGAGGATGGCAGGAATAAAGAATCGGCATATCGTATTTTTCAGCAAGAGCATTGATTGCCGTAAAGAGCGATTCAAAATTCTTGTCTGTGTCGATGTTTTCTTCCCGATGTGCTGAAAGCAAAATGTAGTTATTCGGCTTTAATCCGAGTCGATCAAGCACATCGCTTTTTTCAATCTTTTCAAGATTCATCCGCAGTACTTCTGCCATTGGAGAACCGGTCACATAGGTGCGCTCCTTCGGCATACCAAGCTCATGCAAATACTTTCTTGCCGGTTCAGAATACGGTAGATTGACATCGGAAATCACATCGACAATACGGCGATTCGTTTCTTCCGGCAAACATTCATCCTTACAACGGTTGCCGGCTTCCATATGGAACAGCGGAATATGCAAACGCTTGGCTGAAATGGCAGAAAGACAGGAATTCGTATCACCGAGAACAAGGTATGCATCCGGCTTTAGCTCGGTAAGAATCTCATAGCTTCTGCCGAGAATATTCCCACAAGTCACGCCGAGATTATCACCAACTACAGGAATCAGCAAGTCTGGGCCAAATTCTTCTGCATTATTTTTCAGCTCAAAATCCTCCCAAAATACTGTTGATAACTGCTTGTCCCAGTTCTGGTTATAATAAATTACGCAGCAATCAAAATATTCTCTACAACGCTTGATCACCGCTGCAAGACGGATGATCTCTGGTCTTGTCCCGAGACCGATGCAGATTTTGATTTTACCGTTGTTCTGCCATTTGAAATCGTACATAACTGTTCCTTCCCAACCTCTTACTTACTTTTCAGCAAGTCTTTCTTTAATATAAGCCAATTTTGCAATCGTCGCTTTTGTTTCTTCCAGGTTCAATCTTCTCGTGTTGTTACTGTTGAATTCCGTGAGAGTGTTGCGTTGTTCATCACCCTCTTTGAAATACTTATCATAGTTCAATCCACGGTTGTCCGCAGGTACACGGTAAAAATCACCCATGTCAATTGCTTTTGAGCATTCTTCGTTTGTAAGAAGCGTTTCGTACATTTTTTCCCCGTGTCGAATGCCAATAACTTTGATGTCCTCTTTCTTTCCCCCAAATAATTCACATACAGCTTCCGCCTGAGTTTGAATCGTGCAAGCTGGAGCCTTCATAATGAGCAGATCACCGTTTTCACCATGTTCAAATGCGAATAAAACAAGATCTACAGCTTCTTCCAACGACATAATAAAGCGTGTCATAGACGGTTCGGTAACAGTAATCGGATTTCCTGCTTTAATCTGATCAATCCAAAGTGGAATAACGGAGCCACGGGAACACATTACATTACCATATCGTGTACAGCAGATCTTTGTCTTCCCAGATGTTCTACTCTTAGCTATAGCTACGCTTTCCTCTAGCGACTTAGATTTACCCATCGCATTTATAGGATATGCAGCCTTATCAGTAGAAAGGCAGATTACAGATTCCACCCCAGCTTCAATAGCAGCTGTCAGTACGTTGTCTGTTCCGATAATATTTGTTTTTACTGCTTCCATAGGGAAGAATTCGCAGGAAGGTACCTGCTTAAGTGCCGCAGCATGAAAGATGTAGTCCACACCGTGCATGGCAGAACGGCAAGACTCTAAGGATCGAACATCTCCTATGTAGAATTTTATTTTTTCTGCATACTGCGGATACTTTGCTTGGTATTCATGACGCATATCGTCCTGCTTTTTCTCATCACGTGAGAAAATGCGGATTTCTCCGATGTCAGTGGTGAGGAAACGGTTAAGAACGGCATTTCCGAATGAACCCGTGCCCCCAGTTATCATTAACGTTTTGTTTGTAAACAACGACATATTTGTCCTCCTGCATATTATTTAGTCAACCCAAAAGGCATCAAAAGAATGATGTGTTATCTGCTTATCTATAGGCGGGGGTGTCATATAATCTCCATAAAAATGAGTCAATATTTTGTCATATTCCTTTGGAGCATAATACATCTTCCCTTCAAATTCCATTTCTACTATTTCCTTATACCATACTGATTCTACAATCTCTTTTACTCCATAAATTGAGGTAGCCGCAGCACCTGAATACGTTGAGTCTTTAATCGCTGAATAGCTTTGTGCAACCTTGTTAATCTTTACTAATTGTTTTCTTCGATCAATAAATTTCAGAATAAACATTCCACAATTATAGACAACTCGTTTAATAAAGCTTCGATCATCTCTTTTTTCGATTGACATCAGCATGATTGGTCTATACAGTCTTTGAATTCTATCAATTGTCTTTTTTGCAGTATTATAGTCATTTGACAGCGTGTCAACAGGGAAAACATCAACGTAAACACCAATATCAATCGGATTATATATTCGTTCTCTTAGAATTGTTTTTTTATAGTAGACCTTTGCGGCAAGCATATAATAGTCTTCATCGTTTTCAACAGAAACAACCGTATAATCATCCGCTCTATTGGTGTTGAATGTTCTAATGAATTTATTATAGTTCTCACGTGTCATAACTATGTCCACATCGTCATCCCAGGGTATAAATCCCTTATGTCTCACTGCACCTAACAGCGTTCCATAAGCAAGACAATATTCAATTCCATTGTCAACACAAAAAGAATGTATTTTGTTCAAGATATCTAACATTACCTTTTTCTGTTCTTTTTCAGTAACTCTTCTAAGCCCCGATAAATCTTTTAGGTTATTTTTGGAGTTGTTCATACTTCATCCCCCTTAATTATTTGCTAATAAACAACTTATATTTTCTACAGTAATATAACCTTATCGCTAACAATAAAAGTTCAGTTGAACTTCTCAAAATTGCGATGTACTCAATTGTAAACTTTCCTATTGCATATAAAAACGCAATGCCTGCAATATGATATATTGCGGTAATTACTGTAGACTTGGTGACATCCTTTGTATGTCCGAATGTACCAAGCAAAGGAAAACCAACAACCATGGCGGGGAAAGAAAAGAGCAACACAGGTACAAGCAATTGAAATGTTGTAGTGCCGCCCAGATATTCCGAACCACACATTATAGTTATTATTAAATTCGCCCCAAAAAGACAGATGATACAGCCAATTACAATAATCGGCATAAAAATTATCAACAATTTCCTGACTAATTTTACGTCCCTCTTACCGACCATATGCGGGAACAAACTATTTGTTATTGGAGAATATAATGATTGTACAGTTGTAATCAAATTATAACTTGTTCCCCAATAGGATATCTGAACCGGATTTAAAGAAAACCCCATCACTATTGTTGTGAAAGCCCCAAATGCCGTTGTTGCAATGTTTGATACAAAATATACAGTGCTTTTCTTAATTTGAATAAGCGCATTTTTCACTGAAGGTAAAACGAAATGAAGGTTCAGCTTTTTGTATATATGAATCCATGTAATAATCACGGCAACCAGGCTTCCCGTTGCATTTAGAATAGGAACCCAGAAAAGATCGGAACTACTCTTGACAAACACAAAGACCATACATGTGGATACAAACTTTGAAGCCACAAATCTGTACGTCAATACTTCCATTTTTTCCAATCCGCGAAACAGAAAATCAGCTGTAAAAATCGAAAAGAAAACAGTACCCATGTATAAATAACTGATGCCCGGATAACATCTTAAAATCGGTTGAAAAGGAATCAGTATACTTAAAGCCGCAATCGAAACAATAAATAGAATTAGTTTCGCCAACACCGTATCGCTGAAAATTTTTTGAATGATACCGCTGTTATCTCTGTTTTTAGCTATTTGTTCTGTAGAAGACAGAATAAAGCCAAAATCTACAAACAGCTGAAAATATGTGACCACAGATGTCATATAAGTATGAACACCATAGGACTCAGTAGCAAGAACCCTTGTTAAATACGGAAATGTTATCAATGGGAATACATATTGTGCAACAACCATTAAATATTGCATTATTGTATTCTTTATAAAAACTTTTGATTTATTATACTCTTGATTCTCCATCATTTTTCTCACTTGCTTTAATTGTTTTTTGCGTATAAATGGATCTATACAAGTCTATGTATTCTTGAAATCTATCATTCATGTTGTACTTTTGAGCTCTATTCACACATTTATCCTTTTCAAAAGGTTTGTCTCTACATATTCTGACTATTTCACCTTCTAATGCATCAATGTCATCACATTCAACAACTGCCCCACATGTATCATCATAGCATTCTGGACTCCCCCCAGTCCGAAAAGTCACACCGGGAGTGCCGCAAGCCAATGCTTCTATATTTACTAACCCAAACATTTCTTCTCTTGTTGGATTTACAAATAAATCGGCAGACGTATAAATGGCAGCAAGTTCCTTTTGATTATTTGTTCGATGAATTGAAAGAATACTCTTAGGCAAACAACTATCGATATCATCATCAGTTCCAACTAGAACAATCTGATAGTATGTTATATCGAGCCTTTTTGCCAATTCGACAAATACATCTAACCCTTTTCTCTTTCCCCAACCGAATGCGACGCCAAGGATAACATATTTGTTCTCAAGACCATATTTCACTTTAAAATCCGATTTGGTAGGCTTGAAAATATCCAAATCTATTCCATTGCTGATAATAACAGCCGGATGTTTGTACAAAAACGATTTCTGCACTTCCATTGATAACCATGACGATGGTGTTACCAATACTAAATTATCCATATCAGCATACAAAGATTTTTTTCTTTCCCAATTTTTAGCTGATTGTTCTTTGCTAATTACAGAAAGATATTGTTTACAACCTTTGCATCCAGTAACCCATCTATCGCACTTTGCCATGTCATAATATGGACAATTTCCTGTAAAAGGCCAACAATCGTGCAAAGTCCAAACTGTTTTTATCCTAGCAGATTTCAAAAATCTAAATAACATTGGAACATTAATGAACGTATCATGAATGTTATGAATATGAACAATATCTGGTCTTTCTTTTTTCAAATATTGGATAAACTTATAAGTATGTAACTTTGAATATGATCCTCGATTTTGTGTATATTTTGAAATCCTATTGTGAAGATGGCAATCAAGCCATGAACTAATGCAATATGTATGGTTCTCTTTCTTTTTACCTGTTGAATAGCTGTAAGCCACAACGTTATCTATTCCATGAGCTAAGGATAATTGTTGTATCTGATAGGCAATATTACCAGTGCTTCCTTTTTTATAAACTGAATTAATTTGAATTACTTTCACCTAAAAATCTCCCCTTTTCTGAATCTACTCTATTTGTCAGAAGTATAAGAAATAGTATTCCAATCCAATAAGACGATAATGCAAATTGGAATCGAATAAATGAAAAACAAAGACCATACAGCAAGAAGAGGAGCACTAATTTACAACGCAGATTTTCAGGATCTGTTATACTCTTTTTATACAATGTGCCGCATACAAATCCGTATATCGACATCTCAATAATAATCGCAATAATTCCCCCATCTAGGTAGCAATTATAGAACATAGTCGTATATGCATTAAAGGTCATTCGAGGTCCGATGTAAATGCTTGCGAGGGTATTCGTATAGCATGTGTCTGATAATGTCATAATCGTCGGATATGTCATGATGCCAAAATTCTCAAGCATGGTAAAAATAAATTCAAAAAGTCCGTGAAATCCACCCATTCCATATAAGCAAATATTTGCAGATTGAATTTGGTCTATCCTATAATCCAAATGGGGTATACACCCGCAAAGATAAACGTATATTTGTCTCAAAACTATACTATTAGAATTGGCACCTCTCACTTTTGTAATAACTATATAAGCGACAATAGCAACAAGGAAAATACCGCCAACAATTCTCTTATATTTTCTTTTCTTCGCTATTCTCAATATATCCCCTTTATCATTTTGTGTTTCCATTTTGTATGTGAGAAATAATAAAGTTGCAAAATATAAAATGATACCTCTTCCTGCGTTCATTATAACAGTCAACGAAATAAAAACGATAGTTAAAAAAAGATTCCTTTTTTTTTCTCGATTGTCAATGTCATCAAATAAAGAAAATACTGAGATTGGAAGGCATGAAAGTGTAAATGGTTGAACAACATAATTATATAGTAAATTAAGTAAATGGTTATCGTAGTATACCCCAAAATTGTCTCGTATCATTACAAAATCAAGTTCTGAATTTGCTATACTCTGAAGATTGTTAATTGCGGGAAAAATCGACATCATTATAGCAACAATAAGCAATAACGTATACGCTTTATAATTAATGATATATCGGCAAAAAGTTTTTTCACTATCTCTAGTCCATTTGAGTTTTATTCGGCTAGCAATGAGTGCCCAAAAGCAAAAAGCCAAAACTCCAACCAGAATTATTAAATATGTGCGTTCTTTACTTGAATACATTTCATAAAGATGAAAAGATTCAAAAAACAGAATGACACCATATAAAATGCATATCAAAAAAACTGGATGGTATACTTTTTTGGCAGAACAGTAAACCAGTAATGCCACAACAAGCAGAAAAATTGAAACAAACAACCCCATATTTTTACCTCCAAGTACCTTTCTTATGCAGACGCATCATCGTTTTTTCTCCGTTTCCGCTTTTGTAACAAAATCTTCACCAGCTTCTTGATTACCGCAATTCAGTTACCAACTTTTCACGAATGCACAATAAATTCTCTATTTTATCTCGATCTATGATGATCATATGAAAACTCGAAACAGTAAACATACCAATCATATCCCCTTTGGAATGCCTTTATTAGAAAAGATTGCATAGAGTAAATGGTAGACCGAATGCGCAAAAAATCCCGTCTTACAAGATATGATATAACCTATATTATATTTGCATATTCTTTGGAAATTAGTTTACTGAATCTCTATAAACTCATTTTTCAAGTTGAGCAGTTTAAGTTATGGCACGCAGAATAAGCTCCTGTGCCTTATCTTCCGTATAGTCAAAATATAACTGAATTATCTCATCTTTTTCTATTGTAATTTTTTTGCTTCTTTCAATCAGTTTTTCAATTCTCGGTACTGCATCGCCTATGCTGTTAACATTAATATTTATAGCAAGCGGATACCTTGCCAACAAAGGTGCTGCTGTATCTGTGTAGTTAAAATCAATAATAGGTTTTCTATATGATATCAATTCTATTACTTTACTCGGATTTGCATTTGATATTGAGTTCTCAATATTCACTAAAACATCCGCATTGCTCAATATTTTTTGAAGCTCTCCGCTTGACACTTGCTCATGTTTGATAAATTTATCCGGATTTGATCTAATAAATCTATCAACAATATCGTCACAGTTACCAGAAGAGTACATGTGAAGGCGATAGGTTCTTGGCGTTTCTGAAAAGATCCTCAACATTTTCTCAGGATTTCTGATATCCCTATAAAACGCTCCCATATATACGAAATTGACAATACCATCTGATTTGTTATGATTCGTACAGTCCTCTTCCAAAACTGCCTGTTTCATTACATAAGGCACCGCATTAATCGGCGTAGCATCTGTTTCTGTACACTTAGATAATTCATCATAAATCTCTTGTGTGCAAAGGACTTCGTCCGATTTAGTCAACAATCTCTTTTGAATCTTCCTCATTTTTTCAATGCTAATAAACAAATTTAATTTCATAGGTTTATTGGCAAACAAATCTCCCCAATAAGACACCCATCTGACTTCTGGAAAAATCTCCTTATACTTTTCTACCGCCAAATGTGCTTCTATTGGCATATTAAATGAGAGGATAGCATCAATATGCTCTTTTTCATTTAACTCAATCAAGCAATCATAAGCCCGTTTTGTAAACCATGACATGTTATCCAACGTAAAGAATGCACTTTGCACACGGCCTATACTTCGTGCAATCTTGTTAGAAAACTTATAAATTATTTTTCTTATTCCTTCACTATTATGAATTTTCTCTTCGGATATCTGTGCCCATTTCAATCTCCAATGCGTAAGCGTATATATTTTTACATTTCTATAACGCTTTCCATATGCATAATTGTTGCCTTCTTGGATTGCAATCAGTCTTATATTATAATAATCATCTAAATACTCTGCACATTTTAATGCCAATCCACCTGTCGCTGAATTGATCGGATAGCAGCTTCCAGCAATAATTACTAATTCCTTTTTCATAATTGAATCTCTTATTTCGTCTTTGAATATATTCTACTTTTATACAGGATTTTCTTGGAGGGGGATTTCGCAACTCAAAGCAATTACAACAAACTGTTAGTTTCTTCTTCTTTGTAGATTGTCATCCTTGCAGAAATTTGCTTTTCTAATGCATTTAAATCCCCATATTCTACAAAAGTGGCATACGGTTCCTCGAAAATCATTTCCGGTGCTCCCGATTTAAAGCCAACAACAGGCGTTCCACAACAGAGGGCTTCAGCGCAAGTCATAGAATATGTTTCTCTTTCGCTACAAAGCAAGAAAACATCAGCCAACGAATAAAAAGTTGCTAGTCTATTTTTATCAGTGATACAACCGACATATTGCACATTATCAGGAAATGCCACCGCGGGAGAGCAGCCACCGACAAGTATAAAAACAATGTTCTTGTCATTTCTCATGTCTTTAGCAATCTCTAAAACCCATTTACCGCCTTTTCTTTCATCCATCACATTTGGCGCAACAAAAAGTACTACTCTTTGTGATACCGAAAGCCCTAACTCTTCACGTAAATATTCTGTCTTTCTATGGTAAAAAATACTTGTATCTACCCCATTATGAATTACCACAATCTTCTTATTCTTTAAAAATGATGCTCTTACTCTATTTGCTAACCACATTGAAGGGGTAATGATTGTAAATTCTAAATCATGCAGCAATTCCTTTTTCATCTGTAACATCTGACGGGTTTTGTCAAACAAAATACTTTTAGGATACTCCTTTACTGCTGGACAATTTCCACATTCTCTTTGGTAATTTGTACATTCATATGCATGGCCACATTTTCCAGTATACATGTATTCACAATGAAAAGTCCAAACAACAGGAATTCTTTTCTCTTTCACATACTCTATGAGCATTCTTATATCAACAAAATATGCATGCAGTTCGTGAATATGTATTAAATCCGGCTTAAACCGTTCAATAAAAGCAATCAAACGTTTTGTTGACAATAAAGAAAAATATCCATTATACCCCGTTATCCTTGCTAGTCCAGCGTGTACCTTAGTTTCCCAATCCAATCCAAATTTATAAATATTCTCTCCTTCAATCTTTTCACCTCGTCCATAACATATTGCCGCTTCCCGCCCATCATTGCGAAGGCTACTATATAGGTCGTAGACAATCTTTCCTGTTGACGAATTCTCGCAATTTACATCAATTAGCAGTACCCTTTCTTTTCGCCCGCCTTTGTCATACTCATGCATATAGTTCATTGACATTGTACTCTTAGAAAAGGCCCTTTTTGCTCTATCAGCGATTTCAGAACGCGAATGCTTTTTTGCCAATAATGACTGATCTGATATCTTAGGTAGTATTATTAAATTATTCATATGTGCACACCGCTTCTTCACGGTAAGCACGGATTATTATGATGAAAGATCTTAGATGTTCGCTCAGTCCTGATTTAATAACTCTTTATACAATAATCTATATGCATCACACATCACAGACTTTGAGTACAACTGAACTGCCGCATTTCTAATTTCATCACGCACAAATCCGATGCTTAACTGTGTTGAAATCTCCTTCTGCAATAATTCTGTTGTACCCCCCCCCCACGAATTTTCCGTAGGGATAAGGAGCTGTTTCTTTAGTACCGCCCTCATCAATGCCAACTATAGGTGTTCCACAAGAAAGCGCCTCTAGGCAAGTTGTAGGGAAGTTTTCTTTTTTACTGCAAATCAAAAACAAATCTGCCATAGAATACCACCTTGCAAGTTCATCCTGATCTTTTGTTCGCTTTATCATTAGGACATTGTCAGAATATCGTTTATCCTCATCAGCTCCGACCAAAACAAACTGCAATTCAGGCATTTGGCAGGCAATTTGAAGAACCTGTTTTCCCCCTTTTCGTTCTTCCATAATATTAGGGGCAACAGCCAAAACAATTTTTTTGTTTTCCAAATGATACTTATTTTTTAATACTTTGATCTCCTCTGTTATTCTAGGATAAAAAACCGAATCTGTATCAATCCCATTATGAATAACCCGAATGTCTCTATTTCCCAAAAACGAGAGTTTCACTCTATCAGCCAACCACTGTGACGGGGTAACTATGGTAAAATCTAAATCTCTTAGCAGTTGCTTCTTCGTTCTATACATGGCTTTTGTCCAATCAAACAACATGCTTTTCGGGTAATCAGTCACTGCCGGGCAACTTTCACAGCCAATCTTCCATTTTTCGCAATCATATGCATAGCCACATTTTCCAGTATACATGTATTCACAATGAAAAGTCCAAACAACAGGAATTTTATTTTCTTTTATATACTCTATCAAAGGCTTGATATTGACAAAATAAGCATGTAATTCATGAATATGTATTAAATCCGGCTTAAACTCTTCTATATAATCAATAACCCTCTTGGTAGATATTGGGGAAAAACAACCGTTAAATCCGGTTACTCTAGCTAACCCTGCATGAATTTTTGTCTCTATGTCCAACCCAAATTTATATATATTGTTGTCGTTGATTTTTGAACCTCGGCCATAACAAATCGCAACATTCTCACCTTGTTCAGTCAAATCGGTATACAAATCGTATACTATTTTACCCGTACTACCACTTTTGCAATTCACATCTATCAAGAGAATCTTCATTGAATCACCTATTATTTCCTTATTCTCTTCTCAAGCCCAAGTTTCTCATAAACCTTAATGCCAAGGTTGTAAAACTTTTCCTGGCTCTTGAATTTTTCTGTGCATTCTGGCATATCGTGCATCTTCATCAGTTCATCTTCACTGATTTCTAATTTTGCAGCAACTTCAGAGAATAACTCCTTACTCTCTTCTTCGCTTAGTGGAGGCTGTTCCAGAATTTTCAGTGCTTCTTCTCTGGTCATTTGACCGGTAACCACGAGACTACTCAGCTGCGGTCTGCGCATATCATGACCGTATCTCGTTGGCTGCCAATACCCTTCTAAAAACTTTGTTAATAAATCTTCAAAGTGTTTCTGGCCATATGGCACATAGCCATATTCTGTTGAAAGAACATTTATCATCTGTTGTCGAGTGACCGGTACAAGATTTAATGGCTTAACTGTTTTCACACCATGTATGTAGGGAATTACAAATTTATGCTTAAACCCATTGGTAAATGAGTATTTCTTAATAGGTTGATTGCAATACTTTTTTACAACATCCTTCATAAAAGTTCCATCGCCCGTATTCCCACCTTTTGCCCAAGACGCCGGATCCGCGATTATCTCAGTAGAAATATTATAACCATTTAATATATATTTCACGCCCAACTTTTGAGAATACTCATCAATCAACGCAATAAAAGCATGATCCTGGGGAGAATCTAAATTCTCAAGTCCAGTCCTAAACCATGCAAGTTGCATTTCTCGCATCTCATCCCAGTCCATCTTGTTTATATGCAGTTTTACTCCAAGCTTATTCGTCAGTTTTTTTAAATTTTCTTCGGCAACTGGCAAATTCCAACCTGCATCAATATGAAAGACAAAAGGTCTCAGCCCCCATTCTGTTACAGCAAGATGAAGCATATATGAGCTGTCAAGGCCACCGCTCAAGCCTAGGATACAATCGTATTCCTTTCCGACACCTTTTCGTTTGATGTCTGCTAAAAGATTCTCAAGTTCTTGCTCATGTCCCTTGCCATGATTCCATTCCGGTTCAATACGTTCTTCGTACTCATTACAACGCATGCAAACTCCGTTAGAGTCAAAAGTTATATTTTCATCTGATGTATCCATAACGCAGCATTTGCAAATTTGATAAGGTCTTGTGGATTTATTTTTGATTATCGGATCAATCATTATTAAGTCTCCCCATAATAGTTTCATAATTCAGCTTTGCGGAGTAATTATCTTGAAGAAATTGAAAACAACCTTCCCTTAATTGCTGTAATTCTGTTTCTTTAATTTTCTCTACTATATCGGTGAATCTGTCAGAATCGTTGCTCTCGCACCACCAACCAAATCCACCATCAACAATAGTTTTCCCTATATCAGTATTGGGATCAGTACAAGCCAACACCGAAATTCTTGCCTGCATATAACTCAAAAGCCGACTCGGGAAATTGGGAATTGTAAACCGATGATCAAGAAAAATCATTCCAACGTCGCATGCACCAACCATCGTATCGTAATCATCTTTAGGAAGACGACGTAACAGTTTTACATTGGTCGGCTTTTCTTCATCTACATATTTTTCAAGAATCCCATACTCAGTGCCGTCTCCTACTATAAGAAAGAAGGCATCTTTCATATCTTGGCATTTTTTCAAGCACTCAATCATGAATGGAATCCCCTGAGGTTTTCCGAGATTACCACCGTATACAAAGACTTTTTTATCTTCCGGAATTCCGTATTTTTCCCTTATCAGTTTCCTCGTTTCGTCATCCACACTCTTGTCTATGACATCGACGCTATTGGGGCACACCTCAACAATCGCAGGATCAATCTCCGGATTATGCTTCAAAACGTAATCCACATTCGCCTGACTCATGCAACCGATTCGATCTGAAATCCTATAAAGTTTCTTCTCTTGATTACGAAAGTGCCTATATAGAATTCCTTTCAAGCCCCTTTTGCTCATCATTCCTATATCCACTGCGTTTTGAGGGAATATATCTTTGAGAAGCAAATATGTCTTTGCGTTATCTCTCTTTTTCACATATTCAATTGCCGAGACAAGTGTTATCGGAGGTGTAGAGTACAATACAAGATCAAATTTGACATCGGCGAAATATGTTTTTATTGCCTTTTTGAATGTTGGCTCAATCAGTATAGTTGAAATGCCTTTTTCAATTATATTAGTCTTTTGCGTGTTCCCTATTTGAAGTCGAAGAATCGTTGCGTTATCTTCTTTAATGAGATGCGTTTTGACATTCTGTCTTTTTTCGGCAGGAGAAATTGCGTACACTTGATGTCCGTTCTTAACGAATTCTCGAAGCAAATCTGTATAAATTGTCCGCTCCTGTAATGAATCAAAACTCAGCAAAGTTAAAAACAGAACATTCATTAATACTTACTCCTTAATTGTTACCAATAATAAACACATAATTCGTTGTCGCACTGCCACCGATGTTTAACATCATCGCATTCTTCACGCCTTGAACCTGATATGCTCCGGCCTGCCCGGTAACCTGTTTATAGCAATCCAGGAACATTCTTGCACCACTGGCTCCAACAGGATGACCACAACCAATAAGCCCGCCACTTGCGTTGATAGGCTTCTTTCCATCAAATGCAATCAGTCCGCTCTCAACAGCTTCATACTCTTTGCCCGGTTCAGTAATTCCGAATGCTGAGATAGCAGCATACTCACTTGACGTGAAACAGTCGTGTGTTTCAAAACAATCTATGGCATCAACAGTCAAACCACTTCTCTTGTATGCATCAAGCACAGCTTGTCTTGTCCATGGCAGAATATACTCAGAATCAGCATTATCTGCCATCTTCTTATCGAACAGCATGGGAGCGGTTCTGTGCCCATATCCTTTAATGATCGGCTTATTCTGAATGTTCCGTTCCTGCATGAACTTTTCAGATGCAAGAACAACCACAGCAGCACCGTCTGTTATCTGTGAGCAATCAGATACACCGAGTCTTCCTCCAACCAGCGGATTGGTTTCCGTGCCTCTTGTGCTTGCCTGTTCAAAGCTCATGAACCACTTTCTTGTCTGTGCCAACGGATTACGTTTTGCGTTTTCATAGTTTATTACAGCGATTCTGGCAAGTGCATCCATATAACGTTTCTCATCAATCGGATACTTCTTCAGCGTTTCATCAGCCAGTCTACCGAATAGTTTCGGGAACGGTAACTCTATACCCTTGCCCTCTTTCTCATAGTAAGCAGCTCTTCCGAGAAAATCACCGCCGACTTTTGAATCAACAGTCTTCATCAGTTCCCAGCCTACAACAATCGCTACATCATAATCGCCATTTGCAATTTTTGTCTGTGCGGCATCAATCGCCACAGAACTGGAAGCACATGCCGCTTCGTATCTTGCAGAAGGAACACCGTAGAAGGCTTCATCCACTTCGGTAAGAAAGGCACCTAAGTGACCTTGTTCCGTATATTTTTCCGCTATGAAGTTTCCAACAAAGCAAGCAACCCTATTTTCTCTATTTAGTTCCCTAACATCATCAAATGTAATATTTGCATCGGCAAGACCGTCAGCAACAGCCTCTTTGAGGAGTGCGATCATGTTCTTGCCTTCTTTTTTCCAGTTACGCTCAAAGTCTGTCTGTGCACCACCGAGGATATATACTCTTCCCATATCATCGCGCTCCTTATTTTGCAGATTTGAAATAAAGTCTGTAGTCATACTTTGAAGGTTCAACTTCAGCTAAAAGCTGGTCAACATCGACCTTCTGACATATTTCTACAAGACGCTCTTTGGTAAGAGTTTTCACATCCGCTACCGTAGAAAGTGCCTGATACATTGCCAAAGGCGGACACCAGTTGAATCCCGTCGCCATCACATCATCTGCATCGTGAACGGAATAACCGACTTCTTTGGCTGCATACAGAGAATATACAATATATTTCAAAAGAAACGATAAGCAAATTTCTGCTTCCTGGGAATGATTATTCACCAGTCGCTCAAAAGCCTTTGTGTAGTCCCCTTCTGCAATATACTTCTTCATTTTATCAGCAAACGGGAACACATATGGAATCTGATCCCTATAAGTCCCGGTATTGAGATCCAACACGGTTTGACGCTTCAGCCCATTCTCGTACTTGATCAACTGATACAGTCCGCCGTTAGTTTTGCGTCCAAGTTTCTTTTCATCAACGAGTTTCTGGGCAAATACGGGAAGAACAAACGTGTCATGTGCATAGTCATTCGTGTTTTGATATACATTATCTACGATTGCTTTATGTACATCCAGTCCCACAAAGTCAGCGGTTACAAGTGGTGCCATAGAGCGACCGGTGAATGATCCGATAATTGCATCGATATAATCAATGCCACCGTTATCCTTATACTGCTCTGCATACTGCATTGCTTCATTGATAAACTGGAAACCTATTCTATTTCCAAGAAATGCCGGAGAATCTTTTACCTCAACAACAGTTCTGAAAAGCTTCTTTTCCAGATACTCTTTCAGATCGTACAACATCTCCTTATCAGAGTACCTCGTAGGTGTCAACTCACATAAGGACATGCTATACGGAGGATTGAACATATGAACACCGAAGAAATGACCTCTTACTTCTTCCGGATAACACTCCGCCAAAGTTGTAATAGAAAGTCCCGATGAACCAGTGCATGATACCGCATGAGGCCTAAGAGCTTTAGCAACTTTTTCAGCAATCTCCGTTTTTACTTGAATATCTTCCACAGAGCTTTCAAAAACGAGGTCTGATTCGGCAACACACTGATCCAGCATTGAAAAATCAGCCGGAACAAGATTTCTTGCAATGCTATCCGCTTTGACCGATTTAATAATTCTCGGTATTGTTCTTTTGACTTTCTCGATATCTCTTCCGACAGCATATACTTTTGCATTGCCGAAGGATGCAAAGATACCGGCTACGTTGGCTCCCATTGTGCCTGTTACGCCAACAACTGTAACAGTAGTAATTTTCATCGGTATTCTCCTCATTCAAAATACTTAATCGGTTTTGCCGGGCTTCCCACCGCCGTGCATTTGTCCGGTATATCTTTTGCGATTACCGCACCAGCACCTACGATAGAATAGTTCCCGACCGTTTTCATCTGAATGATTTGAACACCGGTTCCAAGTTCACTGCAATGACCTATATTAGTTATTCCTGATACATTGACACTCGGATAGAGCGTCACATAATCTTGTAGAACTGCGTCATGCCCAACTGTACAATCCAAATTGATGATGACATGTTTGCCGACCTCAATATTAACCGTCAGGATGCTGTGCGCACATATAATTGTGCCTTCACCAATATTGATGAGCTCTGACATTTCAACGCTTGGATCAATAAGGGTTGCAAACTGAATATCATTTTTTATTTCTGTTATTCTATTGATAATCTGCTCTCGTATTTTTGCAGAACCAACAGCACAAACAAAATAGGCATCAAATTTGGATACATCTTCGGTCTTACCAAGAACAGCATACCCATTGATGGATTTACCTTGAATTTCATCAGCGTCATCAATAAAACCAATAAGATTCCAAGTAGGACAAACTTTATTTATCCGTTCAACAAGCCACGCAACTTCTCGACCAAAACCGCTTGCTCCGATAATAATTAAATTCTTCAACATCATGCCACCTCTTTCATGCAACCAAGGTGGCACAATATAATGCCTCTATTATGGTGGAGCTGTACCCCCCCCCGCACATTTTGGCAGGGACGCCTATATATGTTCCTATCATCTCTACATCCTTTACTACCACGGCTCCGGCACCAATGATGCACCCACCGCAGATATTTATGTTATTATTGATTGTTGCTCCAATACCAACCCATGTGGATTCACCCACATGAACTGTTCCACCTATTTTTGCTCCAACCGAGACATGGACATAATCATCAATCACATTGTCATGTTCTACAACAGCGGCTGTATTGATGATAGTGTGTCTCCCTATAATTGCACCGGAGTTGATTACTGCATTTGGCATAACAACAGTTCCTTCGCCGATAGTAACCTTTGGTGAAACAACTGCCGAAGGATGAATCGCCGTATACCACTTTACAGGGAGCGTCGAAAGCTTTTTTCTTATCTCTGCATTGCCAATCCCAATAACAAACTCGCATTCTATGTACTGCTTATATTCTGAAATTGAACCGGATACCCCTTCAATGGATGTATTGTCATCAAGAAACGCTTCTACCTTGTCACCGCAAGCAATGATTATATCTGCAATAACATGAGCATGGCCACTTGCTCCTAAAATTACAACTCTCTTCATTTGGCCACCTCTTGACTTCCCTTAAACTCTTCCATCGTGGCACTGGTTTCAGATGAGATGCCTTCACGCTTTATGAATTTCCCTATTGTCATCAAAACGATCTTCACGTCCAATAAAAACGAGACATGATCTGCATACCAAACATCCATTTTGAATTTGTCTTCCCATGAAACGGTATTTCTGCCGTTGACCTGTGCCCATCCAGACAGACCTGGTTTAACATCATGCCTTCTGTGCTGTTCTGCGTTGTACAACGGAAGATACCGAACCAGCAACGGTCTTGGTCCTATAACCGACATATTGCCGATGAGAATATTGATTGCTTCCGGCAATTCATCAAGCGATGTGGAACGAAGAAATTTACCGTATCCATTAAGGCGTACCTCGTCAGGAAGCAAATTTCCATTCTCGTCTTTCTCATTCGTCATTGTCCTGAACTTGATTAGTTTGAATATTTTCTCCTTATAACCGGGTCGCTCCTGTGTGAAGAAAGGATTACCTTTCATCTCAATAGCTCCAATAATCATCAAAGCAAAGAATAAAGGCGAGAATACTGTCAACGCTAAAAATGCACAAACTATATCCAATACTCTTTTAAAGAAACATCTGTACATTACTCAAAGCATCTCCTGATTACTTCAATAATCCTATCCTGCTGCTCTGCAGTCATCTTATTATCCGAAGGCAAACAGCACCCTCTATCAAACACGTCTGCACCTACATCCATCACACCACCAGCGATGTATGCGTTGGTTCTGCAACGGATACTACCCTCTCTTCCAATGCACTCATGCATTCTGTACATCGGCTGCATGTGCATCGGTTTCCAAATCGGACGACCTTCGGCGTTCAGAGAAGAGATAGCTTCGAGAATTTCAGTCGGACAGGTCTTTCCGGGTTCTTTCATATAAAGCGCTTCTTTGTCATCCCGAACCTGCTTACACATTGCCTCTTTGTCAATAATCAACGCAGACAGCCAATAGTTCGGTTCAGTTCCCGATGTGATCGGATTCATGGTTATCGGCAGGTCTTTCAAGCCTTCTTTATACCGTTCATATATCGCTTTCTTCTGTGCAATGTGTTCTTCCAAATACGGATACTGTCCTCTAATAACACCGGCAATAACATTACTCATGCGATAGTTGTAACCGACTTCCTCATGCTGATACCACGCTGCCGCTTCTCTTGCCTGAGTGCTCCATTTACGAGCCTTATTTGCAACTTCAATATCATTGGTTAACAGGCATCCACCGGCTGAACCGGTAATAATCTTGTTCCCGTTATAGCTAATAGCTGAATAATCACCAAAGGAACCGCACTGTCTGCCATCAACAGTTGCACCCATAGCTTCGGCAGCGTCTTCAATCAGTAATGCACCGTGTTCTTCGCAGATTCTCTTGATTTCATCAATTCTCCCTGGGAAGCCGTAGAGTTCAGCGCATACCACGAGCTTGACATCCGGATAGAGTTCAAAGGCTTTCTCCAAAGCGACCGGATCCATGTTCCAGGACTCTGCTTCCGTGTCAATGAACACCGGAATACCGCCCTCATAAACGACAGGGTTTAGTGTAGCGTCGAAGGTCATGTCACTGCAAAATACTCTCTTACCTTCCAATGCACCATGGCTGATAGCAGGTTTCCCATAAAGCTTTTCTCCGGCAAATTTACAGCAAAGATGAAGAGCCGCCGTGCAACAGGAAAGAGCGACTGCGTATTTCATTTCGGCCTTTTCTGCCGCAATACGCTCCACCTCATTAATGTTCGCACCGACTGTGCTCATCCAGTTGGTTTCATATGCTTCGTTTATGTATTTAATTTCTTCCCCGTGCATTGTGGGGCTTGCAAGCCATACTTTACTCTCAAAGGGCTCTGTGCCGGTATTATTGAACATTTAGCGTCTCCTTCGTATCACAATTAAAAGACCAACTACTCTCTTCTTGTTGATTCTTTCTTCTAATCTCTCTATCTATAAGAATCGGAATCCCGTCTGGTCTTCCTCATTATTTTCAAATTTGACCTTACATTCAGTCTTGACTTTTTCGGTGTTTTTTGCTGTCAAAACAGCTTCCGGGACCGGCGATTTCCGCCAGAAAATCCCCATTTATAATAGTATTCAAGGGGCAACGCCCTCTTTGCTACTTCCTCTTTTTTCTCGAATTATTTGTATCTATGGTCAAGCATTTTTCGATTTTTCATTTTCGTCAAAAACTCGTGTTCAATTTTTCTGATATTTTCAGCCTTGATATTCAAAAATCATTGCTATATAAGGCGTTTTGACCCTTGATGCAATTTGCGGTACAAGGTCGAAAATGATTCTTTACAAATAGTTTGTACAGCAATCCGCTCGGAATTAAGTTAACAAT
>ERZ795049.1242-NODE-1242-length-34577-cov-9.000290_pt1 | contig 34577 bp, 38 predicted proteins | sample MGYA00375133_ERZ795049 | MGnify/ENA primary metagenome ERZ795049 (study PRJEB30178, sample SAMN05720147) | activated sludge metagenome | isolation source: anaerobic digester from wastewater treatment plant | place: Japan | collected 2015-04-20 ... | reverse complement strand
CCCCCGCCGCCACTTGTCGCTGGCTCGACTTGTTGCGCCAAATGACCCCCAGAACATCGCTCTCAACCCCAGAACCTCCCTCAACCCATCCCCGCCCAAACGCCTTCCTTATATGCCCACTCAATCTACGCACTGACTTATTGCGCTATCCCCTGGGGCTTGCGCGTAGACACCGCGCCCACCTTGTGCTATAGTGGTGGTGGAGCGCGCGGCGCTCGTCGCGAACGAGGCTTCCGATGGAGGTTGGACCGGGTGAACACCTACACGTATACCGCCAGGCACGCCGATGACCCGCGCGTGGTCGTCACCTTTACCCTGCAGGGCGACAGCCTGCTCGTCGACCTGGGCGCGCCGCTGGAGCAGATCGAGCGCACCCTGCAGCTCAGAGAGGGCGGGGCGCGGCTGCAGGGCTGGCTCAAGCCGGTGGCCGTCGCGCTCTTGCAGCGGGGCACCCACCCCTTCAGCGTGGCTGACGTCTATGCCGGCGCCGCGGGTGGCGGGCTGCGGGTGACTCCCTGGGTGCGCGTGGGCGGCCTGCGGCTGGCGCCGGTGCCCTTTACCTTCACACGCGTCGACAACCCCGAGGCCGCCCAGGGCTTTGTGCGCGAGCTGCAGCGGCGCCGGGGCATCGCGCCACGCCCCGGCCGCTTGCCCGGCCCGTTCGACTATTGGGGGGGCTGGCTGCTCACCACGTCGCTGGCCGCCGGGCTCATCATGGCCTGGGGCATGCGCCGCAGGCAGAGCAGCCGTTCGTGAGCTACAGGATCCCTGCACCGCGGAGGCCGTAACGACGAGGGTGCCTTACCTTGCTCCGCGTCCTCTGCGCCTCCCTGGCGGCTTTGGCGCCCGCCAAGAGCATGTGAAGGAGCTCGGTCAAGTTGTCGATGAACGAGGGCATTGTGTATCGGCCCATTGGCCGCGTGGAGAACGCCTTCCGCGAGCCGGCGCCGCCCCAGACGTTCGCAGGCTCCAGCTCGCGCATCGTCGTGGACCCGGCACTGGCCGCGGGTCTGGAGGGCCTCGAGCCGGGATCACAGGTCATGGTCATCTTTCACTGTCACCGCTCGCAGGGCTACGAACTGCGCCAGCACCCCCGCGCCGACCCCGAGCGGCCCAAACGAGGCGTCTTTGCCCTGCACAGCCCGCGCCGCCCCAACCCCATCGGCATCAGCACGGTCGAGCTCGTCGCCGTCGCGGGCAACGTGCTCACCGTGCGCGACCTCGACGCCCTCGACGGCTCCCCGGTGCTGGACCTCAAGCCGGCGTGACTGGGTCCAGATTCCGTACCCAGCAGAGGCGGCTCCCACGCCGCCGGAGTCGGTCTGTCGGCGCACCGAGTCTTGGCTACCGCCAGGGGCATGGGAGCCCGCTTGGCTGCGGCGAACAGGCTTACGCCTGTCCGGGCACGGCCATGGCCAGACCATCAAAACGAGAAAAGTGCTTGCGATCAAAGGTGTAGACCATCTGCACTCCCTGGGCCAGTGACCAGGCTGCACAGTAGGCATCGATCAAATCCACATGCTTGTCTGGATACCAGGTGATGGCCTGCAGGACCAGATCGCCATCGGCCACCTCGAGGCCGGGCGTGTTCAGAATGGCCAGCACCTTTTCCTTGATATCGTCACGTGTCAGCCCATAGTACGACTCCAGGGTCCACACGATCTCGGCAATGACGATGCTGTGGGTAGTCAGTATCAGCTCTCCGGCCGCAGCACGACGCAACAGACGTTCCACTGCTTCGGCTTGCTCCGGCACATCATTGGTCAGGTAGCGCAGGAAGACATTGGTGTCGACGAAAGAGCGCTCAGCCTTCATCGACAGCGACCTTGCAGGCGCGCTCGCCAAGCACCTTCTGGCGAATGGCAGCAAAGTCCTGGGGCGCGGGGACCGCGACGCTGCCTCGCAGATCGAGCAGGCTGGTCGTAAGCGGCTGGAGCACAACAGTGTCGCCTCGTCGGACGAACGCCACCCGATCTCCCTCGCGCAGGTTGAGCAGGCGGCGGATTGCACCCGGGATTGTCGTCTGCCCCCTTCGTCCGATTCTGCTGGTTATCATCATGAGACCCTCCATTCGGCTGACTTTGGGACCATTGCCAGTCATCTTCCAGTCTAGCTGACAATCGCGTTTCTGTCAAGCCCTCGCGTCCTATCATGTAAAACAGCACCGAAGGTGGTATGGTTCTCTCAAATGATAATGTCACCGGAGGGAGCCATGCCTGACCAAGACGCGATGACGATTGACGAACGCCGCAAGTATCTCCGCATCGTGCGGCCGCGCTACAAGAAGGCTAACCGCGAGGGCCGTGGGGTGCTACTCGATGAGATGCAAGCAGTGACGGGCTTGGAGCGCAAGACCCTTATCCGACTGATGCTTGGCAGCCTGGAGCGTCAGCCTCGGAAACGGCAGCGGGGTCGTAGGTACGGCGCCGACGTGGATGACGCTTTGCGCGTGATCGCCGAGAGCTACGACTACATCTGTGCCGAGCGCCTACAACCCAACTTGGTGATCATGGCCCAGCAGTTGGCTGCCCACGGCGAACTGCAGATGTCGCCTGGCCTGCTTGAGCATCTGGGACAGATCAGCATCCCCACCGTGCGACGCATCTTGCAGCGTATCACCCAGGACGAGCCGCATCTTCCACGCCGTGGTCCGGAGTCGGCCAACCAAGCCACCCGCGACATCCCGATGCGGCGCATCCCTTGGGATGAGTCAGAGCCTGGCCACTTTGAGGTCGACCTTGTGCACCACTACGGACCCGATACCAGCGGCTCGTATGTGCACACTCTGCAGCTGATCGACGTCGCGACAGGCTGGAGTGAGCGTGTAGCCGTCCTTGGTCGTGGCTACATAGCCATGCAGGATGCCTTCCAGCGCGTTCTGGCGCGTCTACCCTTTGCCATCTTGGAGCTGCACCCCGACAATGGCAGCGAGTTCTTCAACGCGCACCTGCTCAAGTTCTGGGGTGAGCATGTTCGCCAGGCGACACTCTCCCGCAGCCGGCCCTGGCGCAAGAACGATAACCGATTCGTCGAGCAGAAGAACGACTCACTGGTGCGAGCTTACCTCGGGAAGCAGCGACTAGACACGGTGGCTCAGGCCCAGGCCCTCAATGCGTTGTACGACAAGATGTGGATCCACTACAACCTCTTCCAGCCGGTGATGCGCCTACGTGGCAAGGAGTACCAGACGCTGGACGATGGCTCGCTGCGTCTGCGCAGGCGGTTCGACGATGCACGCACGCCCTATGCCCGCCTGGCAGCCACCCCGAGCGTTTTCTCGGAAAGGAAGGGAGCACTGATCGCCCTACATAGCAGCACCAATCCCCGACAGCTACGACGGGAGATCCACGCCGATCTGGATGCACTCTTCGCACTGCCCTGCGCCACTCCAGGCGTGACCGAGGACGTCCTGGAAACGCTGGCCGTGCCTATCGATGCCGGAAAGGAGAGGGCTGGCCTCCGGTTACATTAGCAAATGTGGGCATGTCGTCTGCTCAGTTGCCATGGCTAGCTGCCGGAACGCTAGCCGAGCACTTGCTCCCGCATCATCTCCGCGCCCTCTGCGCCTCTGCGGTGAACTACCGTCCCGGGTTCACGTTGGCGAAGAGAGACACCTCGATCTCCGCCAGCTCCAGCCAGGCGGGCTCGGGATTAGCCAGGGTGCCGAAGCGCAGCGTGCCCTGCGGTGGAAAGGCGGCGTACTGGTTGTCGATCCACAGCACCAGGCCCAGGGGCGCGCGAGGCACCTGCGCCGTCTCCAAGGCGACGGCCCCGTCGACCTCGAAGCGCACGCCATCCGCCTGCCACTCGAGTGCGTAGGCGTGCCAGGCCGTGGGGTCCAGCGACAGGGCGGCGGCATCTTCGCCCACCAGGCGGCGGGCCAGGCGCCGCAGGCCGCGGGCCGCGGTGGGCCAGGCGAGCAGCGGCAGCGCGGGCGCCGCCAGGGCAAGGATGGGCCCAGGCACGGCGGGCGCGGCGAAGGTGGCCGCGAGGAAGCCCTGGGCGGGGTGCTCGTCGTGCACGGCCAGGTAGTTGGGTGGCGAGGCGGAGAAGAACCAGGCCGCGTTGGGCAGCGTGGGCAGGCGCCGCGCCATGCCGCCCAGACCGAGGTTGGCGCTGAAGGGGTCGTTCCACAGGCCAAAGCCCCACGTGCCGGGCAGGGCCGCGTGCGAGGCGCGGGCGCGCAGGGCCAGGCGCAGCGGCGGTCGCCAGGGGAAGGCGCGGCGCCGGAGGCAGCAATAGTCGTCGAGCTGGGCGAGGCGGTAGCGGCCTGCCTCGCCCGCTGGAATGCTCAGGCGCCACCGGCCCGCGCCCAGTGACTGCACTGCGGCACCGGGGGTGCAGCGCCCGCTCAGCTCGGCCGTCATGCCCCCGGCCCTCCTGCCGCGCCGCTCTTCTCGGCAACATAGACCGGCGCACGCACCCTGGCCGTCTCGTCCGCATGGCGCGTGAGGGCCAGGCCGGCGGCCGCGGCGAGCGCCTGCAGCCGGGCCGCGATGCGCTGCGTGGCGCTGCTGTAGCCAGGGCGCAGCGCCGGCAGGTCAAGCTCCACGAACAGCCCGGCGATGACCAGCCGGCCGCCCGGGCGCAGCGCCCGCGCCGCCTCGTGCCAGGTGCCGGGCGCCAGGATATAGTCGGCGGGGAAGGTGGCGACGATGGCGTCGAGGCTGGCGGCGGCCAGGGGCAGTGCCTGGGCAGCGCCGCAGAGCCGCGGCACGCGCAGGCCCTGGCGGCGCAGCTTGCGCGCCGTCACGCGCTGCATGGCCGGCGAGCGCTCGAGGCCCACCGCCTGCCAGCCGCGGCCGGCCATCTCGATGAGCAGCTCGCCCGTGCCGAACCCCAGCTCCAGCACCCGCGGCCCGCCCACATACGCCAGCGCCTGGCGCCGCCAGCCTGACCAGCGCCCCAGGCTCACCAGCCAGCTCACCGCGTCGTAGGCCCAGGCAAACTCGTGGTACAGCCGCTCCGTAGCCCAGCGGTAGCCGCGGGCCGGCCAGGCCAGGCGGTGCTCCGGGTCGTACATCCTGCTTCTCCGGTACCATCAGCATCCTGGTAGCAGCCGGGCGCTTTGCTCCGCCTATGCCCGGCCCTGATCCAGGAGGGGTTCTTGCGGGCTGGCTGCCCCTGGCGCCCCACCGGCGCCAGGGGCAGCCAGCCCGCAAGAACCCCCAAAAGGGCCCATACCGGGCTCGTGCGGAGCGCATGGGCCGGTCGCCAACCCAGGGTGTTGCACGCCGACAGGCTGCTCACATGGCCACAGGCGAGGCAGGGTCGAAAGCCCGTCCCGCTAAACCCACGATCAATACGTGCCAAGAAGCAGTGCCCACGCGCGGTGATACCTGGCCAGGCGCTCGGCATCGCGCGGGGTCAGCTCGGCGAGCCGGCGCAGGTCCATGTTGTCCTCCAGGTCGGCCAGCTTGACCCGGCGGGCGATAGGGTTGGCCGCGGCCCGCGCCACGAAGGCCTCGTAGCTTTCGCCCTCGCGGCGGGTCAGGCCATCCAGCGCCTGCAGCACCGACTCGGGCAGGCCCCGCTCGCGCAGGCCGTCGAGGGTCCAGCCGCAATCCTCCAGCACGTCGTGCAGCACCGCGGCGATGCGCTCTTCGTCGGTCGTCATGGCGAACATCACGCGCAGGGGGTGCAGGATGTACGGGGCGCCAGCCTTGTCAACCTGGCCCCGGTGAGCCGCGACGGCAATCGCAATCGCCTCTTCCAGGAGCGACACAGTCACCGCTCCCCTTCATCCGTCGGTATGCCCGGCACCAGGTCGGCCGCTGCGCCGTGCAGGTGCTCGTGTACCCCCCAACTGACGAGCTCACCCAGCAGGCGGCCGGCCGCGCGGCGCAACAGCAGCTCGCTGATGGAGCAGTTGTGCGCCAGCGCGGCGATCAGGCGGCGCATGTCGACGCCCGGGCAGAGGTCCTGCATGGTCATGGTAAAGATGCCGCCATGGCCCACGATGACGATGTTCTGGCCGCGGCGGCCGCGCAGGGCCTCCTCCAACCCAGCGCGCATGCGCGCGCAGAGGGTGACAAAGCTATCGCCGCCGGGGAAGGCGCGTTCGACGTCGCCGCTGAGCCAACTGCCCAGCACCTCGTTGTGGTAAGCCCAGGCTTCGGCCGTCGCCGGCTGCCGCTCCATTTCGCCCACGTCGATCTCGCGAAAGCCCTCCACAACGCCCACCGGCAGGCCCAGCGGCGCGGCGATGATCTCGGCGGTCTGCACGGCCCGCCGCAGCGGCGAGCAGTAGACGGCAGCGATGCCCTTGCCCCGCAGGTGCGCGGCCGTCTGCTCGGCCTGCAGCACCCCCTTGGGCGTCAGCTCATGGTCAACGTGCCGCGAGGAGAACTGCTTGGTGATATTGGCCGGGTTCTCGCCGTGGCGCACCAGGTAGATGCGATTCAAACGATCAACTCCAGTCTCTGTAAAAGGGCGTCGCCGGGAAAGTGCTCGTCGAGCAACTGCCGGAAAGCCCCTGGCGACGGGCACTCCAGCCAATGCCAGAGATGGGTCGGGCAGGCGCAGTCGGAGGCGCCGAAGCGGGCCGCCGGGGCCGTCGCGTCCGGCAGCCGTCCCAGGAGCGCGGCCCAGCCGTGCTCGCGCCGCAATGACTGCGCGATGAACCACACCTCTGCCAACCGTGCCGCCCGCCGCAGATGGTCGACGTGCCAGTGAGGCCGGGCGCCGCCGGCGATGTGGTGCCGCAGGCGGCCGGCCAGGCCACCGGGTCCACAGGCCGAACCCACATAGGCATAGAAACCGGCGGGGAAAGCATAGCTGCCCAGGCTGCCCACGCGGATCACCTCGCCGCCGGCCAGGTGCAGGATGAGGACGTAGGTGCCCGGCCCCGTCAGGCCCTCAAGCGCGGTGAAGGCCGGTTCCCCGCCCATCTCTACTTCCGTCGCTTCTGCACCAGCACGCGCCTCATGAGCGGCTGGAACAGCCGGCGCCGGCCCAGCGCCACGAGCACCCGATTCGCCAGGCCGGGCACGTAGGTCACCCCGCCGCGGCCCAGTGCCCGCAGCGACCCGGCGGCCACGTCGTCGGCGGTCATCCACAACGCGCCGGGGATGCGCTTGCGGTTGAAGCGCTGGTACTCGGCCGTGTCGTGGAACTCGCTGTAGGTAAAGCCCGGGCAGAGCGCCTGGATGCGCACGCCACTGCCCGCGAGCTCGGCCTGCAGCGTTTCGGAAAAGGCCACCAGGAAGCCCTTGGTGCCGGCATAGGTGACGTTGCCCGGCGTGGGCACAAAGGCGATGACCGAGGCCACGTTGATGATGGCGCCGCGGCCGCGCGCCACCATGCCCGGCAGCGCCGCACGGCACAGGCGCACCGCGGCCACCACGTGGAGCTGGATCATCTCCAACTGGCGCGCCAGGTCGGCGCGGGCAAAGCGGCCACTGGTGCCAAACCCGGCGGCGTTGACCAGCAGGTCGAGCGTTTCCATCCCGGCGATGGCCGCCTCGGCCTGAGCCACGCCGGCGGCCGCGGCCAGGTCGGCGGCGAGCACCTGCGCCTGGATGGCGTGGCGCTCGTGCAGCTCCCCGGCCAGCGCGGCCAGGCGCTCGGCGCGGCGGGCGACGAGGACGACGTCGTAGCCCCCCGCGGCCAGCCGGCGGGCGAACGCCGCGCCGATGCCGCTCGAGGCGCCGGTAATCAGGGCGGTCCGTCTCGCGTCCATGGTCTGCCCCCTCTCCTTGGGCCGGCGGCCGGCAGGGCGGACCTGTTCCCTCTCCCTCCGAGGGAGAGGGCCAGGGTGAGGGTGAGACGCCGCAGGAACGGCCAGATGGGAGCGCCGGCGAACCGCTTCAGGCACAGCCAGGCGTCCATCGCGGCGCGCAATCCCCTCACCCTAGCCCTCTCCCCTGCGGGGGAGAGGGCCAGGGTGAGGGTGAGACGCCGCAGGAACGGCCAGATGGGAGCGCCGGCGAACCGCTTCAGGCACAGCCAGGCGTCCATCGCGGCGCGCAATCCCCTCACCCTAGCCCTCTCCCCTGCGGGGGAGAGGGAACAGATCTGCCTGTCGGCCCATGAACTAGTCCCGAGTTGAGGGCGGTTCCCGAACCGCCCCTACAGGCGCAGCAGCGACAGCGCCACGGTCATCGCCCAGGCGAGCACCTTGAACTCGCCGGCCGCGAGCGCGTGCGCCAATTCGCTGCGGCTGAGGCGGAGCACCTGCTGCTCCTCGAGGTCGTCGGCCTGGGGCTCGGCTACCTGGCGGGCGCCGCGGGCCAGGTAGAGATAGCCGGTGCCCGCGCCGCGGTTGGCATCGGTGCGGTAGCGGCCGAGGTCCACCCACTCGGGCGCCTCACAGCCCATCTCCTCCAGCAGCTCGCGCCGCGCCCCGTCGAGCGGCGCCTCGCCCGGCTCCAGGTAGCCGCCGACCGGCGCCAGGCTCGTACCTTCGACGCCGTACTTGACCTGGCGGAAGCAGAGATACTCGCCCTGCGCCGTCTCGGCGAGCACGTTCACATAGTCGGGCGTGATGATCCAGGGCCAGTCTTCGATCACCCGGCCATCGGGCAGCTCGACGGTGTGATACTCGACGGTCAGGTAGTGGTTGTGCTGCAGCACCGTGCGCCGGGCACGGGTCTTCCAGGTCTGCATGCCACTCCTCCAACGCCTATTCTCTGGGCTGCCACGAGCGCACGAACTGGCGCTGCACCTCCGTCTCGGGCGAGGGCCGGGCACGGCGCCCCACATCGCCCTGGCGCAGTTGGTCGATGCGCGTGAGCACGGCGTCGCCCGTGGCCAGGCCGTGGCGCGCCAGCCAGCAGCCGACGACGGTGCCCGTGCGCCCCACGCCGCCCCAGCAGTGCACGTACACCGGCCGGCCGGCGGCGATGCACTCGTCGACGGCGTCGAGGATCTGGCGCATCGTCTCGCGGGTGGGGATGTGCAGATCGCGGATCGGCATGCGCAGGCAGGTCACGGCCACGCCGCGCTCGGCGGCCAGGCGCCGGAATTCGCCGTCGTAGGGCGCGAAAGGCAGGCCGTCATCGTCGAGCTCGTACTCGCGCATCAGGTTGATGATGCAGCGAATGCCGCAGTCGAGCAGCCGGCGCAGCTTGGCCTCGGCCGCAGCCCGGTCCTTATCGCCGGGAAAGTAGCCGGCGAGGAAGCGCCCGGGCACGACCCAATACGAGCGATCGAAGGGCTTGGTACTCTGTTCACTCATCGCGGCCTCACTCTACACAGAACGCCACTGCGGTCAAACCGGCGGTCTCTCGAGCAAGACCCCCCGCACCGCGGCGACAAAGCGCGCGAACAGCGGCGTCGTCGTCTCGCGGCCCTGGCGGCTCAGGCCGGCGAACATGGCGCGCCGCAGCCCGCGGCTGACCTCCAACTGCAGGCCCCGGCCCGTCGCGCCGCGGTTGCAGATGTTGCGCGCGTCGAGCCCGGCCGTGGCGCCCGAGTCGCGCTCGGCGCACAAGCCGACGGCACGCAGCGCAGCGATGGCGCGCTCTTGCAGCTCTTCGTCGCGGCCGCCCACGTAGACGGCCTGCTCGCCGCCCACGCGCCCGTGGATAGTCACCACGACCTCCGACTGCGCCACCAGAGCGAGGCCGATGGGCTCGTCGAAGCGGTGGCTGGCGAGATGCAGCCTGCCGTTGTGGTCGTCCTTCAGCCCTTCGAAGCAGTAGAGCGAGAGCTCGTCCCCGGCGATGGCGCGCGCCAGCTCCGACGTACCCGGCTCGATGGCGCCGCCGTGGGGAGCAATGACGGCGACCGGCAGCCGGCGCAGGGCGAGCACCTGGTAATCGCTGCCAGCGCGCTCGCCTTGGGCGAGGTCGGCGAACGAGCGGTAGTGATCATCAGAAGGCATCTCCATCTCCATACTGGGCTCGACGCCGTTCGAACGAGGGGGAATCTTCGCTCTTCAGGGCTAAGGTTCCCTCACCCCCGGCCCCTCTCCCACGTGCGCGGGGAGAGGAGAGCTGAGCCGCCGTCACGTCGTCGCGGGTCCGGCCCCTCCCCCCGCGCACGTTCAGGGGCGGACAGGGCAACAACCTTTCCCTCTCCCTCGGAGGGAGAGGGCAGGGGTGAGGGTGCTCAAGACCTGGCTCTACACCACCACCCGCACTGTAGCGATGGCGCCGGGCATGGTCAGCCGTACCGCTCCGTCGCACACCGCCAGCGGCCCGAGGTCGCGCTCGCGGGCGTCGCAGAGGGTGGCCGCCTGCACCTCACGGCCCGGCAGGCGCAGGGTGACCGGCTCGCCGTAGGCGCTGAGGGTGTAGAGGCGCACGATGAGGCCCGCGCCGCGCCAGGCCGGCTTGACGGCAATGACCGAGACGTCGCTGCGGTCGACGGTGGCCACCCCTGTGCAGAGCGCGTGCAGTTCGGCACGACTGGGGTCGCCCCACGGCCCAGCGTCGAGGGCCTGCGCGATGGCGGGCAGCTCGTTGGCGCGCCAGTCGCCGCCGGCGGTGAAGAGGAGGGCATAATCGAAGGCGTAAGGTTCGCGCTCGTGGCCGGTGGCCGGCGTGGCGAGGATGGGCAGGAGGCCCCAGGCGCGCTCGCGGGTGGCGTTGCGCAGCGCCACCACCTCCAGGCAGCCGCCAGGCCGGCAGGCGACGGCGCCGGGCAGGCCCACGAGCAACGCCACGCCACGGCCGCTCGCTGCATCTTGCGCGTGCCAAAAGCGCTGCAGCGGCCAGAAGGTGGGGTCGTAGAGCTTGACGAGCGGCCGCTCGACGAGGCCCCCCGGCACGTCCATGGCCGCCGTCTGCGCGGCGAGGCCGGTGGCGAAGCGGAGGGTGACGGTGCGGCCTTTGGCGGCGCGGCCCACCACACGGCCGCGGATGAGGGGCGAGCCGTCGAGCCACAAGAGCCGCCGCACGGGCTCACCGTCGAGCCGGCCGGCGCAGGCGATCTCGATCCCGCCGAGGCGCTCGCTCACCTGCAGCGCCGCCGGTCGCTCGCTGCTGCAGCGGCCCGCGGTGAGGTGGCCGCCGCGGAACTCGTGGCCCATGCGCCACAGCCCACCGGAGTCGCGGTAGCTGACGAGCTCGTGCGACGGCCCCACCAGCAACGCGGTGCCGCTCTCGGGCTCCCAGGCGCGCACGATGGCGCCGCCCGCGGCCTCGTCGAGCTCCAGGGCATAGTGCGCCGTGCGCACCACGATGCGGCCGTCCTCGCGGTGCCATGCGAGTAGGGGCGGTTCGCGAACCGCCCCTACGGCGTCCTCTGCGCCTCTGCGGTGCGTCTTCCGCAAGCGGTCGATGGCCGCATCGGCCGCCTGGCAGGCACGTTCGAGCCAGGGCTGCTGCTCGGCGTGCACCACGCGGTCGGGCGAGGTGCCGGTGATGAAATCGTGGTGGTTGGCGGTGGCGGCGATCCACCAGGCATCCCAAAGAGGAGGTTCGTAGTCGGCGCTTGAGGCTTGTCCGAGGCAGGGGTCCGAAGCGTTCAAGCGCTCGCTACAAAGGAGCCGCTCGACCAGCTCGTGGCACTGGCGCTTGAGGGTGGGGCGCGAGGTGTAAAAGCCGGTCCAATAGGGGTTGGGGTCGAGCGCCAGGGTGGGCAGCAGCGCACGGTGGCCGTCGACCAGCTCCAGGTAGTCGTCGAGCCCGGCGTTGACCGCCCAGACGCCGCTCTCGGGGTAGCGCACCTGGTTGTAGCGGTCGAGCAGCGCTACGAGATCGGGGATGGGCCCGACAAAGTCAAAGCCGATGGGGCAGAAGAGGTAGGGCGTGCGGCTCAGCGGCGCCAGTTGGGCGATGTAGCCTGCGATGCGCCGCGCCACGTGGCGCTCCGAGCGGTCGGCCCAGGCCAGCGGCACGATGTACATGCGGCCGATGCCGTGATGCGCCAGCATGTCGCCCTGGCCGTAGGTGAAGGCGTTCCAGTGCGCGAGCACCTCACTGCCGTCGGGGCCACGCCAGACGAAATCGAGGCTGCGCGCCTCCTTCATGAGTTGCTCGGCTGTGGAGCCCGGCCGTGGAAAGTGCGACTCGGGCTCGTAATCGGCGCCGCCAAAGTACATGCCGTCGACGCGGGTGATCGCCGTACGGTCGTAGCCGGCCGCGCGCAGCAGCGAGGGCAGCGCCGGCGAGCAGCCAAAGCTGTCGGTGAAATAGGCCAGCCGCGGCTCCGGCGCCATGCCGTTGGCGCGCAGCCACTCCTGCCCCAGCAGCCAGTCGCGCAGGATGGCCTCGGGCCGCGGGATGAGCGTATCGGCCGTGGTGACGCCGCTCGAGGTCAGGCGCAGCCGGCCCTCGTTCACCAGCCAGCGCACCTTGTCCTGCAGCTCGGGCCGGTCCTCCCAATACAGGCGCAGGAAGAACAGGCACTCTACCGAGTAGACGCGTCGCGGCTCGCGCACCAGCTCGTCGATGGCCCGGTCGAGGTTGGCGCGCACCAGGGGATAGTATTCGCTAGAGGTCCTGAGCCAATCGGGGTCCCAGTGGCTCGACTCGGCGAGAATCAGCACGCGCGCCGCATCGGCGGGGATGCCAAGACGGCGGCGCAGCGCCTGCTCACGCGCTTGGGGGCCGGCGGTCGTGTGGGTCATGGCTGCTTTCCACGTATCTAGGGGTCGCTGTCAACGGATTATGGGAACGGATTGCACGGATTGGCTCCGCCGCAGCGGCAGCGAGTCCGTGCAATCCGCGCCGCACGGGCCATCAGTTGAACCCGCCCGAGCTGCTGGCCGCGATCATGACAAAGGCAAAGTAGCAGATGCCCAGGCACAGGCTGACGGCCGCAAGGCCCAGTTGCAGGTAGCCCAGCACCAGTCCCGCCGTCGCCTGGCCGCCGCCGGTGATGCGGCCCATGCTGGCGTTGATCTCGCGCCGGGCCATGTGGCCGGTGATGACTGCGACGATGGCGCCGATCACCGGCAGGATGACCCAGCTCGCGATGCCCATGATCAGGCTGATCGTGGCCATGCTGGAGCTCTGCGTCGGCGCAGGGGGATAGGCAGGGGGATAATAGCGATAATCCGCCATGAAGGCCTCCTATTGTGCACAGCACTTGTCATTGCTACACCTTGCATTCTACACCAGTCCGGGCCGCTGCGCAAAGGCGAGCGATTTACCCCTCTTTCGATTCCTGACTATAATGGAGTCAATTCCAGGACACCTTGGGTATCCCGAACCGGGCTCGCGCGCAGCGTCAAACCCGGTTGCCGGCCTGGTAACGAGAACGCGCTTGACTAGAAAGAGGCCCGCTATGGCAGCAACAGAATCTACCTCCGAGCGCGCCGGACAATCGGGCGAGGCCTGGCGCCTGCTGGACCTGAGCGACCCCGACCCCTACATCAACATGGCCATCGAAGAGGCGCTGATGCACTCGGTGGGCGCGGGCGAGGCGCCCCCCACGCTGCGCCTGTGGCAGAACCAAAACGCGGTGATCATCGGCTACTTTCAGGATGCGGACGTTGAGGCCGACCTGGAGGCCTGCCGCGCGCTGGGCACGGCGGTGGTGCGCCGCGTCTCGGGCGGCGGCGCCGTGTATCACGATCCGGGCAACCTCAACTATGCCCTCTTCCTGCCGTTGGGCCACCCGCAGGTGCCCGACGATATCATGGCCTCCTACCGCCTCTACTGCGGCGCCGTGATCGAGGCGCTTTCGAGCCTGGGGCTGGCGGCCGAGTTTGCCCCCATCAACGACATCGTGGTGGGAGGGCGCAAGGTCTCGGGCACGGCGCAGGCGCGGCGCTGGGGCGCGCTGCTGCACCACGGCACCTTGATGCTGCACCTCGACATCGCCATGATGGCCCGCGTGCTCAAGGTGACCCGCGAGCATCTGGAGAAGAAGGGGGTCAAGAGCGTCACCGAGCGCGTGGCCACCCTCGAGCAGCTCGGCCGGCCGCTGAGCGTCGCCGAGGCCAAGGCGGTGCTCGCCGAGGGATTGGTGCGCACCTTTGGCGTCGACCTGCGCCCCGGCGAGCTCACCCCCGCCGAGCACGAGCTGGTACGCCGCCTGTATGAGGAAAAGTACGGCCGCCCCGAGTGGAACCTGCGCCGCCCCGCCGACGCCCGCGAGGGCAAGGGCCACCTGGGCTGAGTGACTTGATTGACAGTGGTCGCGGTCGGAGATATACTCAGCACATAAATCACTAGAGTTCAGATTGTATGGGAGAAGCGTATGAGTGAGCGAGTGACAGTCACTACAGAAAGACCGGCACTCCTCAGGCCTCTGCTCGGAGCGGCGATCCAGAATGAGGCCAAACTGGTCGCGCACGGCATCAAGCGCACGCGGGATCGGTTGGCGCTGTTCGAGAAGCGATTTGGCATATCATCGGAAGAGTTCGAGCGCCGCTTTGATGCCGGCGAGATAGAGGAGACGCTGGATTACATCGAATGGTCGATGGAAATCCGCGCCTTGCGTCTGCTCCAGGAACAGCATCAGGTCCTGAGTGAGGCACGCGTTGATTGAGTCCTATTTCCAGGGCCTCCTGGACGTCATCGCTGCCTCCCCCTTCGTGTCCACGTCGGATATCTCTTTCGATAAGCGCAGCTCATCTATCGGCTTCGTCCGGGGGGCAGTCCACTTTGCAGACGAGTCGGTTCTGCACCTTCGGGAGTTGGTAGACCTGCGGGGCGCTGATATCCGTTCTACGATGACTCCGGCCACTTCCCGCGAATGGCCAACTACCCCCACCACAAACACGTTGGCGATGAGGCCAATGTCGTTTCTTCCGAAAAGCCGACGCTGGCCACAGTGATCGAGGAGATCGAGGCTTCTTTCGGCACCCGGTAGCTGCTGGTGCCGCCTGGCTCAGGACGTTTGGCGTCAGGAGGAGAGAGGGCGTGTTCGCGACTCTATTTGGCACGAACACCGGATCATTCGAGCAACAGGCCATCTTTGACCGCCTACGCGAGATCGCGATTGGGCGGGGATTCCTGCCACCGGATACCAGACTCCACGTTCAAGAAGATCAGATTCCTCTTAAGGGGTGGTTCATCGAGCTGCGAGGGCCTGCCGATCATCAGGCTGATTTCCTTCTTGCCGTCACAAGTCCGGCAGGTATCTCGCCAATCCCAGTCATGCATACCGTTTCCGGTCCGCTCTTCGCAGTCAATGTCGCGGACACATTCTTTCTCGTGTCGTGGCGCCGCGACGTCGCAGAGTTCAAGGATAGCGTCCAGGTGTTGAGGGAATTCGAGGAGTTCCTCGATTCGCTCGGCGAGCCCTAATACCCTTCACATGGCGCGCATCGCTCCCTTCCAGCGGCGTGGCGTGGGTCTGAAAGCACCGGCGCCACACCGCTGGCTGGAGGCCGCCCGCTACTTCAAAGGCATTGCCGCTTCTCCTGCAGGCGTCGAACGCGAGCCGAACGGCAATCCTCACACGAGTCGCTCGACGCTTTGTCTCTTTAGCCCGATACTTGGCGCTGCGCCTCCGCGGCGCAACTCCCGTCGCTAGCTGGCCGGCTTGAGCGCCTTGACGAAGGCCGAGATGACCTGGGTATCGGGATCCAGCGCGAGGCCGGCCGGCGCGCAGCAACACATCTCCTCCGGTACGTCCTCCAGGCCGATTTCCTGCAGCACCTGGATCTCGACCCCCACAAAGCCCGCCGCCGCAAGCTGGGCGCGGTACTCATTCTCGGCCCGGGGGCATATTTGGCGTGTTGGCTGAGCCGTGGCCGCCCGCGGGCGGCCACGGCTCAGCCAACACGCCAAATATGCCCCCTGAGAAAGTTCCGTTCCGGTCTCATGCGAAGCATGGCACCCGGACAGCGCGCCTGGGCCGGCTCAGAGCATAGCCACCATCCACGCCCCGAGCAGCAGGAACAGGCCGGCGGTCGCCAGCTTGACGCTCGCCGTGTGCTGGTTGACCAGGCGGCCGAGCCGCTCCGACGAGGTGCCCCAGAAGGCCAGCAGGAACACGACGACCAGGGGCAGCACAAAGAGGGCGTTGTACAACAGCAGGTACAGCAGCGCCTGTGCCTGCAGCGCCGGCACGCCGAGCACAAAGACGATCGTCGGCAGGTACACCTGCCCGGTGCAGGCCAGCTCGATCAGCGAGATCACCGCGCCCGTCACCAGGGCCACAGCGGCGACGGCGCGCACGTTGGCGCCCTCGCGGATGGTCCGGTTGATGCGCCGCCGCAACTGCGTGGGCAGCTTGAGCTTCATCTCCTCGGGTTGGCCACGGCGTGCCTGGTACCAGTCGTAGAGGCTGCCCACGGCCAGCACCAGGCAGAGTAGGGCCGTCAGCGCGTAGAGGTAGCGGCTGATCGCCGGCAAGAAGGGCAGCGCCGCCAGGGCGCGCAACAGGCCCACGCCCACCCCCAGGTAGGTCAGGAACACCCCCAGCGCGAACATGGCGCCCACCAGCAGGATCTCGCGGCCCTTGCGCCCCATGAACGAGAGGTAGGAGATCAAGAAGACAATCGTGGCAAAGGCGCAGGGGTTCAGGCCATCGATCACACCGGCCAGCGCCACCGTCAGCGCGCCGAACGACTGGAAGCGCTGCAGAATGCCGGCCTGAGCGCCCGCCAGGTCGGCCTGCGCGCTCCAGTAGGCCGCGCTGCCAGTCGCCAGGTAGGGCTGCAGCGCCGCCTCGAGCTCGCGCGCGTTGACCTGCGTGCCCAGGAGCGCCGTGGTGCCCACAAAGGCCGCCGGGGCCGTGAGCCGCTTGTCGAGCGGCACGTTGTTGCGCTCGCCTAGCCACTCGGCCAGGGCGGCATGCTGCGTGATGTCGAACTCGTGCACCTGCAACTGGGGATATTTGCCAGCGAGGTAGCGCAGGTCGAGCCCGGCACGGTCGCACTCGTGGCAGCCGGGCTGGAAGAAATAGGCCAGGTGGATTGCCGGGCGCGAGGCCTTGGCCACGGCTGTCGCCATCTGGGCCTCCGCGGTCTGCTCCTTCCTGTCGCAGATGCGGCAATCCTCGGGCTTTTGGATCATCACCGCCGTGGCTGTGGCTGCGGGCACGATCTCGTCGGGCCAGGCCACCCCGCCCTGGCCAAGAAACCCTTCGATGAGCGCCGGCAACTGCTCGCGGATCTGGCCCTCGCCGGCCAGCACGCGGTCGCCGATGAAAAGCTCGGGCACCACGCCGTCTTGGGGCGCGATGTTGCGCGCGGCTTCGAGGCGCAGCAGAGCCTCATAGTTCTCGGGCGTGGAAATCTCGACGAGCCTGATCTCGAGTTGCGCCCCATACTGCGCCTGCAGCGGCGGCAGGACCTCGTCCAGCACGACCTGGCAGTGGGGGCAGGTGTTGGAGTGGAACAACACCGCGCGCACCACAGGCTCATCGGCGCGGCCCACGAGCGGCACCATGATTAGCACAGCGGCCAGCGCGACCAGGGCCAGCGCATACCGCTGCAGCGCCCGGCACCACCGCGGCCATCGCTCAACAGATCCCCTCATGGCATTCTACCCTTGAGATACAAAGCAGAGCATCACACTGTATCCACTATATGGCTGCTCGGGGGAAGCGTCAACTTGGCCCTGCCGGGTGGTCTCTGTTGCTCGAGCGCAGCGCCTGCCGGAAGAGGAGAAAGCCGAGCGCCACCGGCAGCCAGGCGTTGAGGCCGCGGAAGGCCACCGAAATGACCAGGGCCCGCGCCGGCGGCACGCCCACCGACGAGTAGACCAGGGTCATGACCCCTGCCAACACCCCCAGGTCGAAAGGGATGATGGAGATGACCGCAAAGACAAAGCCCAGGGTGTAGGCGGCCGCGAGGGCGCCAAAGCCGAGCGCATGGCCGAAGGCTAGAAAGATTGTCGCCAGGCTGGTCAGGTTGAGCAGATGGGTGCCCAGGGCCAGCGCCAAGGCAAGGCTCAGCAGGAGCGGGCGAGTCGCTATGGCTACGGCGGCGCCCTTGGCCTCGTCGGCGTTGTGTTTGGCCCAGCCTTCAGGCAGCAGAGGGCGCTTGAGGCGGCCCAGCAGCGGGTTGATGGCCCTCTGCAGCCGGCCGAGCCCCCAGCGCAGCAGGGCGGGTTGCCACTTGGCCAGGAACAGTATGCCGCAGAGGCCGCCGCTGTAGAGCAGAAAGATGAGGGCCGCCACGAGCTCATAGGCCGCCAGCGCCTCGCTGAGCTGCAGGTACGCCAGGCCGATGAGCAACAGCGGCACGGCAGAGATCACGCCCGCCACCCACACCAGGAGCACCCCCTGCGTGGCCCTGGCCGCCGATTGGCCGCGCCGCGTGGCGTCGTCGACCAGCACCGCGGCCGCGCTGAGCCCGCCTGCAGGCGTGAGGGTGCCGACCACGATCGAGGCCATCAGCACCGGGATCAGCGCCCGCACCCGGCTCGCCACCCCCACCGTGGCATAGCCTGCCCTGTAGAGCACGGCATAGAGCGCATAGTAGGCCATCTGCAGGGCCAGCGCCGCCAGCAGCCAGGGCCACTTGCCCTCGGCCAGCGCTAGCTTGAGCTCTTTGAGCTCGACAAAGCGCGTTGCCACCAGGAGCAGCAGAGCGCCCAGCGCCAGCCACAGCGGCCAGCGCCGTCGCAGCGGCCGCAGAAAGCGATGCCGGATGCAGATACGGCACATCGGCACGGGATGTTCGGGCTGCATACCTACCTCTTGAGGGGGTTTGTGCGGGTTGGTCCTGCTGGCTGCCCCTGGCGCGCCTGCGGGCGCGCCAGGGGCAGCCAGCAGGACCAACCCGCACAAACCCCCTCCTGGCTGAGCCGGGCGAAGGCAAAGCCGGCACCCGGCCATTGCCAGGATGCTGAAGCGGACTGCTAACGCCCTCCGACGGTCCAGCAAGATTGCGGCCATGGCGCCTGCTGGCACACAATTTGCAGCAGCCGCGGCGTGGCCGAAGAAATGCTGCGCTCGGTGCTGGCGGTAGAGGCGCAGGCGCGCGCTGTGGTGGCGCAGGCCGAGCGCGCGGCCGGGGAGAGCGACGCGCGGGCGCTGGCCGAGGCGGCGGCACTGCGGCAGCGCCTGGCCAATGAGGGCGCGCAGGAAGCCGCGCGCCTCCGTATGGCCGCGCGGCGCCAGGCCGAGGCGGCGCGCGCACGCCTGCTGGCCGCAGCCGGCGAGGAGGCGCGCCGGCTCGACGAGGAGGCCGCGCCCAGGGTGGAGGGCGCCATCCGGCTGGTGCTGCAGCGCGTGCTCGACCCCTGATGGGCGCCAGTCAGTACGCCCGCCCCAACGCCGCCATGCGCGCCATGCTCGGCGCGCTGCTCGCGCCCCAGGAGAAGCGCGCGCTCGTGGCCGCGCCCAGCCTGGAAGATGCCATGCGCCGCCTGCGCGCCACACCCTACGGCCGCGATCTCGCGGTGGCCGAGGCCGGCGGGGAGCTCCTCCCGCTCGAAAAGGCGCTGCAGCGCACCCTGGTGGGCACGTACGGGCGGCTGATCCGCACCCTCGAAGGCGCGCCGCGTGATCTGGTGGAGGAGTTGCTGCGCCACTTCGAGGTCGACGACATCAAGGCCATCTTGCGCGGCCTCGCCACCGGCGCCCCTGCCGCCAAGATACGCGCCCTGCTGGTGCCGCTGGGCCGCTGGGAGCGCCTGCCCCTCGAGCGCCTGCTGGCCGCCCCCAGCGTCGCCGAGGCGGTGCGCGCGCTCGGACGTCTGCCCTACGCCCGGCCATTGGGCGAGGCCCTGCCGCGCTACGAGGCCGAGCGCTCGCTCTTCCCGCTGGAGGTGGCGCTCGACCTCGACTATTTCCGCCGGCTGTGGGCGCGGCTCGAAGCGCTCTCGGGCGGCGACCGGGTCGGCGCGGTGCGCATCCTGGGCGCGCGCTACGACGTGCTCAACGTGACCTGGCTCCTGCGCTACAAGCTGACCTACCGGCTTTCGGCGCAGGAGATCTTTAACTATACCCTGCCGCACGGCTACCGTGTCGATGATGGGGTCATCCGGCGGGCAACGACGGCAGGCGACCTGGCCGGCCTGATCGCCGCGCTGCCGCAGCCCTACCGGGGGCTGCTGGCGCCACTGGAGGGCGCCTCGCTTGCGCACATGGAGGCGGCGCTGTGCCGTTACCTGTGGCACGACGCGCGGGCACTGCTGGCCGGATACCCCTTTCAGGCTGGCGCCATCCTGGCCTACCTCCATCTCAAGGAGGCCGAGGTGCACGACCTGGTGGCCATCCTCGCGGGCAAGCGTTCTGGCCGGCCGGCCGCTGAGATCGAAGCCTTGTTGTGGAGCGAGTTGTGATGTGCAGCCCCACGCCCATGGCACGCCTTTTCCTGGTCACCCTCGACCATGACCTGCCCCGGGCCACCGAGGTGTTGGGCCGCGTCGGCGCCGTACACCTGCTCTCGGTCGACGAACTGGGCCCCTGGGCGCACGGGCTCGCCTGGGAGCAGGCTGCCGGCCTGGCCGTGCAATACGACGGCTATCGGCAGCGCATCGAAGGGCTGCTCCGCGGGCTGGCCATCGGCCCACCGCCGGGGGCGGCCGTCGCGGCGGTAGCGCCGCTCACAGTGGCGGCCCGCGTCGAGCGGCGCCTGCCCCCCATTGAAGCCGAGGCGCAGCGGGTCGCAGCCGCCGAGCGACAACTGCAGGAGGAGGGCAAGCGGCTGGCGCTGGCCGCCGAGCAACTGCAGCTCCTGGCCCAGCTGCGGGTCGACCTGGCCGAGCTGCGCCGGCTCGAGTTCCTCCACTGTGCCGCCGCCCTCGTGCCCCAACGGAACCTCGAACGGCTGCGCGGCAGCCTGGCCGGCCTGCCCAACGCGCTGATCCCGCTTGCCCGCCGCGAGAAGCACGTGCTCGTCTTGGCCTTTACCACACGCGAGCAGGGCGCCGCGCTCGAGCGCGCCCTGCAGTCGGCCTATGCCCAGCCCGCGCGCATCCCCCTGGACCTTGCGGGCACGCCGGCCGAAGTGCTGCGCCAGGTGCAGGCGCAGCAGGCGCAGGTGCTGCAGCAGGAAGCGGCGCTGCAGCGCACGCGGGGTGCCCTGGCGGCGCAGCACCGCGACGAGCTGTGGCAGTTGGCGCAGGAGGTCGCGACCAATGCCGCCGCCGTCGCGGCCTGGCAGCGCTTTGGCCGCACCGAGCGCACGCGGCTCATCGCCGGCTGGGCGCCCGCCGCCGTCGTGCCGGGGCTCGCGGCGCGTCTGGAGCAGGCGGTGGCTGGCCGGCCGGCGCTCGACGTGGCCGCCGCGCCGGCCCCCCAGGTCGCCCAGGCGCCCCGGCCGCCCACGCGTCTGCGCAATCCCCCGCCGGCCCGGCCCTTCGAGGCCCTGGTGACCACCTACGGCATCCCCAGCTATGACGAGATCGACCCCACGCCGCTGGCCGGTTTTCTGTTCGTGCTCATGTTCGGCGTCATGTTCGGCGACGTGGGGCAGGGGGCGGTCATCGCCGCTGCGGGCTGGCTGCTGACGCGCGAGATCGCCCTCAAGGGCAGCCGGGCCTTTGGCTGGGTCCTGCTCGCGGCCGGCATCTCGGCCATCGTCTTTGGCGCACTCTACGGCACCGTCTTCCTCACCGAGGGGCTGATCCCGGCGCTGTGGTTCCGGCCCCTCGATAACCCCACCTACTTTATCCAGGTGGCCGTGATTTTTGGCGTCGCCGTGGTGAGCCTGGCCCTGGCGTTGAACATGGCCAATGCCCTGCGCAACGGCGACCGCCTGGGCTTTCTGCTCAGCCGGCAGGGCCTGGTGGGCCTCTGGTTCTACTGGGGCGCCGTCTACGCCGCCTACGCTGCCCTCGCGGGGCGCGGGCTGGGCACCCTGGCGCTGCTGGCCCTCATCGGCCTGCCCCTGCTCGTCATGGCCTGTATCACGCCCCTGCAAGACCTCTTCCGCGGCGGCGCGCGCCCAGGACCGCAGGCGTTTGTGCAATCGGTGGTCGAGACTTTTGACACAGCGGTGCGCTATGTGAGCAACACGGTGTCGTTCATCCGTCTGGCGGCCTTTGCCATCGCCCACGCGGGCATCGGCATCATGGTGCTCATCCTGGCGGGGCTGGTGCGCGTGCCTGGCGGCGGTGCGGCCGTCCTCGTGCTCGGCAACGCCTTTGTCATCGGCCTCGAGGGCCTGGTGATCTTTATCCAGGCGCTGCGCCTCGACTATTACGAGTTCTTTACCAGGTTCTTCCGCGCCAGCGGCATCCCCTTCCGGCCGTTCGTGCTGCCGGGCGCAAGGAGGGGTTTTGAGAGGCCGGCGCCGTTGCCCGGCCCCCCGCAGGGGGCCGGGCAACGGCGCCGGCCTCTCAAAACCCCTTGCCCAGGGCTCAGGGCCGGAAGAGCGCGCAGCGAAACGCCCGGCTGCCGGCCTGGGCCGCAAGCTCAGGCTGCTCTTCCGGGCCCAGGGTTCCCGGAACCCTGGGTACTCGCAATGGCAGCTCAATATGAGCCAGACCGCCCCAGGAGGCACCCGCAATGATCTCTCTCGCCTGGCCGCTCATCGCGCTGCTGGCGCTGCTCGTGATGGCGCAGGTCGCGCTCACGGCCCGAGCCCAACCGGCACGGCGCGCTCGCTGGGCGCTGGTGGCCATGGGCGCCCTCGGCCTGGCGTTGGTGCTGGCCCTCTCGCTGGCCGTGGCTTCGCCCGCGCTGGCGCGCAGCGTGGCGGCGCCGCCGCAGCAGGAGCCGGGGCTGGCGCTCGGCCTGGCCTACATCGGTGCGGGGCTGGCCGTGGGCCTGGGGGCTATCGGCGCCGGCTGGGCCGTGGCCGTCACCGGGGCCGCCGCCGTGGGCGCCATCGCCGAGCGCCCCGAGGTCTTTGGCCGCGCCCTGGTCATCGTGGGCCTGGCCGAGGGCATCGCTATCTACGGCCTGATCATCGCCATCATCATCATCGGCCGCCTCGCCGGCGGGGGGTAACCGTTCAGCGTGTCATTGCGAGCGCAGCGAAGCAATCTCCACGTCGGGCATTGGAGATTGCTTCGTCGGCGGCTGCGGCCGCCTCCTCGCAATGACAGGCCAAGGTTCTGTGTTGGGCGCAGGGTTCGGCGAACCCCGGGTTCTCGCAATGACACGCTGCAGATACGGGGGAGGGGCGTGATGAAGAAGGGTGTCTTTGTCATCGGCGACCGTGACGCCGTGCTGGGCTTGGCCCTGATCGGCGTCGACGGACTGGCCACCGACGACCCCGAGGTCGCCGCCGAGAGGCTGGCGGCCCTGCATGAAGACCCCGCCGCGGGGCTTGTGCTCGTCACCGCCGGCCTGGCGCGGCGGCTGGGACCCCGGCTCGAGGCGCTCAAGGCAGCGGCGGGGCTGCCCGTTATCTATGAAATCCCCGACGGCACCGGCCGCCCAGAGCGGGCGCCGCTGGCCGACCTGGTGCGCCGCGCCCTGGGCGTGGGCACGTGAGGCGCGGCTGTGGCTGAGGGCGACGGGCTGCAGGCGCTGGAGCGCGAGATCCTGAGCGAGGCCGAGGCGCGTGCCGGCGAGATCGCCGCGGCCGCCGGCGAGCGCGCGGCCCAAGTGCTGCAGAGGGCGCGTGAGCAAGGCGCATCCCAAGCCGCGCATGTTGTCGCCGAGGCGCGGCGCGAGGCGGCGCGCGAGCGGGTGCGCAGCGAAGCGGCCGCGCAGCTCGAGGCGCGGCGGCACCTGCTCGCGGCGCGCGAGGCCATCATCGCCCGCGTGGTGGCCGCGGCCCGGGCGCGCCTGGAGGGCGGCCTATCGCCCGGCGAGCGGCAGGAGGCGCTGGAGAAGGCGCTGCTCGCCGCGGCCGCGGCGCTCGGCGGCGGCCGGCTCACGGCGCAGGTCGCCGAGCGCGACGCCCCGCTGCTCACCCCGGCCTTCCTCGAGCGCCTGGCCGGCCGTCTGCGCGCCCAGGGGGTGGCCACCGAGCTCACCGCGGGGCAGCCGGTCCCCATCAACGGCGGTGCTGTCGTCAGCAGCGACGGCGGCCGCATCGTGCTCGACAACTCGTTCGACGCGCGCCTCGAGCGGCAGGCGTGGGAGCTGCGCAACGAGGTGTGGCAGGCGCTGACGGAAAGGGTCCCGGAGCCCGAATTGGCATTCTGACAGGGGAACTGATGGCGGCGCGAAAGGCACGAAAGGCTCACGAAAGACCACGAAAAACACGAAAGACGGCGTTCCCTTTCGTGCCTTTCGCGCCGCCATCAGTTCCCTCAGTTCCTTTTGGAGGTCTCTTTGTCTGAGAGCGCTGGCTTTGTCTCCTCCGTCGACGGCCCCGTCATCGGCGTGGCCGAGGTGCGGGGCCTGGCCATGGCCGACATGGTGGAGGTGGGCGAGGAGCGCCTGCTGGGCGAGGTCGTGCGCCTGCGCGGCAGCCTGGCCACCGTGCAGGTGTACGAAGACACCGGCGGCATCCGGCCCGGTGAGCCGGTCTACGGCAGCGGCGGCCCCATCTCGGCCGCGCTGGGCCCGGGCATTATCGGCACCATCTTTGACGGCCTGCAGCGCCCGCTCGACGTCATCGAGGCCGCGACGGGCCCCTTTATCGCCCGCGGCGCCCACGTAGCCGCACTCGACCCCGAGCGCCGCTGGGAGCTGCGCCCCACGGCGCGGCCGGGCGAGCGCCTCGCCGAGGGCGGCACCTGGGGCACGGTGCAAGAGTCGCCGCTCGTCGAGCAGCGGCTGCCGGCGCCGGCGGGGCGCGTGCTCGCCATCGAGGCGGGGACGCACACCATCGGCGACGTCGTGGCGCGCCTCGAAACCCCGGCCGGCGAGCGGGCGCTCACCATGGCGCAGCGCTGGCCCGTGCGCCGCCCCCGGCCCTACCAGCGGCGCCTGCCCCCCAGCGTGCCCCTGATTACCGGCCAGCGCGTGATCGACACCTTCTTCCCCATCGCCAAGGGCGGCACCGCGGCCATCCCCGGCGGCTTTGGCACCGGCAAAACCATCACCCAGCACCAGCTCGCCAGTTGGTCCGACGCCGACGTGGTCGTCTACATCGGCTGCGGCGAACGCGGCAACGAGCTGACCGAGGTGCTCATCGACTTTCCCCGGCTGACCGACCCGCGCAGCGGCCGGCCGCTGATGGAGCGGACTGTACTGGTGGCCAACACCTCGAACATGCCGGTGGCCGCGCGCGAGATCAGCATCTATACTGGCATCACCCTGGCCGAGTATTACCGCGATATGGGCTACCAGGTGGCGGTCATGGCCGACTCGACCTCGCGCTGGGCCGAAGCACTGCGCGAGGTGGCCGGCCGGCTGGAGGAGCTGCCCGCCGAGGAGGGCTTTCCGGCCTACCTGCCCTCGCGCCTGGCCGAGTTCTATGAACGGGCGGGCCGGGTGACCACCCTGGGCGGCATGGAGGGCTCGGTGACCGTCATCGGCGCCGTCTCGCCGCCGGGGGGCGACTTTTCGGAGCCGGTGACACAGAACACCTTGCGCTTCGTGCGCTGCTTCTGGGCCCTCGACGCCTCGCTCGCCGCCGCGCGCCACTTTCCGGCCATCAACTGGATGCAGAGCTACAGTCAGTACCTCGACTCGGTGGGCGACTGGTGGCACCAACACGTCGCCCCCGATTGGCGCCGCCTGCGCGACCGGGCCATGGACCTCCTCCAGCAGGAGGACCGCCTGCTGCAGATAGCCCGGCTCGTGGGCGCCTCGGCCCTGCCCGACCCGCAGCGCCTGGTGCTCGAGATGGGGCGCATCCTGCGCGAAGGCTTTTTGCAGCAGAACGCCCTGCACCCCGTCGACACCTACAGCACGCCCCACAAGCAGGTAGCCATGCTGCGCGCCATGCTGGCCTTCTACGAGCGCGCCCAGGCCATCGTCGAGCGGGGCGCCCCCATCGCCACCCTGCACCAGTTGCCGGCCCTTGGCGAGCTCGTACGCCTCAAGAGCGACGTGCCCAATGAGAACCTGGGCAAGATCGACGAGGTGGCTCACGAGCTGGCCCAACAGATGGATGAGCTGGAGAGCGAATATGTCTGACTACATGGCAAGTACTCGCCAGCCATCTGTCCATGCCAGGGCCGGGAGGCCCCCTACCGTTCCCCCTGCGAGGGGGAACAGGTTTCCGCCCCAGCGTCTCCTGCGCAGCCGGCCGCTGCCAGGCGTCGAGCATCGGTGCCGCGAGCTCTGCCTATTCCCCCCCGTGGGGGGAACGGTAGGGGGGTCCCCGCCCGCGGCAAGAGCAGTCGCCTCTGCTTCGGCGATGGGAGGCTCACGACATGGTGTCGCGTGAGTACGTCGGCGTGGCCTCCATCCGTGGGCCGCTGCTCATCGTCGAAGGCACGCAGGGCGTGGGCTATGGCGAAGTGGTCGAGGTCCTCGGGCCACGGGGCGAGCGGCGGCTGGGCCGCGCGCTGAGCGTGGCCGAGCACAGCGCCGTGGTCGAGGTCTTTGCAGGCACCGCGGGCCTCGACATCCCCAGCACGCGCCTGCGCTTCCTCGGCCGGCCACTGGCGGTGCCCGTCTCGCTCGAGATGCTGGGGCGCGTCTTTGACGGCCTGGGGCGGCCCATCGACGGCGGCCCCGAGCCCCTCGCCCCCGAGCGGCGCGACGTCAACGGCGCCCCCATCAACCCCAGCGCCCGCCGCTACCCCTCCGAGTTCATCCAGACCGGCATCTCGGCCATCGACGGCATGAACACGCTGGTGCGCGGGCAAAAGCTGCCCATCTTTTCGGGCAGCGGCCTGCCGCACGACCGCCTGGCCGCCCAGATCGCCGCCCAAGCGCGCATCGCCGAGCGCGAGCGCTTCTCCATCGTCTTTGCCGCCATGGGCATCGTGCGCGACGTGGCCGCCTTCTTCCAGCGCAGTTTCGAGGAGTCGGGCGCGCTCGAGAGCTCGGTGCTCTTCCTCAACCTGGCCGAGGACCCCTCGGCCGAGCGCATCGTCACCCCACGCCTGGCGCTCACCGTGGCCGAGTACCTGGCCTTCGAGGAGGAGCGGCACGTGCTCGTCATCCTGACCGACATGACCAACTATGCCGAGGCCCTGCGCGAAATCGCCAGCGCCCGCGGCGAGGTGCCGGCGCGGCGCGGCTTCCCCAGCTACATGTACAGCGACCTGGCCTCCATCTATGAGCGCTGCGGGCGCATCACCGAGAGCGACGGCTCGATCACGCAGATGGCTATCCTCACCATGCCCAACGACGACATCACCCACCCCGTGCCCGACCTCACCGGCTACATCGCCGAGGGGCAGATCGTGCTCAGCCGCCAGCTCATGCTCCGGAGCATCTACCCGCCCATCGACGTTCTGCCGTCGCTCTCGCGCTTGATGAAAGACGGCATCGGCCAGGGCCATACCCGCGCCGATCACCCCAACCTGGCCAGCCAGCTCTATGCGGCCTATGCACACGTCCAGGAGGTGCGCTCGCTGGTAGCCGTGGTGGGCGAGGAGGAGCTGTCGGTCGTGGACCGCGGCTACCTGCGCTTTGGCAGCGAGTTCGAGCGGCGCTTCATCGGTCAAGGCGAGCGTGAGGACCGCAGCATCGAGGCTACGCTCGACCTGGGCTGGGAGGTCCTCTCCATCCTGCCGCGTGGCGAGCTGCGCCGGGTGACGCCCGAGGAGATAGACGCCCACTACCGCCGTAAGGAGCCGGGTCACGAGTTCACCGCAGAGGGCGCGGAGGAGCAATGAATGACCTCCATCAGCCTGAGACCCCCCTACCGTTCCCCCGCGACGGGGGAATTGGGCAGGTTCGTAGTCGGCGCTTGAGCGCCTCGCGGGCTGAGGCCCCCCTTGCGTTCCCCCGTCGCGGGGGAATGGAGTTGGCTTCTTCCGCCCCACGCCGCTCGTTCGCCGCTTCTTCGCCAGATAGGTCGCGGGCCTGCAGCCCAATTCCCCCGCGACGGGGGAACGCAAGGGGGGCCCACAGCGAGAACCGGCGCAGCACTGTCAGAGGGCAGAAGGACACCAGGAATCACCTCTGCGTCCTCCGCGCCTCTGCGGTGAGTGTGTCTTCCTCCCCGGCTCGGCCGTGGTGCGGGGCTGACCATGCGTGAGGGCAACGTCGCCCCCACCCGTGCCGTGCTCCTCGAGGCGCGCCGCAGCCTGGCGCAGGCGCGCGAGGGCCATGACCTGCTCGATCGCAAGCGCCACGCCCTCATCGCCTACGCGCAGGACATGCTCGCCCACACCGAGGATGTGGAGCAGCGGCTCGACGAGCGGTTCCGCGCGGCCTACCAGGCGCTGGCGCAGGCGCGCATGGCCATGGGCGTCGCGCGGGTAGAGTGGGTAGCGCTGAGCGCCAGGAAGGAGGCCACGGTGGATATCAGCGAGCGCAGCGTCATGGGCGCGCCGGTGCCGGCGATACACGCCGAGCCCCGCCGCCTGACCCTGCAATACAGCCTGAGCGATACCTCGGCCGCCATCGACCGCGCCGCGCAGGCCTTTGGCGAGCTACTGCCCATCGTGGCGCGCGCCGCCGAGCTGGCCACCGCCGCGCGGCGCCTGGCCGGCGAAATCCGGCGCACGCAACGGCGGGTCAACGCCCTGCAGCACGTGCTCATCCCTCGCTATGGGGCCATCGTGGCGCAGGTAGAGGGCGCCCTCGAGGAGAAGGAGCGCGAGGACCTCTTCCGGGCCAAGGCCGTCAAGCGGCTGCACGAGGGAGAGGAACAATGAAAGCTCTGTGCGAACGTCTGCTCGTCCCCATCGACGCATCGGAGACGGCGCTGGCCACCGCCCACCGGGCGATCCAGATCGCCGGCCAATACAACTCGCAGCTCGTCTTTGTCTTTGTCGTCGACGAATCGGTGCGCGACCTGATGGCCCGCATCGCGCGGCGCCCGGCCGGCGACGTGCAGCGCGAGCTGGAGGACACGGCGCGGCACACCCTCGGCCACCTGGCGCGCCTGGCCGCGCGCGCGGGCGTGGCGGCCGAAACGGCGCTGCGCGTGGGCACGATGCATGCCGAGGTCGTGGCCGAGGCTGAGGCCAGGGGCACAACGCTCGTCGTCGTCGGCCGGCCGCTGGAGCACGAGCTGCGGGGGCTCTACGAAAGCCGCGTGCTCCGCCAGATCATTGAGGATGCCTGCTGCCCCGTCCTCGTGCTCAAACCGGAGAGCACCGCTTGAGCAGGCGCTGATGTCGCAGGGGGCACTGCAAAGCACGAAAACGCCCCCTTGGCCGCCGCAGGCGGCCAAGGGGGCTAGAACATCGGTCAAGTATTCGTATAGACGACGTAGCCTAGCCCCTTGTGGGCGTCGGAGTGCGAAGATTCGGCCGCCTGCGGCGCTGCGCAGGAATACTTGACCGATGTTCTAGGCTACGGGCGCGTCGGCGCTATTTCCATGTCAGTATGGCAGAGTTTGCAGACCTTCACAATCTTGTTCAGGCTTTGCATGGAGCCTGGTGATATGATATACTATGGATCGAGCCTGCCACGCTTGCTCGACCGGAGCAGCGCGAGCACGGCCGCCGGCATCGTCGCATTATCGTGCGTACGGGAGGAGGCCACCACCATGGAGCAGAAAGACTATACGATCACGCTCATCCTTGCTATCCTTCTGCCAGGGGTCGACCGCATCTACCTGGGCTATGTTGGCCTGGGCATTCTGAAGCTGCTCACCGGCGGCGGATGCGCCATCTGGTGGATCTATGACATTGTCATGATCCTCCAGGGCAAGATGGTCGACGCTAACGGCCAGCCCCTGCTGAAGAAGAGCTAGGTGAGCGGCAAAGATCGGGGCGTGGCGCGCTTTCTGAGCGGCGCCACGCCCGCCTCCCGTCTCATCGCCATCGGCGTCGCCTGCGGCGCCCTGGCGATCATCCCCCTCCCGGTGCTCGACCGCCTGCCCCAGCTCTGCTTGTGGGAACGCCTGTTCGGCTGGTGTCCCGCGCATGGCACCACCCACGCCCTGGCTGCCCTGCTCCACGGCGATGTGCCCCGTGCGCTCTCCTACAACCTCAACATCGTCATCATCGCGCCGCTCCTGCTCGCCATCGCCGCGCGCGACATCTGCTTGCTCCTGCGCCACCGCTAGCGCCGCACCCCCGGACTCCCCAACTTGTTGGGGAGTCTCCAGACCCTCGCCCGAACAAGTTCGGGACTCCGAGGGCTCCTGCTCGCCATCGCCGCGCGCGACATCTGCTTGCTCCTGCGCCACCGCTAGCGCCGCACCCCCGGACTCCCCAACTTGTTGGGGAGTCTCCAGACCCTCGCCCGAACAAGTTCGGGACTCCGAGGGCCGGCCAGACCTCCGTCCGAACGAGTTCGGGACTCCGAGGGCCGGCCAGACCCCCGCCCGAACGAGTTCGGGACTCCGAGGGCTCCTGCTCGCCATCGCCGCGCGCGACATCTGCTTGCTCCTGCGCCACCGCTAGCGCCGCACCCCCGGACTCCCCAACTTGTTGGGGAGTCTCCAGACCCCCGCCCGAACAAGTTCGGGACTCCGAGGGCCGGCCAGACCTCCGCCCGAACAAGTTCGGGACTCCGAGGGCCGGCCAGACCTCCGCCCGAACAAGTTCGGGACTCCGAGGGCCGGCCAGACCTCCGCCCGAACTTGTTCGGGACTCCGAGAGACTTGGGGACTCGGCGATGGCCGTTTGACATGGCCCCTCTTCGCTGGTAGAGTACGCCCGCGGCGCAGTCCGCACGACTCTCTATGGAGGAAGGACAGACATGTCCTCAGACGCTGCTGTCGACGTCGTCATCCCGGTCTACAACGAAGAGGAAGCGCTGGAGGGCAGCATCGCGCGGCTCTCGGCCTATCTCGAGGCGCACTGCCCCTACCGTTGGCGCATCGTCATCGCCGACAACGCCTCGAACGACCGCACGCCCGAGATCGGCCGGCGCCTGGCCGAGGGCTCGGAGCGGGTGAGCTACCTGCGGCTCGAGCAGAAGGGCCGCGGCCGCGCCCTGCGCACGGCCTGGAGCCAGAGCGACGCCGGCGTCCTGAGCTACATGGACGTAGATCTCTCCACCGACCTGGATTGTTTCATGCCTCTCATCGCGCCCCTCGCCGCCGGCCGCTACAGCGTGGCCATCGGCTCGCGCCTGGCGCCAGGGGCGCAGGTGACGCGGGGCCTCAAGCGTGAAGCCATCTCGCGCATCTATAACCTCATGATGCTGGCCATGTTCCCCCGCAAGGGCTTCCGCGATGCCCAGTGCGGCTTCAAGGCCATTACGCGCCAGGCCGCCGCCGAGCTCCTGCCCCTGGTCAAGGACCAGGCCTGGTTCTTCGACAGCGAGCTGCTCCTCAAGGCCCGCGCCCGCGGCCACCGCATCCACGAGCTGCCGGTGCGCTGGGTCGACGACCCCGGCTCGCGCGTCAAGATCGCGAAAACGGCGTGGGAAGACATCAAGGGGATGTGGCGGGTGCGCTTCGGAGGATGATGCGTCTCTCCATCCGCCTCATCAGCGTCTCGTACCCCAGCGCACGGTAAAAGGCGATAGCGTCTTCGTTGAACTCGTAGACGTTCAGCTCGACGCTGCTGGCGCCGTTTTGCCTGGCCCAGGCGTCGACCTCGGCCAGCAACGCCCGGCCGATGCCCAGGCGGCGGTGGGCCGGGTCCACGGCCAGGCTGTCGACGATCACTATGCTCGCCGGCACGAAGAACGGTAGGGGGGGCCGGGAGCGCAGCAGCGCCACCACGCAACCCGCCGCGCGGCCGTCCAACTCGGCCAGCAGCACCAGCGCCTGTGGGTCGCGTAGCAGCTCTTCGATGTACGCCGGCGAGCGTGCGGGGCCTGTGGGAACCCGGAAGATCGCCGGCAGGCGCTCGCGATGCAGGCGATCGACCTCGTCGAGCAGGCCGCACAGCGCCGTATAGTCTTCGCTCCGCGCCCGGCGGACCACCTTCATCACACGCCCTCCGTACCGCCTGTTCAGCGGTTTCTGATTTGAAGATGGGGCCAATCCACCACAGAGAACACAGAGAACGCAGAGGATTCCTTATCCTCCGTGCCCTCTGTGGTGAAGAACCCCGTCTTCATCGCTCGTGGTGCCCCAGGGGGCATGGTGTCTGATCTGAGGCCCCCCGACCCCCACTCTCGGGCCCCAAGCATGCGGCCCCGACAATTCTGGGATACACCCACCGAGCCCGTTGTTGGTGGCCGCCCGACTCTATGATATAATTATAGAAATCGAGTGGCGCGCAAGCCAGCTCATCCGCTAGGAAGGGTGCCCCGCCATGAACCGTCGCAGCACGCCACAGCTCGTTCTCTGCTCGCTTGTGCCTCTCCTGCTGGTGGCCGCCTGCGCTTCGCGACCAACGCCCACCCAGCCGCCGACGCCTGTCAACGCGGCCACCGCAGCGCCGCCCACCGCCACCACGGCGCCCACGGCCACGCCCATCCCGACGCCCACCCTCGACCCGAGCATCGACCCACTCACCGGCCAGACCGTGGCCGACGCGGCGGCGCTGCAGCACCGGCCGATCCTCGTGCGTTACGGCAACGACCGCATCGCCCGGCCGCCCTCGGGGCTCGGCAGCGCCGACATGGTCTTCGAGGAGCTGGCCGAGGGGGGCTTTATCACGCGCATCACCGGCGCCTACCTCTCCACACTGCCCGAGACGGTGGGGCCGATCCGCAGCGCGCGCCCGGTCGTCATCGACCTGATGCAGCAGCTCGACGCGGCGCTCGTCTATGCCGGGGCCAGCATCGGCACAACGCAGCTCCTCGACCAGCAGCCCTACCCGCAGTACGCTCACGTGGGCCGCGGCGGCGACCTCTTCTTCCGTTCACCCGCCAAGCCGGCGCCGCACAACCTCTACCTCGGGCTGCCGGCCCTGCGCGAGCGCATGATCGCCGACAAGGCCGACAAGCCCGTGGAGCTGCGCGGCCTGGCCTTTGCAGCCGGGGCGCCGACCGGCAGCCCGGCGGGCAAGATCTACATCGCCTACCCCGGCGAGGCCCCGGTGGCCTATGCCTACGAGCCCACGGCCGGCGTCTACCAGCGCTACGTCGAAGGCGTGCCCTACACCGATGCCCTGACCGGCAAGCAGCTCGCGCCGGCCAATGTCATCATCGTCTACGCCGAGCACAAGAACTCGAGCATCGTGGAAGACACGCTCGGCAACGTCGCCCTCCTCATCAACCTGGTAGGGAAGGGCCGCGTGCAGGTCTTCCGCGACGGCGTCATGGTCGAGGGGAGCTGGCAGCGCGACCAGCCGGCGCAGTTGATGCGCTACGTAGCTGCAGACGGCGCCGACATTGCGCTCAGGCCGGGCCAGAGCTGGGTGCAGATCGTCCCCACCGACTATCAGATCAAGGTGGAGTAACCCCAGCAAGCTTGAGCCCGGCGTCGAGAATCGCCTGCACCTTGTCTTGGTGGGTCGTCTCGGTGTAGACGCGCAGCACCGGCTCGGTGCCCGAGAAACGGATCAGCAGCCATCCCTGGCCGTTGAGCACGTAGCGAAAGCCGTCGGAGGTATCGATCTCCGACACGGGCAGGCCGGCGATCTCGCGCGGCTTGGCGGCGCGCACGCGCTCCATGATGGCCGGCTTTTGGTCGGGCGGCAGGTGCGTGTCGATGCGCTCGTAATAGTGCTGGCCGACCAGGTCGAAGAGGTGTTGCAGGATCTGCGAGAGAGGCTTGCCCTGCTGCACGATCAGGTCGAGGATGAACAGCCCCGCCAGGATGCCGTCGCGCTCGGGCAGGTGGCCGCGGAAGGCAAAGCCGCCCGACTCTTCGCCGCCCATGATGGCGTCAACCTCCAGCATCTTGGGGGCCACGTACTTGAAGCCCACCCCCGTCTCGTAGACCGGCACGTGGTAGCGCTCGGCCAGTTTTTTGGCCATCATGGTCGTGGTCACCGTCTTGACCAGGGGGCCGCGCCAGCCACGCATCTCCAGCAGGTAGAGGGCCAGCAGGCCATAGACCTCGAGCTGGTTCACAAAGCGGCCGTGCTCGTCGACGACGCCCACGCGGTCGGCGTCGCCGTCGTTGGCGATGCCCACGTCGGCATGCAGCTCGGGCACGGTGCGCAGCAGAGTCCTCAGGTTCTCGGCGATGGGCTCGGGGCGCTCCATATCGGGGAAGGCGGGGTTGATGCCTTCGTGGATGCCGCTCAGGCGCGTCTTGCCGCCGCCGATCAGCCGCTCGAACCAACTCACGCCCACGCCCCACATGGGGTCGAGCGCCACGTGCAGCCCGGCCTCGCGCAGGCGCGGCAGGTCGACCAGCCGAGCGATCTGGGCGATGTAGGCCGGCGCCGGGTCAAAGCGCTGTACCAGGCCCGCCGCCTCGGCCTCGGGCAGCGGCCTGTAGCGCACTTGCTTCACCGCCGCGATGCGCGCCTCCACCTCCTGCAGCACCTCCGGTGATGCCGCGCCGCCATACTCGGAGCGCAGCTTGTAGCCGTTGTCGGTGGGGGGGTTGTGGCTGGCGGTGATATTGATGCCGCCGCCGGCGTGCCGGTCGAGGATGGCAAAAGAGCTCACCGGCGTGGGCGCCGGCCCCTCACAGAAGTAGCTCCTGATGCCGTTCGCGGCCAGCACCTCGGCCACCGCCGCCGCAAAGTCGCCGGAGCGGAAGCGGGTATCGTAGCCCACAATCATGCCGCGCTCCGCCAGGCCGCGGGCATGCAAATAGTCGGCCACCCCCTGGGTGATCAGGCGGACGTTGGTGAAGGTATAGTCTTCGGCAATGCCCGCCCGCCAGCCGTCGGTGCCGAACTTGATCGTCGTCATCCCAGTGCCTCCTCCGGAATGTCCGCAGCCCGCCATCGCCACGCTCGCAGCGCGCTGCCTAGAACGTCATTATCCGAATGCTGGCGTCTTTGTCAAGGGCGGAGTACAATGGGACAGGGCCTTTTCAAAGTCACCGCCAGGTCCTGTCGTGCGGCTAATTGCGCGGGACGTTTTCACTCTGCTCGCCGGCAGGA
>ERZ795049.1230-NODE-1230-length-34772-cov-8.775326_pt1 | contig 34772 bp, 29 predicted proteins | sample MGYA00375133_ERZ795049 | MGnify/ENA primary metagenome ERZ795049 (study PRJEB30178, sample SAMN05720147) | activated sludge metagenome | isolation source: anaerobic digester from wastewater treatment plant | place: Japan | collected 2015-04-20 ... | reverse complement strand
AAGAGTTTATGTAATTCATGTTAGTTTGAAAATGGTGTTATTTTTTTACCTATACACACTTATTGTTCATCTACGCCAAATCTACGCCAAATCTACGCCAGGTAAAGAAAAAAGGCCCATATAATCGGCCTTTTTCGTGATATGGTGCCCCCTGCCAGTTTATCGCCGTTCATTTTACCACATCTTACCACGTCTTATCACATCTTATTTTGGCTTAAAAACGCGTTTTTTAAAACCTGTTTTCTTACCACATCTTGCCACATCTTACGGGATTTTACTTTTTAGATTTTTATCTACGCCAAAAACACGCCTTTCTTTTATATAAATATATTAAGGTTATTCCAATAAACAAAAAATAGTGGAGTACGCAAAATTAGAACAATTTATCCCGCTAGTCCGTAATAGTACGTGTTGTAAAGAGTTACTGCAAACTCTGGTGTTAACCTATGTAAATCATTAGTGTTTTCTTCATCAAAATAAAAACCGTAGAATATGTAATATCCATACATTGTTTCGGGTGGGATATAGTTTAAAACACTTCGACTTTGTAAATCATCAATTTCTTCAAGCGTTAGTTTTATATTATCTTCAAAACTTAAAGTTGTTATTGTTAAGTCTTCTTCGCCAAATACGGGAATTAAATAATCTTCAAAGTTCTGCCAATCAACAATCTTGCGCTGAATAAACGTTATATCAATATAGTTCGGTTCCACAATCATCCCATCTTTTATGACGAACGTTATCGTTACGTCATAAGTTGGCATGATAAAGTCATAAACAAAGACACTTTGACCAACATTATTTTCCGCGGTTGTTGCATTATTATAAAATTCGTCATTTACATACATGCTAACAATAACGTCAGTTAACATAACTGTCTCGATCCGTATTGCTTCTCCAGCGGAATAACGATCTTTATGTTTTGATAAAACTGTTCGATCCGTGTCAATAATTGTAAAACGATACTTGCGAGTATTTTCGCAACCAGCTAGTAATAATAATCCTAATAAGAAACTCGTTAACAACTTTTTCATTCAACATGTCACCTTGTTTTTACTTAAACGCTTTCTACTTCATACACTACCAAGCGATACTAGACGCAACTTATATTAAGAAATATCATTGGCGAACCTCCGCCTTGCGGGAGCAATAAGCCAAGTAATTGCTCGATAGCATGACCAACGAGCGAATAAAGCGGAAATTTACTTGGGCCAGCAGCATAATAAAGTGTATTCGCCTCATCAATACAATATTCGATATCGGGATTTTCTAAATAAAACACATCATAGTCACGTTCATTAACGAAATAAGCAATTAGCAAATCTAGTTGAATGTCTTGCCATTCGAAAAAACCACTGGTGATCATTTTGTATTTTTGATTTCTAAAAGTAAGTTGTTGGGGGATGTTCGCTAAAAGCATTGTGTCATCTGTAAAATTATTGTTAGTGTCAAATAAGTTTGCGAATGTGTCACCACTTATAACCTCATAAAACCGCTCTATTTGTTCCCCAACATTAAGGCCAAAAGTAACTGCGTCATACACAGAAATAATCCCGCCTACTGTTTCAATCGTGAAGTTTACATTATTTCCACTAAGCTCCGTTAGTTCTTTAAATTCTAGTGAAGGCAAGGAAAGCGAAAAATCCGTTATTTCTTTTCCCTCGCTATTGAAAACTTCCGTAATCGTTGTGGAACCGCTAAAACTATACGAGCTGTATGTAGTGACAATATTTGGTAATTCTTCTAGTTCATAATACACATCATCTTTCACAACGAACATATTTGTGACATCGAACGTAAACTCGAGAGCTTCATTCTTAAAAGCGTACGTATTAATTGTCGGGCACGCAACATTTTTACTTTCAGGAAGTTTTGCGTAACGACGCACTTTAGTTTTCCCTAGTTCATTAACAAAGTTCGTTACGGCGGCTACGTCATCGTTATAGTAATGATTAATAAGCGCTAAAGGTGCAAGACTATTACAACTAATGGTATGTTTAACTTCAGCAAATTCCTCTGTTTTAAGCATTGGGAAAACTTCACTAAGTGTTTGGTGATTAGCCGCTCTGCATGATGTTAATATCAAGAGTAAGCCGGCGACTAAAATTTGCGTTCGTTTCATTTTCCCTCCATTAATTACTATAAAAAACTGATTTATTACTATTGTCAAACGTATTATGTACACTTATTTTAAACGCACTTTCACTTAATAGATCACTTGCCCATTCACCTATCGTGACAAGATGAAACGTCACAAGGGTATCCATATCATTAAATTCCGGTGAATATATATCGAAACGCAGTTTTGTTGGTTGCTCCTTACTCCCAAATTCGATTTGTGTAAGTTCAATACCTTCTTCTGTACTTGTATGGGCAAACGGGACAATTATCAAGACGCTTTCACTAAAGAATTCCGCGTTATTTCTAATTACACTCGTTAATGTACTAAGTACTGGGTGTGCGTCATCAGCATATTGATTAATTGTTGCATCTAGCGCAAGCTGTGAATCAATATAAACGATATCAAAATAGCCTAGTTTCCCTTCAACAAGCATTTCTGGGGCAAGGGACGCACCCGGTATTGCTGCGCTTGCCGAAACATAATAATCATAAACTTCCCCTTCTTCTGCACTGGTATTAGATGGTTCACTTGGCATTCCTGAATTACTTGGGGTATTTGAAGGCGTGTTCCAGCCATAAACATACTTTGTGACAAAGAAAGTTGATAACACGACTGCTGTTACGGTTAGCAAGGAGGGAATAAGTAGTTTAGGAAAGCCGGGTCGCTTGTAGCGTGGTGCTTGTTCAGCGGCCCTGAAAACTTTTTGGTCTAAACCATCGGGATACTCGGGGATATCATTTTTAAGCTTTTTTAGTTTCTCTTCATGGTTATTCATGACTAAGCTCCTCCTTCAACATTTTAAGCGCTCGTTCATGACGCTTTCTTGCGGCACTTGCACTTATTTTTAGCACACTCGCAATTTCATTGAAACTATGTTCATTGATGTAACGTAAGATAATCACATCTTTATATTTATTAGGAAGTTTGTTAACTTCGTCCCAAATATAATTGTTTTCATTTTGCCCTGCGTCATTAACTGCAATCACGGGATCACTAATTGGCACTGGTCTTTTCTTGCGTAACATGTCTTTACTTACGTTAACAACGATTCTTGTTAAGTAGCGTCGTTCGTCGTCACCTGATGCAAATTTTCGGTTTATTCGTAAGAGGCGCATAAATGACTCAAGCGTTGCGTCTTCCGCATCTTCTACATTTCGTAAGTAAGAGTAAGCAATTTGGAAAACCATCACTTTGTAAGTTTCATAAACGATCGCAAAATGTTCGTTAGTCATTTTCTTCTTACATAATACAAACGTAACTTAACGTCATTTTGTGACATTAAGTACAATTTGCTCCTCTCTATTAGTACTAATTATTTCTCTACTATAATACATAACGATTACAAAGCGTGTTTTGTGACAAAAACTTTTTTTGTTAAAAACTCTTAAAAAAATCCTTATCTTAAGTTTACACTTTTTCCAATAAATATTATTTTTAAGTGTGATTTATAGCTAGAAAAAAATTGATTTTTAAAGTTTTATCGATGCGAAACTTAAAATAACTAAGATTTTGTAAAATACTACTCTCGTTATGTTAACGAACCTTCGTTTTAAAGAAATATTGTCATATATACTGGTAAATAAATAACGCCTTCGTGGACTCGTAAGTCTTTAGTATGTAACAAATACGATTGGCCTAATTTATTACCGAATTTTACTTTCATTTTCTTTAAAGACGAGGTTGTATAATTTTTACCTGATTTTACTTCAACAAGTGATATTTTCCGTGGGTTATGTGGATCACTAATCATAAAATCAATTTCCATTGTATTTTTAGCATTCTTCCGATCATTGCGCGAATAAAAATAAAGCCGTTTATTACTGGCCACGAGCATTTGGGCAACGATGTTTTCCAAAAACATCCCAGAATTGATATTTAATTTTCCTGCAACAATACTTTGGGCTACTTCTGTTTGCATAATCTCATTTTCATTAAAAGCATGGCTGAAAAGCAAGCCGGTATCGCCCATATACATCTTGAGTGTTAAGGATTCACGATAAAGCCCAAGTCCTACGGTCGGATCACTTGCGTTAAAGCAAGGATTTGTCATCATCGCTTCGTTAAGCCAAACAAAGGCTTCTTCATAATCACGAAAACGGGCATCTTTACTAAGAGCACTGAGTGTGAATTTTTTTTCATGTTTTGTTAACTGATTGGGGATTTCATCAAAAATACTAATAACTTTATATTCATTGTTTTTCGCATATTTCCTAATATCATTCCGATAAAGTTGCAAGATATCTCTTTTTGCCCGATCAACACGAGTATAATCATTCGTTTCTAAAAACATTGCTACTGCTTGCGGCATACCACCGATAAGCATATATTGGCGAAACAATTTCATCGCAAGTTGATGTAGTTCTTTGGCCGGTTTCCGCTCTTCAAATCGTTTTTGTAAAAAAGGAATAAGATCATTATGCCCCGTTGCCCAACAAAATTCTTCAAAATCAAGTGGATACATTTTAATTGTACGTTCTTCAGAAGGTAGTAATATCTCCGCAACATTCTGTTTGAGTGATAATAAAGATCCAGTTTGAATATAATCATAGCGGTTATCTTTTACTAAATGTTTGATTAGTTGACGGGCAGCCGGAAAAAGTTGAACTTCGTCAAATATAATTAACGTTTCTCTTTCGAAAAGTTTTTGACCAGTTAACGAAGATAAGAAAAAGAAAAAATCATTTAAACTACTAGCATAGTTAGTGAATAAAGATTTAACATCATCGCTAGCAATGCTAAAGTCGATTAGTACATAACTTTTATATTGTTGTTTTGCAAACTCTTCAACAATCGTGCTTTTGCCAACGCGCCTAGCCCCTTCAATTAAAAGTGCTGTTTTGCCACCTTCACTTTTCCAGTTAAGTAAGTCACTATATATTTTTCTTTTAAAAATCATTGTTTTTACCTCTCTAACACCATTTTACACGAAAACAAAGTTTTTGCAATCCTTATTTTACACGAAAACAAAGTTTTTATAGTGCGATTAATACACGTAATCAATTTTTTTGCCGTTTATTTTATTAAAACACCAATTCTTAATCATTTAAGTTGGCTTTCTTTGTTATTTTCGTTTATTTGCTACGTTTGTTACACTTTTGGTGACATACTTCACAACGTTTTATTAAAAAATTATAATTTCATTTAAATCAGCAGCTGATTTCTCTTTCATAATTCGAACAATTTCATTTGTTCTTTTTGGGGATTTTGACACAATGCTATATAACTCATAAAACATACTAAAGTTCGGAATTTTAGAACCTTTATCTTTTTATAATTGCTGTAATTTAAGACAAATATACGTTTATAGATGGCGAAAATAATTGACACTTATTGTTCATCTACGCCAAATCTACGCCAAATCTACGCCAGGCAAAGAAAAAAGGCCCATATAATCGGCCTTTTTCGTGATGTGGCTTTATAAAGTTGGAGAGATTCTTAATGAACCTACGAGATTATTATATACTTAACAAATAATTATTTCTACACTCTATAGGCGTAAGTTTTGTTTTCATTATTATTCTTGTCTTATTGTAGTAATTTATATATTCATGAATCGTTGTTATTAAAGCTTCTACACTATCATAATCACGCTTGTTATTGTCCCAAATTTCTTGTTTAAGCCGCCCGAAGAAGTTTTCTGTTGGAGAGTTGTCAAGGCAATTTCCTTTTCGACTCATTGATTGTATTATCCCCATGTTTCGAAGTTCAACAATATACCTTGAGTTTTGATATTGAACGCCTTGATCAGATTGAAGTATCATCCCCATAAGATTATTCCCGTGCTTCTTTTGGAGTTCTCTTAACATTCGGATGATTCGATATACCTTCGCATCAGTTCCCACAGAATACGCTAGAACTTCACGGGTATGAAAATCAATCACAGGTGACAAATATACTGATTCACCAAACATTGGAAACTCTGTCACATCCGTCCCGCCTTTTTCATATGGCCTTGTTGTTTTAAAATCTTGATTCATAATGTTTTCAATTTTTAAACCAAGGTTTCCTTCGTACGAATTATACTTTCGCCACTTAATGACTTTGGGTTTACTAAAACCTTTCGCTCGCATGATTTCTAAAACTTTGTTTTTACCGACAATCCACCCGTTTTTCTTCAAATTATTGTATATTTGATGATATCCGCACCGTTTCTTATGAACTTTAATGAATAATCGCTCTATTTCTTTCTCTAACTCAACATACTTATTTTGCCTTGTTTTATTCGCGTTTAATGTGTAATAAAAGACGCTTGACGATAAACCAGACAGCTCTAGAAGGATACTTAATTTGTATTTAGTCCTTAACTCATCGACGATTCTTACTCTTTCTTGAACCGTCGCTCCTTCTAGTTTTTGAGCTAAGGACTGCGATTTTTTTAAGTACGCTATCTCCGCACGCAACCGCTCGTTCTCTGCTTCAATCTTTCGATCAACAACCGCTTTAAAACGGTCTTCCTTTAATAAGTAATTCGCTCGCGCTTTCGTATCTTGAATCGCTTCTTCGCCGCCTTCACGGTATTTCTTCAACCAATCACTTAATACTCCCGGGTTCGCTAAACCGTGCTCACACGCAACGTCTCTTATCGTTCTTCCCGCTAACACCTGTCCAATTGCTAATAACTTTGTATCACGCTTATACATTCGCCGCACACGGCTCAAAAATGGCTCCTCACCATGCATCTTATACAAATTTATTATGTACTTGATGTTCGTTTTATCATATCCCCCATAAAGCTCGGAAATATGAGAAATCGAAAGACCTTCTTCGATATGCATTTTACATATCTTGACCTTCTCTTTCATCGTTATCCGCATAAAAAATAGCTCCCTTCTTGGGTAGGTACCTTCATTATACCTCTCTCCAAGATTTGGAAGCTAATTCATTTTTCAATGGTGCCCCCTGCCAGAATCGAACTAGCGACTGATCCTTACCATGGATCTGTTATGCCATTTAACTAAGGGGGCGTCGAATTGAATTATAGTACATAACGCTAAATATTACAATAAATGTAATACATTTAATGAATGAATAGCCTCTTTTTGCATAAAGAAAACGGCGAGAATGACTCACCGTTTAATTAGTGCATTAATTATTTCTAATAAATATCCGCACAAAGTTTGCGGGTAGCGCGATTAGTGTTACCCCAAATATAGCACGATAAATTACGATTATCGATAAATGGGTTACGAATCTTTTGATATTGTTCAATCCCTTTTTGCCGTTGACCGTCGCGTTCAATAGTCGGAGCCCATTCTTGGTCCCAGCGAATCATATCGGCAATTTGAAAGTTTTCACTAATGCTACAACGATCTGGGTACATTAGTACCATATATAATTGCGCTCTAGCAATTTCACCACGCACAATTGGCGTTGGTGAGTAGCCGTAGTGCACAATCGCGTCCACGAGCTGTCCAGCGGTATTGCGTGATAAGTATGGGAACCAACGCTCTGGATCTTCGGCGTAATTCCATTCAATATAAGAGTGATTGCTCTTATGTTCATTTAAAGCAGCATCACAGGCGAATAAATTAGCGATGTCACTTGAAATATTTTTAGTATTACCACTAGCGCGTAAACTTTTATCACCATCTGCTAGTTTGGATTGCGGGAAAACGTGCTCACGATTCCATTTACCGGGGTACCCAGCGTGCGGATGACTACGTAAGTCATACAGTGATAATACATTACCTGTTTTATTTGGATCAGCGTCCATTACTTTTATTGCCTCTAAAGCATCATCGTATGTAACTCTATTATCTAAAACACCTGGCACATAAAACTTCGACCACATGTAATCGGCAAGTGCTTGACGAAGCTCTTCACCGCGGAGTGTAAAGTCAATCGTGTTCCAAAAATTACCAGTGTAAGCAGGTAGTGGTCTAAAATTCCAATTTTCAGCTGGTTTTAATACTGGTTCAGGTTCAACCCATTCAGAAGACACCTCTTCACTTGATTCTTCAACACTCGTAACTTCTTCAGTTGTAGATGTTTCACTGACGATACTTGGTGTATCACTAATGTCACTAACGCTTGGAATTTCACTCTCAGGTACTTCAATACTCTGTGATGTAGGTGGTTCACACGACGCTAAAAGCGTAACTCCGATCAGCGCTAATAATAATCGACGTATTTTCATAATTAAAAGACCTCTTTTCTTATGTGATTTAATTATAACAAAGAGGCCTTTTTTTGTAAATTAAAGTTAGGCAAAGGGCGAAATACTAACTTCGTTATTTGTTACCGTTAAGCGATAAGTAATACTGCTATCGATATTGCCCTGAACAACTTGTTCAGCGATAAATGTTTCTAAACTCTTTTGGATAAAGCGTTTTAATGGTCGCGCCCCAAATTCTGGAGCGTAAGCATTATCAAGCACAAAGTCAACAATCTTTTCGTCATATATTAACTTGAAGTTATTTTTGGCAACATGAGCCATTAGTTCATCAAGCATCTTGCGCGTGATTTGTCGTTGTGTGTCTTTACTAAGCGGTAAGAAATACACAATTTCATCAATCCGATTTAAGAATTCGGGTTTAAAAGTCGCTTTCACTAAGTCATCAATCTTTGATGTTTGATTTTTAAGGAAGAATTCACTACCTAAGTTACTCGTCATAATAATGACAGTATTTTTAAAGTTTACAACCCTTCCTTGAGAATCAGTTAAGCGGCCATCATCTAGTAGTTGTAAGAGTAAATTAAAGACTTCAGGATGCGCCTTTTCGATTTCATCAAATAATATAATTGAATAAGGACTACGCCGCACTGCTTCGGTTAATTGCCCGCCCTCATCATAACCAACGTATCCCGGTGGGGCACCAATAAGACGCGAGACACTAAATTTTTCCATATATTCACTCATATCAATCCGGACAATATGGCGTTCGTCGTCAAAAAGAGCGTAGGCTAAGCTTTTGGCTACTTCGGTCTTACCAACCCCTGTTGGGCCTAGGAATAAGAAACTACCAATTGGGCGATTTGGGTTATTAAGTCCTGCGCGTTGCCGTAAAATGGCATCACTAACAAGCCGCAGGGCTACATCTTGCCCTAATACGCGTTTTTTTAGTTCATCATAAAGCGATAAAATCTTTTCTTTTTGGCTTTCCATAATTCGTTTTAACGGAATCCCTGTTGCGCGTGAGACGACCGCAGCAATTTCATTTTCCGTTACTGTTTCTTTTAATACTTTATTATCTTTAGTTTCTTTTGTTAAAGTTTCGATCTTTGCTTCAAGTTCAGGAATTACTTTATATTGTAATGTTGAAGCTTCTTCGTAATTACCGCTATTAAAGGCCACACTTAAGTTAAAGCGTGCTTGCTCTAATTCTTTTTTAGCCTTACCAAGCACATTAAGTTCATCTAATTCATGTTGCCATTCTTTACTAAAGGCTTCATCTTCTTTTTTAAGATTTTCCAGTTCTTCATTTACTTTTTGTAAACGAACTTTACTTAAGTCATCATTTTCTTTACTAAGTGCAACTCGTTCAATTTCAAGTTGCCGCATCTTCCGGCGAATTTCATCGAGTTCGGCGGGTAAACTTTCAACTTCAACACGAATTAATGCACAAGCTTCGTCCACTAAGTCAAGCGCCTTGTCGGGTAAAAAGCGTTCGGTAATATAACGGTCACTAAGTACTGCTGCACTCACAAGTGCATTATCGCTTATCTTAACGCCGTGATGGGCTTCGTAACGCGCTTTTAGTCCGCGTAATATCGAAATTGTATCTTCAAGCGTCGGTTCTTGGACAATAAGCGGTTGGAATCTTCTTTCAAGCGCTCGGTCTTTTTCAATGTAAGTGCGATATTCGTCAAGTGTCGTCGCCCCAATCGTATGAATTTCACCGCGCGCTAACATTGGTTTAAGCATATTACCAGCGTCAATGGCTCCTTCGGCTTTACCAGCGCCGACGATTAAATGAATCTCATCAATAAATAAAATGATTTGATGATTACTTTCTTTAATTTTCTTTAAAATGGCTTTGAGCCGCTCTTCAAATTCACCGCGGAACTTCGCACCAGCCACTAGTGCGCCCATATCTAATTCATAGATTCTTTTATCTGCTAAATTCTTTGGCACATCACCAGCAACGATTCGTTGCGCTAGTCCTTCAATAATAGCGGTCTTACCGACCCCTGGTTCACCAAGTAAAATAACATTATTTTTTTGCTTTCTCGCTAAAATTTCAATAATGCGTCTAATTTCACTATCACGCCCAATTACTGGGTCACTTTTATTTAGTTTAGCGTCTTCATCTAAAAAGCGTCCAAACTTCTCTAAGATTTTTTCATCTTGTTCATAATTTGGAAAAGGATTAAAATTCATAATATAACACCTCCTTAGCACTTTAAATGTCTGAGTGCTAAGTCTATTATATACTAAAATTGGCACTTGTCAACACCGAGTGCCATTTTTTGTAATATTTTTAATATTATTAGTCTAAATTAAGTTTACTTGCTTTTAAAATGCGCATTATCTTATCATCATTTGGACGGAAAATAACATACTGTGTCGCATAACGAATAGCATCAACATAATTACCTTTTGTATAATGATTAATAATTAGTGGTCTAATCGTATCAAATGCTATTTCACTAGGATACGGTTTAAATTTTGAATACGCAAAAAGTTTTTTAATTTGTGCCCGGCTTAATTCGTATGGGGCATCTTTTTTCAAGGCAGTTAATACACTTGTAATTTCTTCATTAAAACGTGCTGGTGTTTCACCATCTTGATACACGATTGCTTGGTAATAAAAGGCATAAGCTTCGGCGAACTTACCATCAAGATAAAGCGCATATCCTGCATAACGCAATGCTGCACTAATGTTTGGGGCGCTATAAGTAATTTGCAAGTACCACATTGAAAGCCGTAATAAATCTTGAGCGCGACCATCATACTTTAAACCTTCAAGGATTTTAAGAATTGGTTTAGGATTAAACGGATTCCATTGATGAGCTTTTGAATACATCACAAATGCTTTCGTGTAATCGGCCATTGCTTCGTAAATCAAGCCTTGCGTATAATAAATACGGTAAAAAGGGAATGTCACCAAAATATCTTCAACATTTGAATTAGCCATTTTCGTGTATAACGCTTTTTCGTATTCAAGCGTAAAGTTATAAAGTGGTTTGCGTGTCGCTTTATCATCAATCTTCCGCGCATGTGCGTCGGTGTAATTAAGCAAAGCATTACCAATTTCATTACGCCGTGATAGCGCAATTTTTTCTTCACTCATTAAATATAAACATACAGGGACAAGTACTTCAGGGTTAACACGAATTTCATTAAAAATCGTTTTTGTGTCTTTACCTAAAAAAGTCGCCGCTAATACTAAAATCTCCGCTTCAGTTTTATCTTTGGTGAAGTTTTCAATAATATAATTAAAAATATTATGACGATCAAGATCGCTATCACCAGTTAAGTTAATCCCTAAGTTAAATTTACTGTTTGTTCCCATAACTCAATGTTAACAAAAAAGTGGCATTGTCGCCACTTTTAACACTTTAATTCGTGCAATTCTTTATTAAAGTTGTAAAAACTTAATAAAGGCGTCTTGTCCAGCTTCATCATTTTTAAAGCATGCGGTATTTTGTAAAATGTTTTCACAGACATTAGTCATATAATCACGCGCATACTTTTCAAATTCAGTTGGTTTAATTTTACTGAGCATTAATTCTTTAATAAAAGTAGCGTGTTTAGCAATACTTGGGTGTTCACTAATCATTTCGGCACCAGTAACACCTTTTTTATATAATTCTTCAATTAAACCAAATTCATTCTTTAGTCGCGCTGGTAAAATAAAGGTTCCCATTTGTTCAATTAGGCCAATCCCTTCTTTTTTAATGTTATGGTATTCGGGATGAGCGTGGAATATACCGGTTGGATACTTCTCATCAGTGCGATTATTACGTAAAATTAAGTACATAATGTATTTATGTTTTTCTTTAACAACAATTGGTGTGACCGCGGCGTGGCGTTCACCGCTAGTTGCGGGAATAATCCCTAATTCTTCATTCGTGTATTCTAACCAATTACCAGTAATTTCCGCGGCTTTTGCTAAAAGAAGGCTCTTTGTTCTTGATTCTAATTTAATGACATTACTATCCCATTCAAGAATGCTAATCTTAAGTTTACGGTCATGTTTATGTTTTAAGACAAACCGATCTTTTGCACTAAACATTGGCATCACTTTCGCGCCACCTTGGAAGTGTTCATGATTAAGAATTGAACCACCAACAATCGGAATATCACTATTACTACCAATAAATAAATCCGGGAATTGATCGACAAAAGCCACGAGTTTTGAAAAGATACGTGGGGTAATTGTCATCGGATTATGATCTTTACTAATAACGATGATATGGTCTTTATAATACACAAATGGTGAAAATTGTAAGTACCATTCTTCTTTATCTAAAGTAAGTGGCACTGCTCTTAAATTTTGCCGTGGTGGGGTTGACTCATTACCACCAAAGCCAACATTTTCTAAACAAAGCGGACAACTTGGATACTTATCATCTTGTTTTTCTTTTAATAGTTTTACTGTTTCTTTATTATCTATTTCTGGTTTTGCTAAGTTAATCGTCATTTCAAAATATTTATCACTTAACTCTGCTCTCCAGCGAATATTTTCCGCCACTTTAGCTTCTTGAATATAGTTATTAGCGATACTTAAATCATATAAATACTTAATTGCTTTATTACTATCTTTCTTATGAATTTCCGCAAAGCGTTGACTAACAACACTCGGGATTGGTGTCATCATCCCTAACACATCAATAATTACTTCTTCAGGGTCTGTAAAACTTAAATGTGCTGGTAATCCTTTTGTTTCAATTAAATGTTGCATTTCATCAATTAACATTTGTGGGTTATTCATACTTTGAATTTCACTAACATTAATGACACCTTTATATGGTTTTTTTAGACCAAATTTATTTAAGAGTACATTGCGGTAATAATTGATATCTTCGCTATTAAGAGCGAGTTTAAGTTCCGCATACGCTAAGAGTTTTTCCACTAAAATTTCTACCATAGTAAATACCTCGTTTCCTTCCTATTATCGCAAATATTAATCTTTTTTGGTAATGAAGTATAAGACGCTCGTAAAGTCACGCGTCATTCTTGTTGTCGATGAGAACCCACTTGCCGTCCATTCAGGATAAAGCGTTAGTGCCCCAGCGCGCAATGCTTTTCCGCTTACAGTGTAGCGTTCTATTACTTCGACTTTCACTAATTCTTCTGCACTACTTCGTTTATCAAGGTACTTGATAACTGCCCCGTCATGCTTAATAAACTTTGGTAATACCATATTAAGCAGTGAACCAAAAGTTGAGATATCTGTACTTTGCGGCAAGGCAAATACTTCGTAAGTTAAGTCTTGCTTCACGGGAATAGACGGAAACTTTAAAACTTCCGGCATCGGTGAATGAATGCCGCTACTAATTAAGAGGAGTGCATTATCGCTAGCTTCACTTAGTAGTGCGTACGCCTTTTTATCTTTAGCGCTACTAAGTGTTAACTCGTAATACTTCCCGTCCATAATAACACTGCGGAATGCTTTAGCAATTTCGTTATATGCTTTAATTTCTTTTTTGTCTTTTGGCGTTAAATTATTCACATCTAATTCATAGCCAAAACCACCAGACATAAAGGCATTATTAAAGCGTGTTTGCAGTGGTAAATCACGTAGTAACTGATGATTAGGGGCAGCACTAACATGCCCAGACATGACACTAAGCGGATAAGCTTTCGCGAGATTGGTATGCATTCTAATCCGTTCATAAGCATCACTACAGTCACTCACCCAAATTTGATCAAAGAACGATAAAATTCCTAAATCAAAACGATTACCGCCACTTGCACAACCTTCCCATAAAATCGTTGGAAATTCTTTGGTTAACCGCTGCATAATCGCATATAAGCCAAGCGTATAATCATAAAAGAATGTGCCATATTCACCCGATGGTGAATAGTAATCACTTAAGTTACGATTATAATCCCACTTAACATATTTGATATCGGCACTCTTTAATACTTTACTCACATTTTCGACAATATAGTCTTGGACTTCTTTGAGCGTTAAATTAAGGGAATACTGATGGCGTCCAGTACTAGGTTTAACACTAGGAATTTTAACAACCCATTCAGGGTGTTCGGTAAATATCGGGTGATCAGCACTAACCATTTCTGGTTCAAACCATAAACCAAAGGACATTCCTAATTTCGTTGCGTAGTCACTTAGGCCTTTTAAGCCGCGTGGTAACTTCTTCTTATTTACTTCGTAATTACCTAATCCGCCAAAGTCATCATCACGATTGATAAACCATCCGTCATCTAAAACCATTAGTTCAATCCCTAATTTACTTGCTTCACGCATTAGTTTTTTAATTTTTGCTTCATCAAATGTAAGATAAGTTGCTTCCCAGTTATTAAGTAAGATTGGACGCGGTTTCCGCGCATATTCATAACGCACGACATGGTCTATAACAAAGCGATGGAAGTTTTGACTAAGGCCATTTTCGCCTTTATCACTAAATGTAAGGGCGGCAAACGGGGTAATAAAAGGCTTTCCATCAAGTTCTTTACTAAATGTTTCATCATTTATGCCGTGCTGAAGCCTGACCCTATTATCGAAAGTTAATTCTACCGAAGCTTTAAATGGTCCGCTATAAATTAAATTAACACCATAACCTATCCCTTTATGTAAATCAGTTTTCTCGTTCAAAAGTAAAATAAACGGATTATGACGATTGCTACTTGGGCCAACACTTGTCGCCACTTCAAAGAGACCAGGCACTAACTTATTACGCGAAGCATGGACTTCATTTGCCCATGTGCCATAAGTTGAAAACACATCAAAATGATCATTATTTAAATCCAAGTTTAAACTTGCTGCTTTTGTTAATTTACCTTTTCCGCTAAGGACAACAAGACGCCGAGCGATCACATTAGCGCGCTTAAAAATTAAGTAATCTAATTGTACTTTTACTTTACTAATGTTGTCTTCAAGGATGACATAAAAGTATTCATCATAGCCATGCGGAATTGGTAAATCATTTACTAAAAGTACTTCTCTTCCGGCAAAACCGTGCTTTTTTACGACAAAATCACTCGCAAATCCTAGTTCATGTTCAAGTAAAATACTTGGTCGCCGGTAATCACCTTTGCCAATCGTCCCTAATTCTAAATTAACAAAATCTAAGGAATAAGTGTCATGCGGTTCTCCGCTATAAACAGTTGTCGTCCCTTGCATATTAGTTTGTTTATTAACTAAAATGCTTAAATCTTCATTTAGCGCTAACTTTGCGCCATAGTAAAGGTTTTCTAAATGGCCATATTTATTAATGGCAAGCACATATGATGTGTCATTTGTTTTAAGGTGTATATATTTGTATTCCATAGATTAATTTTAACATACATACGCTATTTTTAATATTTACTAAGTAATTATCATTTAATGTTAAAATATGTATGTATGAAACACGCACTGAACTATAATTGGTCATTCATCCCAAAATTTAATGATGAATATATTAAGTCTATCCCGCAAGGGGTAATAAGTGTTGACCTCCCGCATAATATGGTCGACTTTCCTTTTAATTACTTTGATGAAAAGGATTTTGATAGTGTTGGTACTTACTTCCGTGAAATCGTTTTTACCAAGGTACTTGAAAGTGATAAATTTGTCTTACGCTTCGGTGGCGTAAATAATTCTTTTACATTATATGTAAATTCGCAATTGGTCGGTACATTTACTAGACCATATATGGAAGAAAATATTGATATTACGAAATATGTTGTCGAGGGCAATAATTTAATTGTTGTATGTGTTAACGGCAGTGAAAAAGTTAACGCTCCACCATTTGGTAATACCGTTGACTACTTCCCCTTTAGCGGAATTTACCGTGAAGTAACACTTTTTGTATATAACGCATTAGATATTATTGATGTAAAAGTTACCGCTAATCATTTAGGGCAAATTGAAGTAAACCCCGATATTAGAAACATTAATAAGGTTGATTACTCTGTAAATTATGAAGTATACGAAGGCACAAAGCTTATCGCTAGTAGTATCGAGCATAATTTCACAGTCGAAAACCCCAAACTTTGGAGTGTTAATAATCCTAATTTATACAATTTAGTTACTACTATTACCGCTAATAAAGATGTTAAACAATATGTTAGTGTCTTTGGTTTTCGCAGTGCCGTATTTCTTAGTGACGGCTTCTTTCTTAACGGTGAATACACGCCTTTAGTTGGACTTAATCGTCATGAAACTTACCCATATGTTGGCGCAGCAGCCACGAGTTTTCTACAATTTTATGATGTTGTAAAACTTAAAAACCTTGGTGTTAATTATGTGCGTTGCTCGCACTACCCACCAAGTAGAGCTTTTCTTGATGCCTGTGATTTTTTAGGACTTATGGTCATAAATGAAGTTCCAGGATGGCAGTATATAGGGGACGAAGCGTGGCGAAAGATTCATTTACAAAACATTGAAACGATGATTAATCGTGACTTTAATCGTCCAAGTATTATCGCGTGGTCCATTAGGATTAATGAAAGCGCTGACCACCCATTCTACGAAGAGTGTCATAAACTAGCAAAAGCACTTGACCCCGTTCGCGCTACAACAGGAACACGTAACTTTACTAATAGCGAACTTTTTGAAGACATCTACTCCTATAATGACTTTAGTCATGACGGCACGAATAAGGGATTATTAGCTAAGCGTAAAGTAACAAAAAGTAAAAAACCTTACATCGTTAGTGAAAATAATGGGCACATGTACCCCACTAAACCATTTGATAACCCGCTTATTTTAGAAAGTCATACAAAACGCCATTTAGCGGTGCTTGATAGTTTCTTTGGTGATAAAAATATTGTCGGTGTTTCCCCGTGGTGTATGCATGACTACTACACGCACCACGAATTTGGTAGTGGTGACAAAATTTGTTATCACGGTGTGTTAGATATATATCGTGAACCTAAACCCGCGGCGTATGTGTATACTTCTAACCTTACAAGTGACCCTGTTTTATTCCCGCTTTTTCGCGGTGATAACGGTGACTTACCAGAAAGTAAATTATATAAAACGATGGTGCTAAGTAACGCAAGTTACATTGATTTATACAAAGACGATGAAGTTGTAAAGCGCTACTACCCGCGGCGTGACTTATATAAACATTTACCGCATCCACCATTTATCATCGATACTTTTATTAGTGATAACTTTAAGTCAACAATTAAATTTTCAAAGCGTGATCGTAAAAAGATCGCAAAACTATTAAATTATGCCGCTCTCAATAATTTTAGTCGGCTCTCACTCTGGCAAAAGTTACAACTCGGGTGGTTAATTGTTAAGTATCGCCTTAAATGGGATAATCTTGTCGAATTATGGTTCCTTAATGTTGTCGGCTGGGGTGATAAGTCAAGCGGCTACACACTAGTGGGCTATAACGATGAAGATATCGAAATAATTAGAAAAAGAATCGAAAACACCACTACTACGACTTATGAAATCGAACTTTTAAAAAATGAATTAGTGAACACAGATACATTTGATACAACAATTGTTACAATCCGTAGTCTAAGTCCTTATCGTAATCATTATGACTTTAGTCCTGTTTCAGTTGTCGTTACTGGTCCCCTAAAGGTTTACGGGCCAGAAATCCAAAACTTACACGCTGGTGTACTTAATGTGTATGTCCGCTCCATTAACACGACGGGGCGTGGTACAATAACTATTGGTGTTGGCGGTACGATTAAAACCTTCAACGTCGAAATTAAATAGAAAGGAGAAGCAGTAATGGCCGAAAAAAATCTTGCACTTTTAATTGATGCCGAGAATATATCACCTGATTATATGTCAATTATTCGTGACGAAGCTAATAAATATGGCAATCTAACTTATAAGCGCATTTATGGCGATTGGGCAAGTAGCAATCTGACCAAATGGCGCAGTAAATGTATTGAATATAACTTAGAGCAAATTCAACAAGTCTCTTACGTCAGTGGTAAAAGCACTAGTGATTTTACACTCGTAATTGATGCAATGGACATTTTATATAGTGACCAAGTTGATGGCTTTGTCCTTGTCAGTAGTGATAGTGACTTTACAAGACTTGTTAGTCGCTTACGCCAAAACAATAAGTTTATTATTGGGATGGGTGAAAGCAAGACCCCCTTATCACTTGTAAATTCCGTCGACTTATTTATATATCTCGATAAAATTAAAAACATTCGCGACAAAAACGTTAAACCGAAAAAACGTGGCCGTCCCGCTGCTGATAAGAAAGAGGAAGAAAGCATCATTAGTCTTGATGACTTAATCGATGTTTTAACGAACATTATCAGTGAAACAAGTGATGAAAATGGTTGGGCATACTGGAGCAATACAAACAATACGCTTGTTCGTAAGTACCCCGGTTTTGACCCTCGTAACTACGGCTTTAAAGGTAAAGCTTTACAATTTTTCTTAGCAAACGGCTTTGAAAAACGCAATGAAGGCTTAGATGTCTTTATTCGCCCTAAAGCAAATAACGAACAGTAATTATTATTTGTAAAAGAAAAGCTCAGTGATACGTAATCACCGAGTTTTTTTGTTAGTAAACTACAAATAATTCCTATTTTTTAAGATAAAGTTTCTTTCGTTTTGATGTTAAGAAATATAGAAACACCGCAACACTGAAAGAAAGTAAAATAACTAAAAGGACATTGTTATTTTGTGTAGTTGAATTTTCTGGCACTAAAGGCATTCCTGAAATCGGGGTGCCGTCGCCATAAGGATCGCTTTCACCTAAATGTAATGCCCATGCGACGTAACGCGCTCTAACAGGACAAAATTAATTCCGTTAACTACACCTGTATTTTTTAATTTTGCCAGTTCTTCGACTGTCATTTCATTAATAATTGCCCGTACTGTGGCGTATTTTGTTACACATTGACCGACTTCATCACTTGCCATTATTGTATTTGCAAACAAAATAGCCTTGTCTGTGTAACTAATAACTTCTGGTTCCACTAAGAAGTTTTTACCTGTCGTTGTATTTCTCCGCACTTTCGCAAAGAGACTCATCGTCCCGCCTTTTACATAGGTATAAGTGTTAAGTGGGTTAAAGCCAGGGTGCATGACATTTATTTTATTCGTTGCGGTAGCACTAGCGTGTAAAACGATATTATCGCTATCAAGAGTAGCATCTTGGACGCGAACATTTTCAAAGCGATAGAGCTTTTCATCAATACTTCCGTAACCCATGCCAACCGCACCATCAATAGTCAGTGGTGCTTCAGTTACACTAACAGTGAATGTTGTTGTTAGGCGCTCACCACCTGCATCGCGCCCAAAAGTATTAATTGTCACGACCGCATTTTCACAAAGGTCTTCGGCGACAACATACGGGCCATTTATCCGTAAACGTGTATCTTCCGTTGTTAAAAAATAATCGTAGAACGCATTACTAGGTTCAATAGTGGGTTTATCAATTAAAAGGTGCACTCCACGCTTAATATCATAATGATCCTTAGCTTTAGTAACACTAGTAAGATTTACCCAAGCAGCTGGTGGAACATCAGTGTAAGTTAATGAAATTTGTTTAATCCGGAATTCATTACCCGCATAATTTTCAAGGTTAAAATATCTAAATTTACTTAGCTCTTCAAATGTATATGTGGCACCTGAAAAAAATTCATTAGTCCGGAAAAAAAGAATCCTCATAGTTTGACCAACTTGTGTACGCATTTTACTCGTATAAGCTGCATCAGTGGCGGTGATAACAATTTTATTTATGAAATAATTATTAATTGTCGGTCGCGGGCTAATTAAAAACCCATTACCAAGCCAGTCACCTGAACCTTGTAAACTAATATAACCGCTGCCCTCACTAAAATAACGCGGTGCAAGTAAATACCGGCCAGAATAAAAGTTAATTTCAAAATTATCGTCAATTACTTTTGAACCTGCAAACTCACCATCCGTGTAACCTTGTTCACCTACATTCCAAGTGACAGTAAATTCAGCGGCCTCAGCTTTTTGTGGGCTACGTGCCACTTGTGTTTTAGTAACACTAACACCAAAAAGAAAAGTAAAAAGTGCTAAAAAACTTAAAAATTTATTTCTTTTTTGCATAATAAGCTCCTATCTATAATATACTCATTTATTTAATAACTTAAAATAAGTCCTCACAACAAAAAAGTACAAAATAACTAACAATTTATGGTGAAAGATTGAATTTTTAACAAAAAAGCCCAAGTCTTGATAACTTGGACTTTTCGGTAATTCTAATTAACGCTTATGCTTCAACGACTTGTTCTTCCGCTGCGGTTTCACGCCGTTCGTCGATTTCTTTGACCATTTGGTCGTACATCTTTTCATCAATTGGGTATTTACGACTGACAAGGAGATAGGCAAGTGTTTGACAAATAAGTGGTAAAAGTGCCATCCCTAAGATTAACACAAAGCGTGCTCTGCCTAAATTTGCGCCGTCAATTGCGGCTTGGGCGAGGTCTTGCACTTCTTCAGTGATAAGTCGCCGTGCGTCTCCTTCTGGTAACCCGCCTAAGACTTCGTAATCACTAATTTTATTAGTAATATCGTAAACACCGCCGACAGTGAGTGTTAAAAACACAACAATAACGGTGATTGCGTTACTAATCTTCGCGGCAAAAGGACGCGCGGCAAAGACAACACCTTCTTTCCGTTCGCCAAATTTCCATTCATTATATTCAACCGTATTTGTAATTTGCACGAGCAGTGTAAGATAAAACACACCGTTTGGCGTAAAAATAATGAGCGCTAAAACAGGTAAAATCCATTGGTAGATGCTATTTGGAATTTGTAACCAACCAAAAGCATGTGTACTTCCAATCACAAAGAGCAGTGAGTTACCAATTGCGCTAATAGTGAAGGCGCCGCGTAAGATTTGTGCTCTTGTATATTTTTTCACAAGGAAGCCAAAAATAAAGTTCGCGGCAATTGACCCAACAGCATACCCCACTAAGAAATAAAAGAAAGCTTGGCCCCCTTCAGCGTAGCCAAAAGTAAAGTGCATATAGTTTTGACCAAGGTTATTAAACATTGAACCACCTAAGTAATGAAGGACAATTGCCCCAAGCATTACTAAAAGCGGTTTATTTTGGAAGACAACTTTAAAGATGTCTTTAACTTTAATAATTTCTTCGCTATCAACTTCACTACGATCTCGCTCTTTACATAAGAACACAAGTAATAATTGGGAGAAAATTAATACACTACCAATAATAATACTAAGTGTTCTAAATACTTGAATCGCGCGTCCTGGGTATAAACTTGGAACGAGTCCGCCAACGGTAAAAGCACCAATATTAATCGCAATAGCCATCAGCATCGTAATTTGATTACGTTGCTTTGGGTCACGGGTAAGACTAGGAACCATCCCCCAATACCCAATATCATTAAGCGTAAAGCTAATTTCCCATAAGAGATAAGTAACAATAAAGAAAATAACATAGCCCCAACCACCAAATGGTCGAAAACTAAAGAGCACCATGAGTAACAAACCGTTTAGTACCCCACCAATTAAGATCCACGGTTTATATTTACCGAGTTTAAAGCGTGAATTTTCAATTAACATCCCAATAATTGGGTCATTAACCGCATCCCACAAGTGAATGACCAACATCGTAATCATGATTGTCATAATCATCAACTTGTATTGTTGAGGATCACTTTCTGGTAAAGTTAATTGCAAGTAAATCATTAAGAATAAATTAATTAATGTATACGCTGCATCACGTCCAATCCCCGTAAAAGAATAGACATATTTCGTCAATTTTGGGACATTATCTCCCTTATAAGTTTTAAATAAGTTCAGCATATATGATTCCTTTCTTATTTATGTGAGTATATACATTTTAATGATACAACATTATTTTGATATTATGTTCGTTATTTAGTAAATATCGTCAAATTATGTTCATTAATACTTGCTTTCTATTATATAAAAGATTCTTTGTCTCTTCTTTACATCAAGTGTCGGCAAATGTTTTTTTACTCCACTTCCTTGCCTTAAATAACACTTTATGGAGCAAATCAACATAATTTTATTACTTTTTAAGTTATATATTGCTTACAAACTATTATCTTACTAATGCTTTAAAGAGTTACTATACTAAACTTTTTGTTATTATATCTAATGTATGGAAAAAAGATTACGAGTTGCGCTTTATCTTAAAATGCTAGTGGGCTTTATGATTAGTTTTATCATTGCCTATTTACTTAAGATGCCGACAAGCTACACTGCTGGTGTTATTGCTGTTTTAAACTTATGGTATAGCCGTGATAATGTTGTCAAAACTGCCCTTATTCGCGTATTATCAAGTTTAATTGGGCTTGCCACTAGTGCACTGCTCTTCTTTTTATTAGGCTATAACATTTTTACGCTCTTCTTTATGGTATTCATCGTTTTAGCGCTCCTCTATGTTTTTAAACTTGAATACGGCGCAACCCCAACCCTTGTCTTAATTGGGCAACAATGGGCGCAACAAACTTCAGAAGCGCCATTAAATGCCTTTGTCACGCTTTTAATCGGTGTTATCCCTGCTTTACTTTTAAACTTAATTACTTTCCGTAAATCAAAGATCTTACTTATTAATCAGCAAAAACTAGATACAGAAATTGCAAATATATTTACCTACTTTGAAAAAGATGAAATTTATGACTTCAGCGTGATTGATAAAATACTCAAAGATACACGTGAAAGTCTGCAAATAGCGCTAGATAATTATGAAGTAAAAAACATCATGCAAAACTTCCATTATATTAATATGCGCACCGAACAAATTAATGTATTAAAGCGAATAGTAAACGATTTAAATATGTTAGAAGCTTCACCATATAAAAAAGAAATCACTAATTATTTAATTAAGTTCAAAGACCGCATTGGACTTGAAGATTATGCAAGTGATTTACTCGTTAAGCACGATAAACTAGTGGCCTATTACCGCGCACTAGAACTACCAAAAACTAGAGACGAATTTGAACACCGCGCTATATTATTTGCGATATTAGAAGAAATTAAAATCTTCTTAATTCTTAAACTTGATTATCACAAAATTTATCCGTGTCAAAAGCAACTAGAAACTACAAAATAAAGCGATTATATACAAAAAACCATCGGCGCACACCGATGGTTTTCTTTATGTAAACTATCTAATTATTTATCTTTTTCAAGCCGTGAATTGGCAGCGATAACACCTTGTAATAAGTTTGTGGGTACTTCTTGATAGCTATCAAATTCACTATTGAAACTACCACTGCCTTGGCTTAAGACCCGAAGTTTAATGGCGTAGTCTAATAGTTCTGCTTCAGGCACTAAGGCGGTAATTTCTTGGGTACCATAACCACTTTCATCCATACTTAATACCCGTGCCCGACGTTGGTTAAGGTCATTCATAACGTTACCCGTAAATTCATTTGTGACACTGATGGTAATTTTCATAATCGGTTCAAGTAAGGTCGGGGCACAATTCATATAAGCTTCGCGATAGGCTAAAATAGCGGCCATGCGGAACGCTTGTTCGTTACTATCAACGCTGTGGTATTTACCGTCAAATAATGTTGCTTTCATCCCGATTACGGGGAAGCCCGCAAGTTGACCTTCTTGCACACTTTCAAAGAATCCTTTTTCGACAGCAGGGTGATAGTTCTTTGGTACTGTTCCCCCGAAGATTTCTTCGGTAAAGACATTTTCATCACTACCACTTGGGCCAAAGCGCATTTCAACAACTCCGTAGAAGCCGCTGCCGCCTGATTGCTTAACATAACGGCCAACTGCACTAGCTTCGCGTTTTACCGTTTCACGGTAAATTACTTGTGGTGCATCGGTATTTGCTTCAAAGCCAAATGTATTTTTTACTTTATCAAGCACAAAGTTAAGATGACTATCACTAAGTCCACCAAGTAAGAGTTGTTTTGTTTCTGGAACACGCGTAATTTCAAGGGTTGGGTCTTCTGCGGCAACACGGTAGAGTGCTTGCACTAACTTTTCTTCGTCACGACTATTTTTCGCACTGATAGCGCGGCGATAAACAATCGTCGGATAATTAGCGCGCGGGAATGTAACGACATCATTTTTATCACATAATGTGTGACCAGTGGTAATCCCGTCTAACTTTGCAAAAGCAACGATATCACCAGCAATCGCTTTTTGAATGTTATTTTGTTTAGCGCCTAAAAGACTAAACATTTGTGAAGCACGCATCGTGGAATTAAGTTCAGCATTATACACATCACTACCAAGTTCTAAACTACCACTTACGACAAAGGCATAGTTAGTAGTGCCTTTATATTGGTCATATACTGTTTTAAAGACATAAGCACTAAAAGGTCCATTTTCACTAATTGCACGCACAACTTCATTATTACCGCGATCCTTGCCTTTCATCTCTTTAATGAAAGCTGGGCTTGGTAAGTAAGTAAGTGCCATATCAACAAGTGTATTAACACCGATATTTTCGGTACTGCTACCAACAATAACTGGAGCAATTTCACCGCTTAACACGGCCATTTTAAGTCCGTTAGCGATTTCTTCAGCGCTTAACTCTTCACCGCTAAAGAATTTTTCTAAAAGGGTGTCATCCGTTAACGCTACTTGTTCAACAAGCGCATTATTCATTTCACTGACTTTCGCTTTAGTCGCTTCATCAAGTTCGACTTCAACGCGTTTTGACCCATCTGCCTTAACAGCTTTAAGCGTTGTGACGTCGACAAAACCGTTAAATACTTTACCGTCATTAAGCGGATAAGTGAAGCTTACGCCTTTTTTACCGAGTGTACCAGTAATTTTTTCAAGAACTTCATCAAAGTTAACTAATTCTTTGTCTAACTTATTAACAAAAATAAAAGTAGGAACGCCATACTTCTTTAATAAATTAAAGTGTTTAACTGTTCCGACTTCAATCTTACCAGTATCGACGACTAAGACTGCTGCTTTAACAAAGTCAAGCACACCAACAACATCAGCAACAAAGTCATCATTGCCTGGTGCATCAAGTAAGTTTAAGCGATAGCCATTATAATCAAGGCTAACAACCGACATTGAACATGATGTTAAACGCGCTTTTTCTTCAGGTGTAAAGTCACTAATGGTATTTTTCCGTTCAACACTGCCAGCGGGCTGTTTTAAGATATTACTTGCGATTTGTTCCACAAGTGTCGTTTTTCCTGAGCCCTGGTGGCCAAGGAAGATAATGTTTCTAATTTTATCTGTGGTATAACTCATAATTTCTCCTTCATATTAATCTAAACTACCAATGAGTTTGAGTGCTTTTTCAAAAATCATTTCTTGATCACAATTAGTGGTATCAAGCATCTTGCGTGGTAATACTTCAGGTTCATTACGTAATTTTAAAATATAATTTTCAAATTCTTCTAATGAACGTAGTGGATGAGTTAAGTGCACTGGATGGCGATTTTCGTAATGTTCACGATATAAAAATCTTTCAAATAGTACATCTAAATCACCCGTTAAATAGAGCAACTCAACTTTGTGACCAGTAAATTCAACGTCACGTTTAATTTGTTCTAAGAGTTCAGTGTGAAAATTAGCTTCTAAAATAACACTGCCCTTTACTTGGGCTACCCGCCACCCAATATGGCGTAAGAGCGCATATGAGGAGCGCGAAATATTTTTATTTTCGTCGATTCCTTCAAACGAAATTTTTTCGCCGAGTATTTCTTTAAACCGAGCTTTTGAGAAATAAGGGATCTGATAATGACGTGAAAGCTTTTTTGCTAACACACTTTTACCAGCGGCGAGGTCACCTGAAATAATTATGATTTTGGCCATGCTTTAATATTCCTTTCTACTTAGCACAATATATAAAAAGGCACCTTGTGTTAAGTGCCTTCTTTTTACTACTGAATAATGCGCCCTTTATTGGCGCCTTTTGAGGCGAAGACACGAACAACTCCGTTGTTGTTACTCGCTAAAATTTCAGCATATGCAATCGCTTCTTTTTGTGTATCAAAGATTTTAATTGCTTTGCGGCTTTGGGCAATTTTAACAATCCAACGATCATCTTTCGCCCGTTTCATGATGTGATAAATGCGGTCGTATTCTTTTTCTTTCTTTACGTCTTCTTTTTTCACTTCTTCTTCCTCTTCCTTTGCTTTTTCTGTTTCTTTTGCTTTTGCTTTTTTCGCTTTTGGTTTTTCTGCGACTTTGCGTTCAGCTTCGCTAACTTCTTCTAAGCCTTCTTCGTCTTCGACTTCTTCATCACTGTATAGTACTGGAGCGTCATGTGGTCCGCGTGTTGGCTTTTCTTCAACTACTTCATAAACTTCTTCATCAAGTTCTTTTTCAGCGCGAAGTTGTTTCCGTGTTGGGAGTGCCATATCAACGAACGCTAAGACAAAGAGCACTAAAAATACAATGACGACAACTGCTGCACCAGTCGTAAACACTAAACTTTCTGGTGCTACGCCTTCTGCTAACCATTCTGGTAATGCGCGTGGCACTACGAGTAAGTAAGCAAGAATAGACACAAATAGCGCAAACGGAACGATTGCACATTTATTTTTCTTCTTGGCTTTAACAGCGATGTTAATAATTAACACCAAAAGTCCCACGGCTGGCGGTAAAATTACCCACCATAATGCGGGAAATAATCCAACTAAATGGGGAATTGCCTCTACAAAGAGATCAAGCCGATAACCAAAAAAGGCCACGATGAGACCAAAGATTGTTAAGGCGAGACCACTAAGAGCGGTATAAAAAACACATTTCTTCATAAGTTCTCCTTTTCCTAATATAAAACTCAATAGTATTATATAAAAATAATACTCAGAAGTAAACAAAAAGGGGCTAAAATACCGAATATTTGCCCCATTTTGCTTTTATTTAAAGTAGTAAGCGCTTTATTCTTTACTTTCCTTTTAAGGTTGTAAAACTTCACTGCCATAAGTATCCATATTTTTATAGGCGTGCGCTACATATTCAAAGTGAACAAAATAATATTAAATTTTAGTATCAATTATAACTTGGGCTTTTAGCACAACATTATATCCCGGCATTGCACTTTGTGTAAATGTCATAAAAGTCGGTTGCCAGTAAGTACTAACTTCACCTTCAATTCTAAATTGATACACTATTTCTTTTTCATTTAATACAGTAATCGGGTAGAGGCGACTTGCATCAAAATATGTATAAAGCGGTGTCTTTTCATTACCTGCTTTAGTGACTACACTGCTTAAACTAGTGGCTTCATTAGTGGCTAACTTTATGCGATACGACATATTACTTTTATTAGCAATCATGTAACCTTCTTTTTCACTATCAAAAATTTTGTCGTAGATAAATGGAATTACTTCGTCACCACGCGCATTAATCACTCCATCTTTACCGTCTTTTGTACCGATAATAAGTCCTTGTTGTGCTAGAACTATACTACTTGTAAAATCTTTAAATTCTTTAATTAATTTAACGTCTTCATCATAAAGTTTATTCGTAGCTTTATTATAAAATCCGCCCTGAATTTCCACGAAATTTTCAAGCGGCATATCACTTACTTGATCAAGCAAGTGACCTTTATAATTAATAATAAATTTCTCGGAAACATAATTTGCTGTTTTGCTATTAAAAGCATCAAAAGTAGCAATCTCAGCAACAGCATAATTATAAATGTTATTTTTATCATAGAGTGGACTTATCGCGGCTAAAAAGTAGGGGAACTTAAGCGTTTTAATGCGACCTGTTTTTAAATTAACACTATGTGTTGACACTTAATAAGTGTTGCCATAAATATCTTTTAAATCGTAATTAATCGCACTTTTGCTTCCTTTTGTGATCTTTTGATAGAAATAATGACCCGCAAAGATTTGGCTACGATAAACGCCTACTTCTTTTTTTAGCGTCACTATCGTTTTACCAGTAGCGTCCTTAATTTCTTGACTCTCTTCATTTGTAACTAGCGAGTAAAGAGGTAATCCGTACTCTGACAAATCTTCCGCGTTACTACTTTATTTTTGTGTATTTGGCGCTGGATCAGTCGCAACTTTTGATATATTACCAAGGGCGTCATACACATAAAAATAAACTTCGTCATAAGTAATTGGAGTAGTGAATACGGGATTAATATATAGTTTTACATAATGTTTTCCTTCATTATTTATCCCTGAACTTATACTATGAATCTCTTGTGTGCCTTGATAGAGTAAATGACCAAAGCCATCAAAAATATAAAGTTCGTCGTAATACACACGAATAAAGGCGCCTGATACTTCATTATTAGTAACATAAATATCACGCACTAAGGCTTTTTTAAATATATTATGAATGATTTGTTTACGCATCGCTAATGAGTAAAAACCAATACAATCATCACCATTTTTCGTCGCAATTATATCTCTAATTAGTGCAGTGTCATAATGGTGATAAATTTCATCATGACTAAATACAATTGTTCATATATTTTTTTAACATTTAACGGTTCTGCTTTTTTTAGCACTTTTGTAATGTTGTTACGCAGTAACTCCCCGCTTAACACACTACCACGCGACCTATACTTCTTACATCCTGAAAGTAAAGTCACAACGGTTAAAGTAATAAAAAGTAAATTATGTTTTTTCACTAAGTTCCTCCTTTACCAATATCGATATTAGAAATTAGGCCGCAAAGACATAAGTGAGCACTAATCCAGAAACAATTAATGCTTGCCCAAGTAAATAGAAAAGCATAATGTAATAATCGCGGCGTTTAAAATCTTTGACAAAAGTTGCCTGTACTAAGATTAAATCACTCGCTAAGAAGCTAATCCCACCGATGATACCTAGTACCATAAAGTTAGTAAACCCCTTAACACAAGCAATAATGCTCACAACAGAAACTAAAATTAAAACAGCAATATATGTATTACCAACAAGTGTTAAATACCGGTCACCACTAATCTTTTTGGACATTGGATAAAACGCTAACACAAAGAGCAACACGCCAAAACTCACCACAGCGTAAAACCACCACGGTAAAGCTTGACCTTTAAACATAATGTGAATGATTTCACTAATATATAATGTATGTCCAACTAAAAAGCTTGTTGCCCCTGCAAGAAACATCTTCTTATTTTTAGGCCACAGTAAGAAGATATCACCAACCATCCCTAAAAATGCTCCAAGATAAATAAGCGGGTGATTAGGTACAGCAATAAGTGCCGCAATTGCTAAAAAGAACATTGAAAAAGGTTTAAGAATCATCCGCGCTTTTTCAATCTCATTAAAAGCCATAATTAGTTCAGCAATTGTCACCGCAATGAATAAACCAAAAAAGATATACACAAAAACGTTCATAACTATATTTCTCCTACCCTTTTATATTATCATCTTTTAATATTATTAAAAAGTAGTGAATTTAGCGCTATTTTCCAAATATTGACACTCATTTACATTTAGAGTGTTAAAATAAATTTATGAAATATGCGCTTATTACTGGCGCTAGTGGTGGCTTAGCGCACAACATTATCACTGCCATCAAAGATGACTTCTTTTTAATACTCACTGATATTAATCCAGCAATAAGTGATAAGTATAATGATTTACCAAATAAACTTATTGTGGTTAGCGACTTAACAGATAAAGACTCAATAAATAATCTTTTTGATAAGATACTTAAAATTACAGACAAGCTTGATTTAGTCATTCACTTCGCCGGTATTTTAGAGATTGGTCCAATAATGGAAGTAAAGGTTGAAGCACTTGAAACCTTGATGCAAGTTAATCTTTTTGCGGTCTACTTCATTAACCAAAAAGCCTTCCCGCTCTTAAAAAAGCTAAAGGTCGCATTATTCATTTAAGTAGTGAGTACGGCACACTTTTAGCACTACCCTTCCACTCCTTCTACACGATAGCAAAACGCAGGATTGAAGCATATAACGATAGTTTACGACGAGAAATTACGAAGTTTTGGCATCAAGGTTATTAAAGTTAGACCCGGTGCTTTTAAAACAGATATGCAAATTAATGTTACGCATAAATTTGAAAAAGTATTTGCCTACACTAAAGACTTTAAAAGCCCGCTTACAAAAATGCAAAAGATGATGCTTACCGAGTTAGAAAGAGCTAAAGACCCCCGTAAAATCACTAAAACATTTTTAAAAGCAATATATAAGAAAAGACCAAAAACTGTTTATAAAGTAAATAATTCGTTTAAGATGAAATTATTAAATGCTCTTTCCGTTAAAGTTCAAGATTTTATTTTAGGACTATTTTTTAAATAATTAAAATACTATTTAAGAAAAAAGTAGCACCTCGCTACTTTTTCTTTTTGCCCGGCACAATATGTTGTGCCCTGCTACGCGGTTCATAAGATTCTTCCGCATCAATTAACACAAGTGGGTCATTGTAATGCGCAGGTTTACCGTCTATTATCCGCTGGGTGCGCGTCGCTGGTTTTCCGCTTACCGGGCATATCGCCGTTAGTTTAGTGACGACTTCAGCAAGGGCAAGAATCTCCGGCATCGTGCCAAATGGTTCACCTCTAAAGTTCCGGTCTAACCCACCGACAATCACACGGTAGCCTTGATCAGCGAGGTCATCAACAACATCAGGCAGTTCTTCATCAAAAAATTGTGCTTCGTCAATGATAATAACTTCGACTGTTTTATCTTTTAAATGCGTATAAATTTCGCGTGCTTTTTCAATATTAACTGCTTCACGACGATTATTATTGTGACTTTGAATCACATTATCGCCATAGCGACCATCAATCTTTGGTTTAAAAATAATATATGATTGTTTCGCATATTCTAAGCGTTTAATTCTTCTAATTAATTCTTCGGTTTTACCGGCAAACATCGGGCCACATACGACTTCAATATAGCCACCATCAAAATTTTGAAACATAATCTTACCCCTTTTCTCTATTCAAATATTTTCATTAATAATCTTAACAAATTTAACACAACTTTTTAAACGCTTAACTATTAAAAAGATAGACATAATTTAACAACTTTTAAAATTAATTTAGTGTCATTAGCATAATTTCAAAATTGTAAAAAATGACACTGAAAATGAAAACACTTACATGAGGAATATTGACAGATAATGTCAAAAACATATAAAAAAATAATATTGTATTGAATATATGTTAATATTTTCTTGTGGGGGTACTTATGAAAAAAGCTAAACCTATTAAATTTAAACAAAAACGTAAGCGCTGGTACCGCGCTTTAAAACGTATCATCAAAGTCCGTTATAAAGAACCAAAGTTTATCTTTCTTGGTGAAAAACCAACGACAAATGCAATTATCTTAAGTAATCATGTCGGCACTGATGCGCCGATGTCACTTGAAATTTACGCTCCATTCCACTTACGGATGTGGGGGACACATGAAATGAATTCAGGGCTGCGTAAAATGTATCGTTACCAGTCACTAGTGTATTATCATGAGAAAAAGGGCTGGAACTTACATTTAGCAAGACTTTTTTGTCTTTTAGCAAGTCCTTTAACTAACCTCTTCTATAAAGGACTACGACTAATTTCAACTTATCAAGACTTACGACTTAAAAAGACAGTTAAAGAAAGCTTAGAAGCTTTTAAAGATGGTGACAATATCGTTATTTTCCCCGAAGTTAGTGACGAAGGATATTTAGATGAATTAAAAGGATTTCATGGTGGTTTTTGCATTCTAGCAGAAATTGCTTATAAGCACGGTATTGATACATACTTATATGCATCATACTTTAAAATAAAAGAAAAAGTTTATCTATTTGATAAACCAATTCTATATAGTGAACTTAAAAAAATAGCGCCCACCCGCTTAGAGATGGCACGCTATTTAGTTGATAAATGTAATGCGTTAGGTAAATTAGATTTGAATAAAATTAAATCTTAATAACCAATTAAATCTTTCTTTTTTGCAAGATATTCTTCTTCGGTTATTTCGCCCCTGTTTTTAGATGCTAAAAGCGCATTTAATTCATCATTTAAAGTGTTAGATTCTTTTGTGTTATTACTATCTAATGCAGCTACTAATAAATTCTTTTGCTTTTTCTTATCGTTACTGTACATAACAAAATAAACAATGCTAACCACTAAAGGAAGAATAAATAAACCAAAACCAAATAAACCCGTTAAACAGTCATGAAACATAACAATGATACTCATGATAAGTAATGAACCATGTAGAAACCCCATCACAATCATTGACACTAAATGAATCTTTAATAAAAACGGGACATGGACAATAACACCAAGGATAAAAAAGAGTGTTAATAAAATATGAATAATCGGTTCATGGGTTTTATCGATGATTAAAGCCACAAAGCCTAATACAGCAAAAACAATTGAATAGATACCCACAAAGTTTTTGACATGTGTAATTTTACTCATAAAACTACTACCCCTTCTATTTCTTTTAATTATTGATTAAAAAGATATTTTATGCACTAAAGAGTTAAGAATAACCTCACTTTTAAACTTGTAATCACTACTGTATTCCAGTGATTGATGGAATTTTATTCCAGTAGTTGTAGTTTTTCCGCGGGAAATTATATTAGTTCAGATAGTCTTTTAATCTAAATACTAAAGATAACGGCAAACTATAAGTTTTTGTGACTCCAACTTTATTTTCACCGCTATTTTTTAGTGAAAATCTAAAACCAATTTTGGTTGCATATTTTTTTATAAAATTATTGTAACTTTTAGCCTTTGTATTGACATTTGCCTTTACTTCTATTGGAATAACTCTCCCATCATCCTCAATTAGAAAGTCGACTTCTGCACTATTTTTTGATCGCCAAAAGTAAGTCACATATCCTAATGAAACTAGCTCATTATTTATAAAGTTTTCACTCAAAGAGCCCCTAAATCCACCTGTTGACTCATCTTTTTCGAGTAACGATTTAAGCGTAAAACCAGCCATTCTCGATAAGAGTCCGACATCGCACAAATAAATCTTGTAAAACGAGGAATTACTATAAAACGATAAAGGAACTTGCGGATTATCGACTTTAGTAACTACACGAATAAGTCCAGCATCGATAAGCCAACCGATTGATTTTTCCAAATCTTTAGCTCTCGCTGATTTTTTTACTCTTGAAAATACAAATTTATTGTTATCTTCTGCAAGCTGCTCAGGGATAGACCGCCAAATAAGTTCTATATTAGTTAATTCATTCTTTGGACTGTGCTTCGAGAAATCGTTTTCATAACCTGCGATTATATTGTCTTGTATTTCATTAACTTCCGCTAAATTATGATTTTCAAACCACACTTTAACAGCTTCAGGCATACCACCCACTAAAAGATAATTGGTATACTCCCTATTCAAATTGTCCAAAATGTAATCTGGCAAGAGTTTTGTTATATCGAAGTTCTCGATACTATTTACTATTCTCCTACTTTTCGATTCAAGCAAGAATTCTTTAAAACTCATTGGATACATTTCTAAACGGTCCACTTTACCTACAGGAAAGGACGCCCCTTCTTCTCTAAGCGATACCCCGAGTAGAGAACCCGCTCCCACTATGCATAATTCAGGCATATCTTCCGCAAAATATTTAAGTGCGGTTATCGCTTTAGGATTAAATTGAATTTCATCAATAATTAAGAGCGTTTTATTAGGGATGATTTCAGGTAATAAACTTAAATTGCTTATATCTTGTAAAATTCTCTTTGTATCATAATCATAATTAAAGACGGCAGCAATTTGTGGATCTCTTTCAAGATTTAAATAGACATAGTTATCGAAATGCTCTTCACCAAATTTTCTTAAAATATAAGTTTTTCCGCACTGCCTAACTCCAGTTAATAAGAGTGGTTTTCTATTTCTCTTATTTTTCCAAGAAATAAGATCTTGCATAATTTCCCGTTTCATAAAGTACATCTCCTGCCTCAATTTTAAAACATTCCTATCCTTTTTGCAATTATTTTTAAATTATTCCTATGGTTTTTGCAGTTATTTTTAAATTATTCCTATGCATTTTGCAAAATATTGAGAATTATTCGTATGATTTTTGCGCTTCATCACCTTTATTCATGTGTTAAAAGTCACATTATAATTTTAGTCAATTGTTAGGCAAATCTAATTGTGTCACCAGTGGTGACGCTTTTTGATTATTGTCATAAAATGCATAAAACTATAAATTAATATTCATTGTTAAAGATGCACATTAATAATTATTTATTTATTTATTATATTACTCAGCAATTTTATTCATTTCGATTATATTTAGAGCAATACTATTAATATTAGCGATATCACTTAATATTTTATTACATCATTATTAGATAATTAAATACAACTGCTATTGAATTTCAACGACAAGTAATTCGAATCTGCCATTTTTTCCTTTATATTCCTTAAATTCTTCATATTTAAATTCATAATTATTTTTAATACAAATTGGATTTTCTCGACCTTTTTTAGAGTTCTTAGACATACCTTCACCCCATTTTCTTTCCCCACTTTTGTGGGTGGTTTCAGCAATACTAAATTCTCTATATAAATAAGTGTCTAATGGTTCCTTCTTTAAACTCAAATCATTAGTTATTAAAATAAAATATCCATAACTAATCGTATTATCTGATGTTACAAATGTTTCAATTCTTGAAATATCTTTCCAACAATCAAGTGAACTTTACCAATACGTTCACTTGATTTTCCTTTTGTAATTAACCA
>ERZ795049.1229-NODE-1229-length-34809-cov-18.633682_pt1 | contig 34809 bp, 49 predicted proteins | sample MGYA00375133_ERZ795049 | MGnify/ENA primary metagenome ERZ795049 (study PRJEB30178, sample SAMN05720147) | activated sludge metagenome | isolation source: anaerobic digester from wastewater treatment plant | place: Japan | collected 2015-04-20 ... | reverse complement strand
TTTTAACAAATACCATGCCCACATACAAGAAAATTTTGGCAATATCAATAAAAAGAAGACGAAGTGCGAAACCTCATCTTCTTAAAAAATGTTAACATTTTTAAAAATGTTTTTTTATAAAAACTTATACCTTTCGATAAAGAAGCAGCAACGAGTTGATTATCATCAAAACAGTTAATCCGGTGTCGGCGAGCATCGCGATTGTCATCTGCATTTCACCCAGCACTCCGACGATGATCAAAACCATTATGGAAAACTTGACCAGCAGCGAAAAGACGATATTAAAAATAGCGACCGACCTCGTCATTTTTGAGATGCGGATGGCATCGACGACCTTCATCGGATTGTCATTGACGATGATGACTTCGGCGTTTTGGACGGCGATATCGCTACCGATGCCGGACATGGCAAAGCCGACATCGCTTCGTATAATCGAAGGGGCATCGTTGACGCCGTCGCCGACAAAGCCGACTCCTTTTTTATTTTTAGCGAGATAAGATTCGAGAATAGTGAGCTTATCTTCAGGAGCCAGAGAACCATAATGCTCGTCGATATTGAGTTCTCCCGCTATCAAGGCGGCATTGTCTTTTTTGTCACCGGAGAGAAGTATCGTTTTGATACCCATTTTCTTAAGGTTAGCCACCATCGATTTTGAATCGACTTTCGCCGTGTCGTTGAGGACCACAAAACCGGCATAGTTGCCATCGACCGCGAGGTAGATGATCGTGCCGATTTCATCGACGCCCGGAACTTCGATTCCGGCTTCTTTTAGAAAGGCGGGTTTGCCCGCTAAAAGCCGGTGGTTTTGATAAGTGGTTTCTACGCCAAAACCAGGCAATTCGCGGTAATTTTGTTGCAACTTGTGGGTTTTTTGGCGCTTATGGGTATGCAAGATAGCTTTGGCAATCGGATGATTTGACTGACTTTCCACCGCCACTAAATAATCCCAGAATTCGGCTTCGGAAAGACCGACCGGAACCGCCTTTTTAACTTCAAAATAACCATAGGTCAATGTTCCGGTTTTATCAGTCAATATGAATCCTAATTTACTCAGTTCGTCAAGGTAGTTTGAACCTTTGATTATAATGCCTTTTTTACTGGCCAGACCGATGCCGGAAAAGAAGGCGAGGGGGACAGAGATGACGATGGCACATGGGCACGAAACAACCAAAACAGAAAGGGCATTATAAATCCAATCCGTATAACTTTGACTTGGAAAAGCGAGAGGCACAAGAGCGACCAGGATTGCCAAAATCATGACGACCGGGGTATAAAAGCGGGCGAATTTCGTAATAAATTTCTCAGCGCTGGATTTTCGTTCACCGCTGCTGGTGACGAGATCGAGTATCTTGGCGATGGCGCTGTCTTCATATTGCCGTTCGACTCGAAGGGTCAGCGATCCAGTTTTGAGAATGCTTCCGCTCAACACTTTCTCGCCTTCGCCGATATTGACCGGGATAAACTCGCCGGTGAGGCTTGAAGTGTCAAGCGTTCCTTCACCATCGATAACCAGTCCGTCGACGGGAATAATTTCTCCGACTTTAATGACAATTTTATCGTTAACTTTTAGCTCATTGGGATGGACAACCTTTATATCATCTTCTAAAAGGAGATTAGCGGTATCGCCGCGAAGATCGACGGCGTTTGTAATCGCCTGCCGCGATTTCAAGATGGCGATTTCTTCGAAAATCTGTCCGATTTGATAAAAACCGATAATCATAATGCCTTCGATGTATTCGCCGTGAGACCCTAAGATGGGAAGACCCATTAAAAAAGCACCGACTGCCGAAATCGTCAGCAGGAGATTCTCATCAAGCGGATTGCGAAGCCGGATGATCTTGGCAATTGATTTCCAGGTGATGTCATAGATGATGACGCCTAAGGAGAGCGAATAGATGACAACTTGAAGCCAATGCAGTTCGTGAGGGACGAGAAATGTGGCGACGAGCAATAATAGTGTTGATATCGCAAGGCGAATGATAATCGATATGATCTTCTTGCTCATCACTTTCTTCTTTTCACCACCGGCTTTTTCCGGATAGGAAATCGTGAGATTATCATCATTGACTTCTTTGATTTTATCCGTCAACTCGCGGAGATTGTATGCTTCTTCTTTATAAGTCACATAAAGGCGGGCGCTAGCAAAATCAAGGCTCGCATGAGCGATTGTTTCATCCTTGTTTAAATGGCGTTCGATTTTGGCGGCGCAGTTTCCGCAGTCGAGACCCTCGACGGTATATATAATTTTTTTCATAACGATACCTCGTAGCCGTGCTTAAGGCACGCAACATAAAGTTAGTACAAATGGTTGTTACAGACAAGCGATATGATAACAAAAAGCCCCCGAAGGGACTTTCTTAGATTCTTTCGATTTCGCTGAATTCGACATCGACGGGTGTCGGCCGTCCGAAGAAGACGGTTTCGACGCGGCAGGCTCCGGTCTCTTTATCAATCGACAGGATACGACCTTCGGTGCCCTCAAGAGGACCGTGAATAACTTTGACGAGATCGCCGACATTGTAGCGGTCATACATCGATTCATCGATGATGCCCATCCTCTTTAAGACGGGTTCAATTTCTTCGCGGGTGACGGGCGTTGGTTTTTGTCCGCCTCCGGAAGAGCCGGCGATACCGGTGACTCCGGGGGTATTACGAACCATAAACCATGATTCGTCAGTCATTACCATCTCGACGAAAATGTAGCCGGGATATAAATTTTTCATTTTTGTTTTGCCGGTTGGCAGTCCGTCTTTTAAGACGTTGACTTCCTGCTCGGCGACGAGCACTTTAAAGATATAGTCGCTGAGATTCATGCGGGTTATTCTCGTCTTGATGTTCTCGGCAACTTTGTTTTCGTGACCGGAATATGCCGTCACGATGTACCACTGCTTCTTGCCTAATTCTGGTCCCATAATTATTTGCTCCATTCTGCGAAAGCTTCTTTTAAGGTTTGGAGAAGCGAACCGGCCGCCCAGTCTTCAAGGCTCAGAAAAATAGCGGCAAAGGCAGCGATTGCCACGACGACAATAATTGTCGGAAGCAGCTCCTCTCGCTTTGGCCAGCGTACGCGCTTTCCTTCTTTTATAACTTCGGCAGTATACTTTTTAACTCCCATGAACAAGCCTCCTATTTACTTTCTTTGTGCAAGGTGTACGCATTGCAGTGCGGACAGTATTTTTTTAACTCGACACGACCCGTCGCGGCATCTTTCCGCTTCGTCGTCGTGTAGTTGCGGTTTAAGCAAATCGGACAGATTAAAATAATTTTTTGACGCATCATTTTGATTATCCTACCTTACATCTTGCCTACAAAATATAGCATTCAGCAAAAGGTCTGTCAATGATTGAATGCGGACGCGCTTACATGAGGCATTTTTTTAGCTGATCAGCGAGTTCACCGTCGTTAAAGCCGCTGAGTCGCCGACGTATCGAAGCAGGCTTCAAATTCGTCAGTGAGGCGATTTCCGAGATCGAATAACCGGCAACTTTTAAAATGATGATGCGCTTGATGGTTTCCTCACGGCTATTCTTTGGTTCGCCATTAATTAAATCGTAGGCTGAGGTGACTTTGACATAACTTCTGGCATCGATTTTCTGTGAGGAATCAGCGAGGACATCATGAAAGGTGAGAGTGGTATCAGGACCGACTTCAGAGTCTAAACTAAAGCAGTTATTACGCGGAATATTGGGGTTTGATACCAAGCGAAAGAATCCGGCCAAATCGCGATTAAGAACTTTTAGAAAGTAAGTTTGAAAAGTGATTTTTTCGAAGACAAATCGCAAAATAGCTTTATGAAAAGACTCGAGATAAACGGCGTAAAGATCATTCATTTCAACTCCAAACGGTTTGCACTGATTAGCGTATTTTTTTAAGAGTGGCAAAACATCATGATGCTTGCGCTTAAGCAAGATATCGTAAGCTTCTTTTGAATTTTGGCGATAGCATAAAATCAGTTGCTCATCGCTGACTTGTGAATGACTCATTAATCCTCCTCGGGAGATATTTATCGCTTTGCGATAATACTAGCGATTAGAATGCCGGCGGCGACCGAAACATTGAGCGAATTGACGTGACCAAACATGGGAATTTTGACGATGTAATCGCTGCGCTTAAGCAAGAGTTCGCTGACCCCTTCACCTTCGCTTCCCAGAATGAGGGCGAGCGGTCTCTGGGCATCGATTTGATGATACTCCATCTGGGCGCTACCATCGCTTGAGACAATCCAGAAACCTTCATCTTTGAGTTTTGAAAGCACGTTGCTGAGATTGCTGGCTTCATGAACCTTAACATGGTCAATCGCCCCTGTTGAAACTTTGGCGACCGTCGCGTTTAGCGGCACTTGTCCGCGTTTCTTGATGATGACACCGTCGACTCCAAAAGCATCGCATGTCCGCAAGATGGCTCCGAGATTGTGGGGATCTTTTAGCGAATCCAAGATGACAATCAATGGGAATCTCTTGCTCTTGGCGGCGGTCAAAATCTCATCGAGCGAGTGATAGCGGAAATCAAGGACCGAGGCGATGATGCCTTGATGGACGCCGTGATTGGCGAAGTCGTCGAGTTGTGAAGATGGAACTCTTTCAATCACAATCTTTTTCGCGCTCAGCTTTCGAATGATTTCCTGATCGTTGAAATGCAAGTCGAGGAAAACCTTCTCAACGCGATTTTCGCCGAGGGAACTCAATACTGGATTTCTCCCGTATATTAATTTTGACATGTCATTTAAAATTATTTTCTCAACCTTATCGGTCTGCTAACTTTCGGTTGAGAGTTTGATATCGAGAGGATTAATTTTTTCGCGGAGATCATCGATGAAAGCCGTCACTTGAGCTTTGGCGACAAACGAGCAGCGCATGGTCAAACGCAAGACGGACTGGTTCTGGTATTCGACAATTTGCGATTCGAGATCGCGAATGGCAATGCCATAATGATTGGCGACGAGATGTATTTCTTTTAAAATCGGCCGTTCGCTTGGCACGACGATGCGGATGATCGGATTGCGGCGGCTCGCCAGCTTTTCAATCCTGCGCAAAGAAACAAGAGAAACAAAAGCGAGAGCGGTGGCAATGATGGCAATAATAAAATTACCGCTTCCGGCAGCGATGCCGATCGCCATGGCTAACCACAGTGTCGTCGCCGTTGTTAGACCTTTGACATCCGTGCCAGTCTGTATTATCGTTCCGGCTCCCAAGAAGCCGATGCCGCTGACAACCTGAGCCGCCAGGCGGGCAGGATCGCGTGTGTCGGAAGCAAAGATAACCGGAAAGCCATAGAGGGAAATCGTCATGATGAGGGCGGAGCCGATCGCCACGAGCAAGTGGGTTCTGAGCCCGGCGGCATGACCGTGATACTCGCGCTCAAAACCGATGATTCCGGCGCAAAGTATCGTCACGAGCAGGGAGGCGACAACCAAGATGATGGTGCCCCATCCATTCCCGCCGAATAAGGCGTGAAACCAGCTGACAATCTGTTGATCAATTGAGAGAATGCCGTTCATAAGATTTCCTCCTAGATAATGCGTCTAGCCATCAAAATTTGGCGTAAACGATCGCTTTCTGCATAGTTTTTGTCGTTTTTGTATTTTAAATATTCAGTGTACATATGTTTATCTTCTTTTGATAATCGTGGATAATCAACAAAAATCCCGAGAATATTCAGCATGGCGCCGATACTCGAAAACAGTTTCCGAAGCGCCAAATAATCAAGCGAACTTTGCCTTAAAGCGCCATTGGCTTTCTTTATTATAGCAAATAACTCAGTTAGTGCGTTTGGCGTATTTAAGTCGTTGGCGAGATGCTCCATGAATTGCGGAATATCAGTCTCTTGTTCCTCACTCAAATCGAAATTGGCCAGTTGCAAAGAGACAGCTAATTGACGATATGAATTTTCAATTTTTTCCAACTCAATTTTTGCCGTTTCCATAACTTCAAAGGTAAATGTGAGAGGGGAACGATAATATGTGCCCAAAAGAACGAGGCGAATCAGGTTGCCGTTATACTTTTCGATAATGTCTTTTGCAAGGATGACATTGCCGAGAGATTTTGACATCTTATCTTCGCCAAAATTGATAAATCCGTTGTGCATCCAGTAGTTGGCAATCGAGTTATTATTATGTGCTTTGCTTTGAGCGATTTCGTTTTCGTGATGCGGAAATTTGAGATCAAAACCACCGCCATGAATATCGATTTTGCCATCAGGAAAGAGGGAATTGATCATCACGCAGCATTCGGTGTGCCAGCCGGGTCGGCCCCTGGACCAGCGCGATTCCCAATTGATGCCGATGGTCGTTTTTTTCCATAAGACAAAATCAAGAGGCGATTCCTTCTTGCTGTTCTCTTCGATTCTGGCGCCGCTTATCAAATCGTCGATATTAATGTTGCTCAGTTCTCCATAATTGGCAATCGATGAGACGCGGAAATAGACATCGCCATCGACGGCGTATGCAGCTTTTTTGTCAATCAGTACTTCGATGTAACGGATGATATCCGGAATGTATTCGGTCACGCGCGGAGCGATATCGGGAGCTAGGGAGTGAACGGCTTCCGCGACGTTTCGAAAAGCTTGTATATAATGGTTTGAGATTTCCTCTTCGCTCTTTTTTTCGCTGATGGCGCGGTTAATAATTTTATCGTCCACGTCCGTGAAATTGCTGACAAAAGTGACTTTGTAGCCAAGGGAAATAAACATGCGCCGAAGAACATCAAAGACGACGACCGGTCTGAGATTTCCGATATGGGGGTCGCTGTAGACGGTCGGACCGCAAACATAAATGGAAACCTCGCGTGGTTTTAAGGGCACGAAAGTTTCAATGCGATCAGTTAATGAATTAAAAATTCTGACTTCCATATTCACACTCTAAAAAATTATTATAGCACAAACAAAAAATACTTTTGTTTATGGTTGGCGAAATAATAACACTTGCCTTATGCAAAGACAATCTTTTTTAAATCGGAAATACTTTGAGCGACAAAAGTGGCTTCTTTGAAGAGTTTATTCGAGTAATCGCCATAGCCCCAGGTGACGAGGCAGACATCAAGATTCGAGTTATGTCCGGTCGCAACATCGACATCGCTGTCGCCGATGAAGAGGGCTTCATTGGGTGCGATATGATAAGTTGTCAGAAGATGATTGACAAGATAAGGATCGGGTTTTTCTGGTTTGCCCTCTTCGTGACCATAGACAGCGTCAAAGATATTCTCGCCGAAAAACCGAGCGACAATCGCTTTGGCAAGGTGGTCGGGTTTGTTGCTGGCGACGAATAATTTAACACCGGCATTTTTTAGCTCCCGAAGAAGAAAAATCACACCCTCATAAGGTGTCGCTTGCCGGCCCTGGTGAATCTTGTAATTATGCGAAAAAACTTTGAGAAGTTGATTAAAATCTTCCTCGGTATGAGGCCGATTTTGAAAGACGCGGGCGATGATGTTCCGGGCCCCCATTCCAATCAGCTTCTTGGTTCCGTCATCGTCATAAGAAAAATTGTAGCCGCAAGTTTTTAGGGAAACATTTAGGGCTGTGGTAATGTCGCTGATGGAATGAAGAATCGTTCCGTCGAGATCAAAAAGGAGAGCTTTATACATACTATTTTTATAAAAAGAGGCCGAATATGTGATTTTCGGCCTCGATTTGCAATCTTTTATTTCCCCGGGAAGCGCACTCTGTCAGCCACGTATGAGGTGTGCAGGAGATGGTGAGCTTTGTGTCCGCAGGGTTCGCCGAGATAGTTCTTGTAGAGACGGAGAATATCCTTGTTATTGTGCGATTGACGAACGACTTGTTTTTCGTCTTCGCTATAGAGGACGCTGGCTCGCTTCTTCATGTATGTCTCAAGAATGTTATCATCTTCATTGGGCAGAAATACTGGCTTGACGAATGGCTGTCCGCCACCATTGATACATCCGCCCGGGCAACCCATAATTTCAATAAAATGGTATGGCGAAGTTCCGTTGCGAATCTGGTCGAGAAGCGGTTTGGCGTTCTTCATGCCATGACTGACCGCCACGCGCACTTTTGTGCCGTTGATATCGATCTCGGCTTCTTTAATATTTTCCAGTCCGCGGACTTCACTAAAAGCCACGATATCGGCTTCTTTACCGGTCAATTCGTGATAGGCGGTTCTCAGGGCAGCTTCCATGACGCCGCCCGTGACGCCAAAGATGACGCCGGCGCCGCTGTATTCGCCGATTAAATCATCGTCGAATTGCTCTTCTGGTAATTTCTGCCAGTTAATGCCGGCTCGTTTGATAATCTTTGCCAATTCACGAGTGGTCAAGACAGCATCGACATCCGGCAGGTTTTGCACGGCGGCGTTTTGCGGTCTCGTCTTCTCATATTTCTTTGCTGTGCAAGGCATGATTGAAACGACGAAGATATCCTTAGGATCAAGTCCGTGAGTCTCGGCAAAATACGATTTGATGATAGCCCCGCCCATCTCGTGCGGCGATTTGCATGTCGAGATGTGAGGGATGATATCCGGATAGAAGTATTTCATGTAGTTAATCCAGCCCGGTGAACAGGAAGTGATTTGGGGAAGTTTGCCGCCCGTTTTCATCCTAATGAGTAATTCAGTGGCTTCTTCGATAATTGTTAGGTCAGCCGAGAAGTTTACATCAAAGACGCGGTAAAAGCCGAGGCGATGCAAGGCGGCGACCATCTTGCCGGTTCCGGGCGTGCCGATTTTTTCGCCGAATTCTTCGGCGATAGCGGCTCTGACAGCCGGAGCGGTTTGGACGATGACGTATTTGTGTGTCGTAAAAGCTTTGTCGACGGCATTAATTTCGCTGTTTTCTGACAGGGCTCCGGTCGGGCAAACATTGATACACTGACCGCATTGAATGCATGGTGAGTGCATGAAACTGCGGTTATCAGCCGGAGAAACGATGGTTTTGAAACCGCGGAATTCCTGGCCGAGAATACCGATGCCCTGCGCTTCTTTACAACGGACGATGCAGCGGCCGCAAATGACGCATTTGGATGTGTCGCGGACGATGCCCGGAGCGAGGCGATCTAAGGTTGTTCTCGTTAGTTCGCCGGTATAGGCATTATCGCGAGCACCGGTAACGGTGGCGACATGGAGTAGTTCACATTGACCGTTTTTGGAGCACTGCTGGCAATTCTTGCTGTGGTTGCTCAAAAGCAGTTCGACCGATGAACGGCGCGCTTTGGCGGCGCGGGGAGAGGAGATGCTGATTTCCATCCCTTCGTTGACCGGATAAGCGCACGAAGCGACTAAACCGCGGGCGCCTTTAACTTCGACGAGGCAGACGCGGCAGCTCGCCAGAGAACACTTGCCATCATTGAAGGCACAAAGTGAGGGGATATCGAAACCGCACTTTTTGGCGGCTTTTAAAATCGTCAAGCCTTCTTCGACTTGAAAGGATTTGCCCTCAATTTTGATATTTACTAATTTTGCCATGACTATTTCTCCTTTAGCGCTTGATGATGGAATCAAACGGGCAGACCGAATAGCACATGCCGCATTTAATACACTTTAAGGGGTCGATAAGGAATGGAGTCTTGCCCAAGGTACCACTGATGCATTGCACCGGACAAACCCGTGCGCACTTACCGCACTTTTTACATTTTTCAGGGATGATATAATATTCCATTAATTTCTTGCAGACATGGGCCGGACATTTTTTGTCGACGACATGAGCGAGATACTCATCGCGGAAGTTGGCCATCGTCGAAAGGACGGGATTGGCCGCCGTCTGACCTAGACCGCACAAAGAATTTTCCTTGACGGCATGAGCCAATTCGGTCAGTTCATCGAGATCTTCAAGCGAGGCGCGGCCTTCGGTGATTTTTTCCAGGTATTCAAGCATACGCTTGGTGCCGATACGGCACGGCGTGCACTTTCCGCACGATTCATCACAGATAAATTCCATGTAGAACTTGGCGACATCAACCATACAGTTATCTTCGTCCATGACAATCGCGCCGCCGGAACCCATCATCGAGCCGCGGGCGATCAAGGTATCATAGTCGATCGGTGTATCTAAATCTTTTTCGGTTAAACAGCCGCCGGAAGGACCGCCGGTCTGAATCGCCTTAAATTTCTTGCCGTGAGGAATGCCGCCGCCGATCTCATAAATGAGTTCGCGCAGCGTCGTGCCCATCGGGACTTCGACTAAGCCGACATTATTGACCTTGCCGCCGAGGGCAAAGACTTTTGTGCCTTTGGATTTTTCAGTGCCGAGTTTGGCAAATTCATCCGCGCCGTTACGAATGACAAACGGGACGACGGCCAAAGTTTCAACATTGTTGACAATCGTCGGTTTTTGCCACAAGCCCTTAACGGCCGGGAAAGGCGGGCGGGGGCGAGGCTGGCCGCGCTGACCTTCGATCGAATTCAGAAGAGCCGTTTCTTCACCGCAGACAAAGGCGCCGGCGCCTAATCTTATATAAACACGGAAATTGAATCCGGTATTTAAAATATTATCGCCAATCAAGCCAGCTTCCTCTAAGAGGGCGATGGCTGTTTTTAATCTTGACACCGCTAAAGGATATTCGGCGCGGACATAGAAATAGCCGGCCGTCGCCTGAATCGCATAACCGGCGATCATCATGCCTTCAATCACGGCGAAGGGATTACCCTCAAGAATCGAACGATCCATAAATGCGCCCGGATCGCCTTCGTCGCCGTTGCAGACGACATATTTGACATCCGATTTTTGATCGAGAGCAAACTGCCACTTCCGACCGGTCGGGAAGCCACCGCCGCCACGGCCGCGCAGGCCGGATTTAAGAATTTCGTCAATAACTTCCTGGCTCTTCATCGTCGTGATGACTTGATGAAAAGCTCTGAACGAGCCATAACCCAAGGCTTCATCAAGGCTTTCTGGATTGATGATGCCGCTTCCGTACAAAGCTATTTTGATTTGCTTCTTAAAGAAATCGATATCCTTCTCAGTCCGAGCGGGTTGATTAGTTTTGGGATCGATGTAAATTAGGTCTTCGATGATTTTTCCGCCGATGACATCCTCTTCGATGATGCGATCGACATCTTCGGGTTTCACCATGCGATAAAGGGTCTCACCGGGATAGACGCGAATGAACGGTCCTTGTGAACAGAAGCCGAAACAACCGACGGAATCGACGCTGACTTTGTCTTCGAGACCGCGATCTTTGATTTTCGTTTTAAGTAAGCTGATAATGTCGCCGGCGCCCGTCGAAATGCAACCTAGACCGCCGCAGACAAGTAAAACTTTCGTGCCTGTTTCGCCGCTAAATTTCTGAGCTAAACACTTTTCGCAGGCACGGATTTTGCTGGCTAATTCTTGAGGAGTATTAATTCTCATCAGTTGGCCCCTCCTTCATATTCTTTGATGATTTTTTCGACGCGATCGACCGTCAAATTCGCATATACTTTACCGTTGATCGTGACGGCCGGAGCAATCGCACAGGCGCCGATGCAACGCAGAGCATCAACCGTAAATAAACCATCCGGAGTCGTTTCGCCAGGTCTGATCTTCAACAATTCGCAAAACTTATCGATAATGTTTTGACTGCCTTTGACATAGCAGGCGGTTCCGAGGCAGACGCCGATAATGTATTTGCCTTTAGGTTTGAGCGAGAAAAACGAATAAAAAGTGACTACACCGTAAATCTCGGCGACCGGAATGTTCATTTCTTCCGAAACGACTTCCTGAACTTCGAGAGGGATGTAACCAAATTCTTGCTGGATTTGCGACAAGACAACGAGCAAAGGGGTCGGTTCGTCTTTGTGAGAGGCGACGATCTCTTTAATCCTTTTCTTGGCGTGTTCTTGAATGACTGCCATTATTATCCTCCGTAGGTCATAAAACGACGCATAAATGCACCTTTAATATAATATGTAAGTATCTTATATTTTTCAATATAAACTTGGACGCTAAAAATTGTATGGGCTTACATTTCTTATAAAGAAAAAGGAGTGTTTCCACCCCTGGTCGTCTCTAGTGAATGATGTCTTCGGCCTTGCGCTGACCTTGGCGGCCGGGTTTGAAGGCGATTTCGCCCATTTTGATGGCCCCGGAAGGACAGACGTGGTAGCACAGCAAACAGCCGACGCATTTCTCCTTGTTGACGGATGGCAGGCGCTTATCGGCATCCCATTCGATCGCCTGATGAGCGCCATCATAGCAGGATATGTAGCAGCGCCCACATTTAATGCATTCATCGACATTTATCTCCGGATAGATCTTGTAATCGCGGTCGAGTTCTTCAGCGGGAATGAGATTATCGTTGGCCAATCCGACTAAATCGCTGAGATGATCGACGCCCTGCTCATCCATATAATGCATGAGTCCGTTTCGCAAATCATCGATGATGCGGTAGCCATATTGCATGATTGCCGTCGTGATTTGCAGGGTTGAGGAACCGACGAGGATAAACTCCACCGCATCTTCCCACGTCTCGATGCCGCCGATGCCGGAAATGGCGACATTTTTCAGCCGCTCATCAGCTCGCATCTGCTGAATAAAACGCAGGGCGATCGGCTTGACGGCTTTACCTGAATAGCCGGAGATTGACGATTTGCCGTTAATAATCGGCATCCCGACTTTCCTATCGAGGTCAATATTACATATTGATTTTACGGTATTGATTGCGGCGATGCCATCGGCGCCGCCCTCGAGACAGGCGATGGCGACCGGAATCATATCGGTGATGTTCGGCGTCATTTTGGCGAGGACGGGGAGTTTGCTTCCGCGCTTGACGGCCTGGCAGTAGCGACGGCATAAATCGGGATTCGTTCCGACATCGCTTCCCATCGCGTGTGAGGTCATCTGCGGGCAGGAAAGATTCATCTCCAACATATCCGCTCCCGCCTCTTCAGCAAGGCGTGCGAGCTCCTCCCATTCTTTGTCGTTCGAGCCCATGATTGAGGCGATTAAAACCTGATAGGGAAATTCTTTTTTGAGGCGGCGGATATCGGCCAGATTCTCATCGAGGGGATGCTCGGCAATCTGCTCCATATTCTTGAAGCCGACAAACGGCGTATTTTCTTTGTTCAACTTGTCAAAGCGCGGCGATACTTCGTCAACGACGAAATTGTAGTAGCCCATCGTTTTAAAGACGACGCCACCCCATCCCGCGCCATAGGCTTTTTTACACATATCGTAGCAATTTCCGACAGGCGAAGAGGAAAGGCAAAAAGGATTGGGAAAACGAACGCCTAAAAAGTTAATCGACAAATCTTTCTTAATCATCTTATCTTCCTCCGATGCGGCTGTGAATCAGCGAGGCGACATCCTTGCCGGTCCGCACCGCCGCCACAACCGTTTTATCGAGGTGAGCGATATCGCCGGCGACAAATACTTTTGGATCGGTGGTGACATAGCCTTTGATGTCCGACTCGCCATTTACAATGCGAATGCCTTCGAGGCCGCAGACGTTGGGATACTGGCCGACCGCCAGAATAATTTTATCGGCGGTTATTTTTACTTCGCCAGGAATCGTGCGATGTTTAAAGGTGACGGTTTTACCATCGACATCGACTGGCACATAGCCGTCGATAATCGATACGCCGAGGGCCTGGGCATCGCGTAGTTCTTTTTTCGATGCCCGGAATTCGCAAAACTCCTCATAGACCACATCGCTGATGTTTTTAACGCCTAATAATTTGAGCGTCACATTAACATCCATCGCGACATCTCCTCCGCCGATGACGAGGATATTATTCGGTAAATCAACTTGCCCTTTGCTGTCTTTAACCCTCTTTAAAAAATCGACGGCAATTTCAACATGCGGATTATTTTCAAATTTTGGGAGCATCTTGCCGTAGCTCGCCCCGACGGCGACGATGACGGCGTCATTATCGCTCTTCAGTTTATCGAGGCTGATATCCTTTCCGACTGTCGTATTTAAGTGAATTTTAACCCCTAATTCGGTCACGTACTCAATTTCTTTATCGACGATATGCGTCGGAAGGCGGTATTCTGGGATGCCATAGCGAAGATATCCGCCGGCCTTTGCTTCTTTTTCATATAGATTAATTTCGTAGCCGAGGCGGGCGAGAGAGGCCGCTGCCTGCAGGGCGGCCGGGCCACTTCCGATGATCGCAACGCGCTTGCCGTTCGGTTTTCCTTTTTTGAGGATTTTCATGCCATTAGTTTCTTCAAAGTCGGTGATAAAGCGCTGAATGCGGCCGATATCGATCGGAACATCAATTCCCGAGCGAGCGCACCCTTTTTGGCAATATCTTTCGGTCGGACAGACGCGAGCACAAATCGAACCGAGAACATTATTTTCACGGACGACTTCGGCGGCACCCTTAAAATTGCGGAATCTCACCGCGCGGATAAAGCGGCCGGGATCGGTGCCGGCCGGGCAATCTTTTGAACACGGAGCGTCAAGGCAAAGAAGGCACCGGCTCGCCTCCTCACAAACCGTTAGAGGCGTATAGCCCGGTTCTAGTTCCTGCAAATATTTCTTGCTCATGGGAAACTCCTTATATTTAAATTCATTGTAGCACCTCGATTTACGATAAAAAAGATATGCCTGCACAGGCGTCTTGACATGAAAAAACGGCCCTTGCGAGCCGTTTTGATCGGTTTTGTATCCTAGCGAACCCAGGTCACCAATACGCGTTTGGCGTTATCGCCGCGCCGGTTATCGGCTTTGAGCGCTCTGGTATAACCGCCGTTGCGGGCCTTGAAGGCCGGGCCGAGATCATCAAACAATTTATCTAAAGCGGTAAGGCTTTCTTTCTCATCGATGACGACCTTGCGGAGAACGCTGGCGGCCTGCCGTCTGGCGTGCAAATCCCCGCGTTTTGCAAGGGAAATGAGGTGATCAGCGAGTTTTTTGAGCTCTTTGACAACTCCTGAGGTAACGACGACTTTTTCGTGAACAATCAGTTCGGTGACGACGTTGCGGAGCATGTTTTTGCGTTTGCTCGCGGTATAAGCGGCTTTGAAGCGGACACCGGTTTTGCCGTGTACGTTTTTACGTCCTTGTGCTGCCATGGTGCCTCCTACTCTGCGATGTAGTCGCGGAAACTGAGTCCCATCTCGACTAACTTATCTTTAATTTCTTTTAATGATTTCTTGCCGAGGTTACGGACTTTCATCATTTCTTCTTCGCTCTTTTGAATGAGTTCACGAATCGTCTGAATGCCGGCTCTCTTCAGGCAGTTGTAGCTGCGGACGGAGAGATCGAGTTCTTCGATCGCTTTGTCGCCGACATCATCGACCGGGGTTTCGACAACCTCTTTGATAATGTTGATATCACGAGTTAACTCTTGAAGCTTCAGGAATTCTTCGAAGTGCCCGATCAAGATGCGGCTTGATAAAGCGACGGCATCCTGCGGAGTCATGGAACCGTTCGTCCACACTTCAAGGGTCAGGCGGTCGAAGTTCGAGTCGTGTCCGACGCGAGTCGGTTCAACGACATAACTGGCCTTGGTGATCGGCGAATAGTTGGAGTCGGTGGCGATGACGCCCACTTGCTGGTGGGTGCGGGCGAGTTTGTTGCCTTCGCTGGTCACGTAACCGCGGCCGTTGCGGGCAAACATCGTCATCTTCAGGTGACCTTCGTCGGTGAGATGAGCGAGCTCTAAGTCGGGGTTGACGACCGAGACGAAAGCGGGCAAGACGAGGTCGCCGGCTTTAAGGGCGCCGGGGCCTTTGATGTCGACTTCAATCTTCTTGGATTTTTCGTCATCATCGTCAATCTTTAATACTAAATCTTTAAGATTTAAGATAATGGCTGTCACGTCTTCTTCAATGCCGGGAAGGGCTGAGAATTCATGGCGGGCGCCTTCGATTTCGACGGCGTAGACGCTGGCGCCGGGCAGGGCGCTTAATAACACGCGGCGAAGAGCGTTTCCGACGGTTAGGCCGAAACCTCTTTCGAGCGGTTCGATAACGAACTTGCCATAGTTCGAAGTGCTATCGACGATAGCGGTTTTGAATGTCATTTTTTCAAACGGACGGGGTAATTTTGCCATTGTGACTATCTCCTTTCATTAACCGCGAGGACGCTTTGGCGGACGGCATCCGTTATGCGGAATCGGGGTCGTATCGGTAATTGTCTGAATCGCGAGGCCGGCGGCTTGTAACGAGCGGATGGCGGATTCGCGACCCGGGCCCGGACCTTTGACGTTGACATCGACGCTTCTGAGGCCTTGTTCAAAGGCAATCTTGGCGGCGGCTTCGCCGGCGAGACCGGCGGCGAAAGGAGTCGATTTCTTGGCGCCTTTGAAGCCGAGGGCTCCGGCGCTGCTCCAGGCGATGGCGTTACCGAGTTCATCGGTAATCGTCACGATGGTGTTATTAAAGGTCGAGTGGACGTGCGCGACGCCCTTGGTAAACGACCGTTTAATCTTCTTTTTACGAGTGGTTGTTTTCTTAGCTTTTGCCATTTTTATGCCCTCCTACTATTTGGCGGCCACTTTCTTGTTGGCGATGGTTTTTCTCTTGCCTTTGCGGGTGCGGGCATTGGTTCTTGTTCTCTGGCCGCGAACCGGCAAGCCTTTGCGGTGACGGATGCCGCGATAGCAGCCGATTTCCGTAAGTCTTTTGATGTTTAAAGCGACTTCGCGGCGAAGATCGCCTTCGACGCGGTGCTTGGCAACTTCAGCGCGAATCAAAGTCAGCTGTTCTTCGCTCAGGTTTTTAACGCGAATATCCTCGCTGACATTGCAGGCGGCTAAAATCTTTTTGCTTTTCGTCGTCCCGATACCAAAAATGTAGGTGAGGGCGATGACGACTCTTTTTTCGTTGGGTATGTCTACTCCGACAATACGTGCCATAAATTTGTTTTACTCCTTTTAACCTTGTCTCTGCTTGTGCTTGGGATTCTCGCAAATGACCATGACTTTGCCTTTGCGTTTGATGACCTTGCATTTATCGCAGATCGGTTTGACTGAAGGTGCTACTTTCATAAATTGTTCCTCCGTGTTATTTCTTCGTAAATGAAGAGCTTGGGTTTTTGTATCTAAAGGTGATACGTCCTCTCGTTAAGTCGTAGGGTGAGATTTCGACCGTGACGACATCGCCCGGGAGAATGCGGATGTAATGCATGCGGATTTTCCCCGAGACATGGGCGTGAATAGTGACGCCGTTTTCAAGTTTGACTTTAAATTGGGCGTTGGGCAAGGCCTCGACGACTGTTGCTTCGACTTCAATGACATCTGTTTTAGCCATTTTCGTTTCCTCCTTGTTTGAGCATGGTCAGTATTTCATAACCGGTGCTGGTGACGGCGACCGTGTTCTCGTAATGACTCGAGAGCAAACCGTCTTTCATCTTAACGGTCCAACCATCGTTGCTGACGATCACCTCGGGCTGACCCTGGGCGACCATCGGTTCGATGGCGAGGCACATTCCTTCTTTTAATACTGGCCCCGTATGGGGTTCGCCAATATTTGGAATATAGGGGTCTTCGTGCAGGGCTTGACCGATGCCGTGACCTGTATATTCCCGAGGGAGGGAATAACCGTTTTCCTCGTTGTGGGTTTGAATCGCGTGGGAGATGTCGCCTAAGTGGATGCCCGGTTTAATGAGGGCCACCGCCTTGAAGAAACTCTCTTCCGTGACGCGAAGCAAACGAGCCGCTTCCTTGCTGATCTTGCCGACCGGATACGTCCGGCAGGCATCACCGACATAACCTTTAAGGGTGGCGCCGACATCACAGGAGACGATATCGCCTTCTTTTAATAAGTGATGTTTGTTCGGAATGCCATGGACGAGCGTGTCATTGACGCTGACGCAGATGGCGCCCTTAAAGCCGTTGTAGCCAAGGAAGGTGGGCGAGGCATGATAACTTCGAATAATCTTTTCGGCTTCATCGGCGATCGTTTGCGTGCTGATGCCGGGGCGGATGATGGTCGCTAGTTTTTCAAAGACTTTGGCGACGACTTGTCCGGCCTCGCGCATGAGGGCAATTTCTCGCGGCGATTTGACGATGATCATCTAGTCTTAGCCTCGATGAGCGAAGAGATTTCCTGAAGCAGGACGTTGAGGTCTTTTGTGCCGTCAAATGACGTCAGAAGGCCGCGTTTTGCATAGAAATCAAGCAATGGCTTAGTCTGTTCATAGTAGTGGCCGAGGCGCACTTTCAGCGCTTCCTCGTTGTCGTCGGCTCTTTGGATTAAAGGACCGCCGCACACATCGCAGACACCATCGACTTTCGGCTTCATCGTGTCGACGTGATAGGGCGTTCCGCACACTTTGCATACGCGTCTTCCACATATGCGGCGGACGAGCTCTTTTTCGTCGGCGTCGATATTGATGACGAATTCTAGTTCGCGACCGATTTCTTTGGTCAGGATTTCCAAAGCTTCAGCTTGGGGAATCGTCCGCGGAAAACCGTCGAGAAGATAGCCTTTCTGACAATCTTGTTTCGCCAGTCGCTCACGGACGATACCAATTGTCACATCATCAGGAACAAGATGTCCCTGGTCTATATACCGCTTGGCGAGTAAGCCGAGCGCGGTGCCCTGCTTCATCGCCTCGCGAAACATATCTCCGGTGGAAATATGCGGTATATCGTATTTGGCAATCAAGCGTTTAGCTTGCGTGCCTTTGCCCGCGCCGGGCGGGCCCATCAGGATAATATTCATCGGCGGCGCGCTCCTTGCGAGGCTTCCTCGAAGCTCTTGCCGGCTAATAAGCCGTCAATCTGGTTGTTTATTTCGATAGCCACACCGGCCACGATGATTAAGCCTGTGCCGCCGATGGCGAGACTTGAACTCTCACCAAAGATGCCGCTCAGCGTCAAGACGACGGGTAAGGCCGCGATGAAGGCCAGGGCGATCGCACCCATGACGGTGACGCGGTTGACGACTTTCTTGACATAGCGCTCAGTTTCGATTCCGGGGCGAATGCCGGGAATGTAACTGCCGTTTTTCCGAAAGTTATCAGCCAGGGTTTCCGGGGCGATTTGCATGTTGGCGTAAAAGAAGCAGAACACGACGATTAAGATTAAATATAAGAGCAGGCCCCAGGGCATGCCCCATGTCGTGTCGTTGATACCCGGCATCTCGGTCATTTCGCTATAGGAGAAAATCTTGAGCCAGGCGGCGTTGGTATCCGTGCTCACGAAACTTGCGATGACGGATGGCGCCATTAAAATCGAGCTCGCGAAGATGACGGGGATAACGCCTGAAGAGTTGAGTTTAATCGGTAGGAACGAGGCTTTCGACATCGATTGCCCCTGACCGCCGCTTTTGCCGGAGTGCTGGACGGGAATCTTGCGCTTGGACAGCTCGATGAAGACGACGAAGGCGATGATCAAGACGAATGCCAGGATGTAAATTCCGAATTGGAAAGAGCCTTTGACGAGTTCATTCGTGCCGTGTCCCATATTCTGTTCGACCCACTTGCGATAAGCGGTGGCAATCTGAATCGGGAGATTGCGGACGATACCGGCGAAGATGATGACGGAAATACCGTTTCCGAGGCCTTTGGAGGTGATTTGGTCACCGAGCCACATCGTCAACATCGCTCCGGCGAGGATGATGGTGACAATATAGGCATAAGCCCAGAAATTGAGTTCCATGTTGATGGTGATATACTGGCTGTTCTCCATCGTTTTGATGATGCCATAGGCCTGAACAGCTCCTAAAAGGAGAGTGAGATAACGGGTGGCCATCTCCGACTTTTTGCGGCCGTACTGACCCTGCTTGGTAAGTTCGGTCAGAGCCGGCAAAACGTCTTTGGACAGAAGCTGAATAATAATTCCGGCCGTAATGTAAGGACTGACGCCCAGAGCAAAGATTGAGAAATTGCTGAGAGCACCGCCGCCGAGCATATCCATCATCGAGATCATATTGGCGGTTTCAAGCGCCTTGGATAATTCCTCGCTGACGGTCACACCGGGAACGGTGATGGCCGCTCCGATGCGAATCACGAACAAGATCATGATCGTGAAGAAAATGCGACTGACGATTTCCTTATTTTTGAAGACCGAGACCAGCTTCTTCATGTTAAATTACCTCGACGGTGCCACCGGCGCTTTCAATCGCCTCTTTTGCGGACTTCGAAAACTTGTGGGCTTGCACCGTCAGTTTTTTGGTCAACTTTCCGCCTCCGAGGATTTTTACTCCGTCGTATTCCTTGCGGACGAGGCCTTTTTCGACGAGGAGAGCCGAGGTCACGACCGTGCCGTCTTCAAACGCGTTTAATCTCTCGATGTTGACGCTGGCGAATTCGACGCGGTTGATGTTCTGAAAACCGAATTTCGGCAAACGGCGATAAATCGGGTTCTGACCGCCTTCGAAACCGGGAGCTTTTTTGCCGCCGGTGCGGGCGCCTTGGCCTTTGTGACCTTTGCCGGATGTCTTGCCGTTTCCGGAACCGATGCCGCGACCCTTGCGGTAATGAGCGGTTCGGGCGCCTTCGGCGTGTTCTAATTCATGTAGCTTCATGTTCATGCCTCCAGGTTATTTGCGCAATTCTTTGACCTTCGCATATGATTTAAGATTGCTTAAACCATGGTGCGTGGCGCGAATGATGTTGATGGGAGCGCGGCTGCCGTAAACTTTCGAGTAGACATTGCGGATGCCGGCTAGTTCAAGGATAGCACGAACCGGGCCGCCGGCGATAATACCGGTACCTTCGGTCGCGGGCTTTAGAAAGACGCTGCAGGCGCCGAACTTACCGATGATTTCATGGGCGATCGTATCGCCTTTGGAAGTCTTAAAAGTAAAGGTGTTGCTGCGGGCTTTTTCAAGAGCCTTTTTAATGGCATCGGGGACTTCGGCGGCTTTGCCAATAGCAAAACCGTATTTGCCTTTGCCGTTACCGATGACGACGAGGACGGAGAAGCGCATTTTGCGTCCGCCTTTGACCGTCTTGCTGACGCGGTTGACGCTGACGACGCGCTCTTCGTATTCTTTGGGCTCATCTCGCATCGGACGGCGGCCGGGACGGCGTTCGCCTTGGGGGCGGGGACCGCGGGGACCGCGGGGACCGCGGTTAAAAGCTGGTTTTTCAGGAGCGGCACCTGGAGCTTCGGGAGTTGCGGCGACTGTAGCGACGCCTTCAAGTTCTTTTTCTACCATGTTCTTTCTCCTTAAAATTGCAAGCCGGCTTTGCGGGCGGCTTCAGCCAGGGCCTTCACGCGGCCGTGATAGGCATAACCACCGCGATCAAAGACGATGGTTTTGATGTTCTTTTCTAATGCGACTTTAGCGATTGCTTCGCCGACTTTAGCCGCCGCTTCGACGTTGCCGCCGTTCGCGAGTTTTAAAGCCGAGGAAGAAGCGTGAGCTAAGGTAACTCCTTTGACATCATCGATGATTTGAGCTTCGATGTTGGCGTTGGAGCGATAGACGCAGAGGCGGGGCATTTCCGCGGTGCCGGAGATCTTCTCGCGAACACGGGCGTGGCGTCTTTGACGGACGACATTTTTAGATAATTTTTTAATCATACCTTACCTCCCACTATTTCTTAGCGCTGGCGCGCTTGCCTTCCTTGCGAATGATGTGTTCGCCGGCATATTTAATGCCTTTGCCGCCGTAAGGTTCGGGTTTGCGAACTTCGCGGATGCGGGCGGCGGTTTGGCCAACCGCCTGGCGGTCGATGCCTTCAACGATGACGATGTTGGCCGTCTTGCAGGTGATTTTAACACCCGGTTCCGGAGTCACGATTACATCGTGGGCAAAGCCAATATTCAAGAGTAAATCATGACCTTTAAGCGCGGCCCGATAGCCGATGCCGACGATTTCAAGCGTCTTGCTGAAGCCTTCGGAAACGCCGACGATGGCGTTGTGAAGAAGAGCGCGGAAGGTGCCGTGATTTTCTTTGGTCTGGCGCTCTTCGTTTTCACGCGAAACGTGAATTAAAGCGCCTTCGATTTTTAAGTCGATAGAGGCGGGAACCTTGACTTCCAGAGTTCCTTTGGGACCTTTGACGAGAGCGACGCCGTCATTGACGGTGACGGTGACGGTGCTCGGGAGATCGATAACTTTATAGCCGATACGTGACATATCAATTACCACACATAAGCGACAACTTCGCCGCCGATCCCTAAGGTTCGGGCTTTTTTGTCACTCATGACTCCTTTGCTCGTCGAGATGATCGCCACGCCGAGTCCTCTTAAGACGCGGGGGAGATTTTCGCAGCCGACGGTGACGCGGAGACCGGGTTTGGAAATGCGTTTCAAACCAGAGATGACGCGCTCTTTGTTGGCGGCGTATTTGAGGGTTAAACTTAAATCTTTTTTCTTATCGCCGAGAACTTTGTAGTCGAGGATAAAACCTTCTTCGAGGAGAATCTTGGCGATTTCCACCTTCATCTTGCTCGAAGGAACGGTAACACTTTCATAGCGCAGCGCATTAGCATTACGAATGGTCGTAAGCATGGCGGCGATGGGATCTGTCATCATGTTTCTTTCCTCCTTTACCAGCTCGACTTCTTAAGACCTGGGATTTCGCCTTTATAGGCTAATTCGCGCAGGCAGATGCGGCATAAATGAAACTTTGAATAGACGGCGTGAGGACGACCACAGCGAACGCAGCGCGTGTATTCACGAACTTTGAATTTCTTCGGTCGGGCCCAGCGGACCTTTTGACTTGTTTTGGCCATGTTCTCTCCTCCTATTTGCGGAACGGCATTCCGAGTTCACTTAATAAAGTGAACGCCTGATCATCGTTTCGCGCCGTCGTGACGATAACGATATCCATCCCTCTGATTTTGTTGACCTTGTCATAATCGATTTCGGGAAAGATCAACTGCTCTTTGACGCCGAGGGTGTAGTTGCCGTGGCCATCGAAGGCGTTGCGGCTCACACCGCGGAAGTCGCGGACGCGAGGTAGGGCGATGGAGACGAGCTTATCGAGGAAATCATACATTCTCGTACCGCGCAAGGTCACTTTGCAACCGATGGCCTGGCCTTCTCTTAATTTGAAGTTGGCGATTGATTTCTTGGCCTTGGTGATGACGGGTTGCTGACCGGCGATTTCGCGCAGTTCGCGGACTGAATCATCTAGCACTTTGGCGTTGACGATGGCGTCTCCGACACCGACATTGATAACGATTTTATCAAGTCTGGGGCTCTCCATGACGGATTTGAAGTTGTACTTGGCCATCAATTTGGGGAGAACGACTTGCTCGTATTTTACTTTTAGACGATTGGTAACCTTAACTTTTGGTTCGGCTTTAGGAGCCTCTTTTTTCACTTCGGCCTTGGGGGCTTTGGGGGCTTCAACCTTAGGAGCTTCGGCTTTTGCTTCGGCTTTTGGGGCAGCGGCTTTTGGAGCTTCTTTGACAACCTTGGTTTCTTTTACTTCGTCTTTTTTAACTTTCGCCTTGGGGGCGGCAGTTTTTTTGGCGGCTGCTTCTTTTGGAGCGGCGGCTTTTTTTGTCGCGGTAGCTTTTGGGGCTACGGTTTTCTTTTCTTCTTCCATAACTTAGCTACCTCCTTAATCTAATTTGGATCCGCTGGCTTTAGCGATGCGGACCTTTTGATCTTTTTCCACTTTATAAGTCACGCGCGTGGCTTTTTTGGTTTTGGGATCGATGAGGGCGACGTTGCTGACATCGATGGGGACATAGATCTCAACGATGGAACCCTCCGGTGTCTTCTGGGTCGGCTTGCGGTGTTTTTTGTGAACGTTGACGCCTTCGACGACCACCTTGTGCGTTTTAGGGAAGACGGCTTGAACGATGCCTTCTTTGCCTTTGTCGCCGCCGGTGATGACGATGACTTTGTCACCTTTTTTAATTCTCATGGGTTCACTCCTTATAATACTTCGGTCGCCAAGGAGACGATCTTCATGAATCCTTCGCCTTTATCGCGTAATTCGCGGGCGACAGGACCGAAGACGCGCGTGCCGAGAGGAGCGCCGTCTTCGTTGATGAGAACAATCGCGTTATCATCAAAGTTGATGGTCGAACCGTCGGGGCGGTTGATAGGGTATTTCGTGCGGACGATGACGCCGCGGACGATTTCACCTTTTTTGACTTTGCCGTTAGGCGTGGCGGTTTTGACCGCGCACATGACGATGTCGCCGATGGACGAAGATTTGCGGTTACCACCGCCAAAAAGGCGGAAGATGCGCACGCTTTTCGCGCCAGAATTGTCAGCGACGACTAGATTTGTTTCATTTTGAACCATAGTCTGCTCCTATTCTGCTTTCTTCTCTTCGCCAGCTTCAGCTTTGACTTCCGCTTCGGGTTCGACGGCGTTGACGCCCTCTTTTTCCTCGAGGAGAAGTTCGGCTTCAGCGGCCTTGATCGATTCGACGGCTTTGAGGTCGATGCTCACTAAGCGATAACGCTTGGTGGCGCTTAGGCGCCGGCAGCCCATAATCGTGACGGTGTCGCCGACTTTGGCTTCGTTATTCTCATCGTGGGCATAGTACTTTTTGCCGTATTTGACGCGCTTGATGTATTTGGCGTGTTTTTTGTGGGTCTGAACCAAAACGACGATTGTTTTGTCCATTTTGTCACTGACGACGACGCCGGTGAAGGTCGGACGTGCGACTCTGTTTTCCATGTTTCGGTTCCTCCTTATTTAATGCCTAATTCGCGCTCGCGCTGAATGGTGTAGGCTTTGGCAATGTCCTTGCGGACTCTGCGGATTTCTTCGCCGTGCTCTAATTGGCCGACGGCTTTTTTGCGGCGAAGATTGAATAGTTGTTCTTTGAGCAAGTAAACTTTTTCGTTAAGTTCTTCGTTACTCATTTCGCGCAGTTCGCTAATTTTCATAATTACTCACCCTTCGCTTCCTTCGCGACGACCTTGCACTTGATCGGCAGTTTGTAGGCGGCGAGGCGGAGCGCTTCGCGCGCATCCTTTTCGTCGACGCCGCCAATCTCAAACATAATGCGGTTCGTTCTTACGACGGCAACCCAGCTTTCAGGATTGCCTTTGCCGGAACCCATGCGGACTTCGGCTGGTTTTTTTGTTTTTGCCAGATGCGGGAAGATGCGAATCCATACTTTCCCGGCTCTCTGCGTATAACGGCTCAGCACGATACGAGCGGCTTCAATCTGACGATCGTTAATCCACCCGCCGGTCACGGCTTGGAGACCGTACTCACCAAAGGCGATTTCGTTGCCGGCCTTTGATTTTCCTTCGTAGCTAATTCCGTGCGGACGCCGATATTTGACTCTTTTCGGTTGTAGCATCGATGTTATTCTCCTTCCGTTTTCGTTTTCTTCTCTTCGGGAAGAATTTCACCGCGGCAGATCCAGACTTTGACGCCGAGCCGGCCGTAAGTGGTAGTTGCTTCCGTATGCGCATAATCAATATCACTGCGCAAGGTATGAAGAGGAATAATGCCTTCTTTATAACCTTCGCTCCTGGCGATATCGTTTCCGCCTAAGCGGCCCGAGACTTCGGTTTTGATACCTTTGCCGCCGGCCTTGCGGACTCTTTGAATGGCTTTTTTCTGCGCCGTTCTAAACGAGGCGCGGTTTTCTAACTCCGAGGCGATCCATTGAGCGACGAGATGAGCGTCGAGATCGGGATTTTTGACTTCCACGATGTCGATGCGAACATTAGCGGTCGCTATTTTCTTACCGAGTTCTTTTTTGATGCGGTTGATATTGGCTCCGTCTTGTCCGATGACGACGCCCGGACGGGCGACGAAACAGAAGATGTTGACGGTGTGGCCTTTATCGGTTTTAGCTCTTTCGATCTCGATGTGCGAGAGGAGAGCGGCTTTGAGGTTCTTTTCAAGATACTGACGGATGACCATGTCTTCTTTTAAGAAGGCGGGGTATTCTTTGCGATCGGCGAACCAACGAGAATTCCAATCCTTGTTGATGCCGACGCGTAGTCCGACTGGATTAACTTTTTGTCCCATGTGCTGCTCCTATCTGCTCTTGATTGTCACATAAATGTGACATGTCCGTTTGATGATGCCTGACGATGAACCTTTAGCGCGCGGCATGAATCTTTTCATTTTCAAGCCATCGTTAGCGTAGATGGTGTGAATGTAAAGTTTGCTTTCTTCCATAGCGAAGTTGTTGATGGCGTTGGCCGCGGCACTTTTGATGACTTTGCTGACGGCGGGCGAAGCGGAACGGTTGACGTTGGCGAGGATGCCAAGGGCGACGTTCAGATCTTTGCCGCGGACTAAGTCGATGACCATGCGGGCTTTGCGCGGAGTGAGGCGGACATCATAGGCAACGGCGCGGGCTTCGGTAACTTTGGGTTTGGCCGGAGCGGCGGATTTTTCCTCGACTTTGGCCGGTTTGACGGCTTTTTTGCGAGTTACTGGTTTCTTTTCTGCCATAGGTCCTCCTTATTTGGCAGCCGTGGCTGCTTTGTCTTCGGCGGTGTGACCGGTGTGACCGCGGTAGGTTCTGGTCGGGGCGAATTCGCCCAATTTGTGACCGACCATATCTTCGGTAACATATACGGTGATGTGTTCACGGCCGTTATAGACGGCGAAAGTGTGTTCAATGAATTCGGGGAAGATGGTACTGCGACGTGACCACGTCTTAATAATCTCTTTGCGGTTGGCGGCGTTCAGCTTGCGCACCTTATTCATTAAGTGAGCGTCGCAGAACGGTCCTTTTTTCAAACTACGTGCCATAATTGATTACTCCTTTCGCTTCTATTTAGCATTGCGACGTCTGACGATGAGCCGCGTCGATGCTTTCTTGGTTTTTCTCGTTTTGACGCCGAGGGCGCGTTTACCCCAAGGGGTACGGGGCGCATCGCGTCCAACCGGTGATTTACCTTCACCACCGCCGTGGGGGTGGTCAACCGGGTTCATGACGGAACCGCGGACGGTCGGGCGAGTGCCTTGCCAGCGCGTTTTGCCAGCTTTGCCTTTGTTGATGAGGCTGTAGTCTTCGTTTCCGACGCTTCCGATGGTGGCGCGGCAAGTTTGCAGAATCTTGCGCATTTCACCGCTGGCGAGGCGGACGATGACATATTTGTCTTCTTTACCTAATACTTGAGCGCTTGTGCCCGCGGCGCGACAGAGCTGACCGCCCTTGCCGGGACTTAACTCAACGTTATGGACGACTGTTCCTTCAGGAATGTTGCCGAGTTCCATGGCGTTGCCGATTTGAATATCGGCCACTTTGCTCGAGATGATGCGATCCCCGACTTTTAAGTCTTTGGGCGCCAGGATGTATCTTTTCTCGCCGTCGAGATAACTGACGAGGCAGATGTTGGCATTGCGATTGGGGTCATATTCGACGGCCTTGACGATGGCGACGAGATCATCTTTGTTTCTCTTGAAATCGATTTGGCGGTACTTGCGTTTGTGGCCGCCACCGATGTGGCGCGTGGTAATAACACCTTGGTTATTCCGGCCGCCGGTCTTTGTCAGCTTGCTGAGAAGACTTTTTTCAGGAGTGCTTTTAGTGATTTCTTCAAACGTCGAGTTCGTCATGTTGCGACGGCTTGGCGTCGTCGGTTTATAACTTCTGATTGACATTTAATTTCTCCTATAATGAGCCATGGAGGCTATTCCTTGAAGAGATCGAGGGCTTCGCCGGTGGCGACGGTCACGATCGCTTTCTTGTACCCGGAGATCTTGCCTTCATAGCGGCCGCCCCGGCGGGTACTCTTGGGAAGGACGTTTAGAATGCGAACTTCCGTAGCTTTGACTCCGAACACGCGTTCGAAGGCTAACTTAACTTGTGTGCGGTTAGCATTGGGGGCAACTCTGAAGGTCGCCTGGTTTTTCTCTTGCATGAGGGCCATCGTCTTTTCGGTGATGACCGGGCGAAGAATCGTATCAAAGTCTTGAAGGGTTGCTTTTGCAAACCGTTTTTCGACTTTCTTCGCTTCGACTTTTTTCTTTGCAGCCATTAGATGAGCACCTCCTCGAGAGCTTTGACCGCTGCCTTGCTCATGATAACCGATTGATTGTTGAGCAAGTCATAGACGGACACATTGGTGGGGACTGTAATCGTCACATTAGTCAAGTTGCGGGCGCTGAGGGCGAGATTTTCTTCGACATCGGTGAGGACGACGAGGATGCGGCCTTCAGCTTTGAGGGCTTTGACGATTTCGACAAACGATTTAGTCTTAATCTCTTTTAACTCGAGGTTATCGACGACTTTAAGGCCGTCTTTAACTTTGAGCGTCAGCGCTGACTTGAGGGCAAGACGATGTTCTTTTTTGTTTTGCTGTAACGTGTAGTTTTGATCGCCGGTCGGACCGAAGACGATGCCGCCTCCAACCCAGATGGGCGAGCGTGAACTGCCGGCGCGAGCGCGTCCTGTGCCTTTTTGACGCCAGGGTTTTTTGCCTCCGCCTGATACTTCATCGCGTTTTTTGGTTTTAGAAGTCGCCTGGCGCATGTTGGAGCGATAGACATTGACGGCATCGAACATCGCGCTGTTGTTGACTTCGACATTGAAGACTTCGCCTTTGAGGGAAACGGTGGAGACTTTTTCACCTAGTTGGTTGTAAACCGGGACACTGACTTTTTTATTTTCAGCCATGGTTATTCTCCTTTCGCTTCGCTGACCGCGGGCGCTTCCTTAACTTCAGGAGCGGCCGGAGCGACTTCTTCTTTAACGGCATTCACCGCAGGGGTGCGGTTTATTAAATCTTTGACAATCTGCTTTTCGCCAAGTTGTTCCTTGACGGCACTGCGAATCGTGACGAGCGACTTTTTCGCGCCGGGTACCGATCCTTTGACTAAGATGTAGTTTTTCTCGGCGTCGACTTTGATGACGAGGAGATTGAGGATGGTGGCGCTTTGATTGCCGTGGTGACCAGCCATCTTCTTGCCCGGGAGCACGCGGTTGTTGGGACGGCCGTTAAGAGCCATGGAACCAACGCCTCTGTGATATCCGGAACCGTGACCTTTCGGTCCAATTTTATGTCCGTAGCGCTGAATGGAACCGAGAAAACCTCTGCCCTTCGACACGCCGATGACATCGACAATTTCGCCCGCATGGAATAAATCCGCGGTAATTGCGTCTCCGACTTTGTAACCTGCCAGTTCGTCGCCGTGAAGTTCGGCCAAATGCTTCTTGGGGGTGACATTCGCTTTGGCAAAGTGTCCTTTTTCGCATTTGTTGGCCCGTGATTCACGCTCATCTTCATAACCGACTTGGACGGCGGTATAGCCTTCTTTGTCGGCGGTTTTTAGCTGAGTGACGACATTTGGTAAGACTTCAATGACGGTGACGGGGTACATGGTGCCGTCTTCAGCGAAGACTTGAGTCATGCCCATTTTACGTCCAATGATTGATTTCATCAGTCTTACCTCCTTTATAATTTGATGTCGATATCTACACCGCTTGGCAAGTCGAGCCGACGCAGGGTGTCAACTGTTTCCTTGGTTGGGTTGGTAATATCGATGAGTCGTTTGTGAGTCCTGATTTCGAATTGTTCGCGGGCGTCCTTGTACTTGTGGACGGCGCGAAGGATCGTGAAGACTTGTTTTTCCGTAGGGAGCGGAATGGGGCCGACGACACCAGCACCCGTCTTATTCGCCGCTTCAAGAATTTTCTCGACGCTCAGATCAAGTATCTTGTGATCGTAAGCTTTGAGGCGAACCCTAATTACTTTGGTTTTAGCCATGAACTTTCCTCCTTGTGTTTCCAGGCTGTGGAATCTTGCTCTGTGCGAATTACCCGATACCCATTCATGACAACGCCTGTGGGTGTATCGGCAACCTCGCATGTCAACGCAGACGCCAACGTTTTATATACTACCCCTGTGTGTGTATTTGAGTCAAGCATAAATATTATTTATACTCTAAAAAGCGAATTGGAAATGACTTCAACGATTGCTGATTTCTGATCAAAAAATGCGAATGCCGCAATTCCGAAAAACATAGAAAGAGACAAAAAACGATTATTTTTTCTTTAAAAATGTATATTTGCAGCCGCAGTAAGTCTGCTGATAAAGGCCGTATTCATCGCGCATGGCTTTGGCGATGTCGATACCTTTATTCTTCTTGAAATCGCTGTGGAAGTATTTGGTCTTTGGATATCGTGTGGAGAGCTTCTCGCCGATCGCGTTCAGTATCTGCGAATTTTTCTGGCGGGAAATCGTCATCGCGGTCGCAAAATAGGCGAAGCCGTTTTGTTCGGCGTAAGCATAAGCTTCATCCATCCTTTTTTCGTAGCAGATAAAACAGCGCTTTGAGCCTTCGGGGAGATCGGCATATGGTTCCAATTCAATATTATATTGATCATTGTTATATTCCGGTATGATCAGCGCGACTTTATGCCCTTCCTTTTTCTTAAAATCCTTCAAGAAATTTTTCAGTTCGTCCCGCCGCTTTTCAAACTCGCTAAGCGGATAAATATTTGAGTTGTTATAAAAGATAGTTATATCAAAATGCGGGCACAAGAAAAGAAGCGTAAAAGTCGAGCATGGCGCGCAGCAGGCGTGCAGTAAAAGAGTGGGTTTTGGCCCGCTTTTATCGAGTTTCTCAATTTCCTTCAGTGACTCAAGATAATAATTCTTTTTGTTTTCCATAGATGAACATGGCGTCGCCAAAGCTAAAGAAGCGATATCTTTCTTTTATCGCATGAGCATAAATTTGCATAGTAAATTCGCGTCCGATAAAGGCGGAGACGAGCATGATTAAAGTTGATCTGGGAAGATGAAAATTAGTGATCAGGGCATCGATGGCGACAAATTTGTAGCCGGGGCTAATAAAGATGTCGGTCGCCTCCTGGCACGCGACAAAGTGGCCATACTTTTGATAGACGGCTTCTAACGTCCGCGTCGATGTCGTGCCGACGGCGATGATCCTGCGGCCTTCGCTCTTGGCCTTGTTAAGAGCTCCGCTAGCTTCTTCACTAACTTCGAAATACTCACTGTGCATGATATGATCTTTGCTATCTTGAACCTTTACGGGACGGAAAGTTCCGAGGCCGATATGCAAGGTAATATCAACGATTTCAACGCCGATTTGCTGAATTTTTGACAACAAATCGGGAGTGAAATGAAATCCGGCCGTCGGTGCCGCGCTACTTCCGAGACGCTCGGCATAGACCGTTTGATAGCGGCTGTTGTCTTCGCATTGTTTCTTGATATAAGGTGGCAAGGGCATGAGTCCGACTTCATCAAGCGCTTCAAGAAATACGCCCGGATAGTCGAACTTCATATACCGAATGCCTTCATCTTTGACTTCGCTGCAAGTGGCGCGCAAAACGCCTTCTTTGAAAACGACGACGGTGCCTTTCTTAATTGCTTTGGCATTTCCGGTCAAGCACTCCCACGTATCTTTTTCGATTTCGCGGAGGAGTAAAACCTCGACATGGGCGCCGGTTCCTTCTTTAGTTCCAAACAGGCGCGCTGGTAAAACTTTCGTGTTGTTGCGGACCAAGACATCGCCGGGTTTTAAATATTTGATGATATCGAAAAAATGTTCATCTTGATATGTTTGATTGGAGCAATCGACACTGATCATTCGTGATTTATCACGCACAAGGGAGGGGGATTGGGCGATCAGTTCTTCGGGCAGGTCGAAATCGAACAGTTTAATATCCATCAGAACCCTTTGCTGCCTCCAAAGGAGCGGTATACTTCGGCTTTAAAATCGCCAAACCGGTCTTCTTTAATCGCATCGCGCGCTTTTTCCATCAAAGATATCAAAAAACGGACATTATGAATCGAGAGCAAACGCTTACCAAAAATCTCTTCGCTGACATAGAGGTGGCGAAGATAAGCTCTCGTATAATTCCTGCATGTGTAGCAATCGCAATTGGCGTCGAGGGGAGAAAAGTCTTCTTTATATTTGGCGTCGCGAATATTGACGCGGCCATTCGAGGTCATCAGTGCGCCGTGACGGGCAATGCGCGTGGGAAGAACGCAGTCGAACATATCCACGCCTCTTTCAATGCCTTCAAGAAGAAAGTCAATCGAGCCGACACCCATCAGGTAGCGAGGTTTGTCGTGCGGCAGATATTTCACCGATTGCTCAACCATTTTAATAAAAACATCTTTTGGTTCGCCGATTGATGTTCCGCCGATTGAATAGCCGGGAAAATCCATCTTGGCCAGTTCGGTGGCCGACAAGCGACGCAAATCTTCAAAATCGCTGCCTTGAACGATGCCGAAGAGAGCCTGGTCTTTTCTTATGTGGGCTTCAAGTCCGCGCTTGGCCCAGCGCAAGGTCCGTTCGACGCTTGCTTGAGCATATTTATGTTCGACCGGATAGGGCATGCATTCATCAAAAGACATGATGATATCGGCACCTATTTTTTCTTGAATCGCGATTACTTTTTCAGGCGTGAATTCAATCCTTGACCCGTTAAGGTGATTTTTGAAGATGACGCCCTCCTCATTAATCTTGCGGTTCTCCATGAGCGAGAAGACTTGAAAACCTCCGGAATCGGTAAGGATCGGACCATTATAATTCATAAATTTATGAATGCCACCGGCTTTTTCGACGATATCTTCGCCAGGGCGGAGGTGAAGATGATAGGTGTTGGCGAGAATGACACCCGCTCCTGATTCCTTAATTTCTTCGGGAGATAGCGTTTTAACGGTGGCGAGGGTGCCGACCGGCATAAACATCGGGACTTCGACATCGCCATGAGGCGTATGCAAAATTCCGTAGCGAGCGCCGGTTTGCCGGCAGACATGCTTGATTTCTAAAAAGAAATTTTCCATAGCACACAAAATAGTAAAATATTGATTCTTAAAAAGCCATCAAAATTGCCGGCAAAGGAAAAAATGACGTTCAAATATGAGCTGTCACCATTTAAACCGGTAATTTTGATTCGCGCCTATCATTTCTTGAAACTTCTCGTTTTTGCCAAGGAAAAGCAAGATGAGATAACCCAGGATTGCCACGGCGATAAATTCGCCGAGTCCGACTAAGCCGACATTCAGCCAGAAGGGCAAGCCCATAATTAAGTGTAGTTCAAGTCCGACGACAAAGGCGTTGATGACAACAGGGATGATGGCGGCGACAAACAGCTGCTTCATGTAGCCGATTAAAAGGCCGCTGATGAGAGTGGCCAGCGTTCCGAAGAGCATATCCCACGCAAACATCGGTGACATCGTGTTGGCCAAAAGGGTCCCGACTGAAATGCCAATGACGAAATCCTTGCGAAAAAAACAAAGAAGGATGAGCATCTCGGCAATGCGAATCTGCATGCCCATAAAAGAGACGGGCAAGGTGGCCATCGTCAAAATAAAGTAAATCGACGCAATCATCGCGTTGATGGAGATTCTTTCGATAATTGAACGATTTCTATTTTCTTTGTTCATTTACGCTGCAAATGCTGAAATAGTGATGCAAAAAGGCCTTTTTCTAATAAAAAGCAAGATACTCGGGTGGTAATGAGGTTCCGCTTTCATTGTGTGTAATGACTTGGGCGAGAACTTCAGAAACAGAGATGACATTGACTCCCTGAATATTCTTTTCAATGCTGTCGGTGATGACGATATCGCTGATGCCGGTCGCTTTTAATGAATCGATATTATCGCGCGAAAAAACTCCGTGAGAAGCAGCGATCAAAATATCGTTAGCCCCCTTTGCATAGAGCTCTTTGGCCGAGGCGATAATCGTTCCCCCGGTGTCGATTATGTCATCGATAATAATGCAGGTTTTGCCTTCGACATCACCGACGATATTGACGACTTCTGCCTCATTGGGCGAGGGGCGGCGCTTATCGACAATCGCAAGTTGCGAACCGGGAAGCGCGGTTGCCAAATCGCGTCCGCGATGAGCGCTGCCGTGATCGGGGGAGACAACGACGATTTCGCTCGTGTCGACTTTTATCTGCTTTAGCTTTTTCAGGTAGTAGGCGGCAAAGAGGTGAATTGTCGACAAGTTATCGACAGGGCACGAGAAAAACCCTTGAATTTGCGGCGTATGTAAATCGATGGTAATCAGATGAGAAACGCCGACCGTCTGCAGTAAATCGGCGACTAGGCGCGCCGAAATCGGTTCGCGGGGCCGGGCGATGCGGTCTTGACGGGAGTAGCCGTAATAAGGGATGACGACGTTGATATCTTTGGCATTGGCTTTTTTGATTCCGTCGATGAACACCAGAAGCTCCATCAGGCGTTCGGAAGCCGGCGAACAAGTAGATTGGATGATATAAACCGACTTGCCGCGTACCGAATCCAGTGAGCGGGCCATGATTTCGCCATCTGCAAAATGCATGAGTTCGACCTGTCCGATCGGCAATTTTAAATGTCCGGCGATTTTTTTTGTCAGGTCGGGATTAGACGATAAATTAAAGAGGATGATTTTTTCGAGCATGGTTTAAGTTTATCACCAATAGGTGACGCTTAGTAGGACAATTCTCTTGTTGGCTTCTTCTTCGCTGAGGATGCGTTTTGCATCAATGGGATGTCCTTTTTTTTCGAGGAGCTCCGTCGCTTCTTTGGAATAAATCCAGTAGCGAAGCCCGAAGTTTTCTAAATTGCGAGAAGCATTCGAATCCGTAATCTGCTCGCCGACATAATAAAGAGTCGTTCCCTTTAAAATATAATTGTTGGGCATATAATTTAGTTCAACTTTTGAAAAGCGGCAAAAACGATAGATATTGAAAAGCTGTTTAAAATATATTTCTTTAAGTTCTTCCTTGGCCAAGACATCGAGGGCGGTCGGTTCTTGAAAGCGTTCGAAAATCAAGACGAGAAGCTGGCGATCATGGGCGATGAGCTTCTGAACGTTGACGCCGATTTTTTGTATCCTCTTATATTTCGCCAAATCTTCGTTATAGGCGTCCTCAAGGCGATATTCGCGAAAGGTAAAAAAGCGATCTTTGCGCTGAGCAAGAAAAATGCTCACCTCTTCTGATTGCTTTAAGAGTTGCACAAGTTCGTATTCGTAACGTTTGATTACTCTTTTTTCCATATTCCTATTCTAAAGTAAAACTTTAACTAAAGCAAAAAAAGATGGAGAAGAGGATATGAGATTATTTGGGGAATTTTTTTAAGCCAGCGTATTTCTTATAGACGCGCGGATAGTATTCTCGC
>ERZ795049.1228-NODE-1228-length-34869-cov-4.190814_pt1 | contig 34869 bp, 29 predicted proteins | sample MGYA00375133_ERZ795049 | MGnify/ENA primary metagenome ERZ795049 (study PRJEB30178, sample SAMN05720147) | activated sludge metagenome | isolation source: anaerobic digester from wastewater treatment plant | place: Japan | collected 2015-04-20 ... | reverse complement strand
CGGGCGCGCCCGTCCAATTCCGTCTGTTTCACGACGTTCTGGAAGGCAACGCCCCGCCGGCATCGGTCTATCTCTTCCTCAATCTGTTCCAGGTGAACGAGGAGCAGCGTTCGCGGCTTCATGCGCGTTTGCAGCAGCAGCAGGCCACCGCCATCTGGCTCTATGCGCCAGGCTATTTCGCAGGGGACAGCGCCGCGCCCGAAAACATTGCGGCGCTAACGCAACTGCCGGTCAAGGCATTCGAAGGCCCCGCGAAATCCGGCTCCGTGTTCCAACTCGACGGCCGGTGGATTGCGACGGGAACGGACTTTGGGCCGACGCGGGAATGGAATCCGTTGTTCTACATCGAGGGGGAAAATTTGAACGCGGTGGCCACGTATCGCGATTCCGGCAAGGTCAGCGTCGCGATAGTCGCTCTCGAGAGCGGTTGGGAATCGATCTTCGTCGCGGAACCTTGTCTGACGCCGGGTCTGCTGCGGGAACTGTTGCAGATTGTCGAACAGCGGGTCTTCTACCGCCGCAATTCACTCAAGTGCGATGTCACGCACATCGGGCCCAATCTGTTCGCCTTGCACGCCAGCGAACGCGGCGAACGGGTCATCGATTTCGGTTGGCCCTTCGCGGTGCAAGACGTTCTCCTCCCCGAACGAGGATGGCCCGAGCGCCAGTTTCTGAATGTCCTGCTGAACACGGGGGAAACGCGCATTTTCAAATTGACGCCCGTTATGCCCGAGGATCAACCCTAGGTGGACCGGCTATGACCGCGCAACAAGATACGTTGGCGTTGTTCCTTTTCGTGGACGCGCTGGGATGGGAGCTTCTACAGAAGCATTCGTTTCTCGACGATGCGCTCCCCTATCGCCGTCCGCTCGACACGGTCTTTGGGTATAGTTCCACCTGCGATCCGACGATTCTCACGGGCAAGGCGCCGCGCGACCACGGGCACTTCTCGTTCTTCTGTTACAACCCTTCGGAATCGCCGTTCCGCCTTTTGCGGCCATTGGGATGGTTGCCGAAAACGATCACGAGTCGTGGCCGCGTGCGGCATTGGATCAGCCGCCTAGTCAAACCGCTGCTGGGGTACACCGGCTACTTTCAGCTTTACAACGTGCCGTTTCACGTGTTGCCGCTCTTTGAATATACGGAGAAGCGCGACCTGTATCAGCCCGGCGGCATCAACGCAGGATGTTCCACGATCTTCGATCACCTGCGCGATCGTCGCGCGCCCTTCTTTCTCTCCGATTGGCGACGCCCCGAACAGGAGAACCTCGCGGCCCTTGACGCGGCGCTGACCAAAGGCGAAATATCGTTTGCCTATCTCTACATGGCCGCCCTTGATGCAATCCTTCATCGCGAAGGGACAACGGGCGCGGGAGTCCAACGCCACATGGCGTGGTACGACGCACAGATCCGTCGCCTTCTCGCCCGTGCGCAAGCGCGGTATACGACCGTCCGCCTCTACCTCTTCTCGGATCACGGCATGACCGACGTGACAACGGTCTGCGATCTGATGGCGCGCATCGATGCGCTGGGGCTGCGGTTTGGCCATGACTATGCGGCGATGTACGATTCGACGATGGCGCGCTTTTGGTTTCTCAACGATGCCGCGCGCACGAGGATCGTGCGCGCCCTCGAAGCGGAACCGCTTGGGCATGTTCTTTCCGACGATGAATTGCAGCGTTTCGGGTGCGATTTTCCGAACACGCGCTACGGCGATCTTTTCTTTCTGCTCAAACCCGGCGTGTTGTTATGTCCCAGTTTCATGGGCCAGAAGCCGCTGGCGGCGATGCATGGGTATGATCCCAGCGACCAGGACTCCGTGGCGGCATTTCTCAGCAACGTGACGCCAGACCCTGCGCCGCAAGGCCTCGCCGATATCTACGCCTTGATGTTGTCGGAGGCGCAGCGATGAGCGCGCCGTGGGTGGTCGTGCGTTCAAGAAACGATATCGCGTTCATTCGCGGCACGCTGGAGGCCGTGCGCAGGCAAACGATGCCTTGCAGGCTCCTCAATATCGACAACGGATCGACCGACGGCACGCTCGATGTGGTGCGCGCGTTCACGGACGAGTTGGTGCAAATTCCCGCGGGCGATTACGTGCCAGGGCGCGTGTTGAACAAAGCCATGGAGATGACCGACGGCGAGGTCGTCGTGTTCCTGAATTCCGACGCGACGCCGCAGGGCGCGAACTGGTTGGAGAACCTCTTGCGCGCGATCGATGGCGACGATGTCGCGGCGGCGTATGGGCGTCAAATTGCGCGTCCCGATGCGCGGCCGTTGTTTGCGCACGAAACCGATCGTGCGTTCGGCGATGGCGTCGAGGCGCAACGCTGGGTGCATTTTTTTTCGATGGCCAGCAGCGCCATACGACGGAGGGCATGGCGGGCGCGCCCCTTTAGCGAGGCCATTCAATTCAGCGAAGACATCGAATGGTCCTACTGGGCGCGCAAGGCCGGTTACAAAATCGCATACGCCCCCGATTCCGTCGCGATGCACTCGCACAACTACACGCTCCGGCAGTCCTATCGCAGACACTTCGGCGAAGGCGCCGCCGACGCGACGATTTTTTCGTTGCCGCGCAGCCGCGAAACCTTCGCGTACATGGTCGGCGTTTCCGCCTTGGCCGCTATCGCGCGCGACCTTACGTTCTGCCTCGGAGCGGGGCGCTGTCCCGCGTCACTGTTCCACTCCCTTGCACTGCGTCCGACACAGCGATGGGCGCATTATCGCGGCTATTGGTCAGCGAAGAAAGCGGGCGCGCCGTGAAGCAGCGATTCACCTTGGACGGAAGCCCGGCGCTGGAAGCCCGCATCGGACAAGACATGGCGCTGATCTGCGAGACGGCGCTATCGGCGGCGGGTTCGACGAACCTCGACGCGATCATTCTCGGCGGCGGGTACGGACGCGGCGAGGGGGGCGTGTTGCGCGAGGAAAACGAGGAGCGCCCGTACAACGACTACGACTTTTTCGTGGTCACGCCGCACGCCGCACGCCGCAAGCGCTTGGCGTTGCAGCATGCGCTTGCGGAAGCGGGCGAGAGCCTGTATCCGCAAGTCGGCGTGCACGTCGACTTCGGCCCTCCGCTTCCACGCGCACGTCTCTCGGAGCTTCCGTATGAGCTCATGCTCATGGAGCTGAAGGCCGGTCACCGCGTCATCTACGGTTCGCCGGCCATCCTCGATGCAATGCCTGCCTACGATTCCAGCGCCGTCCCCTTGCAGGAAGGCGCGCGCCTGCTCATGAACCGCGGCGTAGGACTGCTCCTGAGTCGGCAAAAATTGCGGGGGGAGGAAGGGAGACTGCCGGACGACGACACGGCGTTTGTTGTGCGTAATATTCAGAAGGCGGCCATGGCGCTCGGCGACGTCGTGCTGATGTGCGAGAAGCGCTATGCGCCAAGTTACGTGGAGCGTCTGCGCCGCTTCGCCGAGGCCGACCTAAGCGGGTACCCGCAGGCCGATGTCCTGCGACAACGCTATGCGGAGTCCATCGAGTTCAAACTGCGCCCGCGCCACGTGTGGCCGCCGGAGACTACGCTGAGCGGCTGGCTTGAAGAGACCATTCGCCTCTACGGCGCGATCCACTTGGAGTTCGAGCGGCATCGTTTGGGAATCCAGGATATGACCTGGGAAGCCTACGCCGCGCTGCCGACGCGCCTGGGCGCGCATACCCTGTCCGAGCGCATCGCGAATCTTGCCCGAAACATGCGCAGCAAGAATGCAGCGGCGGCGCATGGCCTGCGCGACGCCTTCCTGCATCCGCGGGATCATCTCTTCGCGCGTTTGCCCGCGCTGTTGCATGGAGAGCGTCCCCGTCGCGAAGACGAGGACGCCTATCTCCGTCTCTGGTCGGTCTACAACTGATTGGGAGCGCCGGACATTCTTCCCCGGGGACGCTTCCTATCGCAACGGAAGCTTTTTCTTCGTGACCGAGTAGATCGCCGTATAGCTCACAGCTTCTCCAGGCGCCAACGGGTCATCCTTGGGCCACACCTCCAAATTGACGTGCTGGCGCTCATAGGCGACGTTGAAAAACCACAGTAGGCCGCCGGTCTTGTCCGGATCAAAGGAACACAGATACGACACCTTTGCCTTGGGAAGGTACGCGCCCAACATATCGCAGTTCTGAGGCGGCAAGTATTTGCCGATAGCGTCGAGTTTCCGATCCTGCGCGGACGCCAATGGCTGCCATTTCCCCTTCTCCCGGGCCCATATTTCAGGCGCGGCGGTTCCGTGCGAATCGAACTCTGGGTGGAATTTGACGTTTGGCGTGAGCGGCCCGTCCGTCGGGTTCGACAGAACCAACGTAAACGTCACGCCTTCCGTCCCCGGTTCCAGCGAAATCGTCCGGTCCACGACCAAGCCGTCATACCGCTTGTCGCGCAGCGTCAGCCGATCGGATTTGCGATCCAGCACGTCGTAGGTCTCCGAAACGGAAGCTTCCATGACGTACGGGGTGGTCGTCCAATCCTGATACGTCCCGGCGCCGATCCCGTAGTCGAGATAGCCGCGCAGCATGTCGACGTCGTTCTTCTTGTCGCGCATGCGAAGGATGCTGCCTTTGAACGCGGGCGCCGTTTGCAGCAGCCAGCGATCGTTTTCAATGGAGATGAGCGGCGACGTTTCAACGCGCGCGAGCGTCCCCCATTGAAACGCCTTGACGCCTTCCTCGATGGGAACGTTCTCGGCGACCATGCTGGCGCCGTATCCTCGAATGAGATCGAAGTACGCATCGATCGTCAGACTGGGCGGCCTTGTGAGCGTGATGGCGCTCTCGGTCATCGTGATGTCCGGCCTGCATTCGAGCGCGGCAAGCTCCACCGGCACGCAGGCGATATCGACGCGCCTCCGGATTTCCGGCGTTTTCGCGGCCGCCCGGGCTTTCTCGAGAATGACGCGGGTCTCCGCGACAAGGGCCGCGTCGATCCAGACGCCGGGATCGAAGCAGGTCATCGACGATCCCGATGCGTCAAGGGCTTTTTCTTGCGCCGCGATGAATTCCTTGATAAAAGGCGCCGCCTCTTGGTAGTAGAGCTCGATGAACTCGTCGCGAACCGCGGCGCCGTCCAGCTTCGGGTTCCACAGCAATCTTGAGATGATGTAGGAACGCATCGTTCCGAATTCCACGGTATGCTGCATGTTGCGCACGCCGGGCCCTTGCTCATGGACGCCCATCGCATGATGCGCGTAAAACATGTGGATGTTCGGCGCGAGCACGCGGAAGTTCGGATGCATCCGCTGGTAACGGGAGTAGTTCCATGGATAGTTGTAGATGTACAGGTTGTGCGTCAGTTTCGACCACTTTGCGAAGTCCTTCATGAAGGCATCGTTCGTATTGGAACCCTTTTCCGCGATCGGTTGCGCGAAATCGCACTCGATCGTGCACAACTCGACGATCACGTTGGGGCGGGGCTTCAAGCGCTTGGGCGGCGTGCGGGTGTACGCGTATGCATACGTATGCACCTTGTAGCCGGGATGCCGCTGGGCCAGGATATCGGCAATGGCATTGATCCCCGTCAGGTATGATCCCATCGGGGTCCCTTCCTGATCATCAAGCGCCTTGCATGTCTTGCACTGGCAATTATTGGCCCAATCCATCTGGTTGACGCTCCATACTTTGGCGTCGGGTTTTTTCTGAATGCGGCGGCCCAGTTCTTCGGCGATAAGGCGCTGCACGTCGGGATTCGTCATGCAAAGCTGGCCCAATTGCCGGCCTTTTCCTTCGCGCGCCTTCAGATCGTGCCAATAGAACCCCACGGGCGCGATGCGTTCCCCGCCGATCTCAGAGAAATACTCGGGATGCGTGGCAAAATATTCATCCGGACGAACAAGGTCATACAAGTTGTGGCCGTAGAGCCCGAACTTCGGTCCGGTCGTCACGCGATAGATGTCGTTGTCGGCGCCGTAGGGCATTTGCGTAAGACGGCGAGCGAAGGGCGGCGCATATCGAAAATCGATGTGGCACAGCGACGCTGGCGGGCGCGGAACGTGGATCGCGTCCGGAGCCAGCCAGCGCACGCCAAAGTAATCCTCAAAAAATTGATACACGCCGTACAACGGCCCCTTGCCGGATCCGCCCGCAATGACCAACGCCCGCGTCGCGCCCTCGCCAAAGGTTTTGATCAACACGCCGTCCTCGCCAAGCCCGTTCACATCCAATTTTTCCCGGATCGACTGCGGCGCGGCGTCCAGGCCCAGATACACCGGAATCGCGCCCGGGACGGATGGATCGGCCATTTCCTTTCCGGTGACAAGCAGCCAGTTTTTCGTGAATTCCGTCGCGCCCTTCGCTTCCGCCTCGCTGGGGGTCGCACGTTGCACAACATAAATAGAGCCGTATTCGCTGGAATCGAGCCATGGTTGGGCCAGCGCTGCAGACGACGCCGTAGCTGAAACGACCATAGCCAAGTATGGAACAAGAGAAGAGATGTTCATCCGCCGCGCTCCCTTTTGTTTCGCCCGTACGGGCCAACCGGTTCAAAGCATTGGTGTAGCATGTGCGTATGCGCTTGTGCAAACCTTCGAAGACCCTCTTGACAACTCGCATCGTCCGTCACACAATGATCCTCGACTTGTTTCCCGGTCGAATCGTCGGCCAGCGTTCATCCCGGCGCCGCCAGATACGGAAAAAGATATGCCGCACATCTACGTATTGCTTTGCCTGATTGTATGGGGAGGAATGCTTCCTTTTTTCACGGCCTTGCCTGAAACCGCGCGCCCGGAAACGAGCGAGTCGGTCTCCGCCTCCTCGCCCGCGACGCCTGCCGAGAAAACAGTCCCATCGTTTCAACTGGAAGACCAGTACGGCAACGCACACTCCATCCAGTTCCCCCGCAAAAAAACCTGCGTCCTGCTCCTTGCGGATCAGAAGGGATCCCGCCAGCTGGAGCCGTGGATTCGCCCCCTGTACGAACGGTATCAAGATCGCATCGACATTTTGGGAGTGGCCGAACTGTCCGCCGTCCCCCCAAAACTGCGCGGCTTGGGGCGGCTTCTTTTCCGCAAAGCGCTGACCTACCCTGTCATGCTGGACTGGGAGGGGAAAGTGTGCAAAGCCTATGACCACGCGCCCGGCGCAGCCAATGTGCTGGTGCTGGATGCGCAGGGGCATGTCCTCCTGCGCGTGAACGCGGAGGTTGACAAATCGCTCCTCGATCAAGTGTACTCGGAGATAGACGCGACGCTGACGGGGAACGGGTCGTGACGCAACGTCTCCGACGTCGCTTCGCGGAAGGAGCATGCCGGGGACATGCGGAAGGAAGCGAAGCCACACGATGGCCACGGGCGCTGGTTGGCAGGGCCGAAATCGCCTTGGCCGGACGCCTATTGGGAGCACGTGGATCGAACTACCCGCATGCGCATCCTCGACGCCCGCGACAACGCGGCGTGGGACATCGCGGTCAAAGAGGCCCGGCGCGTCCTCCAGACGTATAGCACCAGTTTTTTCACCGTCACCCGCTTTCTGCCGCTCGCCAAACGCCAAAAGGTCGAGGCCATCTACGCCGCCGTGCGCTATCCCGATGAAATCGTGGACACCTTCCCGCTCTCCCCGGGCGAGAAATGCTACCGGCTCGATCAGTGGCAGGACTTCTATGACCGGGGGTTGTCGTTCGCGTCGCTGCGCGAAGCCGTAGCCGCCGGCACGCCTTGTTTTCTGGCGGGATTTCTCCACGTGGTGCGCCATGACGCCATCCCCCCCGAACACTACCGATCCTTTCTCGCCGCCATGCGTTGCGACGCCGCGCCACGCCTTTTCGAGACCATGGACGATCTTATCGACTCGTACGTGTACGGCAGCGCGGTCGTCGTCGGCTATTTTCTGGCGCACGTATACGGTTCCTCCTCGCCGGGCCGCTTCGCCGAGACGCTGGAGGTCTCCAAAAAGATCGGCATCGCCCTGCAACTCACCAATTTTCTGCGCGATATCCAAGACGACCGACGCATGGGCAGGATATACTTGCCGGCAGACATGCTGCGCGAAGAAGGACTGTCCACCCTCGCGCTGGCCACGTCCGAAGAGCGCGCCGCCCTAGGACGGGTCGTGCGCCGCATCGCGACGCACGCCAACGACCTGTACAGGGAGGCAAGCGATCGGCTTTTTCTTTTCTCGGACGATAGCCGCGCCGCCATCCGCGCCTGTATCGACGTCTACGGTCAACTGAACGCGCGGATTGCGACGGATTGGAGGGGGGATCGTCGCGAAAGCGTGCCGGCCTGGAAAAAATTCCGCGTGCTGCCTCCGAGCAAGTATTGGCGGCTCCCGCTCGCCTATCTGGGGTGGTGATCCATGTGTGCAACACCCCATCAAGCCCTTCGCTCCTCTTCGACGGCGCTGGTCATCGGCGGCGGCTTAGGGGGACTCAGCGCAGCCATCCACCTTCGCCTGGCGGGCGCGCATGTGCTGCTTCTCGAAGCCAACGAACGCGTTGGCGGCCGCGCAGGACTCCTTCGCTTTGACGGATATCGTTTCGACACGGGCCCCTCGCTGCTGAATTATCCCTGGGTTTTTGAAGACCTTTTCAGAGCCGCGGGAAAACGGATGCGCGACTATGTGGATTTGATTCCGGTAGACCCCTCCATTCGATTTCAATGGCCCGATGGCGCCTCGTTCACGTTGTCGGCTCGGCTGGACCTATTGATCGAAGAGTGTTCACGCCTCGAACCGGGTTCGGCGCCCGCCGTGATGGCCTTCTTGCGCGACACACGCCTGAAATACGATCTCGCGTTCGCAAAATTGGTCTCGCGCAACGCCGATTCGCTGTGGGAATGGGCCCGCCCCTTGACCCTGCGCGAATGCGCCCGGATAAGCGTCTGGCGATCGCTCCACGCGGAACTTGGCCGCTTCTTCAAAAACCGTCGCATCCGAGAGGCGCTGGGCTCCTATGGCATGTATCTCGGCGGATCGCCGTTCGAACTGCCCGGCTTCTTTTCCATCCTCGCATACGGAGAACTCGCGTACGGACTTTGGCTGCCGCGCGGCGGCATCTTCGGCCTGATCGAGGGCGTCGAACGCCTCGCTCGGGAACTCGGCGTGGACATTCGCGTCAACGCGCGGGTGCGCGGCATACGCGTCGAAAACGCCCGCGTGCAAGGCGTCGAATTAGAAGACGGCGAACCCCTGGACGCGCCCGTCGTCATCTCGAATGTCGATCTTCCCACCACAAACCTGCGATTGCTTCCCCAGGCATACGCCGATCGTGCCGCGCGGCGCACACAGCGCACGTCCATGACGTGCGGCGCCATCACCTTCTACTGGGGTCTGCGCAGGGCCTTGCCCAACATGCCCCATCATTCCATCTTCTTGCCGGATGATTACCGAGGCGCTTTTGACGCCTTGTTCCGAACGCGAAGGCCGTCGGACGATCCCGCTTTCTACACAAGCATCGCCTCGGCGACGGACGCGGCGTTGGCTCCTCCCGGCACGGCCACGATGTTTGTTCTCGTGCCCGTGCCGCTGTTGGAAGCCGCCCACACGGAACAGTGGGATTCGATCGTCCAGGACATGCGCCGCCACATTCTCAAACGCCTCGCCCGGCATGGAATTGCGATCGGGCGCGAAGACATTGTGCACGAAATAGTCTGGACGCCCCCGGAATGGGAACGGCGTTTCGGCTTGCACCGGGGTTCCGCGTTCGGCGCCGCGCACACCCTGCTGCAGAACGGCCCTTTGCGATCGCCCAACTGGTCGCGCGACATTCACGGCCTCTACTACGCCGGAGCGAGCACGACTCCCGGAACGGGTTTGCCTATGGTCGCTCTGAGCGGAAAACTCGCCGCGGAGAGGGCGTTGTCATGATCATCCATCCGCCCCTGCACGTGAAGCAATACGGCCAAGGTCATCGCGCCTGGCTGGGCATCCACGGGTGGGCAGGGAATCATCGCACCTTCCGCCCGCTCGCCTCTCATGTGCCAAACGACTGCGTTCTGTATAGCGCGGACTTGCCCGGTTACGGCCTGACGCCCCCCCTCGATCGCTGGGCGCTGGATCCTGTTGTCGCGATGATTTCCGAAACCTTGCGCAGGCTGCCCCATCGCTCCCTCACGCTTGTCGGCTATTGCGGCGGCGGCAATCTCGCGATGCTGGCCGCCCAACAAGCGCCCGAACGCGTGGAACGGCTGGTGCTTATCGATCCGTTCGCCTATATGCCGTTGTACTTCCGCGTATTCACGTGGGGCTCCTTTGGTCGCCGGGCCTACATGAGCGCCTTTGCGAATCCGCTGGGACGCCGGATCGCCAACGCCGTCCTGCGACGAAAACGCAGGGGCCACACCGATCTGACCGAGACCTTCGGGCGCGTGAATCACGCGCTCACCATCGAGGTGATGCGCAGTCTTCTCGATTTTCCTCCCCTTGCTTCGTTCCAGACGCTTTCCATGCCGATCGACATGGCGTACGGCGAACGCACATTCGCCGCCGTGAAGCGCAGCGTCCAAATCTGGAAGACCGTATGGCCTCACGCGCGCGCCCAAGTCTTGCTCGGCGCGGCGCACAACCCTATCGCAGAAACGCCTGCGCAAACGGCGGCGATTCTGTTCGATGAGGCCGCGCCTCGCGCCGGAATTCCCGCCCCCTTGGAGGCATCGCCATGATGACCGCGTTGCTATCAACCCTCCTCGCGCTCGGACTTGCCGCGCTCGGACTTGCCGTCTGGAACGCCCTCGCGTGGCCCGCGCCCCCCCACAACGCTGCGCCCCTGGGTCCATGCGTGTCGCTACTCGTGCCTGCGCGCGACGAGGAAAGTCATATCGCCGCCTGTCTCGACACCATACTGGAACAAGGCAATTGCGTCGTCGAAGCAATCGTATGCGACGACCATTCCGCCGATCGCACGGCGGAAATCGTGCGGCAACGCGCCGAATGCGATGAGCGTGTGCGCCTCATCGCCGCGACTCCGCTTCCCGAGGGCTGGTGCGGCAAGCCGCATGCGTGTCATCAACTCGCCCTTGCCGCGCATTCCGAATGGCTATTGTTTCTCGACGCCGACACGCGCCTGCAACCGGGAGCGGTCGCCCGCATCGTGACGGCGGCGACCCGGCATGACGCAACGCTCGTCTCCTGTTGGCCAGGATTGGACATGCACGGTTTTTGGGAAGGGCTTCTGATGCCCATGCTCAACTTTGTGGTGTATACTCTGCACCCTGCGCCTCTCGCCTTGCTCCGAAAGGACCCGGCTCTCGGGCTTGCCCATGGAGCCTGCATTCTCGCCCATCGCGAGACCTATCTGCGCACGGGGGGGCATGTCCTCGTGCGCCATCAACTTTTCGAGGACACCCAGTTGGCCCGGCAATGGCGCACCGCGGGCGAACGGACAGTCTGCCTGGACGGACAGGACATCGGACGCGTCCGCATGTACGATTCGCTGCCGGCCATCTGGAACGGCTTTCAAAAGAACTTCTATCCCGCATTTCAACGGCGCGCATCGTTTTGGGTTTTCTGGACCGGCCACAGCCTCGTGTTTCTGGCTCCGTTCATCGCGGCCGCAACCGCGCCCACCGCAGGCGCCCGGTTCCTTGCCGCCGCCGCCGGATTGTCCGTCATCGCAGCCCGCATCGTTTTGGCGCTGCGCTTCCGCCACCCCTTGTGGTCGGCGGCGCTGCATCCAATCGCCGAAGCCGCTTTTTTGACGCTGGGCCTTGTTTCGTGGTGGAAATTCCGCAACGGAAGCGGCGTCGAATGGAAGGGGCGCTTCTACCGTGCAACGTCCTGTCCAGAAAGCGAGCCGTAACATGGCGCGCAGGACACAGCGAGCCGTGATCGCAGGCGCCGGCCTGGGAGGATTGGCCCTCGCATTACGGCTGGCCGCGCGCGGCTGGCAAGTCACGGTCTGCGAACAGGCCGATGCGCCGGGCGGCAAGATGAACCGCTGGGTTTCTCATGGATTCTCTTTCGACACAGGTCCGTCGCTGCTTACGCTGCCGTGGGTCTTCGAGGAGCTTTTCGCTGCCGCGGGCGAAAAGTTGCACGAGCATCTGCGGCTTGTCCGCATGCCGACGCTGGGCCGATATGTGTATGACGACGGCGCCGCCTTCACCTACACGGCGAACCTGCCGGAATGGCTTGATACGCTGCGCGCGATCGGACCGCGCGACGCCGACGGATTTTTTCGTTTCATGCGGCTCGGCGCGCGCCTGTACGAGTTGTCCTGCGAGACCTTTTTGCGACGCCCGGTAAGCGCCCCTCCTGACATGCGCGTCCTGCGCGCCTTGCGTCATCTTCCATTCCGCCATGCCTGGGGCAACTACCACCGGAGCGTCGCCGCGCATTTCCACAGCCCCTACCTGCGGCAACTATACGACCGATACCCCACGTTCGTCGGCTCGTCCCCATACGCTTGTCCCGCAACGCTCCTCGTCATTCCGTACATCGAATACGCCCTGGGAGGCTGGTATGTGCGCGGCGGCCTGCACCGCCTCGTCGAGGCGTTGATCGCGTTGTTGGAGGCGCGCAAAGCCGACATCCGCACGGCCACGCCCATCACCGCAATTTGTCACGCGTCAGGTCGCGTCACGGGCGTCGTCACCGGCTCCGGCGAACGGATTCCCGCCGACGTTGTGGCGTTCAACGGAGACGCCGCACAGGCCCCGCGCCTTCTCGGTCGCGATGCGTCGCCGTTATCGCGGGAGTCCTCGCGCTCTCTCTCCGGTCTCGTCTTTTTGATAGCTCTAGGGAGGAATCTTCCCGAACTGCATCACCACAACGTATATTTTTCAGCCGACTATCCGCGCGAGTTCGACGATCTCTTCATGCGCCGCGCGCACCCCGCCGATCCGACGGTCTATGTCAGCATTCCAAGCCGCACCGATCGATCGCTGGTCCCGGGAGCCGGCGAAACGTTGTTCATCATGAGCAACGCGCCCGCAACCGACGCTACAGCATGGACCGATGCAACCGTCGCGCAGGCCCGCAGGCAGGTATTCGCCCGGCTGAAGAAAAGCGGTTTTCCAGACATCGACCGCGATATCGTGGCCGAAACCTCCTGCACGCCCAGAACGCTTGCCGAGCGATACGACATGCCCGGCGGCGCCATCTATGGAAGTCATTCCCATGGATGGCGCGGCGCCTTTTATCGCCCCCCAAATGCGGATGGGCGCATTGCGGGGCTTTACTATGTCGGCGGCAGCGTTCATCCCGGCGGCGGCACGCCGACCGTGCTCCAATCCGCCGCCATCGTCGACGAGTTAATCAAACGGCATGAACGCCCGTAAGTCTGTTCTTGCCGCCTTGACGGCATGCTATGCCGCATTGTGGCTGGGCGGCGCCATAACGTATGGACGCAACGCGACTCCTCCTCCTGTCTTGGCGTGGACGGCTCCCGCTTTCCTCGCGACGGCGGCGCTCATCGTTCTCGCGGGAGCGGCGCGGCGCGACGCGGTTTCGCTGCTGGGCATCGGCGCTTTGGGGTTTCTCGCCGAAGCAATGGGCGTGCACACCGGGTTTCCCTTCGGACAATACGTTTACTCCGACGCGCTGTTCCCGGCGGTCTGGAAAGTGCCCGTCGTCATGGCATGCGCATGGTGGACGCTATCCGGCTACGTCCGCGAGATGCTCCGAGGTCTGTTCGCGCGGCGTATCGCCGAAGCCTTCTGCGCCGCAATTTGGATGACCGCGCTGGATTTCGTCATTGACCCCCTCGCCGCAGGGTCATTGGGCTACTGGAAATGGGCCCATCCCGGCGTTTACTACGGCATTCCCCTCCTCAATTTTGCCGGATGGCTCGGCGTCTCCCTGCTCATCTTTCTGGTTATCCCCCCTCCCCGCCGCGAGAACCGCCCTGCGCGAAGCATCGGCCTCAGCATGATCGTCTTCTTTCTCTTCCCCGCAACAGCGCACGCCCACTGGGGCGTCGTCGTGGCCGGCGCAGGACTGTGCCTCGCCCATTTCCTCGTTTGCCGAATCTGCTCCCCCAGAACTTTTTTTTCGTAAATCCGCCCGGCCCTCCTGCCTGCTTGTTGCCCCTCGATGCCGCGATGGCTATACTTTTCGGCGGGCATAGTCATGCTTTTCGGCAAGTCGGCTCAACGCACACCTAAAGGAGGCGATGTGTTTTCAAAAGGATTGGGGAATCTGGGCAACCTGGGAGGCCTGATGAAGCAGGCCCTGGAGATGAAGGGCCGGATGGAGGAAATGAAGGAACAGTTGGCCTCTGAAACCCTCGAGGCGAGTTCCGGCGGAGGAATGGTCCGCGTCACGTTGAACGGCAAGTTCGAGATTCTGTCGCTGAAGATCGATCCGGAAATCATCGACAAAAACGACGCAGAAGCCCTGGAAACGCTCGTCCGCGCGGCCATCAATGAAGGCGTGCGCGCCGTGCAGGACCGCGTCCATGCGAAAATGGCCGAGCTTACGGGCGGTCTCGACATCCCGGGGCTTGGCTGAGTGCGCACGGTCTTCTTTGGAACGCCTGAGCTTGCGACGCCCTCGTTGGCGGCGATCGCGCGCGGTCATGAGGTGACGGCGGTCGTGTGTCAGCCGGACAAGCCGCAGGGACGCAGCAGCAAGCCCGTGCCGCCGCCGGTCAAGGCATGGGCGCAGGATCGCGGCATTGCCGTCATGCAGCCGACAAGGCTGAACGATGGCGCGTTCGAGGCGTGGCTGCGCGAACAGCAGCCGGATATTTGCGCCATTGCCGCGTACGGACGCTTGCTCAAACAACCGATTCTTGACGTTCCGCCGCATGGGTTCATCAACATGCACCCGAGTCTTCTGCCGCGTCATCGCGGTCCTTCGCCGATCACGTCGGCCCTGCTGGAGGGCGATGCAGTCACCGGCGTGTCGATCATGCGGCTGACGCTTGAAGTCGATTCGGGCGATCTGCTGTTGCAGGAGGCGACGCCGATCGGTCCCGAGGAAAACAACATCGAACTCACCGAGCGATTGTCGCACATGGGCGGCGAACTGTTGCTGCGAGCGATGGACATCATTGCCGCAGGACAGGCCGTCTACACGTCGCAAGACCACAGTCGCGCAACCTACACGCGGCGTCTCGAAAAAACGGACGGCGCGATCGATTGGTCGCTTCCTGCATCTCGCGTGCACAACCTCGTGCGTGCGGCAGTGCCATGGCCGGTGGCGTATACGTCGTTTCACGGCGAGATATGCCGCATTCACGCCGCGCGCCCCGTCCGCTACCCAGCGGAAGGCCACGCGCCGGGCGCGATCGTCGCCATCGAGAAAGACGCTATCGTCACGGCCACGGGCGATGGCTGCCTCGCCATAGTGACGCTGCAGATGCCCGGCAAGAAGGCCACGTCCGTCAGCGATTTTTTGCGCGGCCACAAGGTGCTTCCCGGCGATCGTTTCGAAAGCCCCCTGCCGATATGAGTTACGACATTGTCCGCGCCGCAGCCGTCAACACGCTTCTTCGCGTCCGCGATAAGGGCGCGTATGTGAACGCAGCCCTGGACCGCACCCTGTCGCGCGCGGACATCTCCGAGCGCGGGCGCGCGTTTCTGACGCAACTCGTCTATGGCACGGTGCGCCATCAATCGTTGTGCGACCATGTCCTTCGCGGGCTTCTGACGCAACCGCTCGAAAAACTGCCGGGCGCCATCCTCATCATTCTACGCATGGGCGTGTTTCAATCGCTTTTCTGTCGCAGCGTCACCTTTCCATCGATGGTGCATACGTCCGTCGAACTCGCAAAGCACCGCGGCCACGCGGGGACGACGCGCCTGGTCAACGCCGTGCTGCGGCGCGCGCCGCAACGAATGGAAGACGTGCCACTGCCTCCGTGGGAGACCCATCCGGCGGAGCGTTTGAGCGTGCGCTACTCGCTGCCTCCCTGGATCTCGAAGGCGTGGCTGACGCAGTTCGGCCCGGACGAGGCCGCGCGTCTATGCGCCGCATGCAACGAGGAGGCGCCCGTCTCGGTGCGCGCCAATCTGCTCCAGACCTCGACGGACACCCTCATGGCGCTGTTCGAGAAAGCCAAGTGCGGCCCCATCAAGGGAACGCGCATCCCCGAGGAGCTGACGTTGACCGAAGGCCTGCCGCCTTCTCGTTCGAAACTATTTCGCGAAGGACAGTATTTCATTCAAGACGCGGCTTCGATGTTGCCGCCGCACGCGCTCGATCCGCAGCCCGGCGAGACAATTCTCGATCTGTGCGCGGCGCCCGGCGGCAAGACCACGCACATCGCGCAACTGGCGCACGACAAAGCGCGGGTGGTCGCCATGGACATTCATCCGGACAAGCTCCGGTTTGTGCGGGAAAATGCGGAACGGCTCGGCTGCGTCGGCATCCGCACAGTCTGCGGCAATGGCGCACAGGCGCCATTCGGCGAAGCGTTCGATCGCGTGTTGATCGATGCGCCGTGTTCGGGTTTGGGAACGATACGCCGCCATCCCGACCTGAAATGGCGCGTCACGCCGGAGGCCATCGCGCGGCTGGCCGTCGAACAGCAACAGCTTTTGCGTTCCGCGATTCGACTCTGCAAGAATGGCGGGACGCTTGTCTATTCGGTGTGCACGTTCACGCCGGAAGAGACCGAGGAGGCGCTCCAGGCCGCGTTGGCAACGGGCGAAGTCGTGTTGGAAGATGGCCCTGAATGGCTGGACACATGGAAAATAAGGACGGGAACATACCGGACTCTGCCCCACGTCGATGGACTGGACGGGTTCTTCTTGATGCGCTTGCGGAAGGCGTCCTAGGCTTCGTCATCTTCGTGTTGCGGTTCATGGGCTGGTCGATTCGCTGGACCCTCGCGACCCTCATCGCGCTTGCGATGATGGCGGGCGCGGGCTATTACGTGTTCAATCAGGCCGTTTCCGGCGGCGAATACGTGACGACGCCCAACATTTCGGGGCTTCCCTTGACAGAGGCCCTGTACCGTCTAACGCAGGCCGGCCTCGTGATCGGCGACCAAATCCCCATGTACAGCGAAGACGTCGCCCAAGGACAAGTCATCTCCCAGCGTCCGGCGGCGGGCAAAGTCGTCCGCCGGGGACGCAAGATACTCGTAACCGTAAGCGGCGGCCCCAACCTCATTTCAGCGCCCCAAGTCATCGGCCAAACCCTCGAAGCCGCGCGCGCAAACTTGGAAAAATCCTTTATCAAAATCGGCAGCATCGCATACCTTCCGCACACATCCCCCCCAAACACCGTCGTGGCGCAAGACCCGCCCGCCGGGCACGCCATGTCGCGCGAGGCATCGGTCAACCTGCTGATCAGCAGCGGACCGAAACAAACCGTCATCATGCCCGCGCTCGTAGGCCGCCCCCTGCCCGAAGTCACGCGCATGCTGGCCGCGCTCGGCATAGACGCCGTGCCCAACCGCGTCGACAACCCAAATGTCGCGCCCGACGTCGTGCTGGCGCAGCGCCCTGACCCCGGTTCGCCCGTCGAACAAGGACAGCAAATCACGTTCGACGTCCGTCCATCCGACGCGAAATCACTGCCCCTCTCACGCCGCAAAGTCGAGGTCGTCTACGCGCCGCCGCCGGACGCGATCGGCAAGAACATTCGGTTTGACTACATCGATCGCAACGGCGTGCGCCAAACCATTTATCAGGGAATCGCCCAAGGCAACGCAGACGGCAGCGGCAGCAGGCAGTATCATCTTCCGCTCGCTTTTTTTGACGCGCTTACGGTCGAGGCGTATATTGACGGCGTGAAAGTGCGCACCTACTCATACACGGGCGATCAGGCGCCGGTGATCACGGACGGCGACGCCGACCCGAACGAGCCCGCGGCGCCTCCCGACGCTGCCGCGCCCCTCCCCCCCGGCGCCCTCTCCGCCCCTATGGACACGACGATCGGGCAGCAGGAAGGAGAAAGCAGCCATGCCCCCCTTGAAGATAGCTCCCTCGATCTTGGCGAGTGATTTCAGTCGGCTCGGCGAAGAGGTCCGCGCGGTCATCGACGCGGGCGCCGACTGGATTCATATCGACGTCATGGACGGGCATTTCACACCCAACATCACGATCGGCCCAGCGGTCGTCGCGTCGTTGCGCCAGCATAGCACGGTGCCGTTGGATGTGCACCTGATGATCTCCGATCCCGACAGATACATACGTGATTTTGCGGATGCGGGCGCCGATATCATCACCTTCCACGTCGAAGCCGCCAAACATCCACATCGCACCTTGACCATGATCAAAGAACTCGGGTGTCAGGCGGGAATCGTCCTGAATCCCGGCACCTCGCACGACGAAATCGAGTTCCTGGCGGATTATGTGGATCTGGTTCTTCTCATGACCGTCAACCCTGGATTCGGCGGCCAGAAGTTCATCCCGGAAATGCTGCGGAAGATTCAGTACGTCCGCGCAATGCTCGGCGAACGGGATCTCGAAGTGGACGGAGGCATCGACGCCGAAACCGCGGCGCAGGTCATTCAAGCAGGCGCGAACGTGCTGGTGGCCGGCTCCTACATCTACCGCAGTCGATCCTACCTCGCGGCGATCGAAAGCCTGCGCGCGAACGAATAACCTGTCGCGTCGCCCCACGCGGCCAACATCATGCCCCCGGCATCACAAGAGAGACGGCGTTGGGGGGAAATGCCGCGCAAGCAAAATCGGCTACCCGGCGGAAATTCCAGCCGCAACGCCATGGCGCAATTTCCAGCCCCAACCCGCCGCCGCGAGATCCTGTTTGACCCCAAGCGGAACCGTCGTCAACACGTTGTCATCAACGACGACGTCCAAATGCGCCAACACGTCCCCCGACCGCAACGGCGCTCGCAGCGGCTTCTCCTGCCGCAAACGGTATGTCAGCTTGGCGACATCGTCTTTCTTCATCACCACCCAGACATCTTCCGAAACGCCCAGCCTCACCGAATCGACGGCGGCATTGCGCACAGGCGCCGCAGGCGTCACCTCCTGCCCCGCCGTCAAAACGCGATGCCGCGTCACCTGCCGGAACCCTTCGTTCAACAAGTCCTCCGCGGCATTGAATCGAACAAGCCGGTTCTCACAGCCCATGACCACGCTGATAAGACGAACCCCATCGCGTTCCGCCGTCGCCGCGATACAATGCCCCGCCGCCCGCGTAAACCCCGTTTTGAGACCGTCGCAATCCGTCATCCGCAAGAGAAGCTTGTTGGTGCACTGCCGGGGCGCTTCGTCGGGGCGAAACTGAAATTCCTTCGTTCCCGCCCACTGCATGATCTGAGGATGTCGGACGCACGTCCGCGCCAGCAACGCCAAGTCCCGCGCCGTGGCGCGATCCGGTTTATCGCCGTTGACGGGAGGAAGGCCATGCACGCTATGAAACTCCGAATGCGTCATTCCCAATTCTTGCGCGCGAGCATTCATGCGCTGTTTATAGGCATCCTCGCTGCCCCAGAGACCCTCGGCCACGGCCATCGCGGCGTCGTTCGCGGAAAGAACCGCCACCCCCAGCATCAAATGGCCCAACGGCCATGTCTCGCCCTCGCGCACGCCCACCTTGCTCGGCGGCGTCTCGGCCGCGCGCCGCGTAATGGCCACCGGCGTCTCAAGCGTCCATTTCTCTTCTTGGATGCCCTCCGCCACAAGCAGCATCAGCAACATCTTGACCAGACTTGCCGGCGGCCGCTCCATGTCTACGTTTCGCGCATACAGCTCCAACCCCGAGTTCTCTTCGACACAAATCATGCTGCTCGAAAGCCCTGCGACGCTTGCTTCTTCGGAACGCGTCTCTTCCTGAGGCGGTGCAGTGCGAGCAGGAACCGTCTGCCGGGACTTCGGGACCGCCTTTTTGACAACCGTTTTTTTGACCGGAGCCTTTTGGGCGGAAGGCTGTTTGACCGGCGTTTTCTTGACGGTGGCGCGGTTTTGGGTCGCGGAAGCAGCGGCCCGTCCCTGCGCTTCCGGCGGAAACGTCACCCCCGCCGACAACACGACAATCGCCCATATCCTGAAAACAAGACCGAGTCTCAATCCACGCATACCGTGTTCACTTTCTCCTGAACGTCCTTTTCTAGAAAAGACTTTTTCATGCTAACGCCACAGCGCCGCGAAATCTCCTCACGAACCTTCCCGAAAATCTACCCGCGCCGCAGCGAGAAGTCAACGCGCGGCGGCGCCTCCTCCAAGCCATCCTCTACGCTTTGCGCACGCCGGATCGCGAGCCGCGCAACGCCGTTTCGGTCAACTGCTCCGCCGAAAACGGTTTTTGCAGGATCGAACTCACGCCGCTGAAATTTCTGTTTCCCGGGGGAACGCCCGTCATGGCGTGCACCACCGCCGCCTGCGTTGCGGCATTGGCGCGCAACTGCGCCAGCCCATCCGACGCGGAGGGATATTGGATATCCCAATCCAAGAGAATGACCGTAGCCTGAAAGGCGTGGCCCATTTCGAGCGCCTGGCGAACGTCGCCGGCGCAATGGCACGGCACCCCGCGAAGGCGGAAAACGGTTTCGACCCACGCCAGGAAGTCCGGATCTTCATCGATCACCAACGCACGCGCGACGGGCTCCGGAGGGGAGGGCGGCGGCGTGAGAAAAGTCGCCGCTTCCATCGGGTGTTCGACGAAGCAAGCGCTCGCGATGGCGACCAGCAAGTCCGCGGCTCCAAAAGGCTTTTGCAAGAATTCCACCGCGCCGTGCGAGACGTCCTGCAGAGAAGGCGTTCGCGATCCCTCCCCTACGAATAGGACTATCGGCGCCGTGCACATGGCCGGCGTCTGCTGCAACTGGGCGATCATCGTCGCCCCGGACAGATCGGCCATGACTTCATCGACCAGGAGAATATCCGGAGGATGCTCGCGCGCCATGCGCAACGCCTCGTAGCCGTTGTTGATTTCATCCACCCGACACCCACAGCCCCTGAGCAGTTGGGCCACCGGTTTGCGGAAATCGCCGTCCTCCTCGACAAGCATTACGCGCAATCCATCGAACTGGGGCGGAATATCGGGCGGCGGCGCCGTCTCGAACGAGGCATTCGGAAGCGTCAGGGTGAAAACGCTCCCTTTGCCCAACTCGCTCTCCAGTTCAATGGAGCCGCCATGGGCCTCCATGATGCTCTTCGCGATGGAAAGCCCAATCCCCGCCCCCTCGTAATGCCGCGCCAGCGAGCTGTCCACCTGAAAGAACTTGTCGAAAACTCGTTTCTGATAGGCCGGGTCGATGCCAATCCCTTCGTCCGCCACCGCGATGGCCGAACCGCCCGGACGTTGCATCAGGCGTATGCGAACCGTGCCGCGTTCCTGGCTGAATTTCACCGCGTTGGAAAGGAGAATCGTCAACGCTTGAAGCATTCGTTTCCGATCGGCCCACAACGGCAGGACGCCTTCGTCGATCTCGACGCGCACGCTGAGTTCGCGCGCCAGCGCCTGCGGCTGCATCGACGCCACGCATTCCTGAACGAGACGATCGGGCGAAAGGAGGGTTCTGGCGAGATGAATGCCCTTGATCTCCATGCGGCTAAATTCGATCATCTCATCGATAAGATGCGAGAGCCGTTGCGCATTGCGCAGCATGACGCGCATGGCATTGAGTTGCGGCCGTTCCAAAGGCCCTAAATCGGACGAGACCAGCATCTCCAGGTAGCCCCGGATCGTGCTCAACGGCGTCCGCAATTCGTGCGTCACGTTCGACAGAAAACCATCCTTGGCGCGGTCAATCGATTTCAACTCCGCATTGGTGGCTTCCAATTCGGCCGCGCGCGCCTCAAGTTGATGCTGCATCTGCTTGAGTTCGGTGACGTCCGTAATCACCAGCGAATAGCGTGCGTCGTCCTCGGACGCGTCAATCACCGGCGCCACGCCAATCACCACAGGAACCAGCGCCCCCCCGGTCTGGATCAGGCTGAGTTCCTGCTGCATGCGATCATGCGGAAAGGCATCGCGGCCCTCGAACAGATCCAAAAGCCGCCCGCGCCCGGCCGCCTCCACGAAATCGAAGAGGAAATGCCCGATCATCTGGTCCGGCGAAACCCGGAGCAACGTGCATATGCGGTTGTTGGCAAACACCACCTTGAACGACGCGTCGACGGTGAGGAATCCCTCGTTCATATGCAACAGCAACTCGCGCAACCGGTTCTCCGAGTGACGCAGTTTCTGGGTTCGGTCTTCGACCAACTGCTGCAGCCCCTGGGCATAGCGCTCAAGCCGACGTCCCATCTCGTGCTGATCGGTAATGTCGCGAAACGTCGCAACGCTGCCCGCCAATTGCCCTCGTCGATTGTACACCGGCGTTCCCGTGACCCAGAATTGGCGGACATCGTCGTCCACGGTCCAGGAAACCTGATACTCGCTGGCCACGCCGCGCCAGTGACGGTCCATGTGGGAAACGACGGGCTGCAGCCGGAAACGCTCGGCCACGTTGGATGCATCCTGTCCCACGAGCGCTTCTTCGGAGATGCCGGTCATTTGCACGAAACGCTTGTTGGCAAACACGATAAGGCCATCGGGCGACATCAGCACGACCCCTTCGCTCATGTGGTCGGCTAGATGACGAAACCGCTCGCCAATCTCCTCGATCGCCTCGCCCGTCCTGCCAATCGCGAAGAATATCGCCAGCAAGCCCACCAGCAAGCTCGCCATGCCGATCCAGCGCGACAGTTCGCCCACGCGATCCGGCGCTTCCGCCTGGGTGCTCAGCGCGTCGGGAAGTCCCGAGAACGCGACCACCGCGCCCAGCAGCAAAAAGAGGAGCCCGCCGACAACCAAGCCCCGCTCGAAACCGCGATTGGGCAAACTGGCGAGAATGGCCCCTCCCGCAAACAAGAGGCCCGCTACAGACAACAGGATCACCGCCATCTGCCAGACGGGATCCGTCAGAAAACGAGAAAACAAGACGCCGCACATGCCGAACATGATGGGCATGAGGTGCAACGGCAATCGCGATCTGCGCCATGCTTTTCGCATCGGTCTTTCGCCGCGTCAGTCGCGCAAACGCAGCTTTTCAATCTCCCGCGAAGCGAGTTCGTCGCATCGCTCGTTGACGGGATGCCCGGCGTGACCGCGCAGCCAACGCCACTCGACCTGGTGACGTTCCGCCAACGCATCGAGGCGCTTCCAGAGGTCCACATTCTTCAACGGACCACCCTTGCGCTCCCACCCGCGCCGCTTCCAGCCCGGCAGCCACGCCGTGATGCCGTTCTTCAAATACTCCGAGTCCGTATGCACGACCACATGGCAGGATCGCGTGAGGGCTTCCAGCGCGCGGACAGCCGCCGTAAGTTCCATGCGGTTGTTGGTCGTGTCCCATTCGCCCCCGGAAAGCTCTTTGGACCTGCCCCGGCATTCGATCACGGCCGCCCAGCCGCCCGTCCCTGGATTAGGCACGCAACCGCCGTCGGTGTAAATAACGACTTCCGTGAGGCCGGCGCGATCGGGCATTACTGGACCGTCACCTTGCCGTACCATTCCTGCGCGTTTTCCTTCGTGATGATCGCCGGTTCAAGGATGATTTCCTGTTGCGGAACGCTTTCTCCTCGGCCCAGTTTGATGGCGATTTCAAGGCCTTCCGCCGCACAGGTCGGATAATAAAAAGTGGAATCCAACATGCCGTCCAACACGCGCTGCACGCCGCCGTCGGGGCCGCCCAAACCGTCCACCCCGACAAAAATCATTTCCTTCTCGCGACCCGCGTTCTTTGCGGCCAGATAGCACCCCACCGCCATCGGATCATTGTGTGCATACACGACGTCGATCTTGGGATTCGCTTGAAGGATCGTCTCCATGCGCTTCAGCGCATTGCCCTGAAGCCAATCGGCCACATCCTCGATGACCTTGACGCCCGGAATCGCATCGATGAACCTGCGGGCGCCGTCATGGCGCTCTTCCTGGGGCTTCGTGCCCAAGAGTCCTTTCATCTCCACGACGACCGGGGCTTCGATGCCCTTGCTCTTCACGTAGTCGGCGACGCGTTGGCCGGCCATCTCGCCGATCTTGACGTTGTTCGCGCCCACAAAGACGTCGTACACCGGCTGCATCAGATTGCGTTCAAGACAGACGACCTTGATGCCCGCGTCGTGCGCGCGTTTCACCACGTCCGTCAGCGGGGCGGCCTCGTTCGGCGCAACGATGAGCACGTCGACTTTCTGCAGAATCATGTTCTCGATTTGCGCGATCTGCTTGGCGTTGTCCTGCTGCGCATCCTGAATCACCAACTCGCAATTCAAATACTTGGCGATATCGCGTTTCATGATGTTGTTCTGCGCCGTACGGTACGGCTCCGCGCTGTTGCACTGCGAAAAAGCGACCTTGATCTTCTTCGCGGGCGCTTGCGCTGCGGCGCCCGGGCTTTGTCCTGGAGCCGCACCGTCGCTCTGCGGCGCGGGCGACTGCGGCGCCCCGCATGCAACGACGACAAAACCGAGCAGCGCCACGGCAATCATCTTCACGTGTTTCATGACCACATCCCCTCCCTATACGGACTGCTTTTTCGCCCCAACCAACTGCAACCACACCGCCACCAGAATGATGACGGCCTTCAACATCCATTGCACGTTTTCGTCCACATTGCGCAGCCCCAGCAGATTCGACAAGATGCCCAGGGCCAGCGCGCCCACGAGCGTGCCCAATATGCCGCCTTTGCCGCCCGACAAACTCGTGCCGCCAATGACGGCCGCCGCGATGGCGTCAAGTTCGTACCCCACGCCTGCGTTCGGGCTTCCTTGGTGCACTTCGCACGAATACAGCACGCCCGCAATGCCCGCCACGAACCCGCAGAAAACATACACGCGGATTTTGACCCACGTGACGTTGATGCCGGACAGGCGCGCCGCTGTCTCGCTGCCGCCGATCGCCATGACATGACGGCCAAAACGGAGCATGCTCAGCATCACGTAGCTTAACGCCGTCACGAGAAGAAAGGTCGACACCACAAAGGCCTTCTGGCCAATAAAAGTCACCACCGCCCGCGTCTGGTCGTCGTACCCCAAGGCGATCGTCGCATTCTTCACAAGCCATTTCGCAAACCCGCGGCTGCCAATCATGACCGCCAGCGTAACGATAAACGGCTGCATCCGGAGTTGCGTGATGACGCTGCCGCTGATAAGGCCGCCGACCGTGGCCGCGCCAATGGCCAACACCGCAGCCACGGCAGGAGGCCAACCGCTCGCAAACGCAAAGGCGAAGATTGTGCCCGACAACGCCAGCAACGATCCCACCGACAAATCGATCCCGCCGCAGATAATCACCAGCGTCATGCCCATCGCGAGGATGCCGATATCGGAAATCTGCCGCAGGACATTGGCCAGGTTGTTGAGTTGCCAGAATATCGGGAAGAATCCGTCGCGCGGCGAAAATATCGTGGCCAATGCCACGACGAACAACAGCGTCGCCACGGGACGAAGCCACGACTGCCGCCACATGGCGCTTACCGAACTTTCCGACAACGTCTTTCGCTCCGCTGCAAAATTCACGGCCTCTCCCCGCCGTCCAACCGCGCGCGACTCGCGACGCGCCATTCCTCCTCAAACACAAGCGGGCAAGAAACGCTGACTTCCGCCCAGCATCCCTGCAGCGCCGCCCCGAAGGTCCCGCTTGGCGTGTCCAACAGACACAATACGTTCACGCCATGGTCATACGCCGAGGCATCGGCCAACGGCAAGGCGACCCGCCGCACCCACACGGCGCGCCCCCGCGTCTCATGAAGGCCAGACGACAACGCCCCCAGCACAACGCCCTTCATCGCCGCCGTCGGCGGCACGGGAATCAGCCAGTAGTCAAGCGATTTGACGACCGCCGGATAAATGGATTCGGCTCCCGCCAAAGGCCGTATGGTACCATCCCGCCTCGCCACGCGCAAAGTGCTGCGCCCGGGAAGACGAACCGTATTGCGCACATACACGCGTTGCGCCTCGGACCGAGTAGCGAAGACCGTGACCCGAAACCGGGCCGATGGATCGCCGCGCGGCCCCAAAATGATTTCTTTCCGAAGCCGCAATCCGGAAACCGCAGAAACCGGTCCTTCCAGAACGATGCGCCCCTCCTCCCGCTCGACAACCGCGGCAGGCCCCCGCCGCAATGCGGCATCCTGTTCGCCGGACGGCAACACATCCGTCACCAGACCGCCGGGGTCCAGCCATTCCGCTGCTTGCGCGGCGTCTCCAGAAACCGGCAACGGCATCACAAAATTGGACTCTGTCAACGCCCTGAAGGAAACGATGGCGAAGGTCTCGGGTTGCACCTGAATCTCCAGCGCTCCGTTTTCGAGAGCGATAGGCGCGCTCAGGGCTGTCAGTGCGGAAACCAAAAAGACAGCGCTCGCGATCATGAGCGAGGGTGAAACTCCTTATGCGCCTTGTGCAAGCGATCGCGGCTCACATGCGTGTATATCTGCGTCGTGGAGATGTCGGCGTGCCCCAACAGTTCCTGCACGGCGCGCAAATCCGCCCCGTGATCGACCAGATGCGTTGCGAAACTGTGGCGCAGCATGTGCGGCGTCACGTTCTGCCGGATGTTCGCCGCGCGCGCATAACGCTTCACCACGGCCCATACGCTCGTGCGACTCATCCGGCGCCCGCGCGACGACAAGAACAACGCGCCGTCGCGAACGGTCCCTTGCGCCCGGCAATCCTGCCATGCTTGAATGCGCGCCATGGCTTGCGAACCCAGCGGAACTATCCGGACTTTGGCCCCCTTGCCGAGCACCCGCACGGCCCCTTCCGCCAGATCGACGTCATTCATTCGCACGGCGGCCAGTTCCGATATGCGAAGACCGCACGAATAAAAAAGCTCCAGAATGGCCGCATCGCGCACCCCTTCCGCCGACCCGCAATCCACAATGCCCACCAGGCGTTCCACCTCATCCTCGGACAATACGTGCGGCAACGGCTTCGTCAAACGAGGAGCGTCTATATCCGACGCCACGTCCGCCTCCACCACGCGCTCTTCCCGCAAAAACGCATGAAAGCGCCGGATAGCGCTCAAATGACGCGCGGCGGAACGCGCCGAAAGCCCTTTTTTCCGAAGGAGAATGAGATGATCGATGATGTGGTCCCGCGTAACGGCCTCTGGCGACGTCACCCCCATCTGCTCGAGTTGCGCCAGATACGACGCCAGGTCCGCGCCGTACGCCGCGAGCGTCTTTTCCGACAGCCCGGACTCGAACACCGCGGCTTCAATGAAACGCTCGAACAAAGAGCCCAAGGCCCCCTGTGGTTGCGACGGGGATTCCATGGCCCCAGTGTGCCCTCTTCGCCCCTCTCAGCGCAAGCGACAAACCGCCGGACGTTCCCCTCAGCGCCTGCCGCGTCCGCCGCGCACGCGGTCATAGCCGCCTGGCTCCGCCCCTTCGCCCTGAACCTCTCCAGGAACCGTGCGAAACGAAGCGAGCGGTTCGGACGATCGGACCGCGCCGCGTTCACTCGGCTGCCCGGAAATGGAGGGGGGCGGCGTGGCGGGAGAAACGGAACGGTTCGTGCCGCGTGTTTCGGAGTGCGCCGCCCCTCGCCGCGGCGTTACGGACATGTCCGGCTGCGACGGAGCGGGCGCGGTCGGCGTCATGGCCTGCCGCGACGCCCGAGACGCATTCGCGTCCGGAAAACCCGAAAACGACGTCGGCGCGTCCGATACAACCGTTGGCTGCGGCGACGGAGCCGATGCGGTTCGTCCTGGCCGCTCTCCTTCCCGCCGCAACATGCTGCGATCCGGCCCTTGCCGCGGAGAGGTGTCGATCCGCGGCGCTTCCATCGGCGGCGTCTCCACGCGAGGCGCTCGACTCCGATTCGGGACATCCACAATCCGCGGCTCCGACGGAACCGGATTCTCCCGCACACGAAAACGCGGCGCCTCCGGTTGAGGTTCTGTCGACACACGCGGCGTCTCGTACGTCCGGGGAGAAGTGCGCAACGATTCATCGCGCGGAGCCATACGCCGGGGCGTCACGCCCCCCCCAGCATCGGTGCGCGGCGCGACATCTTGCATAGGCGATTCCACCTGCTGCGGAAATGCGGGCGTCGTCGTGCGCCCAGGCCGTCCCGAAGGAACGGCGTTCTGCCGGACAGACTCGCCTTGCTCCGATCCGGAGAAGGGGCGCGGCTGCATGCTCCTTGACGGTTCCTCCCGCTGACGAATCCGGTCTCGGCGCGTCGCAGGAGCCTCTTCCCGTTGCACGGGAGCATCGCGCCGTCCGCCCCCCACCGGCTCGTCGACGCGCGTCATGCGCAGTTGCTCGCCTTCCGGCAAGCGATGCCGATCCGCCCGGGACCGCACCGAAGCCGCTTCGGGAGACAAATCGACGGAACGCAACCGCGTCTCATGCGTCGAATCCGCGACAAAGGTCGGGGCCGGTCGCGCATCGACGCGTCTGGACGCCGGCGTGAAATCCCGCCGCCCTTCCCGCCGCTCCAACGCAGCATGACGTTCCGAAGCGCGCACGCTCGTCGGCCCCATCGTATCAACGCCCCGGACCACGCGGTGCGGCGTGTATTCGCGCACGCGTTCAGGAGGCGACGCCGAATCCCAATCGCGATCGCGATCGCGATCGCGATGGGAACGATGGCTCCCAACCCAAATGTTCCAAACATAGACGTTCTGCGCCGGGACCTGCGCTATCAGATTCACCGGACACGGCCGAACAGGCGCCGGTCCGTAAAGCAGCAGGGAATCTGCCGGACAATAGGATACGGCGCCCACACTGAAGCGTACGCCACCCAGACTGTATGCCACCGCTCCTGCGATCAGCGCGGGCCGATTAAAGGGGTCCAGCGGCGCCCACACGAAATTCGATCCGCAACGCACAGATGCCACCCAGGCCGGGGCCCATCCCGCCCGATATGACCATATCCAGCCATGATGGGGATGACGCCGCCACCGGCCATAGTGACTCGTCACGTACGCAAAAGGATACTCGTCCACCCACACATACCCGTACGCGGGAACATAACTCCAATGACCGTATTGATAAGGCACATACGAGACCGCCACGCTCGGCCGCCAGCACGGTTCGTTATCGACGAATACCCATTCGCCGTGCTTGCTCAACTCCGCGGCGCCAATGGGCGGCGATGCGGCAAAAACCGCCTGGGGAAGACTCGCCTCGCCCTCTGCCAAATAACGCGCCCGGCCGTTGCTCCACTCATCGAAACGATCCAGCCGCGTCCTGTCAAAACGCACCGCCCCCGACGGCAACATGCCCACGTCAACATACGTCCGCTCTCCCGATCGCAGGAAAACCTTGCCCCCCACGTCCGTATTCACCGAAGCATGCCCCCAAAACACGCTCACCGCCGACGACCCATCCTTGAGCACATCTATCCGCACGCCGCTGTCCTTCGTTGCCTCCACCGTGCATGCGGGCGTCGCAAACGCAAACGCCCCCGTGCTGCGACTCATCCGCTGAATGAAATAAGCGCCTATCCACCCGCGAAGAGCTATGTCCGGTTGCAGGGCCACGACATCGGCCTTGCTCTGATCGGCCAGACGCAGAAACGACGCGCCCGGCAGCTCGATCTCGAGCACGCCCTGTTTGTCAACCCACACCGTATCTCCCGGCATGACCAGCGTGTTGCTCGTGGCATAACTCCAGTCCTGATCGGCACTTCCCTTGATAAGGGCGTCTCCGTTGCCGACACTGACCCGGGCATGAAGCGAATCCGCGTCCGCAAACGCGCTCATGGCCGTCAACACAAGCGCTACACCCACTCCATATAACGTTTTCATGGCCTTCAACTCCTCAGGCTACGCTGCGTGGCCTTCCCATTCATCGTATACTCAATCAGACGATTTCATCGTCCAGGAATTCATTCCCCGCCGCAGCGAACCCTCGCAAAGGCGCCGCACAACGCAAAAACACATAACCTCTTTGCCTACAGCAGGATATGAGCCGCAACTTCCCGCCGTTTCCTTCCTTTTTCCTGGACAACGACTCGAACGAGCGCTCCACCCCCAACACCACTCAACGCGCATTTCCAATCCAGGGAAGGATTGTGCTATACTCCACCCGCGCGCGAGCACTCGCAAGTCCGCGCCGTGCGAGCGAAAGCGGATAAGGTTGTCCAGACACCGATCCCATATAGACAACGGCATATGCAAAAGCGATTTCCGGCATGGATTCGGCAAAAATGGAACACCCAGGAAGACTTTGCTTTCACAAAGGCGCTGGTTGAAGAACTGAATCTTCACACCGTCTGTCAAAGCGCGCGATGTCCGAACCAAGCCGAGTGTTGGCAACGCCGGACCGCCACGTTCCTGATCCTGGGGAATGTATGTTCCCGCCGTTGCCGGTTTTGTGGCGTGCGCCATGGACAGGCGCTGCAAGCGCCGGATGCAACGGAACCGGCGAAAATCGCAGCGGCGGCGGCAACATTGGGACTGGCCCATGTGGTCCTGACGTCCGTGACGCGAGACGATCTGCCCGATGGCGGCGCGGCTCATTTCGCGGCCTGCATCCGTGCAGTGCATGCGCGATCGCCAGAAACGACCGTCGAGGCGCTAACGCCCGACTTTGGAGGAGACGAGAGAGCTATCGGCGCCGTGATCGATGCCGGGCCGGAAGTCTTCGCGCACAACATAGAAACGGTAAGGCGCGTGTACGCGGATGTTCGAGACCATCGCGCTCACTATGCCCGATCGCTTGACGTGTTGCGAATAGCCCGTGCAAGAGACCCCAAACCGATTATCAAGTCCGCCTGCATGGCGGGCCTTGGCGAAACGGACGAGGAAATCCGAGAAACGCTCGAGGACCTCTTGGCGGCGGGCTGCGAGGCCATCGCGATCGGGCAATACTTGCGCCCGACGCGCGATCACAGGGAAGTGACGGAATTTGTGGAACCGGACCGGTTTGCCGCATACGAGCAACTGGCGCGGAACCTTGGGTTTGGATTTGCAGTGGCGGGACCGTTCGTGAGGAGCTCCTACCGGTCCGCCGAAATGATGCAATCCGCGTTTGCACGAGAACGATTGGCTCCGGCACGGAGGAATAGGTAATGCGTTACGAAATCAAGCTGCCAAACCTCGGCGAAGACGCTTCCGACGAGGCGACAGTGTCGTATTGGCTCGTCGAGGAAGGAGACCGCGTCAAAGAGGGAGACGACTTGGTCGAGATGACCACCGACAAAGCCGCGTTCAGCGTGCCCAGCCCAAAATCGGGAACCGTATCGGAAAAACTTGTGGAAGAAGGCGACGAAGTCTGCGTCGGCGACGTACTCTGCATCCTCGAGGTGTAAGACACGAGCGTGTCGTTGCGGCTACGCCATAGGCGTGCTCTTGAAATTGAAAAGCCGCGCGCGACTGTGCGCCGAACAAGATAAGGGGAACGTTTTTTTGACAGGATTAAGTAAAGAGGCATTTCCTTTTTTCTTCCATCGCGTAATCCTGTAAATCCTGTCAAAAAATCCTACATTCCTAATTCTTGTTCCCGCAAAAACGCCGTATTTTGGATAAACCCACGGGCACGTGGCAATAGTCTCATTCGCCGAACGTGGGTTGTGTTTTTCTCTGATGGAAGGGGGCATGTATGTCACTCGGTATTGGGGTCATCGGAGCGGGCACTGTGGGCGGAGGCGTCATCCAAACCCTCCTGACGCAGAAGAACGCGATCGCGCGCAAAACCTCGGCCCAGCTTGAGTTGGTCCACATCGCCGACACGCTCCCGGAACGTTTCAAGGAATTCGCGCTCGGCCCCAACGTGCGCACCAGCACGGATGCGACGGCGCTGATCGAAGACCCGAACGTCGCGGTCGTGTGCGAACTCATCGGCGGCCTGCAACCGGCCAAACGTTTCATCGCCCAAGCCCTGCGCGCGGGCAAACATGTCGTCACCGCGAACAAGATGCTCCTCGCCCATTCCGGCCCGGAATTGTGCCAAATCGCGCAGGAGCACGGCGTCGAACTACGTTACGAAGCGGCGGTGGCAGGCGGCATTCCCATCATCAAAGCCTTGCGCGAGGGACTCGCCGCAAACAACATTCAGCGCGTCTACGGCATTCTCAACGGAACCTGCAACTACATTCTCAGCCGCATGACCTACGACGGCCTCGACTTCGCCGATGCGCTGCGGCAAGCGCAAGAATTGGGTTTCGCGGAGACGCCGCCGGACCTCGATATCGAAGGCCACGACACCGCGCACAAGTGCCAAATCATCGCATCGCTCTGTTACTCGACCGAAATTGCGCTCGACGACATTTACGTCGAAGGCATCACCCGCGTCTCGCATGCCGACGTCGCGTATGCGGACGAATTGGGCTACCTCATCAAGCTGCTGGCCGTGGTGCGCGAAGCGGGAGACGCCATCGAGGCGCGCGTACACCCCACGCTGGTGCCCAAACAGCACCTCCTCGCCTCGGTGCGCCATGAATTCAACGCGGTCTACGTGAAGGGCGACGTCACCGACGCGACCCTCTATTACGGACGCGGCGCGGGTCGCATGCCGACGGCGGGCGCGGTCGTCGCCGATCTCGTGGACATCGCCCGGCGCAGCACAGGGCCGGCTCCGGCTCCATTCGTCTACGGACCCAAACGGCCCATCCGCGACATGGGCCGCATCGAAGGCGCCTATTATCTGCGGCTAACCACGCAGGACCAGCCGGGCGTGCTCGGAAAAGTCTGCACGGCCCTCGGCAACCACCGCGTGAGCATCGCCTGGTGCATCCAAAAAGGCGAGATCGCCAACGGGGCCGTCCACGTCATCCTGATGACCCACGAAACCGTCGAAAGCGCCGTCCAATCCGCCCTGAGCGAAATTGATCAAATGGATTTCATCGTCGAACCCACACACGTGCTGCGTGTGTTACAGGAGTGACCGTGATGTTGCATCAAGGCGTCATCGAACGCTACCGCCGCTATCTGCCCGTAACCGGAAAAACCTGTGTCATCACGTTGAACGAAGGCTCCACGCCGTTGGTGCGCGCCTACAACCTCAGCGCGGCGATTCATCCACGCATCGACGTCTACCTCAAGTACGAAGGCCTCAACCCCACGGGCTCCTTCAAGGACCGCGGCATGACGATGGCCATCACCAAGGCCGTCGAGGAAGGCTTCAAGGCCGTCATCTGCGCCTCGACCGGCAACACTTCGGCTTCGGCCGCCGCCTATGCCGCGCGCGCGAAGATTCGCTGCGCCGTGCTCATCCCCGAAGGCAAGATCGCCCTGGGAAAACTGTCGCAAGCCATGATTCACGGCGCGCGCGTCATCCAAGTGAAAGGCAATTTCGACGACGCGCTGAACCTCGTGCGCACCATCGCGGAAACCAACCCGATCGCGCTCGTGAATTCCGTGAACCCCTTCCGCATTGAGGGACAAAAGACTGGCGCCTTCGAAATTGTGGACGATTTCGAGGGCGTCGCGCCTGATTGCCATGTGCTGCCCGTGGGCAATGCCGGCAACATCACCGCTTACTGGAAGGGCTACAAGGAATACTACTCCGTCGGCAAGGTCAAGAACCTGCCGCGCATGATCGGTTTCCAAGCGGCAGGCGCCGCGCCGATCGTGCTGGGCCATGTCGTCGAAAACCCGCAGACCTATGCGACCGCCATCCGCATCGGCAATCCGGCCAGCTGGAAAACCGCCGTCGAGGCGCGCGATGAATCCGGCGGCCTCATCGGCATGGTCACCGATCACGAAATCGGCATCGGCTACAAGATGCTCGCCGCGACGGAAGGCATCTTCGCGGAACCTGCCAGCGCGGCCACCGTTGCCGGCCTTCTCAAACTCGCCGAGAACGGCTACTTCGACGCCCTCGAACCTGTCGCAGGCGACAAGATTCGCATCGTGTGCATCCTCACAGGCCATGGACTCAAGGACCCGGACAGCGCCATTAAAGCCGCCGAACAGCCCATCACGGTCGAGGCCGAAGAGGATGCTGTGCTGGACGCCATCGGCATCGGCGAACCGGTCGGGGTGTAGCGCATGGCGTGTGGGCTGCTTTTCGACATGGACGGCGTCCTCGCGGACACCGAAGCCATCATCGCCGAGGCCACGATCCAGATGTACCGCGACTTGTATGGGGTCACGCTGGAACCCAAGGATTTTCTCCCATTCGTGGGGACAGGCGCCGTACGCTATACACAGGGACCGGCGGATGCAGCGGGGTTTGCGATTGACCTCGACAAGGCATTGGAAGTGCGCTACGACAACTTCGTGGCGTTGCTGAATTCCGGGCGCAATATCACCTTTCCTGGGGTGCTCGATCTTATCGACGCGGCCTATGCCTCGCCCGATTGGGATCTCGCCATCGCGACATCGAGTCCTGGACCGAAAGCCATGGAGACGCTCGCCGCCGCGAAAATCCCGGTCGAGAAGTTCACGAAGATCATCTCCGGCGACATGGTGACGCACAAAAAACCGCATCCCGAGATATATCTGCGCGCCGCCACGGAATTGGGGATCGAACCCGCCTGTTGCGCGGTCATCGAAGACGCCATTGAAGGCGTCAAGGCGGCGAAAGCGGCGGGCATGCCTTGTCTCGCCGTGACCAACACCTTCCCGCGCGAACAGCTTTTTGAGGCGGACCTAGTGGTGAATTCCCTCGCGGACGTCGATCTCCAGATGTTGTGCGGCCTGCTGCCGTAGCGCGTCTTGCGCCCGGCGCAAACAACGGTCTACGAATGGGCTTCCCCGTGAATGGCGCGATCGAAACAATCCATCTTCCCGGCCAAGTGCGGTATGCAGACGCGTATGCCGCCATGACCGAACGGCGCGCAGCGGTCGAGGCGGGACAGGCTGCGAACGCGTTGTTTCTGCTCGAACACGCTCCTGTGATTACGCTCGGCAGAAATGCGCATGCCTCGAACCTGCTCCTGTCGGAAGAGGAATACGCCGCGCGCGGCATCGAAGTGCATATAGCCGATCGCGGCGGCGACGTCACCTATCATGGCCCGGGACAACTGGTCGCATATCCCGTGCTCCAGTTGAACGAATGGAGGCTCTCCATTCGCGGTTATCTCCGCGCGCTCGAAGAAGTCATGATACGCCTTCTCGCCGCCTACGAACTCCCCGGAGAACGCGTCGACAGACTGACCGGCGTGTGGGTGCGCGGCGCGAAGGTGGCGGCCATAGGCG
>ERZ795049.1222-NODE-1222-length-34933-cov-7.137307_pt1 | contig 34933 bp, 31 predicted proteins | sample MGYA00375133_ERZ795049 | MGnify/ENA primary metagenome ERZ795049 (study PRJEB30178, sample SAMN05720147) | activated sludge metagenome | isolation source: anaerobic digester from wastewater treatment plant | place: Japan | collected 2015-04-20 ... | reverse complement strand
CTCGGCGCTGAGGTCCACCAACGAGAGCAGCTCGCGCACCGGCAGCGCCTGCCCTTGGCGGCGCGCGTCGAGCTCGCCGAGCAGGCGGCGCGTGGCATTGCGCTCGGCGATGGCCAGGCGCAAGGCATGCTCGGTGAGCGCACGCCTGGCGACCAGCGCCAGGCGCTCGGCAAGGGCGGTGAACTGGCTCGTCAGGTAGGCGAGGGCCGCCTCGTCGCGCCGGCGGGGCACATCGAGCAGGTGCACGAACCCCGGGCCGTAGCGCGCCCAGACGTCGGCCAGGCGCCGCAGGCCATCGCAGCCATTGGCCACAATCACCCCCGCCAGCGGACCGTAGGCGCCATCGAGCGCGGCGCCCAGGCAGGCTCTGAGGTAGGGGCACAGCGCGGCAGGCAAGATGCTGCGCGCACGGGCCTCATGCCCGGCGCCGCCCGGCAGGCGCACCGGCCGCAGCCCCATGGCGGCGACGATCTCCACCGGCGTGTAGCTACACAGCCAAGCGACGCGCGGCTCTGGCGCAGTGCTGAGCTCGTTCATGCCCATCGCAGCGGCGCCCCCTCCGCCCCAGCGCGGCCACCTGCATGCTCCATAACCACCTCCTCGCGCTCGCTTTCAGCACGCCCCGTGCCACTGCTGCGCGAGGGCTGTTGCGCGGGCCTCTGGCACAAGAGTTGCTCGGCTGTGAGAGCCGTCCAGAACGGCAAGGGACGTCACTATGAAACAGAGAGGAGTACGCATGGCCCACGTTCTGGGAGCGAAACTGAGCCCGATCATGCAACAGTGCATCCAGGACTGCAAGGAGTGCGGCGCCGTCTGTCAGGAGACCATCAGCTACTGCCTGCAGATGGGCGGGCGGCATGTCGAGCCAACGCACTTCAAACTCATGATGGACTGCGCCGAGATCTGCCAGATAAGCGAGAACTATATGCTGCGCGATTCGGCCTTCTCTGCCACCATCTGCGCCGTCTGCGCCGAGGTGTGCGCACGCTGCGCGGATAGCTGTTCCCAGTTCACGGGCGACGCCACGATGCAGAATTGCGCCGAGGTCTGCCGGCGCTGCTCGACCTCCTGCCAGCGCATGGTCGAGAGCGTGAAGCAGCCTGCGGCTGCCACGGCCCTCTAGAACATCGGTCAAGTACTCGCATAGACGACGTAGCCTAGCCCCCCTTGGCCGCCGCAGGCGGCTTCGTGGGCGTCGGAGGGCGAAGATTCGGCCGCCTGCGGCGCTGCGCAGGAATACTTGACCGATGTTCTAGCAGCCTAATGGCCCGTTCGTAGTACCGGTGGGCCGCGACAGGAGCCGTCATGGCCCGAAGACGTCCGTTCTGTCATTGCGAGCACCCCAGGGCTCCCGTGACCCTGTGCCAAGAGGAGAACCTTGACCTGTCATTGCGAGTAACCCAGGGTTCGTCGAACCCTGTGCCCAGCACAGAACCTTGGCCTGTCATTGCGAGAAGGCGGCCGCAGCCGCCGACGAAGCAATCTCCACGTCCGGCAAAGGAGTTGCCTTGCTTCGCTCGCAACCTGGGGATTGCGTCGGCGGCGGTCCGTGCCCCGCACGAACCGCCTCCTCGCAATGACAGTCACAGCTTCTGTGCTGGGCACAGGCTGCACCACGGCCTGGAGCACTCGCAATGACATGTTGAACGCTCGCCATGACAGCGCACCCGCCGCCGGTGAAGGAGCAACTGCGCGGACTCAGCACTGCCGAGGTGCTAGAGCAACGCCGCAGATTCGGCGAGAACGTCCTCCCCACGACCCGCGGTCCCACCGCGTGGTCGATCCTCGTGGACCAGTTCAAGAGTCCCCTGATCTACATCATCCTCATCGCCGCGGCCATCTCGCTCGTCGCCGGCCAGCGGGTAGATTTTGTGATCATCATGGCTGTCGTGGCCATCGACGTCGCCGTGGGGTTCATCCAAGAGTACCGGGCGCAACGTACGTACAGCGCCCTCAGGGGGCTGCTCAAGCCGACGACGACCGTCATCCGCGACGGGACGCGGCAGGAGGTGGAGATCCGGGAGGTCGTGCCGGGCGATCTGGTGGTGCTGAGCGCCGGCGAGCGCATCCCGGCCGACGGCGACGTGGTGGAGGGCGCCAGGCTGGCCGTCGACGAAGCCATCCTCACCGGCGAAGCTGAGGCCGTGGCCAAAGGCACAGCGCCGCCCACCAACAAGGCCTACATGGGCACGACGGTCGTGGCGGGGCGCGGCCTGATGCGCGTGACACAGACCGGCTCGGCCGGCGAACTGGGCCGCATCGCCATGCGCGTCAGCGAGAGCCCTGAAGAAGAGACGCCGCTGCGCAGGCGTCTGCGCCGCTTCAGCCGTGGCCTCAGCCTGCTCGTCGCGGCCGTCACCGCCATCATCCTGGCCACCGGCCTGCTCTCGGGCCGGCCGCTGCTTGAGACGATTCGCGTCTCCATCGTCCTCGCCATCGCCGCCATACCCGAGAGCCTGCTCATTGCCGTGACCATCATCCTCGTCCTCGGCATGCAGGCCATACTGGCGCGCAACGGACTGGTGCGCAAGCTCTCGGCCGTGGAGACGCTGGGGTCCGTCACCGTCATCTGCACCGACAAGACCGGCACGCTGACTGAGGGTCGGCTACGCGTGACCCGCAGCGACCTGGCCGACCGTGAGCAGGCACTGCAGACGATGGTCCTCTGCAACAACCGCGAGGGGTCACTCGAGCTCGCCCTCTGGGAATTCGCGAGCGCGCAACTGGGCGCCGATGCGCAGGCGCTGGTCGAGCGCTCGGAGCGCCTCGACGAGGAGCCTTTCTCCAGCGAGACCAAGTACATGGCCGTGGCCGCCAGGCTCGATGGGCAGGCTCGTGACCATATCAAGGGTGCGCCGGAGGTGGTGCTGCGGATGTGTCGCATCGACGAGGCCCGGCGCGCCGAGATCCTGGCCGAGGCTGACCGGTGGGCCAGCGAGGGGCTCAAACCCTTCGGCCTGGCCTCACGCAGCGCCAGGCGCCTGGCCGAGCGCACGGGCTACGCCTGGGCCGGGCTCGTCGCCATGGAGGACCCGATCCGCGAGGGCGTCAACGAGGCTGTGGCCCTCACCCGCAATGCCGGCATCAAGGTCAAGATGATCACCGGCGACTATCGCCGCACCGCAGAACGCATCGCCGCGACCATCGGCCTGGCAGAGGGTGCTGGGCAGGTGATGGAAGGGCAGGAACTCGAGGCCCTCGACGACGCCGCACTGCAGGCGCGCGTGGAGGATGTGGCAATTTTCTCGCGCATCCGGCCCGAAGACAAGCTGCGCATCGTCGCGGCGCTGCAGACACACGACGAGGTCGTCGCCATGATCGGCGATGGGGTCAACGACGCACCGGCCCTGCAGCGCGCGAACATCGGCGTCGTGGTGGGCACCGGCACCGACGTGGCCAAGGAGACCGGCGACCTGATCCTGCTCGACAACAACTTTCGCACGGTGGTGCTGGCTGTCCAGGAAGGGCGGATCATCTTTGAGAACATTCGCAAGGTCGTCTCGTACACCATGTCAAACTCGTTCGCCGAGGTGCTGGCCATCTTTGCGGCGCAACTGCTCGGCTTTCCGCCGCTGTTGACAGTGGTGCAGATCCTCTGGATCCACCTCATTGCTGATGGGCCCCCAGATATCGTGCTGGGCTTTGAGCGCCAGGAGCCCGGCATCATGGAAGAGAAGCCCAAGCCGCTGTCGGAGCCGGTGCTGCCGCCGCTCGGCCTCGGGCTGGCGGTGGCCATCAGCGTCGTCAGTGCCGCGTTCGCTCTGGTCCTGTTTGCGAACCTGTACCTGCTGCAGGGCAACCTGGTGCTCGGCCAGAGCCTGGCCTTTGCCATCTTTGCGATCGACGCCATGATCTACATCTTTGGCTATCGCAGCCTGCGCTGCTCGCTTGGGCGCGTTGGCGCCATCGGCCGCAACATGCCACTCGTCGGCGCTGTCGTATTGGGGCTAGCCCTGGCCATCGGCGCCGTTGTCGTGCCGCCCCTGCGGAGGGGCCTGGGGCTGGCCTCACTCAGTGTGTTGCAATGGGCGCTGATCCTGGCCTTCTCGTTTGCCCTGCTCGGCCTCGTCGAGGCGGCCAAGTACATCGACGCCCGCCTGCGCGCGCGCCGCGGCGGCGATACGAACTGCGGGTGATCCTCGCTCGTGGGGGCACAGGCCTTGCTCCATTTCCGGTAGACAGCATCCTCCCGCATACCGTGAATGCGCATGCTTGCACAAGCCGAGGGCGGGAATCACCGCAGAGGCGCAGAGCCCCATTCCGGGGTCCGAGGTCAGAATGAGTGGGCGCAATGGGCCTTTCTGGCGCTGGCCGGATGAGGAGCGCGAGCGGCTCCTCGAGCAGATCAGCGATGTGTTGGCCCTGCCGATGGCGATCCTGGCTCTCATCTGGGTCATCGTCGTTGTCGTCGACCTGGCCGGCATCGTGCCGCCTGCCCTGGTGCCGTTCGTCTACGACGTCGATATTGGCATCTGGCTGTTCTTCTTGGCCGAGTTCGTCCTCGAAGTGATCATCGCCCCACACAAACTCGACTATCTGCGCAGCCATTGGCTCACTGCGCTGTCGGTGCTGCTGCCATTCCTGGCCGTGCTGCGCATCCTGCGCGCCGTGGTTGCCCTGCGCTCGCTGACGCTTGCCCGCGCCGTCCTGGGCGCCAACCGCGCCACGCGGGGAGCCGCCCAAGTCCTGGGCCGCGGCCGCTTCCAGTACGTCGCCCTCATCGCCGTGATCGTCGTGCTCATCGGCGCCGCCAGCGTGTCGTTCTTCGAGCGCACCAACCCGCAGAGCGAGCTGGCCAGCTTTCCTGAGGCGCTCTGGTGGGCCGCTTCGCTGATCACCACCATCAACACTTCGTCCGATCCCCTCACCGTAGAGGGCCGGGCCATCGGCTGGATCATGCGCGTGATCGCCCTGTCGATTTTTGGCTACCTCACCGGCGTGATCGCCTCGTTCCTTGTGGGTGGCGACATCGCGGCCGCCGAGCAGGCCGCTGCGAGCGAGGAGCGTGCCCGCCTGGCCGAAGGTCTCGCCGGCATCCAGGCCCAGCTTGACGAGCTCCAGGCTCGCCTCGACCGCCTGCTGCCGCCCGAGTAGTAATGCTTGCCTGCGCTCTTTTTCCGTGGTAGAATGGCCCTCAGAGGGTCAATGAGTCGCTCCACTGCGAGCATCATGCGAGGTTCAGAGACTATGGTCGAAAAGTGGGTCCTCGATATCCTGGCCTGCCCGGCCTGCCATGCCAAGGTCGAGCTGGTGCGTGACCATTGGCTCGTCTGCCAGAACGCCGAATGCCGGCGCAAGTATCCGATCCGCGATGACATTCCCCAGATGCTCATCGAGGAAGGCGACAACTATCGCGATATTGCGGTGGAAGACCTCCCGGCTGTATCGTAGGTTCACAGGGGGCAACTGGCATGCGCAAGACGCTGCTGCTGGCCGGCCTGGGGCTGGCGATCGCGCTCATTCTGGGCGGCTACGTGTCTCTGGCAGAGGGGCCCGTGCGTATCGTCGCCGACCAGCCCACCTACACCTTTGGCGAAAAGCTCTCCTTCCGCCTGGTCGCCGAGAGCGAGCAGGAGATCAGGAGCGTGACCCTCTACTACCGGCGGCAGCAGGAGCGGGTGACCAGCCGCGTCGCGCCCCAGTTCACACCCGGGCCCCATCTGGAGGCGACGTTCGAGAAGACCCTCGAGCCCGGAGAAATCCCGCCGGGCACGACCATCGAGTACTATTGGCGCCTCGAGCTGGCCGACGGCACGCGCAGCGACACCCCCACACAGAACCTGATCTGCGAGGATGATCGCTTCGCCTGGCAGACCCTGCGCGCCGACAACCTCACCCTCCTCTACTATGGCGATAGCAGCGACGCTGCGCTCGCCCAGGGACTCCTCAGCACGGGCCAGCACGCCCTCAGCCGCCTCCAGGCGCAGGTTGGCGTCACGCTCGACGCGCCGGTGCGCGTCTACCTCTACCACAATACCACCGACATGGCTGGCGCCCTCGCCCCGCGCAGCGAGGGCTTTGACCAGCGCGTGGTGACCCTCGGCGTGGCCGTGGCCGATGACACGCTGCTCCTCCTGGGCAGCCATGACGGCGTCGAGCAGACCATGGCCCACGAGCTCAGCCACATCGTAGTGGGGCTGGCCACCAAGAACCCCTACGCTCCCCTGCCGCGCTGGCTCGACGAAGGCCTCGCCATGTACGCCGAGGGCGCGCTGCCCGCCGGCAATGCCCGCGCCCTGGAGGCTGCCGTCAGGCACGACACCCTGATCTCCGTTCGCTCACTCTCCGGCTACACAGGCGATGCCAGCCAGGTGGACCTCTACTATGGCCAAGTCTACAGCCTGGTCGACTTTATGGTGCGCACCTACGGCCGCGACAAGATGAGCGAGCTGCTGCAGGTCTTCAAACAGGGGAGCGACCAAGACGACGCCTTGCGCCAGGTGTATGGCCTCGGCATAGACGCGCTCGATGCCGCCTGGCGCGAGAGCCTGGGCCTGAGACCGCGCGCCACCGCGGAGCCTGCCCGCACTGCATCTGCCCCCGCGGCCGTGCCTCCCGCCCGCAGCGATGGCGGCTCGCGCCAGGCCTGCCCCACGGCCGGCTTTGTGAGCTCGCTCGGGTTGCTGGTGGCCTGCGGCGTGAAGCGAGCCGCCCGCGCAGGCTGAGGGGGCCTGTGGTGTCATCTGACTGTTGCTGGAACTAGGTCGTGTTCGCAAACCCGTAGCATAGCCCCCCTTGGCCGCCGTAGACGGCTTCGTGGGCGTCGGAGCCCATCAAAACCAATGCGACGAACCACCAGGCTACGACGGTATGCAAACACGACCCAGAGGAACTGAGGGAACAGGAGGAATGGAGGGGGTTGCCCCTTCCAGTTCCTCGAATGCCATCAGTGCCCCCAGTTCCCTCGATCGGAGTTGCTTTGCCTGAGCTTCCCGAAGTTGAAACGGTTGTGCGGGGGCTGCGTGAGCGCCTCGTCAGCCAGACGATCACCGGTGTCGAGGTTTTCTGGGAGCGTACCATCGCCGCGCCCAGCCCGGCCGAGTTCACTGCCGGGGTGACCGGCCAGCGCATCCTTGGCGTGGATCGGCGCGGCAAGTATATCATCATGCACCTGCAGCGCGGCGACCTGCTGGTGCACCTGCGCATGACCGGCCAGTTGTTGCTGGCGCCCAAAAGCGAGGCCGCTGGCTGCCGTCACCTGCGCCTGGCCCTCGACCTGGATGGCGGCCGCCTGCTCTTCAACGACGCCCGCAAGTTCGGCCGCATGTGCCTGGTGCCCGATGCGGCCACATTCCTGGCGACGCTGGGCCCCGAACCACTCGACGCCAGCTTTGCGGCTGCGGACCTGGCAGGCCGCCTGGGCAAGCGCCATGCGCCGATCAAGGCGCTCCTGCTCGACCAGAGCTTCCTGGCCGGGGTGGGCAACATCTATGCCGATGAGGCGCTCTACACCGCCGGCATCGCCCCCGAGCGCTCGGCATGCAGCCTGACCGGCGCCGAGGCTGTCGCGCTCCATGCTGCGCTGCGCAGCGAGCTCGCGCGGGCCATCGCGAACCGCGGCACGACGCTCAGCGACTATCGCGATGCGGGCGGGCAGCAGGGCGCGCACCAGGAGGCACTGTACGTGTACGGCCGTGAAGGGCAGCCATGCCGGCGCTGTGGCTGTGCCATCGTGAGAAACCGCCTGCGAGGCCGCAGCAGCTATCGCTGCCCCCGCTGCCAGACCTAGAGAAGCTTCGCCAAACCGACGAGGATATCCACCACAGAGGCGCAGAGAACGCAGAGGTTGCTGTAGTACCAGAACGGCGAATGACAGACTGAATAGGCACGTCGCGCCACGGCGCTTCAGGCGATGCTGCCTGACCGGATCCGCGTGCGATCCACGCCCCCGAGGAGGAGGAAGATGCCCCTCGTTCTCGCCATCAACCCGGGCTCGACGTCGACCAAGGTTGCGGTGTTCGACGGTGTCACTGCTGTCTTTGCCGAGTCCATAGCCCATTCGGCGGTCGACCTCGCCCCGCATGCGCGTATCGCCGATCAATACGCGCTGCGCCGCGATGCCGTGCTGGCCTGCCTGGTCGCCCACGGCGTGCCGATCACGGCCCTGAGCGCCATCGTCGGCCGGGGCGGCATGCTGCGCCCAGTGCCTGGTGGCACCTTCCGTATCAACACGACGATGCTTGACGAACTGCGCACCCCCGGCCCGCGCGAGCATGCCGCCAACCTCGGCGCCATCGTCGCCCACGAGATCGCCTCACAGGCCAGCCTGCCCGCATTCATCGTCGACCCGGTGTGCGTCGACGAGTTCGAGCCCCTGGCCCGCATCTCGGGCCTGCCCGAGATCGAACGGCGCAGCTACTCGCACGCACTCAACCTCAAAGCCATGGCCCGGCGCGCCGCCGCCGACCTCGGCCAGCCCTACGAAAGCCTGGACCTGATCGTGGTCCACATGGGGGGCGGCATCTCGGTCAGCCCGCACCGGCACGGCCGCATGATCGACGTCAACCAGGCCCTCGACGGCACAGGTCCCTTCTCTCCCGAGCGCGCCGGCGGCCTGCCGGTCGGCGACGTCCTGCGCCTCAGCTTCTCGGGCCGCTACACCTACGATGAGTTCTTCCGGCGCATCGCGGGCCAGGGCGGCCTGGTGGCCCACCTGGGCACGAACAATGCCGTGGAGGTCGAGCAGCGCATCGCGGCGGGCGACGCGCACGCTCGCCTGATCTACGAGGCCATGGCCTACCAGACCGCCAAGGAGATCGGCGGCATGGCCACCGTCCTCTGTGGCCACGTGGATGCCATCGTGCTGACCGGCGGCCTCGCCCACTCCGACGTGTTCTGCAACTGGCTGCGCGAGCGCCTCAGCTGGATCGCCCCAATCCTGATCTATCCTGGGCAGGACGAGATGCGGGCGATGGTCGAGGGCGTGCTGCGGGTGCTCACTGGGGAGGAACAGGCTCAGGAGTACTGAAAGGAGCCCGACCGCTCATGCGCCACAAGATCCTGGTAATCGACGATGACCGGTCATTCCTGGAGGCGATCAAGCAGGCATTCCTCACCGACAACTATGAACTCATGACCGCGTCGAGCGGCCGCGATGGCCTGCAGCAGGCGCTGGCCTTCCACCCCGACCTGATCATCCTCGACGTCATGATGCCCGAGATGGACGGTTGGGAGGTCTGCCGGCGCCTGCGCGAGCTCACCAATATCCCCCTGATGTTCCTCACGGCGAAGGAAGGCGAGGACAACATCGTCAGGGGCCTGCTGCTCGGTGGCGACGACTACCTGGCCAAGCCGGTGCGCGTGGCCGAGCTGCGCGCCCGTGTCGACGCCCTGTTGCGCCGCGCCGATGCCGGCCGCCCCTCCTTCCACGTCCCCGCCTATGATGACGGCGAGCTCTACGTCGACCTGACCCAGCCCCGGGTGCTGCTCCGCGGGCGCCTGCTGGACCTGACGCCCCAGGAGTACCGCGTGTTGGCCATTCTGGCGCAGAACGCCGGGCAGGTCGTGACCTACGGCGAGCTGCTGCGCCGCGCCTGGGGCCCCGACCTCGCCAACATGGAGGGGTACGTCCACCTCTACGTCTGCTACCTGCGCGGCAAGCTCGAAGATGATCCCGCCCAGCCCCGGCGCATCCTCAACAAGCGCGGCGTCGGCTACATCCTCGAGCGACCCAAGTGAACCCATGGCGCAGGCGTCGTTTTCGTTGCGGGCAGCCCGGGGCTCGGCGAGCCCCGGGCTGCTGCTCATGACGTAGGCCGCCGGATTGTAGGCGCGGCTTGTTGCCGCGGGACTCTCCCGCACGGCACGATGCCGCGGCTACAATCCGACGTCATGCGCCTGGCGCAGGGTTGCGGCAACCCTGGGCTGCTCGTAATGACACGGCGTATGTTTGACGTGTCGGTGCCCTGTGGTAGAATGGGTCTGGTCTTCATCCTGGCCAGCCCGTGGCCGCTACAGGGAGAGTCTCCGAGCAGATGCCAGCGCCCAAACCCGCCGTTCCGTCCCAGCCGCCCAATTGGCGACGCCGCTTCATCATAACGATTGTGATCGGATCGTCGGCCTTTTACTGCCTCGGAATCGGCGCCTATGCGCTCAGGTCGAAGCTGCTGCCCGGCGACCTCACTCCGACGCGCACCATCACGCTGACCTTGCGCACGGCAACGCCCTCGGGATCGCTCTTCCAGCGCCCGGCGCAGACCCTCGAGCCGACGCCCACCCAAGCCGAGATCGTCTTCCCGACCAGACCCGCAATGGCCACCGACGTGCCGGCGGCGGCAGACACGCCAGCCCCCTCAGCCACAGTCGAGTTCACCGAGACGGTGGAGCCGTTGCCCAGCGCCGAGCCGGCCACTCCCGGGCCCACCGAGACGGTCGTGCCGACCCAGTCGCCAGAGCCGAGCCCATCGCCAACCGCCACCGAAGCGCCCACGCCCACCGAAACGCATACGCCGCACCCGGAGCGGCCTACGCCCATCCCCCTGCCATTGCCCACGCTGAGACCCTAGCAGCCTGTCGGAGTGCATCGCCCTGGGCTGACGACCGGCTTGCACGCCCCGTGCCCTGCACGGGGCACGAGCCCGCCAAAACCCCTCCCCTTACGAACCTATGCACTCCCTGCAAGTTGCACTATACCCCTGCTTGGTGGTATGATAGAGCTTCGCAGGCGCCTCAAGCGCCATTCGCCGCCGGGCAACCGGTCTCTCGCACCACGGGAGGGATGCAGTCATGGAAGCCGGCGCCGCCACCGAGTACCGCCCCACGATCAAGGAGCTGCCCACCAGCGAACGCCCCCGCGAGCGGTTGCAGAGCTATGGCCCGGGCGCCCTCTCCACCGCTGAGCTCCTCGCCATCATCCTGCGCACCGGCATGGGTGGGCACAACGTCCTGGCGCTCTCTTCCAGCCTACTGGCGCGCTTCCACGGCCTGGGCGGACTGGCCAAAGCGAGTCTGCTTGAGCTGTGTCAGGAGAGGGGTCTGGGGCTGGCCAAAGCCTGCCAACTCAAAGCCGCCATGGAACTGGGCCGCCGCATGCTCATCGCCTCGCCCGATGACCGCCCCCAGGTGCGCTCGCCCGAAGATGCCGCCAACCTGATCCTGCTCGAAATGGCCTTCCTCGAGCAGGAACACCTGCGGGTCATCCTCCTCGATACCAAGAGCTACGTCCAGGCCATCAACACCGTCTACGTCGGCAACGTCAACACGGCCCTGGTCCGCGTGGCAGAGGTCTTTCGCGAGGCGGTGCGCAGCAATGCCCCCTCGCTCATCGTGGCCCACAACCATCCCAGCGGCGACCCGACGCCCTCACCCGAAGATGTTCACGTCACCGAGCAGATCGTCGCCGCTGGCAAGCTGCTCGACATCGACGTGCTCGACCACCTCATCATCGGCTGCCAGCGTTATGTCAGCCTCAAGGAGCGCGGGCTGGGCTTCAAGTAGAGGGTGACGACTGCGCCGATGCCCATCAGCACGGCAGTCACCGCGTACGGCGCCGAGGGGCCGGCCAGGCTCCAGAGCGCGCCCGCCAGCAGGGGGCCGGCGAGGACGCCCACGTTCTCGAACGCACCGTGCAGGCCGAGCGCCCAGCCATAGAGCGAGGGGGGGCTCAACCGCCCCACCAGGACGATGCGAGCCGGGCTTGCCATGGCCCAGCCCAGCGCGTCGAGCGTCACCGCCAGCAGCAGGCCGCCAAAGCTCCGGGCCAGGCTGTAGACCACCATGCCCACGGCCCCCACAGCCAGGCCAAGAGCCACACGCGCCGGCAGCGAGATGGCCCGCTCGAAGCGGTTGAGGAGAGCCAAGAACAGCACGTTGGCCAGGCTAAAGGCGCCAAACAGCACGCCGGCAGCCGAGGCGTCGAGGCCCGCGCGCTCGCCGGCGAGGAGCACGAGAAAGCTGCGCACGACGCGGCTGTCAACAAACTGCAGCAGCGCAGCCAGCCCCAGGATGAGAGTGGCCGCATTGACCACGGTGTGCGCCGGCGCCGGCGGCTCGGCAGGCCGCGCGCGGGGCGCCGGGAAGGGCGGCGGCTCGACCAGGAACAGCGAGATCACGACCGCAGCGGTGCCGAGTGCAGCCGTAAAGACAAAGCCGGCCCGCGGGCCCGACCACTGGAAGAGATAGCCTCCGACCGTCGAGCCCACGGCCAGACAGGCCGAGTACACCACCAAGTACAGGCTGAGGCCGAAGGTCTGCCGCCGCGGTGTGTACGAGCGCACGATGTAGCCGCGCGCGATGACGCCGACCGTCGACTCGAAGACCCCGGTGAAAACCTGCCAGAGGACTACGGCCAACAACCCCGGCCAGAGGACCAACAGCCACAGCCCTACCGCCAGCCCCAGCCGCGCCACCAGCCAGGGCCGGCGCAGGCCCAGGCGGTCGCCCAGCCAGCCCCACACGGGCTCGCTGAAGATCATCAGGAACCCGCTGATGCCGCCCAACAGGCCCCATTGGGCCGGGCTCGCGCCCAGACCGGTCACATAGACCGGCAGCACAGGCGCCAACGCACCCAAGACCGCCAGATGAGCGCCCACCGCCGCCAGCATGGCCACGATGCTGCTCACGCGGACCTGAAGGACCCTTTCATCACTCATGCTCGCCTCGAGATCACCCGTGGAGCCCCAACTTGTTCGCGCAGGGCACGCCCCAAGTCGGGGAGCACGACACGCGGACTTGAGAATCGCCGGCAGCAGGCTATAATAGCGGCAACCTGCGGTTTCCCAAGGAGCGCCGAACGTGCCGATCAACATTCCCAGCCGCCACAACCCGACCCTGCAGCGCGTCGTCGCACGCGTGAACGCCGATGCCGAGTTGCACCAGTTCTGGAAATGCGCCAACATCAACGCCGTCGACCGCCTCGGCATGAGCGACCATGGCGAGGTACACATCCGCATCGTCGCCAACATCGCCCTCAAGCTGCTGCGCCTGCTCAGCGATGCCGGCATCCCGATGAGCGTGGTCACCAACTATGGCCTGACGACGGCCGACGCCGAGGTCGTCGTCATCCTGGCCTCGTGCCTGCACGACCTGGGCATGGCCGTGCACCGCGACAACCACGAAGCCTACAGCCTGCCGCTGGCCATGGCCAAGCTGCGCGAGTGGCTGCCCGGTATCTACCCCCAGCCCGAGGCGACGATCATCACCGCCGAGACGCTGCACGCCGTGGTGGCGCACCACGTCTCCACACGCTGCCTGACGATCGAGGCCGGCATCGTCAAAGTGGCCGACGCCCTCGACATGAGCAAGGGCCGCTCGCGCATCCCCTTCGAGGCGGGGGCGCTCAACATCCACGCCGTCTCCGCTGCGGCCATCGAGCAGATCATCCTGAAGCGCGGTGAGACCAAACCGATCAGCGTAGAGGTGCGCATGAACAACTCGGCAGGCGTCTTCCAGCTCGACGAGCTGCTCAAGCGCAAGCTCGTCAACTCGAGCCTGGCACCCTACGTCGAGGTGCTGGCCATGATCCAGGGCGACACCGAGAAGCACCTGCTGCAAGTCTACAGCCTGTAGGGCCCGCACGAGAAGCAGCAGAGGCGGCTCCCACGCCGCCGGAGCCACAACATTGGAGGACCAGAGATGGGCACAGCCCACCCACCCGAGCCGGTCAAGCTCGTTTTCGGCCTGCTCGGCAGCTCGCCAGAGCTGCTCGACCAGGCCGTCGAGCGCTTGCGCCTGACCTTCGGGCCATTGGAGGAGCGCAGCGAGCCGCTGCCGTTTACCCACACCCGCTACTATGCGCGGGAGTTGGGAGACCGGCCCTGGCGCCAGTTCGTCACACAAGTCGAGCTCGTCGACCCCGGCGACCTGGCCACCATCAAGATTCGCACCAATGAGCTGGAATTGGGCTGGGCCACCGGGGGGCGGCGGCCCATCAATATCGACCCGGGCTATGTCTCGCTCTCCAAGCTGGTGCTGGCCAGCACCAAGAACCATTGGCACCGCATCTACATCGGGCAGGGCATCTACGCCGAGGCCACGCTCCCCTTCCGCGAGGGCGCCTTCCAGCCCCAGGAATGGACCTATCCCGACTATCGCACCCCCGAAAGCCTGGCCTTCTTCACCGCCGTGCGCGAGCGCTACCGTCGCCAGTTGCGGGCGCTGCCGGAAGCGGCAGCCGCGCCAGGGCAGGGCCGGACAGGCACAAGGCCCTAGCAGCCTGTCGGAGAGCAGCGCCTTGGGCTGGCGACCGGCTTGCACGCTCCGCACGAGCCCGGTATGGGCCCTTTGGGGGGTTTTGGCGGGTTGGTTGGCCTCGCTGGCTGCCCCTGGCGCGCCCGCGGGCGCGCCAGGGGCAGCCAGCGAGGCCAACCAACCCGCCAAAACCCCTCCTGGCTCAGGGCCGGGCGCACGAGGGCATGTGCCTGCACAGGCTTATCTGCGCCCAAGGGGTGGCAGCAACGCACATGGCCCGGCTATCACCAGGACGCTGAGGGCGACAAGTTTCCTCTGCGACAGACTACCAAGCTACGGGCGTCTACAGGCGCCCCAGCCCCTACTGCACCTCCAGGCTGATCGAGCCGAGCAGGCTCTCATAGTCCCATCCCGAGCCGTAGACCTTGATCCACACGATGCGCACCGGCCTGGGGCTCAATTGCCCGAATCGGTTCCCCTCGGCCAGCAGATTCCCCGACTCGAAAATGTACCATTCGCCGCGGGGCACCCGGGTGCCGTTGAGCGTGGGGAAGCCCTGCGGATTCCCCGCAAAAAAACCATGTACCCACTCGTTCTCGCTGCCATACTCGTCGCGGTAGCGCATGCGGATCATCAGGGGATACTCCGATGCCCTGTCGCCGCCGCCAGGGAGGCTCTGGCTGACGATCTTGACGTTGGCCCGGATCACCAGCGAAGAGACGGGCTCGGGCAAGGGCTTGGCAAAGTCCTGCTGGATGATCGTAGCGCCGTGCCTGCCGCCACTGCCCGAGCGGAAGAAGCGGACGGCTCGCGAGCCGCCGTCGGTCGTGAGTGTCGCCGTCCCATCGAGGTTCGGCTCATCGATGCTGGGCTCAGTGACGTACGTCCAGCCATCGAACCCCTGGCTCAAGTCGCCGTTCACAATCAGGTTCTTGGCGCCAGCAATCGGCGCCGTCGGCGACGCCCCCGGCGCTAGGGTCGTGCGTTCGAGGCTGAGCAGCTGCACCCGGCCGCCATGCGCCGTCACCACGGCGCTGCCCCGGTGCGCCCACACCTCGCCGCCCGCCAGCTCCACCTCCACGCCATAGAGCCCATCGTCGTGGAGTGCGGCCTCTGCGCCCAGCTCGGAGAGATGCAGCACATAGTTGGGCGCCACCGAGCGCAGCGATTTGGGCGTCACCACGCTGAGCCGGCCCCGCAGCACCCGCAGCCAGACGGTATTCGGCGTCACGCCGCGGCCGAAGCGCGGCGCGCGCAGGCGCTCAACTGCCAGATCGCTTGGCCCATAGATGCGGACGTAGCTGCCGTCGAAGAAGCGCAGATCGACCTGCGACTTGTCGTCGAGCTGGATCACAATGCCCTCGCCCACATCCACAGACTTGTCGTCTTTGGTGTAGGCATCGAGGCGGCCGGTGGCCGGGTTCGTGAGGCGGGCGGTGCCCTCGAGCACCTCCAGCCTGGCGGGGCGCACGGCGGTGGCATAGTGCAGCACGTAACGCGCGCCGAGCGGCACGGCGACCACCAGCACGCAGAACGTGATGAACGCACACCAGACCACAAACCAGGCGGTGCGCTCAGGGTGCGCACGCAAGAGAGGCTGCTGCATCAGTGGCGTACCTCGAAAGAAGCCCAACCCCCATGCGGGGTTCCCCAGCTCGCCTCCACTTCACGGACCTCAGCCATCGGCGGCCCGGAGTGGAGCCACGAATAGAGCTCTTCGACCGCTCGGCGCGGCCCTTCGGCCACAACTTCGACGGTGCCGTCGCTGCGGTTGCGGACAAAGCCGCGCAACCCCAACTGGCGCGCCTGGCGCTGTGTGTAGTAGCGAAAACTGACCCCTTGGACCATGCCATGCACCACCGCGTCGAGGCGCACCATCTCCTCTGTCGCCACGCCACCCCCCAGACGCCCACAAGGGGCCAGGCTACTCCTCGTCGGCTTCGGTTTCCGGCTCGGCCTCAGCCCCGCCCTCCGCCTCATAGTAGAACATATCGAGCGGGGCGCTGCCAAAACCGAGCTCCGACAGGGCTTCTTCGGCAGCCTCGCGCATCGCCTCATCGCGCGAGGCCTGGCAGGCCTGCAAGGCGCGCCGGGCATAGCCTCCGCCGACCTGGCCCAGCGCCCACACGGCCATCTGGCGCACCTCGGCGTCGCGGTCCGTCAACAGCGCAATCAGTTCGCCGGCCATCCATTTGAGCGCAATCTCGCCCGCAGCCCGAGCCGCCTCATAACGCATAGCCGGGCTGGCCGACTTGAGCTCGCGCCGCACCGCCTCGGCCCAATGCGGGTCTGCCGTGCGCCCCATGGCGAACACGGCGCTCAGGCGCATCTTTTCATCGGGGTCCGCATAGGCGCGATCGATGATGTTGTCGACGGGGGCTTCGCTCATGTAGGCGATCGACTCGATGGCGCGGCGGCGCACTTGGGCGATTTCGCTCTGACTGTCGATCACCTCGAGCAGCCCCTGGCGCACGAGCGCCGCACGGCCCTCCGAGAGATCGCCCAGCTCGGCCTGCAGCGCAAAACGCCCCAACGATGCGGCCGCCTGGGCGCGCACCTCAGGCGCGGGGTCATCCTTCATCAGGCGCAACAGCGGATCGATCAGCCCGGGCTGCTCGTCTTCCCACAAGCCCTCGATCGCCCGCTCACGGACGACCGGGTCTTCGGACTGCAGCGACCAGCGAAAGATCGCGTTGAAATCCAGCTCAAAGTCGGCTTCGGCCATCTCGACCATCGCCGAAATCAGCTCGCGCCGCCGCTCGGGTGAAGCCTGGCCCCAGCAATCGGCAAACTGGCCCACCTCGGCCCGGCCCGCGCCGCTCAAAAAGGCAATCACGGGGCGCGACAGGGCCTGGCTCTCATCGCAGACGAGCGCCAGAGCCTCTTCGAACGTCCAAAGGCGGCTTTTCGTACCTGACTTCATCACCATCAGCCCAATCAGGCCCTCCAAGACGAGGGCTCTCTTCTCTTGCCACGAATTGTAGCACAGCCGCACCGGCACGCCAAGTCGGCGGGGATCGGCGGGCATATCCCATCATCGTTGGCGACCGGCTCTTGGGCTTCGCACGAACCCGGTGCGAGCCTTTCAGGTAGGGGTTTGGCGGGCTGGCTGGCGTTGCTGGCCGCCCCGCGGGGCGGCCAGCAACGCCAGCCAGCCCGCCAAACCCCTACCCCGGGTCAGGGCCGGGCAGCAGCGGAGCGGAGAACCCGGGCCATTGCCTGGGTGCCCCACAGCTTTGAGACACACCCGGGATCGGCGGGAATACCCCAAAAGCAGCGGCGGCTACCGTTCGTCCTCTGCCGGGGAGACGCCTGACACAGCGATCTCCCTGACGGCGTATCGATTCGCAAAGACTCGCTGATGGTTGGCGAGCCTGAGCTCGAGCTCCCAATGCGTACGCCTGTGCGCCGTACCCCTCTGACGGCCAGACAACGCTTGTGCGATCCTTCTGCGCCCGGACGGACCGGCGCCACGCCGCAAAGCGCACAGGCGTGCGCACCACGAGCTTGCCGGCGGCGAACTGGCTTTTTGCCAGAGAGAGCAGCCAACCGTTGGTCAGGACAATCGGTCTGACAGGTCTCCGGCAACCTGTCAGGTGTCTCTAGCGAGTGGCCACCGAGAGCGCCGAGAAGTATAGGTAGGGCACCTCGGCGCGGCCGTCGAGCCAGTAGGCACGGTCGCCGATGCCGGCCAGGCGCCCCAACGCGCGGAAGACGTTGCCGGTGACCATGGTATTCTTCACCCGGCCCACCAACTGGCCGCGGCGCACCTTGAAGCCCAGGTGCACGTTGCCCGAGAAATCGCCCGAGAGCAGGTTCCCCGCCCAGGCGCCCATCGTCTGATCGACCACCAGGCCGTCTTCCACATCGGCCAGCATGTGCTGGTAGGAGGCCGTGCCGGCAGGGATGCGCAGGGCATGGGTCGCAGGCGCCGGCAGGGTCGCCAGGCCGCGTTCGCCGTTGCCGGTGCTCTGGGTGCCCGCGCGGCCCGCCGTCTGCAGGTCATAGTAATAGGCGTTCAGCCGCCCCCCTTCGACCAGCGCCGTGCGTCGCATGGGCACGCCTTCGTCGTCACAGGGGGCGCTCGCGGGCTGCCTGGGCACCAAGCCATCGTCGATCAGGGAGAAGCCGGGGTCGAACATGCGCTCGCCAAGGCGCCCGGCCAGCGGCGACGAGCCTTCGAGCACCGCTTTGCCGCTCAGCGCTGCCGCCAGGGGCGCCAGCAGCGTGATGGCCACGCCCTTGGGGGTAAAGATCACCGGCACGCTGCCGGTGCGCGCCTGCGCTATCTCTGACGATAGTTCCAGCTTGCCCAGCAGGGTGTTGACCGTCTTGGTCAGGGCGACGCCTGCCAGGTGGCACGAAGCGTCGGACTCGTAGATGTCGAGGAGATCATCCTCACGCGTGCGGTTGGCGTGTAGGTCGATGGAGAGCACCGTCTTGCGGTAGCTGCCCTGGCCGCCCGACGAGTTGCGCACCGTCACCGTGCCCACGGCCTTGCGCACATCGGCGTCGACCAAGATGTCGTCGCCGCCCCGCTTGCGCACGCGGTCGACCATCTGCTGGCCCATCTGCACCATGTCGTCGGTGCTGAGCGCCGCGACGGCTTTATCATAGAGGTCGAGCGCGCCCTCGGCCACGGGCTCTGCCGGATAGGCCAGCGCCGCCTGGGCGCCAAAGCGGGCCGTCGCCAGGGCATCGTCAACCAGCGCCTGGGCGTCTTCGAGCCGCGACGAGCTGGCCAGGCCGATGCGCCCCTCGGCCACCACGCGTAGGGCCACGCCGCGCGTCTCACGGGCCTCGATGGAGCGCAGCCGGTTGGCCTCAAAGGCGACCGGTGTCTCCTCGCTGCTCACCAGGAACACCTCGGCCCATGCGGCCGAGCGCTTGGCCAGCTCGAGCACGTGCTCAGCAAAATCGCGCATCACTCACCTCCGATCACCACATCACGGATCAGGAGATGGGGGCTACCCGTGCCCACCGGCAGCGGTGATTGTTCTCCCTTGCCGCAGCCGCCGCCCTCCGACCATTCCAGATCGCTGCCGATGGCTTCGATGTTGGCCAGGGTCTGAAAGACGTTGCCCGTCAGATTGACGCCGCGCAGCGGCTCGGCAAGCTTGCCGCCGCGGATCATGTAGGCCTCGCCGGCCGAGAAGGTAAACATCTCCATGCTCGTCTGCCCGCCGAACGAGCTCTTGACGTATACCCCCTCGTCGATGCCCGCCAGCATCTGCTCGAAGGTGGCCTGGCCGGGCTCGATGAAGGTATTGGTCATGCGCACGATGGGCGGGTAGCGGTAGGAGACGGCCCGCCCATTCCCCGTAGGGGCTTCGCCCATCCTGGCCGCCGTCTCGCGCGAGTGCAGGCGCCCCACGAGCACACCTTCACGGATCAGGTAGGTCTTTTGGGCCGGCACGCCCTCCGCATCGTAGGCATAGGAGCCGCGATGCCCCGGCACGGCGGCGCCGTCGACGATACTCAACTGCGGGCCGCCAAAGCGGCGCCCCAGCACCATCATCTCGCGCAGGCGGGGGTTCTCGTAGACGTGGTCGGCCTCGCTCAGGTGACCAAAGGCCTCGTGGACAAAGACGCCGGCCAGCTTGGGGTCAGCGAGCACGGCATAGCTGCCCCCCTTGATGCGCCGCGCCGAGAGCAGGTCCACGGCGCGCCGGGCCACCGCCGCAATCTCCTCGTGCCGGCCCTGCAGGATCGAAAGGTCGCCACGGCTGCCGGTGCTGAGGAAGGCTTGCTCGACCTCGCTCTCCTTGCGGGCCACGGCCACAAAGAGCGCCGAGAGATCGAGCTGTTCCTGCTCGAGGTACGAGCCCTCCGAGCTGGCAAAGGTGGTGCGGCGGTAGAGGTCGCCGTAGCGGACCGAGGTTGTCTGCAGCGGCGCCGTGGCCCACATGAGCTCGTTGTACTCTTGCAGCAGAGCCACCTTGTCGTCGAGGCTCACGTGGCGCACATCTCGGGCGGCGCCAGCCTGCACCACATCCTGCACCGCAGGCACCGGGGCCAGCGCCAGCGACTCGCGCCTCACCAATCGCGCCTGGTGCACCGCCTGCTCCACATAACTGCGCAGCCGCCCCACATCGTTGAACGAGGCAAAGCCCCAGCCGCCGTTGACCAGGGCGCGCACGCTGCCACCCAGCGTGCGCGAGCGGCCCAGCTCCTCGAGCTCGCGGCCGCGGAAACGGACCTGGGTGCTCTCGGCCTCCTCGAGCCGCACATCGATATAGTCGGCCCGCTGCCCACGCAGCGCATCAGTGATGAGATCGCGCATAGCACACTCCCACAGGTTCCTAGTCGGCGCTTGAGCGCCTTGACCTGACCTTGCCGAGCCGTCGGGTCAAGGCGCTCAAGCGCCGACTACGAACCACATGTACATGGGGCGAGGCGACCTCGCCCCTACGGGCGCCAGATGAAGGTGCGGGCCTCGCTGGGCGAGCTCAGGGGCACTTCATCGGCCGCGGCTGTACGCCGTGTGACGCGCACGCTCCATTGCAGCGCCGGCTCGGCTGCGTCGCGCTTGCCATAGACCTCTGCCGGCACCTGCCACGAGGTCTCGCGTACCCACTCGACCATCGTCTGCGTCTCGCCGCCGGCCTGGTAGCGCAGCGTCAGTGCATAGCCCTCATCCTCGCCGAGGGTGCCGGCCGGCTGCCACGACAGCACGATTTCCCTGTCGGCACCGGCAAATTCGGTGCCACTGGCGGGTTCAGCGAGCGCGACGGCCGGGTACGGGAAGGTGGGAGCGGGGGTAGCGGCCGGCGGGCGGCGCGTGGCCGTCGGCGTTGGCGTGGCCGTCGGCGCCAAGGTCGCCGTGGGCGTGGGGCTGATGTAGGGCGTCATGGTCGGGATGCGCGTCGGTGCAGGGCGCGATGCTGTCGGCCGGGCGGGGGTGCGCGTCAAAGTCGGCGTGGCCTGCGGCAGCAGCGCCACCAGCGAAATCTCGGGCAGGCGTTCCACCTGCCGCCGGATGCGGCCGACGGTCACGACGCGGGTCACCACATAGTAGCCCGTCGCCAGCAGCACGATGGCCAGGGCCCCCAAGAGGATTGGGCGCCAACTGCGCCGCAACTCAGCCCCGCAGGCGGGGCACAGCCGCCCGCCGGCCCTGACCCGCTGGCCGCAATGGCGGCAGACGACGTAGCCTGACCGCCGGCCCTTCACAGACGCGCCGCAACTGGAGCAGAGCTCGCTCCCAGGCCTGATTGCCGTTCCGCAACGCCTGCACCTCATAGTCCGCCCCCCGACGACGCTCTGCCTTACAGCCTCTTCCGACAATAGCAGAGCGGGCTGCGACGCCCGTGGTTCCGGCGGTGTGCACGCCGCCTCTGCCATTGTTCGGCTGGGCCCTTACCCCCCAGGAAGCCGCACACCCTGCAACAACCGTGTCACATCAAAGTAGGAGACCACGAGGAAGAGCGCCAGGAGCGCCACGATGCCGATCATGTGCACCAGGCCTTCCTTCTGCGGGTCCACGCGCCGGCCACCGCGCACAATCTCCAGGCCGATAAACGCCAGGCGGCCGCCATCCAGCGCCGGGATGGGCAGCAGGTTGATGATGAACAGGTTGACGCTCAGAAAGGCCGTCCACTCGATGACCTGCACAAAGCCCGAGCGCACGACCTCGCCGGTGGCCTGGGCGATGCCGATGGGGCCAGCCAGGTCGAGCGGGGCGTGGCCAAACACCATGGCCAGCAGCCCTCCGACCATCAGCAACACCGTGTCGATGGCACGCTGCACACCCAGCCACAGCGACTGCAACGGCGGATAGGCCACGCGCGCGAGTGGCGGCCCCGTTCTCACGCCCATAGCCCCTTCGTCGTCGGGGTGCACCGAGCGCGGCACGAGGCGCACCGTCTGGGGCTGGGCTGCGCCGTCGCGCCGCACCGACAGCGTCACTTGCTCATCGAGGTGGGCATTGACTGCGTTCTGTAGCGCTTCCGGCGAATCGATCGGCTGCCCGTTGACCGTCAGGACCACATCGCCCAGCCGCAGCCCGGCGAGCGCCGCCGGCGACCCAGCCGCCACGTCGTAGATGCCCGCGCCCGGCTCCCCTATCGGCTGGAGCACGCCCATCATAAAGCTGACGGCAAAGAGCACCACGGCGAGGACGACGTTCATGACCGGCCCGGCCAGAAGAAAGGCGGCGCGCGTCCACACGCTCCTTCTAGCCATGCTGCGCGGGTCGTCGGGGGCGTCATCGCCGGCGACGCGCACAAAGCCGCCGATGGGAATGGCGTTGATGGTGTACTCGGTGTCGCCGCGCCGGGCGATGCGCAGCAGGCGCGGCGGGTAGCCAAAGCCGAACTCGTGCACCCGCGCGCCCGACAGCTTGGCGACGGCAAAGTGCCCCAGCTCGTGCACAAAGATCACGACGCTAAAGACAAACAGAAAAGCGAGGATGGTTACGGCAATCACCCCCAATCAGGAATCGGGCGACAGGCCTGCCCGCCACGGGGTCAGTTCCGACGCGGATCATCGGCTCCGCGGAGCCGCAGTAACGCCCCTCAGTATACCGCGAGGCCACGGGCCTGGCAAATGGATACGGCGCTTTCCGGGCTACTCTACAGCCCGGACCTCGGGGCGAACGAGCAGGATGAGTAGCGAAAAGAGCATCAAGCCGGCTGAACAGACGAAGAAGGTGAACGGTTCACTGGTGCGGCCGGCGAGCAAGCCCATGGCCAGTGAGCCCAGCGGTTCGCCGCCGGTATACATGAGGGCATACAGGCCGGTCACCCGCCCGCGCAACTCGTCGGGGACGATAGATTGGACGATGGCGCTGTTGTTGGTCTCGAGGCTGACGTAGGAGAAGCCGACCAGGCCCAAGCACAGCAGGGAGATAGGGAGGTGGCGCGACAGGGTAAAGGCGGCCATAGCCAGCGGCAGGGCCAGGCTGCCCAGCATCCACACCTTGCCGCGGTGGCGGCGGCTGGCCAGCGCCGCAATAGAGAGCCCGGCGATAACGGCGCCGATGCCACGCGCTGAGATCAGCAGGCCGTTGGTGGTCACATCGCCGTGCAGAACGCTCACGGCCCAGGCCGGCAACAGCACCATGGGACCAAACCCAATGATGCTGATGAGCAACTCGCTGATGAACAGGGTCTGCATCAAGCGGTTGCTGCAGACGTGACGGATTCCTTCCACAACTGCCATCGATGCCGCGCCGCGTTGCGGTGAGATCGCCGTGGCTTGGATGCGCATCATAAGCAGGGCAGCGATGACGGCCGTGAAAGAGATGCCGTTGAGGAAGAAGCACCAGGTCGGCCCGGTCAGCGCATACACCGCCGCACCGACCATCGGGCCAATGATGGCGCTCAGGGAGAACATCGCGTCGCTGAGTGTAATGGCATTGGTCAGGTCTTCGCGTTGCACCAGGTCAACGGCCAGGGACTTGCGCGCCGGAGTCTCGAATGCGTTGGCCACGCCCAGCAGCAGCGCCAGCCCTAGCACGTGCCAGGCCTGCACCCAGTTGAAGAATACAAGTGCGCCCAGGACAAACGCCAGCACCATCTTGGCCGACTGGGTGATGACCAGCAAGGTACGCCGAGGCACCCGGTCGGCGATCAGACCGCTGTAGATCATGAGCAGCCAAGAAGGCAGCCCCGACATGAACCCGACGTACCCCAGGTAGGCCACTGAACCGGTCAGGGTGTAGAGCAGGTAGCCCTGGGCAACGTTCTGCATCCAGGTGCCGACCAGCGAGACGAGCTGGCCGGTTAACCACAAGCGGTAGTTGCGGTGACGAAAGGCGGCGAAGGTGCCGGCTGCGGAAGACAAGGTGGGGCGCGCGAAGATGCTCACGGTAAGGATGGCCCCAAGGCACTATCCAGGAGCCGTTGGTAGGTTCTGTCGGCGATGTCAACCACGTTGTTGGAGGCGAATTGCTCGATCAGGCGCAGCCCTCTCCGTCGCTCCTCGACACCGCCCTGCATGCCAAAGATGCGCTCAGAGAACTCGGCGATATCCTCCACAATGCGCTCATAGCGATAGTAGGCGAGCGCGACCAGATCGATCTCGGCCTGGCCGTAGCCTTGGTAGAACCAATCAGACTCCTGATCGGCATTCCAGATGCCGCCAACCCCGCCGCCGATGAACATCAGATCGCGCTCTTTGGGAGCCAGAATGGGCGCATCCCAGTCGACGATGGCCAAGGCATCGCCGGCGCCCACCAGGACGTTGTTGCCGTGGAGGTCCGCGTGACAGATCACCGGGGTGACTCCTCGCGCCTGGAGCACGCGAGCGAGCTGTGCGGCGCGTTCGACAAAGCGCCGGATTTCGTCGCGCTTTGCCAGCCATAGGGCAGCAAAGCTCGCCGCGGTTGGGTCATCGAAGCGCTGCTGTTGGACCCGTCCGTGGAATGCCTTCACAGCATCACGCCACAGCGGCGAATAGTCCTCCTGGGGCACACGTTCGGCCAGTGCGCAAGGCAACGCCGTCGCGTGAACGGCCTTCATGGCCTGGCCCAGGGCGATCCACTGAGGCATCGACAGGGGAGCTTCAAAGCCGGTCTTGCCAGCGAAATACGGGTAGAGCACCTAGTGGAAACCATGCGCATGCAGCCACAACGTGTGCGCGGTCGTCGCGATGGGGGCCATGACGTGCCGGATGCCTTGAGCATGGAGGAAAGCGGGGACGGCGACAGCGATCTCGTTGAAGTGATCCTGCCGCAGTTTGAGGAAGTAGGGCGTGCCATCGCCGGCGATCAGCCGATACGCCGCGTTGTTCACCCAGCCCAGCGGCAGAAAGGTAACCTGCGAGATGTGCAGCCCGTAGCTATCGCGCAGACAAGCGATGATGGTATCATCCGGAATGTCGGGCCTTGTACGCATAGGCGATGCCATGTGATCCAGTCGTTCAGGACGCGAATGCCGCTTCAGGAGCAGTATGCCAGGGACTATCATGTACGTCAAGAGCCGCCTGAGCCCGGGTGTATCCCACAATCGTCAATATGCTTCTCGCCCGAATCATGCGTATGGCGCCGGCGCCTGTGCCGCCTACGCCCGAGGCTCCCGTGGTAAGCCTCGGGCGGAGCGGCGTGCGCAACGTATGCCTGTTGCACCGACGATTGTGGGATACACCCCTGAGCCGCCTCTGCTTGGGGCGGATAACCGGCCGAGGGTCGCCTTTGGCGCTGCTTCCTGCCCGTCAGCGACCAAAGGGTGGTGCGTCGGAGGTCAGCACCGCCTGCAGGCCCGGCCGGCCATCGACGAGGCCGATGCCGTAGACGGTATACGTCGTCGCGGCGACGAGCGGGACGTCGGGGAGCGATGTGAGCACGCGGTTCGTACCCGGCTGCCGCAGGTCGATGTCGTAGGTGCCGACCACTGTGTTGGTGTAGGAACTGGCACTGCCCGAGGCGACGCCGCTGATGGGAACCTCGACCGCGGCCCGCGAGACGCCAACGTTGCCGCGCAGCACCGCATCGAGCGCCGCGGCATTAGGCGACAGGTTTACCAAGCGTACGGCGGCGATGCGGAGCGGCGGCAGGCAATTGCCGTCGACAGTCGGCAGCACTGTGAACGAGCCGGGCTGGCCGGCTGCGCTCAGGGTATTGTAGCTGTTCACCTTCAGATCCACGGTGGTCTGGAACAGCACCGGCAGTGTAGTGCCGGCCTGCACGACCTGGATGCTGTGACTGCCGGCGACGACAGCCAGGTAGGGCGTGACGCTGCCGTAGGCCGCATCCGCAAAGGCGCGGACGCCGTCGACGATGACGTCGATCGGCGGTGCGCCCGGGGCGCCATGCATCACACGCAGCATGGCCAGGTCGGGCTGTACCTCCTGGGCCAGCGCCGTGCCGCTGCATGCGGCCGCCACTAGCAGGATGAGCACGAGCAGCAATCCGCAGCGCTTCATCGAGGATGGTCCTCCTCTGGGTCAAGTCGATAGGTACCTGCACAGGCACCGCAAGACTCGTACCCAGGGCGGGGCTAATAACACTACTACCGTACTTGCCTGGGAAGGCGCGCGATCCGGGTACAGCGCTTCGCGTATGACCGGAACGGGGCCTCTTTGGGGGGTCCTTTTGGCGGCTTGGCCAGGGCCGGGAGGCTGCGGAGCGTGTCAGCCGGCAGCTACTCGGATGGCCAGCAGCGGCAGCGCCAAGTACGGTTGTAGTACTTGGTACTAACAGCCTGTGCGCTGGGCCTCGCTCTCGTGGTTTGCCACCAACAGCGTGCCGCCTGGCCGTCCCAAGAGCGCCGCCTCGACCCTCCCTGGCTGCAGCCCCGAAAAGACCGACACCTGCAGGCCGGGCACCTCCTGCACCAGCGCCAGCATTTGCCGCACCTTCGAGCGCATGCCGCCGGTCACGTCGACGCCGCAGGCACCCGCGAGCTGCCGCTCGGCAGCCTGCCAGGCAGCGGGGCTCAGGCGTGGGATCGGCCGCGCCTCCGGCTCGAGGTGCGGATCGGCGGTGTAGACGCCGTCCACTTCGCCGGCGAGCAGGATGCGCTGCGGCACGAGCTGGCGCGCCAGATACTCAAAGATCTGCTCGGTGGAGATGATGCTCGAACCCTGCGTATCGTCGAGGGCCACGTCGCCAAAGACCACAGGCACCAGGCCGCGCTTCAGCAACTGGCCCAGCGGCCAGGTGACCAGCTCCTGCAACTGCCCATCGCAGGTGCGCGCCGAGGCCGAAGGCTGCAGCGCCACCGCGGGCACGCCGGCGGCCAATAGGGCATCGATCACTAGGCGGTCGAGCCGGGCCGCCGCGGCCGCCGTCTCGGCATAGCCACGCCAATCGGCCAGGTGGCCGCGGTGCACGCCGTAGCGTTCGGCGGCAAAATGGCCGTAGGAACCGCTGCCGTGCCCCAGCACCAGGCGCAGCCCGGGCGCCGCCGCCAGGGCCGCCGCGATCTCGCCAGCCACGCGCTGCAGCACGTCGCGCCGGGGCGCCTCGCGCTGCGCCTTTTCGGTGATCAACGAGCCGCCGAGCTTGAGGAATACCATCTCAGCCATCGAGGATCACGCGCCCCCCCTCTTCGATGCTCAGCCATTGGCCGCTCTGAATCTGCGTGATGTCGATGTGGTCGACGGCGGGGATGCCCGAGATAATGGCTCCGGTGGCCACGATGGCCTCACAGCGCGCGTTGATGATGGCCGCCGGCGCGTGGCCGCCCTGCGCCAGTTGGTAGAGGACGTACGAGCCGACCGTGCTGCCCTTGCCCGTGGGAAAGACCAGCACGCGCCCAGTGATATCGCAGCCGGCCAAGGGATGGCGCGGGTCGACCACCAGACCCGTCTCGGGGTCCACGCCCCCCAGGAAGCTGATCGGCTCTTCGCTCACCAGCGCCTGACCCCGTGCCCGGCCAGGGCAGATGGTGCGGCCGAGGAGGATCGACAAGAGCATACCTCCGGCGTGATGCGTAGAGCATAAAACGTAAAACGTGATACGTGATACGTGAGCTGCTGAACGGCAGATGCGTACCCTAGTCCGGGAATGGCAACGGAACACGCATCACGCATCACGCATCACGCCACTCACCGCCGCCTCAACACACGCCTCGAGCGGTCCATAACGTGTGGCCAGGCCGCAGTGCCCGGGGGCATAGCAGGCCAGCTTGGCCGAGTTGGTGGCCACGGCGTGGAAGCCATAGTGCTGCAGCGGCGCGACGACGAGGCAGGTGTCGGCAATCAGGCGCGCGCCGGCCCGCTCCAGCGGCTCGGCGATGCCGCAGCGCCGCGCCTCCTCGATCGTCGCCCGTGCGCTGGTGATCCACAGCGCCGTCCGAGTGTGGCGCCCCTGCAAGAGGTCGGCAGCCGCCGCCAGCTCGCCGAGCGACGCGTGCGGGCAGCCGATGCTGACGATATCGACCTCGGCGCCGGCCGTGTTCAGCGCGGCGTAGCCGGGGGCGAGGTCAGCGATCGTACAGTGGGTTGCTCCCGGGGCGACGAGCGCCTCGCCCTGCACGCGCGCCTCGGGGGTCACCCCGGCGATGTGGTAGAGGGCCACGGCGCCGCTCGCAGCCATTGCTGCCCCCAGGCCCTTGAGGTGCGGCAGGTAGGGCGAGCGCACCAGGTCGGGCTGCCCCAACAGCTCCTCGGGGCAGGCCCGCAGACGCAGCAGGGGCACAGCATCGCCGGCCAGCCGCCCCACCAGGTAGCCCAGCGCGCCGAAATCGGCCGTAGAGCGCAGCGGGCAGGTGACGTCAATCACCATGCCCGCCCGCCGGCCGGCGTCGAGGTGCAGCCCGTAGCGTGCCGTCTTGCCCAGGATGGCCGCGGCCAGCGCGCTGGGCCCACCCTCGCGGTTAGTACGGGCGCCGAGGACGCTGTTGGCCAGCGCCACCGCCGACGACTCGCTCCAGGCCAGGTGCTCGCCGTAGCGCGGCACATTGCCCACCAGGTAGGGGGTGCAGGTGCAGCTGGGGGTCACCCCCAGGCGGCGATAGGCCTCGATCACCGCCAACTGCTGCCGGGCAAACGCTTCGGGGATGCCGTGCTCGCGCCAGGCGACGAGGTCTATCCCCGCCGGGTTCAGCAGCGCCGGCACCCGTGCGCTCGCACCCTTGGCGGCCCAATCGCGCAGAAAGCCGAGGCCGGCCGCGCCCAGGTTGCGGTAGCTCACCCCCGCTACCTGCACGCTGCCCACCGGCACCAGGTCGCCCGCGCCATAGATGCGCCCCAGCGCCACCACCAATTGCGCCGCCAGCCGCGCGCCTTCGCCGCAGGCGCCAGCCAGGCACGCCTCATCGGCCGGGTCGAGGGTCAGGTCAGGGGCACAGCCGCTCAAACTCATCTCCTTAGGCGCGACACGATCAGGTCGAGCAACAAAAAGATCACCAGAGCCACAAACAGCCACATCAACAGGAGCTGCAGCCAGCCAACCTGGAGCACCAGTACGATGCGAACCCGCTGCCCCAAAAACACCAGGGCCAGCGCCAACGCGAAAAGCCAGAGGTAGAGCCGGATACGATGGCGCATTCCCTTCCCCTTAGGCCAGGTAGTCAGCCAGATCGACCGCACGGTACGACACGCGCTGGTACTTGGCCGGATCCGCCGGCCCAGTGGGCGTATCCCACGGGATGGTGGCGTCGATGCCCATCTTGGCCGTCTGCGCCTTGTGCCCGGGCGCGTGCACCGCCGACGGGTCCAGCGAGCTCCCAGGCTGATCCGCGAATACGAGCACATCGCGGCCGGCCTGCACGCGGGTCGCCAGCGCCCACTCGACGCGCGCGGCATCGAAGGGGTCCACGTCGTCATCGATCACGACCACATGCTTGAGCGAGCCATGGCCGCGGAACGCCGCCTCGATGGCCCGCCGCCCATCGTCGGGGTGCTGCTTGCTGATCTGCACGACGGCATGCAGCCACGAGGTGCCGCCGGGCGTGATGTGTACGCGCCGTACCCGGCACACCTCGGCCACGGCATCATAGATCGACGGTTCGCGCGGCATGCCCATGAGCAGCTTGTGCTCCGGCCCCCCGGGCAGCAGCGCCTGGTAGATCGGCTCGCGGCGGTGCGTGATGCGCTGCACTTCGAGGATCGGCTGCCGGCGCACAATGTCATAGGTTTCGGTGAGGTCGATGAACGGGCCCTCGTCGGCCAGCTCGTGGGTCAGCCGGCCTTCCAGCACGATCTCGCTCTCCGCGGGCACCAGCAGGGGTACCGTCTGACAGCGCGCGAGCGGCGTGGGCGCCAGGGCCTCGGCGATGCGCATCTCATCGTGCCCCGGCGGCGGCGACATGGCGGCCGCCAACAGCACCTGCAGCGGCACGCCCAGGCAGATGGCGATGGGCAGGTCGTCCGCTGCCTTGCTCCAAGCCGTGTGCGTGCCCCGACCCTCGACCAGGCGCACGGCGAAGCGGCGCTCATCGAGCTGCAGCAGCCGGTGGAAGGCCAGGTTGGGCCCACTGTCGGAGTCGACGATGGCGGCCACGCCCGCCGTCACATAGGGGCCGGCGTCGCGTGGCCCATGGCTGAGGATGGGCAGCCGCGCCAGGTTTACCTCCGGCTCGACCGCCTCCTGGCAGGGCGCCGTAGCCGCGAGCGACGGCGTGCGCGGCCTCTGCAGCGCCGCCACCAGGCGCGAGGGCAAGTCATCCACAGCCACGCCCAGGCCGAGCGCGATCGCCTCGCGCCGCGCCACCAGGTTCGCCGCCACGCGGTACTCGCTGCCCGGCACAGCCGCAAAGAGCACCGGCCGCGCGCCGAGGGCATCGATCACGCCCGCCATCTCGCCACGCACATCGACCGGCCGCGTGACCGTGGCCAGCTCGCCACGCTCTTGCAGGGCATTCAGGAACAATCGCAGATCCACCAGCAACACTCCAATTCAGGGCCACGAAGGGATTCACCGCAGAGACGCAGAGGGCGCAGAGGTAGCCCGAACCGTCTCTGCGTCCTCTGCGTCTCTGCGGTGAATCCCGTCTTCATCGGTCCTCAACCGGCTCACAGACGCCGCGCAGCACCCGATAGTGATCGAGGTCGCGCGGGACGATGGTGTTTGGAAAGATCGCCTTGGCCTCGGCCAGGATCATACGCTCCGCATAGCGGCGCGAGATGTGCACCAGGAAGAGACATTTCACGCCAGCGTCGCGGGCCAGGGCGGCCGCCTTGGCCGCCGTGATGTGGCCGAACTGGGCGGCCATCTCGGCCTCGACCTCGAGGTAGGTCGCCTCGATCACCAGGGCATCGGCGCCTCGCGCCGCCGCCACGAGGTCGCTCGTGCGGCCGGCATCCCCCACGTAGACCAGCTTGGTGCCCGGCACCGCCTCGCCCAGCACCTCCTCGGGTTGGATCGTCCGCCCGTCGGCCAACTGGATCGGTTGGCCGTCGACGAGCAGCCGCCGCTCGGGCCCTGCCGGCACGCCCAAGGCCTCGGCGCGCTCGACCAGGAAGGGGCGGTGCGCGCGCTCCTCAAAGACAAAGCCAAAGCAGCCCGGCCCGCGGTGGCTCACTGGGATGGCCGTGATGGTCATGCTGTCATCGCTCCAGATCGGCCCCGGCGCAATCTCCACGTAGGTGACGTCCATGCCGGCCTCGCCACCACGCAGCACCACGTCCATCAGGTCGCGCACGCGGTCGATGGCCCAGCGCCCGCCATAGATGGTGAACTCGGTGATAGCCTCCCAGCGCGAAAAGGTCGACACCAGCCCGCCCAGCCCCAGGATATGGTCCAGGTGCCCATGTGTGAGCAGGACCTTGTCGAGCCGCTTGAAGCCCAGCCCGCTCTTGAGGAGCTGCCGCTGCGTGCCCTCGCCGCAATCGACGAGGAAGCGCTGGTCGCGATGGATCACTACCGCCGCGGGCAACCCCCGTTCGATTGACGGCGCCGACGCCGACGTGCCCAGGAAGACGATTTCGAACATGTGCTGGGTCCTTACTCAGAATGCGCGGCACCCTGGCGGAGCGGGCGACCAGGTTCGTAGTCGGCGCTTCAGCGCCGTGACCGCATGACTTGGCGCCAGGCCGTGGGATCAAGGCGCTCAAGCGCCGACTACGAACCACATCTCACTGCTACACTGCCAGATAGGCCGCCGGAAGATAGCGCCGATACTGGGCCAGGTTGAGCTCGAGCGGCTCCTGCGCCTGGTAGGCGTGCAGCGCCGCATAGTCCAGGTCGGCGAAGACGATTTCCTCCTGGTCGCACGTCTGCGCCTCGGCCAGCACGCCATCGCCCGCCGGTGTCATCGCCAGTGGCGCGTACACCCCGCTCCTGCCCTGGAAGACCGACCCAGCCACCCGCCCCACGCCCGAGCATAGCACGCCAAAGGTGTGCACCTCCTGCACGCGGTTCCACACGCCGCGGGCCTGAGCGTATGGGTTATAGTACTCATTGTTGGCCGAGGGGTCAATCAGCAAATCGGCCCCCGTGAGGGCGGCGATGCGCGCCGTCTCATAGTACGTGTGGTCCATGCAGACCGGCAAGGCCAGCCGGCCCGCCGCCGTGCTCGTCACCAGGATATCTTCGCCCACCCCGTAGCCCATGGCCACCTCGCTGGGCACCAGGTGCGTCTTGACCTGCCGCGCCAGCTCGCGGCCATCAGAGCCATAGAGATAGCCCACATTGTACAGCCGCCCATCGGGGCCAAGCTCGATCGCACTGCCGGCCACCAGGGTCACGCCAAAGCGCGCTGCCAGGGCCGAAAAGGTGGCGCGATACACGCGGAGGGCTGCCGGCGCCGTCAATCTGAGGGCCAGGGCCATGGTGCCGTAGGAGTCGTCTCCGTCGGCTCCAGCAGGCTCGGCCGGCGCCTGCGCCGCCCCCTGCTCCAGCATGGCCGCCAGCCGCCGTGCTCCCGGCAACAGGCCGAGGAGCGGCAGCGTGGCATACTCGGGAAAGACGACCAGCCCGGCGCCGCCCTGCACGGCGCGACGCACCATCTCGTGGCTGTGGCGCGCATAGTCTGCGGCGCTGAAGGTCAGGTTGATGTCGAACTGCACCGCGGCAACGCGCACCATGGGGAGCGCGGGCTGCGCCGCCTGTTCGTACGGCAGCGCGTCGAGCACCGCCTGCAGCCGCGCCGGCCGCGAGCGCCAGCGCATCAGGGGCGAGAGTGTGGCCGCCAGTACGCGCTCCCCCACCCCCACCCCCTTCGTAGTGACGGCTTCAGCCGTTGAGGACGAGCGACTAGAGTCGCTACTACAAAGGGACGACTCCTTGCCATAATACACACCCGGGAAATAGCGCAGGTACTGGGCGTCGTTGCGCAGGCCGTGAATGGGGTACGCCGCGACGACCTTGCGCAGCCGCTCGAAATCGAGCTCCGCCGCCACCACAGCCGGCTGCTCGTCGTCGGGCGCCTGCGCCAACCAGCCGGTGCCGCCGGGCGCCATCTCTACCGGCGCGTGGATGGCCGAGCGGCCACAGCGTCCGGCGCCCACGCCGTAGGCCTCGACGCCAAAGACCTGGTTGGCCTGCACCTCGCGCCACAGCCGCGAAAGCGCCAGGGCCTCGCTCCAGCGCGGCAGCGCATCCTGGTGCACGAGGATGCAGGCCCCCTGCCGGCAGAGGATGCGGCTCACCTCGGGGTAGGCGACGTCGCTGCCGCACACCAGGCCCACGCGGCCCACCGGCGTCTCCAGCGGCGCCAGCTCCACGCCAACCATCAGACCCGCGGCCCGCTCGGCAGCGCTGCAGTGCGCCTGCGCCTGCGTCCCGAGCATGCGCCCGTCGGGGCCAAAGAGGTAGGCCAGGCGAAGGATCCCGGCCGAGGTCGCCACGCGCAGCGGCCCCAAGGCCAGGGTCACGCCGCAGGCCGCGGCGAGCCGCTCGCCCAGCGCCTCAAAGCCGGCCTGCAGCTCGGGCGTCGCCTCGGCGCAGCCCAACGCGTCCTGCAGCGCCTCGCCCACGCCGGCACCGAAAACAACCAGGCGCGCCCCGCCCTGCGCCGCTTCGGCGAGCGGCACGCACAGCGAGGCCTCGAGCGCCTTGACAGTAGCAAATGACTGCCGCGCCCACTGCACGGCAGCTACAACCACCCGTCCCGCATCCATGCCAAGCCCCTCCCTGGACGCAGGCCACCCGGACTCCCGAACTTGTTCGGGCGGCCTGGTCACCCGGAGTCCCCGACTTGGCGCCCAGACTGCCCGAACAAGTTCGGGAGTCCGAGGGTTACTCGCCGCCGACGAGCGCCTTCCAGGGGCCGTGGATGCCTTCCTCAGTCACCCCATAGTAGACGCGCAAGCCGCCCTCGGGCAGCCGCTGCACCAGGTCGTAGCGGGTGCGACGGCCCTGTTGGTACGTGCGCCACAGGCCGAGGTCGTCGCTCCACACAATCTCGCTATCCTCCGGCTTGTGCTTCTCGCAACGCGAGACGGCATACTGCCAGAGGCGGCGCGCCGACGTGCGCGTCACATTCTGCACCTGGCTGCCGTTGCGCAGGTCGCGCATGGTGTGATAGAGGACGCCTTTGCGCTCCTCGGTATGCACCACCTCGACGCCGGTGCGGGGCGGCTCCACGCCGATCTCACCGCCGCTGTCGGCGCCTTCGGCCTCAGCCGCCACCGGCTGCAGGGCCTCATCCGGCGCACCGGGGTCCGGCATCGCGACCTGAACCGGCGGCCGCTCGCTCTCGATCGCGCGGCGCACGAGTTGCACGATCTCATCGCGCAGGGCGAGGTTCGTCTCCGACTCTTGTCGGACATAGATGCGGCTGCCTTCCACGGCGTACGGAATATGCTCGCCGCGAGGCACCGCAATGCGCACGATCGGCTTGCCGTCGCTCTGCAGCACATCGACCGTCACGTCGATCGGCGGCGTGATGCGGCGCCCAATCTCGGCCTTGAGCTCGGCCACTGCCTCATCTGCGTGCTCAATGCCAACCGGGGCCGCCTTGGGGTTGGCGCTAGCTCCGACATAGATCGTGCCGCCATTGGTATTGGCAAGGGCCACAATATCGCTCAGCACGGCCAGCATGCGCCCGCCCTTGCGCGTCATGCTCTCGTGAAACGCCTGGACGATGCTCGCGCCCTGTTCACGCGCCGCCCGCACATGGTCAAAGGGCGCCGTCGTCGGCCGGTAGGGGCGCGTGCGCGCAAAATCGTTGCTCTCGAACACCGCCTTGATGGCCTCAAAGCTGAGTTCGGGCAGCAGCATCTCGGTGGCCCGATCACCCACCCCCAGGTTGGCCGGGTCCTCCACATCACGCACCAGCCGGTGCGCGTCGGAGCTCTGGATGCAGTGCATGCGCCGTGGGTACTCGGGCTTGGAGCCGCTGAAGAACGAAGCGGTCGAGCGCCGCCGCTTGCTCTCCAGGTCGGTCACCTCCAGCGCGGCCAAGTGCGGGTCCTGCGTATACGAGATCTTGGTCTGCCCCCCGAAGTCGAAATCCTGCATGGCCACGCCATGGGT
>ERZ795049.1212-NODE-1212-length-35054-cov-6.092145_pt1 | contig 35054 bp, 32 predicted proteins | sample MGYA00375133_ERZ795049 | MGnify/ENA primary metagenome ERZ795049 (study PRJEB30178, sample SAMN05720147) | activated sludge metagenome | isolation source: anaerobic digester from wastewater treatment plant | place: Japan | collected 2015-04-20 ... | reverse complement strand
AGACAAATTGCATATCAAAAAAACGTTATAGTCGGATGATCAAAATAATAAGTGGAAAATGTTCAATCCAACAATATTTTGTAAAACCGATTATAAAAAATGTATAACACAAATGTCTGTTACATAAGAAAACATAATTTCTGAATAATTAATTAATTCATAAGCGGAATAATAAAGATATTAACTGTATATAGTGCGTACTTGAAAAAGGATGAAGTTATTACTCATGCTGCACATCTCTAAAGCGTTCATATGAACTTAAAGACATCAATCTTTTTTCCCACTCAGACCTTTCTCCGCGTTTCTTATTGATTAGCCTTTTTTCGTTTTTAAAGTGTAAGACCAAATCAGAGAAAGTGTTAATTCTCAAACTCACATAATTCCTTGCTGCGATTTGAATATCTATATTCTGTCTTTTTGTTAATGCTCTTCTGCCGTCATATCCTTTTAACCATCTTCCAAGTGCAAGAGAGTTGATTTGCTCTTTAACAAGATATTTATCTTCATTTTCCTTGAAATATTTTTCAATGTCAAAGAAACGTAAATTTTTGACTGTCATGATACTCGTTTTATTCCGGATCATATCACTGCCAGTGAACCGCCATTCTCTGTGTGTGCAATACCTGTTGTTCATCTTGGAACGTCTCGCATAGATGACATAAATAAACCTGCCTCGCTTTCCACCTTCTTTTTTCCCAAAACTTGAGTAAAAAGTCCTAAATGCAAATAAACCTCTGATCCTATTTTTCAACCGTTCTTTTTTAGTTATGTTAAGCTTTTCATAGATACAACCGAACGAATATTTCTTTCTCAGATTGTCAAACAGAATGTCTGCCTCAAGCTCAGCATCACCCGGAGATTCACAAAATACGTCGTGTGCTATTTCCATATAGCTGATCTTGTAAGCACGTCCAAGAGCGGCTTCATTTTCAGAAAGCAATCGTAGAAATTCGGCTGTTGGTGCAATGACCTCAACCTTCGATCTATAGCCAACCTTTATTTCTTTAATGGAACCGGACTTCTTAACTTTGTGTCGTTTTACTGCTGGCTCATTCAATTTGACGATAACGAGTGATTTACAATATCCACGCATTGTCTTAAGCGGTAATTGTTTTTCCAATGTCCACTTGCTGCACCAGCTGATAATGTGTATTCTGTCAAAATAATAACCTTCGTCTTCATGTATAATCATGTCACCACCTCAGATTCAGCCCCTCCCCGTTGTCGGGGAGGGGCTATATAATACTTTTCTCTCTCTTTCCCATATTCACACTCCTGTGAATTTATTCTCTGTCTTTAGAACAAGTTTCCCAAGGCAATTTCCCTGCATAGCCTTCCGCAATTTTGATAGTGAGAGGAGCCGCATCATTTCCGCATAAACCACGTGACTTTGTAAAAATAGCCACAAACTTTACTCCACGAAAAGATATATCTTCTTCCTCATCATCATTAGCTTCTTCCAGACTGATTGAAACGTCAATATTGTCTTCCCTTGCACTTGTTCCCCTCGGGCTTCCGTCTTTCTTCCCTGTATGATGAATCATGATTACAGCGACACCAATAGCCCTCAGCTCAAGAAGCCATTGATTTATACTATCCCAATGCTGCTTCGAATTTTCGCTGATACGCGGAGCAAGACAAGAAAGATTGTCTATAATAAGCAAACGCAAAGAATTGTCTTGTTTTAGGTCATACAAAATATTGTTCCTGCATTTCTCATCCACCAAATCTATCGCCGTTTCATTATTAGATTTTAAATGTTCAGAAGATATAATATTCAGTGGAGCTCGTTCAGGCGGAAGGCCGATAGTAAGCTGTCTTAGTCTAGACTGAAGCTCTTCGCAGGCCATTTCACCGTCAAGATAAAGGCATCCTACAGGTGTTATTGTTTGCCATGGAAATATTGGCAAACCTCTCGTAACAGCGACTGCTGTCAGAAGTCCGAACCATGTTTTGCCTAAACCTCTTTTAGCGTATACCAAAGTAATAGTTCCCTGCTTCAACCAAGGAGACATAATCATTGTTCTGTGTGGAAAATTTTTGCCCAGAAAATCATCGATATGAAGCGATGAGCCTGTGATCATCCCTTTTGGTTTCGGTTTAGCCAACACACATTTATCATCATCCAAACCATCATTAACTTCAATGTTGTTATTCGATAAATTATCATTAATTCGCTTTATTTTTTTCATCAAGCATTTGTGTTTTACCATAACTATTCTCCTCAAATTCATTTGGTTTGTTTTATTGAATCAATCGTCAAAACTCGGTGCTCTAGTAGCCAAGCCTCTAATTCCGTGACAAGGTAAAAAACACGTCTGCCCCTGAGATAGTAAGGACATCCGCACTTTTTTGCTCTTTCATTTGCAAGCGTTCTAACATTTAATGTATAGATCTCTGCTGCTTCTTGTGGGGTTACCGTCTTCCTCTTTACATTTTTTTCATTCATCGTTTTCCTCCCTATTATTTATTCATCAGCAATCACAAAAAAAAGGCAGTGATTACTCACTGCCTGTCCAGATACGGAAATTTATTTTTTTTGTCTGTTAATCGGTTCCCCGAAAAAACCTTCACTTTTACGGGGAATTTTTCACTTGAGACTCTTTAATTGATCTGCATAATTTTTAAAATTTTTGTATGCTTTTCTATCTGCATTGAATTTTGACCGGATAGTTTCTTCGATGTACTCGGATTTTCTACCATACTTCAGACATTTATTAATTTGTGATTGATTCCAATCAGCAAAATTATCTTTAATGTGATCTTTAATTATTTGACATTTATTTCTCTTTTCGCATTTCGAATAGCTGCTCTGCTTTCCTTCACAGTCGCGGCAAAATTCTTTAACATTTTTATAAAACCTATCCGCTCTTTCTTCAATTATTTCTATGGATCTGACAAACTCTGCAATGCTGCCATTATGTGTTATCCGAACCTTCTTGTCTGTATGAGACATGGCCACAATGAGCTGATGAAGTTTCTTTTTGCATTCTTCACTTTTATTCGAGTTATTATCCCTTGCCTTTTTCACAAGGTCTTTAAAATAATCTCTGACTATGGGGACTTCTATCGAATCAAAGCCGTATTTTTTTACAAAAGAATTTATTCGTTTTACATCGTTGTTTAGTTCATTAATTTCTTTTTTTATAACATCCGGCTTTTCACCACGCATCAAGGTTTTAATTCTCTTTAAAAATAGAACACAAGCAGGATTAAGCATCCCCTGGATAATCGGACTATTGAGGTCTATGGAAAAATTCCCCGAATCAACGTTTGCTTTCAGTTTATCACCATTTAATATCATTATGAAATTCCCATCTATCAGCTCTCTGAATTCCATAATGAAAGCATCTTCTGTTCCCAAATCACAGCTTAATTTTCTATTCATATAGCTAAGCCTCTTTTGTTTTCTTAGAGTCGTTAACTTTTTGTATGAATATCTTTTCAAGATTAAGCGTGGCCTGTCTTTTGTGTTCCGGCATAAGATGAGCGTATCGAGTAGTCATAGCAAGGCTCTTATGTCCTAATAATTCCTTGATAGTGAGGATCGTTTCACCTTGCAGAGCAAGCCATGATGCGAATGTGTGTCTTAATGTGTGAAACGTGACCATTTGCCGTTGATCTGTAATGCCTTTGTTAAATTCAAGTTTACTGACTGTTTTTCTAAATGCGGTTGATACAGAGGTAATTTTGCTACCATGTTTACGATCTTTAAATATATATTCGTCAGGAGATTTTGGGATACGTTTTGATAGTGCCTCTTTGACAGCTTTCGTCATGAACGCCTTACGGTTTTCCTTGTTTTTCGGATCGGATATATTGATTAATCCATTTTCAAAGTTCAAGTCTTGGCCTTTAAGATTAAATATTTCTCCGGCTCGCAATCCGCAGTGCAATGACAGCAATGCCATGTCATGAAGCTGAAAGTCTTTCTTTTCAGTGGGAATCTTTGGCGTCGGCTTCTTTCTGCTACTGCGGTCAACTTTAAGTTCATCGAGGAGGATAGAGGCTTCGTCATATGTCAGGAAGCGTTCACGCTGATTTTGAAGGGTAGGGAGTTTGATACCTTTGATCGGGTTTTCTCCATTATACATTTTCCACAAGGCAGCTTTGTTGAACATTTGACGGAATAAGATAAGACAATGTTTAATGGTACCAGCAGTGAGGGCCTTTTTTGTCTTTCCCTTTTTCATAAGACGTTTTTTCGTGAGGTCGCTTTTCAGGCGTTCCAGATCAAATGATGATATTTCATTTAGTCGCTTACTATCAAAAGCAGGTGCAAGATGATTTTTGTAGAGATTCTTATCATCACGTCCTTCCCGAGTCTTGTTTTGTGAAGCCCACTTTAGATATTCTGTTGCAACATCTTTGAAGTAAGGGGCTTTCTTTTTCTCTTTCGGCAGTTCTTCCCCATGTCTTATATTTCTAAGGCGTTCCGCCCTCAAATTAGCTGCGGTCTTTGCCGTATAGCCTTCAGAAGCCCAACCTACCTTATCCCATATCTTTATGCCGTCTCGTTTGTAAGTTATATCGAAGCAGACATCGACTTTGCCGTTGTGCGTTCGAGTGTCTGATTTTCGTTCATATACACCTGGGTATTTTGTCAGCTCTCTTTTCATTATTATTCCATTGCTACCCTATTGCTACCCTTCTGCGTCAAAACAGGTGATTTTCAGTGAAGTGAACATTCCAATAAAATATCATGTAAAACCTGTATATTATAAGCCTAATTATGTCAAATGATCTTTGGTGAGAGAAAAGAATTTTCACTATATTTCTTATTCGTAATCAGTAGGTCACCAGTTCGATTCTGGTCATCGGCTCCAGAAAAATCAAGAAGTTACATAACACGCATTTACTTCCATTCTTTTGTTTTCTACCATATTTCTACCCTTTTTCATGTTTATACCTCAAACTCCCTTTGCTTCTATTCTCCTGACTGCCTTGTTTGTACCACGCCTCTTTGCTCTTCCTTCTTAACATTTCTGGACTCTGGTAAGATTGCTATTTACTAAATGAAAATTCAATTGCAACCTTTGAATGAAATCAAAATTTTTGACTTCATTCATTGTTAAGTGTATGTTGACAAATCTACTTGTAACACGCATAAAATTTGCGAGGTATGGGAATCAAAGTCAAGATTAGTCTGGCAGGCACGAAATGGACTTGACATTATCTATTGTTACACGTAATATAATTGCGTGTTAAATGAATATATGTCATAAGTGGGCTGTGATGAAACTGAGGGCTTTTTTCCGCAACCATCCTGTTTTTACCGTCGAAGATTTGGCTGGTTTTCTGTCTTCCGATGGAACGCACAATCTGAGAACCCAGGAATCTCTTCTTACCTATCATGTAAAAGCAGGGAATGTCATACGGGTTCGACGTGGTCTGTATGCTTCTGTGCCCCCGGGGGCGTCTGCAGAAACTTATCCGGTCGATCCTTTTCTCTTGGTTGCCCGCATGGCAAAGGATGCCGTTCTGTCCCACCATACGGCCCTGGAGTTTCACGGCAAGGCCTATTCTGTTTTTGAGCGATTCACCTATCTCAGCAGCAAACCCATGTCCCCCATAACCTTTCGCGCTCATTACTTCAAAGGTGTTAGTCTGCCTAAAGCCCTTGTCAAACAAAAAGCAGTATCCTTCGATGTCATCAAAGCGGATCGGTCGGGGATGGCAATATCTGTGACCGGTCTGGAAAGGACCTTTGTAGATGTTCTTAACCGTCCTGATCTGACGGGAAGCTGGGAAGAGATATGGCGCTCCCTGGAATCCATTGAGTATTTCGATCTTGATAAAGTTGCCACCTACGTCGATCTTCTCGGTAATGCCACAACTGCCGCGAAAGTTGGCTTCTTCTTGGAGCAACACAAGGAAGCCCTAATGGTCGATGAAACGTACTTGAAAACGTTACGCGAGCGGCGACCGCACCAACCACATTATCTGGAGCGCAGCCGAAGGAAGGAAGGCCGTTTTGTAGCCGCCTGGAACCTTGTCGTTCCCAAAGAGGTTTATGGCAAATCATGGGAGGAGCAACTGTGAGGATTTCTTCCGAGGCGCTGGTCAAACAGGCGGAGACTACCGGATTCCGGTCGGATATGCTCGAAAAAGTAGGTCTGCTGCTGCAACTGCTTGACGCGATCCGCAATCACCACTTTCTGAAAAACAAGCTGGTTCTCAAGGGCGGTACAGCCCTGAACCTTTTTATCTTCGATGTCCCGCGTCTCTCCATCGACATCGATCTCAATTATGTGGGGGCGGCGGACAGGGAAACCATGCTTGCCGAGCGACCCAAGATTGAGGAGGCGCTGCAAGCCGTGTTTTCCCGCTCGAAGTATATTTGATAGTTCAGGAAGGGATTTTCCAGTATTCATCCGTGAATCATTCTCTTGTCTGTTATGCCCGAAGAGATATTCGTCATCAGCTGGCTCATGCCGCTCTGGATCAGGACAGCGTCCACAAGGCCCCGGCAGTCTTCATTATTGCAGCCGTTTATGAAAGAACAGCAAAAAAATATGGAAACCGCGCTGAAAGATATGTAAAAATTGAAGCAGGTCATGCCGCACAGAATCTGCTGCTGCAATCGACGGCACTGGGCTTGGGGGCCGTTCCCATCGGAGCTTTCCATGATGAAAAAGTGAAACAGGTCATGAATCTGCCTGTCAGCCAGGAACCGTTATATTTAATCCCTGTGGGTAGAAAACGTTAAAATTAATATTTCGTATGTGTGCAATCGGGGACTCTTAAATATTTAAATTAAAGCGTGTTCTGCTTTACAAAACACAAATACGCTGTTATTTTTAAATTTCTCTTATCCTCTGAAATGAAAGGAATGGATATGAAAAAAAATAGAATAGTCTGTCTGATCATTATTCTTTTTTTAACAGGGTCTGTTTCTGCCGGTTATTCGGAAAACACAGCAACAAAACAACCTTCTGTTTCAGAGATGATCTCCTCGGGTTGGGCAAAATTTAAAGAATATGATGATGGGACGGTCTGTTTATACAAAAAAGAAAAAGTTGATACAGACGACGGAAAGTATATCGTCCAATACCTGGAGAAACATGTTCTTTCCAATAAGGGCAAACAGATCATGATTCAGCAACTGAAAGAAAAGGGGCTTCAGGCTGAATTCGTGAAATTGTTTGACAAGCTTTCCTACAATGAATTTTTTGCAGAAATAGATTGTAAAAGAAAAATGATCAGGACATTATATGGCAATTATTATGATACAAATGATGAAAAAATCCTTCCCAATCCCAGCCCGATAAACGAGTGGATGTATATTGCGCCTGATGACAGAGATGAGGTGCTTCAAAATGAAGTCTGTAATTTCCCCAAAAATAAAAAAGACAGATGGATCTGTTTCAAAGAGGATGATGATGTATCAATCTATTACGACAGAGACACGGTACATAAACTGTCTGCTGATGTGTATCAGGTATGGCTGAAAATGGTATACACGGACGTTGGAAAAAAGAGAACGGCCGATGATACGAAAAACCTGGATAATATCAGGACAATGATAGAACTTGATTGTAAAAATGAATTTTATCGTGTGAGGTCGTATCACCGGTACGATAAAGATGGTAATGCGTTGACCAAAGAAATTTCCGAAGATAATGAAACTCATCCTCAGCCCAAGAAATCAGAGTTATATAAGAACATTTGTAATAAAAGATAAGTATGCCATTGACAGTTACGACAAATTCATTTAAAAGGTATTAAAAAGAAAATATAACTTTTCTCAGGCGTTAAATATATGACGTACTCAGAGCAAAGAAAATTCAACCGGGCAGACGCTCTTAATTTCCTGGCCTATTCATGTTTAAGTGAAAAGAACGGAAGCAATACGCAACAGGGAATAGGAAGGACGCTCAATATCAGTGAAGGCGGCGTTTTGCTGGAAACGAACAGCCCCCTCGACCCGACACAAATCATTTCCCTAACCATTGCCTTAAAAGAAAAGGTCATTGATGTCAAAGGCAAGGTATTATGGTGCAAGGAAAGAGAATGCGGCATTTTTATTTCTGGTATCGAATTCTTTGGACTGGAGCAAGACGATTTCCCGCATTTAAATCGGTATCTTGAATCATTTTACAAAGAGCCCCCCTCTGCAGATTAAAAAATCCAATACACAAGTTTAAGAAAAGACCGGTTGTTTGGCCTTTTTACAGTCAAAGTTGGTTTTTTTTGCCAGTTCACACTGCTATCTTCCGATATAAAATGAATCAGCTTTCAGAAGCGGCACTTGCCATGTGGACATTCGCACCTTAAATGTCGTATAATGAAAATAATAAACCGGTGTTTTCGGGGAAACCGTAATACAATTTATCAATCATTTCGGTGATCATATTCCCGGGCGGGGAGGAAATACCATGGGTAGAATAGCGTACATCAAATGGGAGCCATCCAACAGTGTTCATGTGGAGATTCTTGATGAACAGCACAGAAAGCTTTTCGATATTGTCAATGATCTGATTGATGAAATAGAAATGGGATCAGATCGTTTGCTGCCGGTGATTCATGATCTTATTGATTTTCTGGTCATACACTTCCGCCAGGAGCAGATGGTAATGACGGAGTCCGGGTACCCTGACATTATGAAGCATATTAAGGAGCATCAGCAATTCGCCGAGAAAGCCAAAGAATTTTTCCAGGAATATAAAAGCGGCGATGTTGATATGGAATATAAATGGATCACTTATTTGAAGGCATGGGTATATGATCACACCACAAAAATGGACAGGGACTATGGGGAATACCTGCTCAATCGTGCCGGGGATGTGCATCAGGCCTGAAAATACATGGGAATTCGATGAATACCGGTCCGGAGGTTTTACTTCAGACAACCGGAAGAAACGATGTTGAATAAACGGAATGCTTTGCTATCACAGTTCATGTAGACCATTTCCAGGTAAGATGGAATTATTGGATAGATGAGTAATAATGTTTCATTGATGAAATGGGCTTCTCTCACGCGCCGCCACCCCTCCGCATTTCTGCTGGCGGCTCAACTGCTTAGTCTTGCGCTATATGTGGCAATTGAAAATGTTCCAGGCGGGCAGCTTCTGCTCGGCGCTTTCGGGATCCTGATTCTGCTTTTGGTGGTCTGGGTCATTGTCCGCAGTCCCGCAATCAACTGGATCGCCTGGATCATTGCGGGGCTGGTGGTTTTGCTGTTATTGCTGGGATGGCTGTTCGTTCGTCCTGCCCTGCTCACATGGGCAACTCTTCTTGAGGCTGCGTTGTATTTTTACGGAGCGGGCAGTCTGATCACTTACATGATGGGGGATGACCGCGTGACGATCGATGAGTTGTTTGCCCTTGGCGCCACTTTTACTTTAATTGCATGGGGATTTGCCTATTTGTATATCGTATGCCAGGCATGGAGCCCGGGATCTTTTGCGGGTGGAACACACCCGAAAGAGACCCTGACTTTCATTGAATTGCTGTTCTTGAGTTTTGCCAATCTGTCGGCGACGGGACTTAGCGACATTGTGCCGGTCGCTTCACCTTCGCGTGTGCTGGTGATGCTCGAACAGTTTGTCGGTGTCGGCTACCTGGCCGTGGTGGTTTCACGGTTAATCGGACTGACGATCATTCGTCGGCAGGACGGTGGGGTTTCCTGATCCCTGCCATTTTCAACTTTTATAATTTTGGTAAAAATATACTGTAAAACCTGATTATTAAGATTCTCTGGAATATTTTTGAGACGGGATTTACAGTGGCGTCGAATGATTCGTTTAAGCGTCGTATTCGGAAAATAAGAGCCCCTGGATATGATCAGGGCAAACTTCAGCAAGGGGTGAAAAATTATTTATTGATTCGGAGGAGGACGATCCATGGCAATGATTAAAGGCGGTCATCTGGTTGGCAAGTATTTAAAAGAAGTCGAAAAGGTGGATATGGTTTTCGGCATTTCCGGCGGACATCTGGAATCGATTCTGGACAGTTTCACGGAATATAAAATTCGCGCCATCGATGTCAGGCATGAGCAGGCGGCGGCAATGATGGCCCATGCCTGGTCCGTGTACACAGGCAAGCCGGGTGTATGTTTCCTGACTGCGGGGCCGGGATTTACCAACGGGGTTACCGGCATTGCCAATGCATTCCTGGACAATGCCCCGATGGTGGTGATTTGCGGCAGGCACCCGCTGCGGGATGATCTCAAAGGAGCGCTTCAGGAAATGAACCAGATGGACGTTGTGAAACCCATTACCAAATGGGCAGCCACATGTTACGACATTAAAAGGATACCGGAATATCTGGCCATTGCCTTCCGGCAGGCCGTAGAAGGAAGGCCCGGTCCCGTATTCCTTGAACTGCCGCCCGATATTCTGAACGTCAATATCGATGAATCCCTGGCGCCAATGCCTGCAAGGTCCACGCGGAAATTCACGGTTCATCCCGATGATGCCGATCTGAAAGCGGCAGCGGATATCATTAACAACGCCAAAAGTCCGCTGTTTATCGGTGGGTCGGGTGTTGGATTAAGCTCCTGTTCGGATTGCCTCGGGCAGTTCATTGATCAAACAGGAATCCCTTTTATCCTGACCAATAACGGCAGAGGCACGCTGCCTGACAATCATCCTCTGTCTCTCTGGGACTGCGGCAACCTTGGTTTGATGGTCACCGCATCTCTTGCCGATGTAATCGTTCTTGCCGGGATTCGCCTTAACTGGCTCCTGCAGTCGGGAGGCATCATTCCGCCTGCAGCCAAAGTTGTGCGGATCGATATTGACCCGCATGAAATTGACCGGAACCGGCAGGCCGACGTCGGGCTCGTCGGCGATTGCGGCTCTGTGCTGGGTCAACTTGTTCCCCTTCTTGATAAAAAGGAACATGGCGAATGGCTGAAAACCATAAAAGAAACAAGCATGCCAATGATCGAGGGAGAATTGAAAATCCGCCAGACAGTCTCCGACCCCATTCATCCGATTCGACTGACTGAGCAAATACAGAAATTCCTGGGAGATGACGCGCTCTACGTGATTGACGGTGGCGATACGGCTTATTACGGCCTTACGGGATTCATGTCCAAACACAGGGCTGGCGTTGTGGGGGCGTCTTCGGGGCTTCTGGGCTGTCTCGGAACCGGCATACCGTTTGCCATGGCCGCCAAGCTGGCTCATCCGGACAGGAAAGTTCTGCTTCTCAACGGCGATGGCTCCTTCGGTTTTAATGCCATGGAATTCGAAACGATGCTGCGGCACAAGATTCCAGTTGTTTGCGTGATCAACAATGATTGCGCCTGGGGCATGATCAAACATGGCCAGGAACTGTCCATCGGCTGTGACCGGCTCCAGTGTGCTGAACTCGGCACGATACATTACGAGAAAATGGTCGAAGGTCTGGGCGGGCACGGTGAGTTTGTCACAAAGGATGGGGAGATCATCCCTGCGCTTAAACGTGCTTTTGAATCCGGGAAGCCGGCCTGTGTAAACGTGATGACCGATCCCACGGTCACCAGTCCGGCAACCCTTTTGTTTTGTGAGTCGTTGAAGATGGAACCCTAAAAGCAAATCAGGAGATCCTTGCATGAAAGCACTGCATCTTAAACTTGATCCCCTGCGTTTTGTTATTTTAAACGCACTTCGGCCGCTGAGTCGCAAATTTTTTTACAGAGGACCGTTCTCGACGGTGGAACTGGTCGATATTCCGGAGCCGGCCCTTCCCTCACCGGAGTGGGTCAAGATCAAAACCAGACTATGCGGTGTGTGCGGCAGCGACATCAATTTGATGTTTATGAAAGATTCGCCCACGGCGATGCCGTTCACATCATTCCCCTGTGTTCCGGGTCATGAGTTCTGCGGGAATGTGGTGGAAGTGGGCAGAGACGTAGACGGTGTGAAGGAGGGAGATCTCGTTACCGCTGCTCCCGCGCTCAACTGTGTAACGCGCGGCATCAAGCCGTCATGCCGAAGCTGCGCCTCTGGTCTGACAGCCAATTGCGAGAATTTTGCCGAAGGCGCTTTTGCTCCGGGAATGTTCGTCGGAATCTGCAAGGACGTAAACGGCGGGTTTGCCGAGTATGTCGTCGTCCATAAGAGCCAGATTTATACCGTTGGGTCAGGGGTGTCGCCGGAATCGGCGGCTCTTACAGAGCCTCTGGCTGTTGGTTTGCAGGCTGTGCTGGACAACCGCCCGGAGGACACGGACAAAGTTCTGCTGATTGGCGGCGGAGTGATCGGAGCGATGGTGGTCAAGTGTATCAGGGCGCTTGATTGCGGCTGTGATATCACGGTTGTTGAACCGTCTGCCTTTGCATCGGATTATGTCATGAAATGTGGCGCAAGTAGGACTATCCAGGGCCGTATCCTTGATGCCACTCTGGAAATAACCGGTGGTCGCGCCTACAAGCCCATGCTCGGAGAGCGTGTGGTCATGGGCGGTTTTGATAAGATCTTTGATACGGTCGGAAGCGCTGAAACGCTGAATGCTGCGCTCAGGGTTACGGCAACCGGTGGAGTGCTTTCCGTAATCGGCATCGGAAAAGAGGTAAAGCTGGATCTCACCCCTTTGTGGCTCAAACTGCAGACGGTTAAAGGCTGCTACGGATACCGATATAATAACATCGCAGGCATCAAAAAGCACACGTTTGAAATCTCACTGGAGCTGATTTCCACCGGCAAAGTTAAGGTGGATGATATGCTCACCCATAAACTTCCACTCGAAAAATACAGGGAAATGATTGATATTCAACTGGATAAAAACGCCAACCGGGCTATGAAAATCGCTTTTGCATTTTAGTAAAAAAGGAATCATTCATCCGGTAACAGGACATTCGAATGATATAAGTAAGCAGGCAAGGATATTGAAAACCTTGCCTGCGCTTTTGAGATTTTTACAACGCTTTCGGCATTACCGGTAAGCCTGAATTTTGGATTTTTAGTTCCTTACATATTTCTATTGTTTTTTCTGCTCTTTGATTCTTTATATGAGTCACCTGATCCATTAATGTCTTTTCGGATATTGTTTGCTTCGTTCCCGGTTTTCCCCCCGGATCGAACTGCTAAGGCTGCAACAACAATAATGGCAAAAATACCGACAAATATTAATAACTCTTTTACCAGATCAGTCATGTTAAAAATCCTCCATGAATGGATGTTAAATAAAATGTTCAACTGCACCGGGCGATTCTCATCGCGGCGCCTCTTGAATGATGGAACCAATCAGCCGGCAAAATGAATGTAAGCCATCAGCGAAAAACGAAATATCATTTCGACTTTCGCCCTGAATGGAAACTTCCGCTGAATGATGAACAGGGTTAAGAAAAAATTTGTTCGGGAGGGCCGCGTTTGGCTCTGGTAATATTATGGGAATCTTCCGGTTTCGAAAACTCCATGAAAATATTTGAGGAATGCCGGAGCGGAGGAACACAGCAGAAATTGTAATACTTGTAAACCATTCCGAAAAAGCATAGTTTGACCCGGGAATGGTTTTCGGCATAGATATCAGTGGAGTAACTGTAATTTTCGATGATAACCGGTTTTTTAAGATCAATATTTGAAAAGCAATAGCCTTCTGTTACGGTCGCTGTCAGAGAAACGGCCAAAAGAAGCAATAAGATTTTTGTGCTTTTACCGGATTTCATTACGCTCATTCGTGAATCCCGACGTTTAGTCGGGATTCAGCAGATACCTTTTTGGGAACAAAATCAAGTGGATTTTATTGATGTCTATCTTTTTATTTACCCTCACAAACTGAACAGGACAAATGTGTGCATCTCTTGTCTGTTGGAGAGATAAAACGCTCCACTATACCTATAGCTCGATTTGAGCGCCAAGTTCAACCACCCGGTTGGCAGGGATGCCAAAATAAGCGGTAGGATTCCCGGCGTTTCTTGACATAAAAGCAAAGACCGCTTTTCTCCAGCGCATCATCTTTGATTCTCCGCCGGTAAGAAGAGTTTCTCTTCCGAGATAGAAAGTGGTTGTCATCGGATCCGTGATGAGTCCGTAGGGAATGACATCCTGCATAATTTCTGGAACATTCGGCGTCTGCATATAACCGTATGTTGCAATGACGCGGTAGAATCCCTGCCCCAGGTCATCCAATTTAACCCGTTCTTCCTGCGGAACAACGGGCGAATCAATGGAATGGATGGACAGAAGCACAACTTGTTCATGCAGCATATGGTTGTGCTTCATGTGATGCAGGAGAGTTTTAGGAGTTCCTTCCGAAGATAGCGTCATAAACACGGCCGTTCCGGGCACTCTGGGCAGTTTGCGCTTTGATACGCCGGCAAGAAAAAGATCAAGGGGCAATCTCGCGTCTGCTAATTTCCGGGACAGTTCCGCCCGGCCTTTTCGCCATGTCGTCATGGCAATGGCGACGACTGCCGCAACAAACACAGGAAACCACCCGCCGTCCGCTATTTTAAAGAGATTGCCGGTAATAAAAGCAACATCAAAAAAAATAAATATGGCAACAAGTGGAACCGCCTTTGCCAGGGACCAATTCCAGTTATGTGTCAGCACCAGAAAATAGAGCAGAGAAGTTATGATCATGGTGCCTGTGACGGCAATGCCGTATGCACCGGCCAGTCCGCTGGATTGCTTGAACCCGATGACGACGCCTATACAGGCAATCATCAGGGCATAGTTGACAACAGGAATATAGATTTGTCCCTTTACATCACTCGACGTATGGACGATGCGTATCCGGGGACAAAGACCTAGTTGGGCTGCCTGCTGGGTCAGTGAAAAAGCGCCGGAAATCAAAGCCTGAGAAGCAATCACGGTTGCGGCAGTAGCCAGGCCGACCATGGGATAGAGAAGAACTCTGGGGACAAGCTCATAGAAGGGATTAACGTTCAGCTCCGGGTTTGCCAGCAGTAAAGCGCCCTGGCCGAAATAATTACACAGCAGGGCGGGACAAACAAAGGCGAGCCAGGAAAGACGTATGGCGTTTTTCCCGAAATGTCCGAGATCGGCATAAAGAGCTTCACAGCCCGTGATACACAGGACCACGGAGCCGAGAACGATAATGCCGTGTATGCCGTTGCGCATAAAAAAATCAGAAGCGTAAAATGGATTTACAGCGAGCAGAATCCGCGGTTCACTAAAAATTTGTATCAGACCGAAACCGGCGATGGAGATGAACCAGATCATCATGATTGGACCGAATAATCTGCCAATATTCTTTGTCCCCCGATGTTGCAGCAGGAAGAGGAGCACAAGAACCACACAAGTCAGAGGCATTACAAAAGGGGATGCGGCCTTTGTGGCCACTTCCAGACCTTCCATGGCAGAAAGAACAGAGATGGCCGGTGTGATGACTCCGTCTCCGTAAAGAAGGCCTGCGCCCAGAATACCGGCAAAGATGATTGATGCCTTGAGTGGAGCAGAGATCTTTCTTTCTGAAGAAGTCACGAGGCTCAAAAGAGCGAAGATTCCGCCTTCACCCCTGTTGTCTGCACGCAGGATAAAGATGATGTACTTGATACTGACAACGATCAGCATGGACCAGAAAATCAGGGACAGGACTCCAAGAATGTTGGCAGGATCGGGATGGATGGCATGCTTCCCGTGAAAGCATTCCTTGATGGTATAAAGGGGGCTGGTGCCGACATCGCCAAAAACAACACCAACGGAACCAAAGGCAAGCAGGAGAAATTTTTTCTGAAACCAGCGTGATGAAGATGTTTCATCTGATGGTGAAGCTGGATCACTTTCGCCACTGGATAAGGTAGTCATCATAAACCTCCGAAGCATAAATTCAGGAGGATGATCCTCCCGAATCAGTTCGGTTGGGTCTCCTCATCGAAGCCTGCGAAGTTAGCTGAAGGGCTCGGGCCGAAGAGGTTGCCTTACGTTAAAAGACGATCCGCCCCAAAAAAATGGTTCCTCCGCTCCCGGGAAAAAACCGGGATTAGGCATTTGCGGGCTTATTTAAAGCATCTATCGGGCAATGTCAATATCGTTTATTTTGAAGAATCGTCAGGGATGATTTTAAAAATTAAGAATGCGCGGCAGCATCGGATGATAACTATCCAGTCGCAACTTTGTATGACAAGGTATGCACTTTATGGTGAATCTTTCATTGACATTCAGAGCCACACCTATTATAAACCCCATAATATATTGTCGAAATTGAGGGTAAAATAGTTTGACAAAGCAGATCATCCAGATCAAGGCAGAGCCACTGCGGTTAACTTTGAAAACCACTATCCGGCATGCCGCCGCGACCAGGAATGAAGGGGAAAGCATCTGGGTCCAGGCACAAAGGCACGAACATACGGGATATGGTGAAGGTTGTCCAAGAGATTATGTGGCCGGTGACGATCTCGCATCCAGCCTCAAATGGATCGAAGAAAATTTTTCCGAGGGCAAGGCTGATTTTTCTACTCTCGATGAAGTCAGGCAGTGGATATCCTCTCACGAAAAAATCATTGATCAATACCCATCAGCATGGTGCGCCGTCGAAATGGCGGTGCTGGATCTTCTGGCCAGAGAAAAAGGCTGTTCCGTGGAGGGACTGCTGGGAATTACTGAAGGCATGCGTTTTGGCCGCTACACGGCTGTTTTGGGGGACAGCAAGTCCTGGCAATATGTCACCCTGGTTGATCAATATCTGATCCGCTCAATCACAGATTTCAAAATCAAGCTCAGCGGCAATCTGGAAAAAGATACACAAAAAATTGATTTGCTGGAGGCTTTGTCCGTTCAACACCACGTGTCCAATCTCCGCATTCGTCTGGACGCCAATAATTTATGGAAGAAACATTGTGACGAAGCCATTACGTTTATTCAGACTCTCGGATGTGAACGGATATACGCCGTTGAGGAACCCGTGCAGGCAAGAGATGTTAAGGAGATCAGCCGCTTCAGCACCGCCACAGGCCTTCCCGTGATTCTGGACGAAAGCCTTTGTACCCTGGAGCATCTGCGGGCATTTCAAAATGTGCCCGGTCAATTCATTGCCAATATCAAAATTTCACGGGTGGGCGGTCTTATCCGCGCATTACGGATGATCACCGAGGTAAAAAAACGGGGATGGCCGATAATTATCGGTTGTCATGTTGGTGAAACATCCTTGCTGACGAGAGCCGCACTCGTTGCCTCTGCCGCCGCAGATGAAAGCCTCGCGGCTCATGAAGGCGCTTTTGGCGATTATCTGGTTCAACGGGAGCCGGTTCAACCGACACTGAAGTTCGGACGCGAAGGGAACCTGGATTTGCGCTTGCCCTACTATCTGAAAACTGTCCTAGGGCTTCAGATTGTCCCGGTGGAAAACTGGAATACGGGATTTGGTATGCAGTGCCGTATGCCTCAGACACCGGATGATGGCGCACCGGACATCTTTTTTCTGGAAATGCCTGATGGATATAAAATTCATTACCGGTGCTGGGGTCGTACAGAAGGTGATGATGTGTTGCTGATTTTGCACGGAGGGATGAGTCATTCAGGATGGCAGGCGCCGCTGGCGATTCAGTTGCAATCGATGATGCCGGAACTGACGGTGATCGCCGCAGACCGTAGGGGATGCGGATTGAATGATAAACGGGGAGACCTGGGTTCCGTACATGCGGTCATTGAAGATGTCATTCAGCACGTTGAATTCTTGAAAAAATCTTTTAAAAGAGTGCATCTTGCCGGCTGGTGTCAGGGTGCGCAGTACGCTGCCGTTGCCGGCTCAAAGATCCCTGATGTTTTGTCCAGTCTGATTCTGATTACACCCGGTTTCTTTTGGAATGAGCGCTTCCGTTCTGTCTTAAGTATTACCGAACAGGTTATCCTCGAGATGATTTCTGTATTCAAATTGAAACCTGAACAGGATCAGGCCTGCATTCCCGTCCCCATGGAAGCGACAGATTTCACCCTGGTTGATGAATGGCTGGATTTTATCGAGAAGGATGAGCTTAAAACGACGTTGCTGAACCTGAAATCCGCAAGAATCATGGATGAGATTCAGGAGATGTCCTGGTTTGCCATGCTGAAGAACCGCCTTCCCGTGATTGCGATCATGGCAGAGAAGGACCGTATTGTGGACAACGACAAAGTCATAAAATTTTTGGATCACTTGTTTTCCAGTGATACCGGGAATCAGATAATCATTTTAAGCAGTGGGCATGCGATACAATTTGAAAAACCTGAAGAAGCCGCTTTGGCAATTTTAAATTTCATACGGAATCTAAACAGCAGAATTTCCAGCAGGAGCCTGTTACATGAATCAGCGAGGTCCTATCATTGTAGAACAGGTTAATGAACAACCTGATCCTGATGTCGTGGCCGGGCCGCTCTACTTCCACCATCATGATCTTGTTCAAAACCTCGACGCAAAAAAGACTGTCTCGCAGAGAAAGCTAATCAACCTGTGGAACAATATCCACTTTATGGACGGCACAGTTCAAGTCCGCCTCCGCCACTATCGAGATAACAAGGAAATACTCGTCGAAGCTTATCCGGTTCCCTGCAGCGACCAATCCATGACCTGCTACTGGCCGGAGAAAAGCCGTCCTTTTGTGGAAAATGCAAAAATTTTGGACATTGTCCTCAATGACGGTCTTACGGTATTTCTTTTGCCCACCAGGATCAAAGACAGTCAGGGAAATCATTTTACAATCAAAATACCCGATAAGGCATATGTCCTAGGTAAACGGCAGGCCAGGCACTTTAATTGCCATGGGGTCAGAGCCACACTGGTCCAGGATGGATTTCAGGCCCAGGGACAGTTGACGGATTTCAGCTCCCGGGCCTTTATGATCAAGGCCAGTCCGTTCGGGGCCAGTTCCTTCCTCTGGTTTAATTCCGACAGGCCATCGACTATCAATCTTTATCGTGATGGCCATATGGTGTTTTCAACCTCTTGCAGGTGCATCAGGCAGACATCAGACCAGGAGGTCCGGGAGATTGTATTTTCTCCGACAACCAGCCAGATCAACCGTTTTTTAAAGAAAAAATGGCGCAATCCCCGTGTTGGGGTCAATCCCCGGCCAAATATTACCTTCGAACATCCACTCATTTCTAAAAATATCCAGTTGGACATAAAAAACCTTTCCTCCTCGGGCTTCTCCGTTGAGCTTTCAGCCGAAGAAGATGTCCTTATACCAGGAATGATTATCCGGGATTTGAAGATGAACTTTTCAGGCGCAATGCCCATATCGTGCACAGCACAGATCCTCTACCGCCGAAGGGGAAGAAAGAATCTCCTCTGCTACGGTTTTGTCATTCTGGATATGGAGATCATCGCCTATAACCGGCTGAGCCATATCGTGATGAACATTCTGGATCCCAGCATCCATGTTGCCGATGAAGTCGATGCCGATCGGCTGTGGGAATTTCTTTTTGACTGTGGTTTTATCTACCCCAAAAAATATTCCATGGTCCAGGCGAACCGGCAACATATAAAGAAAACTTATCAGCGGCTGTATCGCCATAATCCGGAAATCACTGCGCAGCTGACTTATCAGCGAAATGGCCGGATTTACGGGCATGCTTCCATCGTCCGGTCCTACGGGCGTGCCTGGATGGTTCACCATCTTGCTGCCCGGCCTCTTGACAATAAGAGGACGGGTCTGCAGGTACTGAAGAGTATCATGCATTATTTCAATGGCCTGTACCGGTTGCCCACCGTTGCGATGGACTACATTATGTTCTATTTCCGTCCGGAAAACAGTTTTCCCGATCATTTTTTTGGCGGCTTTGCCAGGCATTTTAAAAACCCGCGTGCCTGTTCTATGGATCTTTTCTCTTATTTGAACTATCCGACAACCTGCTCCCGCAAGCCCCTGCCGAATGGTTGGTCGCTCGGAGAGTGCACAGCTGCGGACCTGGAAGAGCTAAACTTTTTTTACCGCAATACGTCCAACGGTCTTCTGCTGGACGTATTGCGTTTGGACAAGGAAAGCGATGAGGGCGCCCTGCTGGTGGAACTATATGCACGTCAGGGGTTTATCAGAAGCTGCCATAGCCTTGCTCTCAGTCAACACGGCAGAGTGAAAGCGGTTCTGGTGGTGAACCAGTCAAATGTCGGCCTCAGCCTGTCGGACTTCTTAAACGGGCTTAAAATCCTTGTGACTGATGCGGCGGGCCTGCCCTGGCCGGTCCTGTCCGCGGCCATTTCACAGGTGGTCGGCTGTTACCGGGTGGAACAGATCCCCATTCTCGTTTATCCATCTGATTATTTTAAAACGCAGGAAGTTCCTTTTTTCCAGAAGAAATATAATCTCTGGATTATGGATATTCATTACGGGCGGGAATACAGTGAATACATGATGGATAATATAAAGTTCAAAATCAAATTTATCGTCCGGCTTCTTATGAAGAAATACAAAGGCACCTGATGGAAGAAAAAAAGTATTACAGCAGCAGAATTATCAAGAGCTATGTGGAATATCTGAAAAAGTTCTTTCCGGATATTGATGCAAATCCCCTGCTGAAACATGCGGGTATTGAAATATTTCAGCTCGATGATGAAGGTCATTGGATGACCCAGGAAGAATCTGACCGTTTTCACGAGATGCTTGTGAAGGCGACGCAGGATCCGGACATCTCCAGGAAGGTGGGTCGTTTTTCGGTGACCTCCCGTGCCTCCGGAGCTGTCGGGCAATACATATTGGGATTTATAAACCCGGCAACAGCCTATGGTGTCATGGAAAAAATCAACAGCCGTCTCAGCAGAGCAGCAAACTTGAAAACCCGTGCGATCGCTTCGGATAAGATTGAAGCAAAAGTTACTCTGGAACCGGGTGTGAATGAGAGACTTTATCAGTGCAATTATCGTCTTGGGGCAATGGAGGCCCTGGCAAAACTGTCCACCAATAAATTAGCCAGCATCGAACATCCCGTTTGCGTTCACAGGGGAGGCGACTGCTGCCTGTATGTCATCTCGTGGGAAAAAACTCCTTCCCTGATGTGGAAGCGTATCCGCAACTACATCTCTCTCATTGGCCTGGGTATTTGTATCGTTGCATTGCGTTTTGTGCCAACTGTTTACTGGGATGCTATGGTCCTGTTATATTTTATTCTCCTGATAGGATTGACGCTGCAAACCGAACATCTGGAAAAGAAGGAATTGTTGTCCGCTATCAACACTCAAGCGGATGCGGCTGATCGCCTCATGGATCAGATCAACAGCCGGTACAACGAAGCCCTGCTGATTCAGGAAATCGGGCAGGCTGCATCCATGGGGATCGATATTGGCAAGCTCCTCAAGCATGTGATGAAATCACTGATCGTCAGGCTGGATTTTGACCGGGGAATGATCATGCTGGCCAACGAAGAAAAAAATCTGCTCGTCTATTCAGTAAGCCATGGATACAACCCCAAAGATGAAAGCTACCTGAAAAACATTGCATTTCATCTGGATAACCCGCATTCAAAAGGTGCGGCTGTTGAAGCATTCAGAAAACAAAAGCCTGTTTTGATCAATGATATATCACTGGTCGAAAAAGACATGTCTTCCAGAACCCTTGCCTTTGTTCGCGACATGGGATCGCAGTCCTTCATCTGTGTTCCGATTGTATACAAGGGGGAATCCATGGGGATTCTCATGGTGGATAACGTTCAGACGAAAAAGCCCCTGGGCCAGACAGAGATGAATCTGCTGATGGGCATTGCTCCCCAAATCGGTATCAGCATCAGGAATGCTGTCTCTTACCAGAAAATCAGGGAAAGTGAAGAACTTTATCGGACCATCTTCGAAAGTACAGCTACCGCCAATATCATAGTTGCTGAAGACTCGACCATCCTGATGGCCAATAACAACTTTGTGAACCTTTGCGGATATTTAAAACAGGAACTGGAAGGAAAGATGAAATGGGAGATTTTCATTCATCCCGACGACCTGGGAAAAATGAAAATCTATCATAGTGCACGCCGGAAGCGCCACAGATCAGCGCCACCCTCTTCCTATGAATTTCGCGCCGTAAACCGCAATGGTGATGTTCTGGATCTCATGATGAGTGTAGCCCTTATTCCAGATAAGAAAGAAAGTATTATTTCGATGATCGATTTAAGCGGCAAGAAGAAGCTGGAGTCACAGCTTTTGCAGTCGCAGAAGATGGAGTCTGTGGGACAACTGGCAGGAGGCGTTGCCCATGACTTCAACAACATGCTCAGCGTGATCATCGGGAATGCCGAAATCGCCCTGAACAGAGTTCAGAACACCGATCCTGTTCATAAACATCTTAAACAAATTATGAGTGCGGGGATGCGTTCTGCAGATCTGACGAGACAACTGCTGGCATTTGCCCGGAAGCAGACCGTTACCCCGAAAATTCTCAACCTCAATGATACCGTGGAAAGCATGCTCAAGATGCTGAGGAGACTGATCGGTGAAGACATCAATCTTGTCTGGTTGCCAGGCAAAATGATATGGCCGGTGAAAATGGATCCCACACAGATCGATCAGATCATGGCCAATTTGTGCGTCAATGCCCGGGATGCGATCAAAGACGGGGGTAAGGTCAACATCGAAACGGGTACATGTTCCTTCGATGAAGCATACTGCGCATATCACGCGGGTTTTGTTCCGGGTGATTATGTTCTTCTTACCGTGAGCGATACCGGATGTGGCATGGATAAGAAAACTATGGATAACATCTTTGATCCTTTCTTTACCACCAAGGAGGTCGGTCAGGGAACCGGATTGGGACTGTCCACAGTTTACGGTATTGTAAAACAGAACAATGGATTCATCAATGTATATAGTGAACCAGGCCTTGGCACGACATTTAAAATTTTTCTGCCCCGGTATGTAGGTGATGTCGTACCGATCCAAAAGGAAGATGTTGTGGAACCTCCTATGGCAGGAAATGAAGTGATTCTGCTGGTTGAAGACGAGCCGAGCATCCTGGAAATGACTTCTACAATTCTGGAAAATCTTGGTTACACCGTGCTGTCCGCGGTCACGCCGGGCGAAGCGATCCGATTAGCCGGGGAGCATAACTCTCCAATCGATCTGCTGTTGACAGATGTCGTCATGCCGGGAATGAATGGCCGTGACCTGGCCCAGAACATGATGCATTTTCATCCGGGCATCAAGCACCTTTTCATGTCCGGATACACAGCGGATGTTATTGCACATCAGGACGTTCTGGATGAAGGTGTAAATTTCATCCAAAAACCATTTTCTGCAAAGGGTCTCGCTGAAAAAGTACGCGAGGTGTTGAGTATCAGCAATTAATGGTTTCTGTATCCGATAATTTTCAGCCACACTTTGGCCCGCCGAAAAACCATCCGGTAAAATGAGGATCAATCAGCCCATTGAATTCAGAATTTATTAGATTTAAAATTTTGTTATCCGTCCCATATCCAGTTTTTCCAGGCCTGCCGCGGAATTGACCAGGTGTTCCCTCAATTTGATATCATACTGCATGGTGATGGCGATTTGTTCCATAATGGGAGACCCTCCGCCATGATAAGAGCCATAGCACATGAAACCGGTATTGGAGGAACAGGTTACTTCCGAGAAAAGAAGCCAGAATTTTAACTGATCAGCGATCGGAATTTTAGGATTGCGCTTGAGATATTTTTCCAGAAGCGGCCTCAGTTCCGGATTGGCGAGATCTGCTTCATAGGGGAATGTTGAAGGCAAACCGCCGGCGATGTTACACAGCATTTCCTGCTCGTGAAAAACAGCCTCGCCGGACAGACACCTGCCCACGTTGGCGTAAATGGAATGCGGAATATAACTGCCCGGACCATAAGGCATCTGGCCTATGCCCGGAACATAGATTTCGGGTTTGCTTTTTGCCGAGGCTGTGAATCCGGCTGCATAACCCAATTCGGTAATCATAATGATTCTGGAGAGCATTTCTCTGACATGAGGCGCTTTGGATATCCCGTTGTGTCTGGCCGCAAGGGAGGCAAGCCCCAGCAGCATGTCGCCAATGGCCGGTTTGCAGCCTGAGTAACTGTGACGATGGAACAGGGCAAACAGCATGGCTAACGCTCCGCCATGGATGTGCTCACCGCACAGGAAAACTCTCTCCCAGGGAACGAAAACGTCATCAAAAATAACGTAAGAATCCGTATATCCAATGTCGGGATTCCCTGTTTTAAAATGGGTTCTCTTGCGTATTTTATGAATATGAACAACCTGCTTAACTCCGTCGTAATCCGCCGGCACGGCAAATGACACCGCGTATTGCTGTTCATCCGGCCCGAGAATTCTTGTGGGAACGACGATGATTTCATCCGCGATGGAGGCTTCCGAAATATGCAGTTTACAGCCCCGGACCACGATGCCGTCTTTCTTTTTTTCAACGACCCGCAGGTACATATCGGGATCAGTCTGTTCGGCCGGCCGTTTGAGACGCTCACCTTTCATGTCGGTCTGTGCGCAGCAACCGGCCAGATCGTTATTCTGAAAATTCTCCAGCCACCTGAGAAAATTTTTGTGATATTCAGTGCTGCCGTTGTTTTGTTTATCCGCCTCAAAACTTGCCGCGTTGACGGCATTAATCCCGTCCGTTCCCATGCAGCGTTGAATGCACATTCTTCCGGTCCGGCACAATGTCCGGGTCATGTCCTGCTTATGATGCAAATCCTGCGGGTTCTGATGAATGTGGCAGAAGCGGTTGATGGTTTCTCCTGTCAGGTGGGACTTTGCCGTGCACAGATCCCTGAGTTCCGGAATATGCGGGGCGTCGAAAGTAAATCCCATGACATTTAGGGAGGGAAGCTGCTCTTCGTCATCCCGGTCAATCTTGCTGCCGTTAAAGTAAAGATTTCTTTTCATCTTCCTGAGCCCTTCGATGTATTGTTCCCTGGTTCTCATCTTCGTCTCCTTTCGCGTCAGCAAATTATTGTCCGGATGTTATTTTAAAATGGTTTTTTTATCGGCAAATACTCCTCTATTTTTTTTAAAAAAAGATGCGGCAATATAAAAGAAATCTTTCAGCATGTCAATTCATCTGTCGGTACAAAAAGCCCTCAAAACATTATATTTGCCGGTGTTCCTGTCCTTATTAGAGGCGTTATCAACATCAGTAATGCAGCTTTTTTCCGGGTTTGCTGCCTTTTTACGTCTTCAGAAACAAACACCATCCTGCATAGAGTGATTCCGGTAGAAGATCCAGGGCTCCCGAAGCTTCGGCAACCGGTGTAAATCCGCAGGCATCGCAGTTGATCCCGCCGCGGTTTTTGACGTAGCAGCCTTTTGTAATGGTGCCGTCCGGATCGACGTTGACGAGCACATCATCGTGACAGCGCCAGCGATTGTCCTTCATTGCCCTCAGCCTGCCTGCGGAGTTCAAAATGGAATATCCCTGTTTTTTGAGGTCCAGCAGTTTCTCTATGGCGGTGCGGCGTTCGTTTGGTGACAGGGCAAGATTATCTTCTCCCTGATTGTACGGATAGAAAAACTGGACGGTCATTCCCTTTATCCCCGGTATGCCCCGCACCCATTTTGCCAGAGGTTCTACATCCTGCCAGTTTTTGCGGTTCAAGGTGCAATGAATAAAAACCCTGGGATGCCTCGTGGTCTTGAGGCTGTTATAAACACGGTCAAAGGAGTCGCCCCTCAATGCATCATGCGCTTCCTTCATGCCGTCAAGGCTGACCCAGATGGTATGTGCAGGAACATCCAGCGGCAGGGTTCCGTTGGTTGTCACCGCAACCCGCAGAAAGCGTCTGCGTGCGTAGGAAACAAGATCATGAAAGCGATAAGGGCCGTCGCGCCACAGCAGGGGTTCGCCGCCTTCAAAAACAACCACGCGCGTACCGAGACGGTGAAGAGATTCCAACGCTCTAATTGCCTCATCCCAGGACATGTGGCCGTTTTCAACACCGGTGCGCAGATGAAAAGGGCAGGCGCGGCAGGCCAGGTTGCACCGGTAGGTAATCTTGAAGCTTGCCAGCAGGGGAATCCGGTGCCCCAGAAATTTTCTTTCAACAAAGAACCGTGACAGATCCAGCGGCCATGGAAGTTGCACGGTCTTCAATTTTTCTTTTGCCTTTTCATTCAACGCTGCCCGGGGTCAGGATATTTCTTCAATGCCCAGCGGATATTTCGACATCACCTCGCATCCGTCCTTCGTGATGACGATATCGTTTTCGTAACGGAAGCCGATGTTTTCTTCGGGAGCGGCATACTGCATGGCGCAGACGACCATTTCGTTTTCCTGGTAAACGTGGTCCTGGTCCGTCCAGTAGGGAAGGTCAGGATTGACGACTGCACCGATCCTCCACTCGTCACCGAAAAGACCGATTCCGTGTTCGCAGGCCGGCTGAATAAAATCACCACAGCCACGGGATTCCGCAAAGTCCATCATGAGGGCGGCCAGCGTGCCCGGTGTTGTGCCGGCGCGGTAATTGTCAATAACTTTCTGAACGATCGCGACAAAATTGTCCGCATGCCAGCGCTGACGTTTTGTTGCCGGGCCGATCAGGTAGTTGTGCGAATGGTCCCCCAGCGCCAGTTTGAACATTGCGTGAAAATCCAGCATCAGCGGTTCACCCGCCATGATCTCTTTGGTGGTGGGAGGCGTGCAGGCCCCCAGCCCGGTGCGGACCCCGCTGGAGATTTCGTTGAGTCCAGCAAAATTCCACTCGGACACGCTGCCTGCCCGGCGCATGGCGAGGGCGGCAATGCCGGCAATTACTGTTTCCGTCATGCCTTTGTAGCCGCCATTTTCGAGTGCCGCGCGCGCCGCTTTGTGCCCTTCGTCAACAATCAGCGAGGCGGTTCGGAATCGCTCAATGGTGCCCTTGTCCTTAATCAGGGAAAGAGCGTCGATGATATCGTGTGCGTTTATCCATTCAAAACCGGGAAGAGCTTCTTTAAAATGTATATATTCCCAGTGTGAAAGGTTCCCTTCCGCTGTGTACGTGGAAATTCCGTCCTCGTAACCCAGTTTACCCTTTTGAATGCCGAGCTCGTCCTTGATAAAGTCCGTGATGGCTGAAACCTGATCCATGCCGCCCATCGGTCCGTAGGCCCGAACGTGATCGCCGTCCAGCCATGTTTCGTCACCCACGCGCAGGGCGTCAACCACAAACGTAAAATAGGTGGGCTGCCCTTCGGGCGGGATGATCAGGTAGCTTCTCCACGGACAGAAGGTGTCCATGACGAAACTCATCGTGCGGATGCGTGATCCCAGATACACGTCAATTCCACGCCTGGCCATTTCTTTTTGAATCGCTTTCACTCGTCCGGGATTGTCAATGTAATATTTGTCTGTTGGGTCCAATATTCTGGTCATATTTTTTCTCCCTTCAATACTGTGTCGGAATCCGTGACAGAACTTTGTTCAGACGGTCGGACACAGATGCCAGTTTGAGCGCTTTGGCCAGATTGCCCTTGAGTTTGAGTTTCCCGGTCATCAGGGCTTTTTGGGCGCCGAGTTCCGCACGGGAAATCCTGGAAAACGTGTCATAATCACCGATGATTCGAAATTCGGCCTGGGGAGGTTCCCCCGTTCCCGTCTCCACGCGGGTGACCTTCCCGTCTTTGCATTCGACAAAGAGGAATTGCTCCTCCCCGCCGGGGCAGTTTTTGTAAATGTTGGACATCGATGTGGTGACGTTGTTCATCTTTTCCGGTGGAAGTTCGGCCTGGAGCCTTTTCAATGCCTCGTCACGCCATGAGGGGCTCAGATAGGTGAGCAGTTCTGACATAGGGATTCCTCCTGTCTGGTTGGGTGGCCGGCCTGAAAGGGGCCTGCCGGATGGTTTGTATTTACAAGACACTTCTCTCTGAAAGAGAAATTATTAAATAACTATAAAATCAAAAAATGGGTCTGTCAATACAATAAAACCTGCCACCGTCAACCTTAGAGAGTGATCTTCTGAATTATGCTTCCGGCTATGCCCCAGGCCATTTTCACACAGCCGGGAAGCTGATCCCGGTTAACAGCCTCCTGTTTGAAATTTGGTTTTCCCTTCATAAATTTCAGTTAAGATGCAGCGGGTCTGACAATCCCCTCCACTCTGATGCCATGTTTTTTCATGAGTTTCCAGAGGGTTACCCGGCTTATCCCCAGCAAACGCGCCGCATCCTGCCTGCTTCCCTGTGTGGTCTCCAGAACTTTTACAATGTCGTCACGCTGTCTGAGTCCGGGGAGATCGTCTTTTCGCCGGCTGGATCCAGTGGCAGGATTTTCCTGTGTTAATGCGTGTGGCAAGTGTTGAGGAGAAATCATTTCCTTATGGCAGACAACAAACGCGTATTCCAGGACGTTGGCTAACTCCCTGATATTACCCGGCCAGGGATAGTCGATCATTTTCTGCATGGTCAGCTCGCTTACCCCGCTGATGGGCTTCCCCGAGCGCTTTCGAAGAATCTTCAGAAAATGGTTTATAAGCAAGGGGATGTCTTCACGCCTTTCTCTCAAGGGCGGCAGGTAAATGGGGATAACGTTAAGCCTGTAATAGAGATCTTTTCTGAACCGGCCTTTTGTGCACATTTGTTCCAGATCCCGGTGTGTAGCTGCAATGATCCGCACATCAATGGAAATTGTTGTGTGGTCCCCCACGCGTTCGATCTCTTTCTCCTGAAGTGCCCTAAGAAGTTTTACCTGAGTCGATAAGGGCACATCGCCAATTTCATCCAGAAAAAGATCACCTTTATGGGCGGCTTCGAATCGTCCTATTCTATTTCTTCCCGCTCCCGTAAATGCGCCCTTTACATGACCGAACAGCTCGCTTTCGAGGAGTGACTCGTTAAGGGCGGCGCAGCTCACTTTAATGAAGGGTTCACTATTCCTCTTTCCCAATGAATGAATAGCGTTTGCCACCAGTTCCTTGCCGGTTCCGCTTTCTCCGTATATCATAACGGGCGCATCTGATACTGCCGCATTTTGAATCAGCTCTTTGACAGCGTGCAGGTTTGGGGCGCTTCCGATGATTCCCTCGAAGGCGTCTCCGGGAAGGAAGAGGTTTTTTAACTCCTGTATGGTCCTTTCTTTCTCCACAAGGTTGGAAATATCGGTCAGGGTTTCAATTCCACCTATGATTTTGCCGTTGGTATTCTTAAGGACCGTCGCGTTTTTCAGAGTGTAAAACAAAGAACCGTCCTTCCTTCGCATTTGGCAGCGTCGCTTTATTACCTCTCCGGAAGCAAAGAGCGGGCAGATTTTTTCTGTTTGTCCATTTGGACCGGTAACAAAGCACCTGTCGCAATCCAGTATTGTGCAAGGTTTTCCAGATAACTCTTCCGGATTATAGCCGGAGATATCCTTCATGGCCTTGTTGGCGGCGATAATGACACCATCCGTGTCAACGACCATGACACCGTCCATCATGGTGTCGACGATTGCTTTCCAGTATTCCCCCAGATCGCTTTTCATGAAGTGTTCTCCTGGTGATTTTTTGCATCAGATTGCTATCAATGTTAACTTAAATGTCCTTGTTAAGAAACATATGTTAAATATATATTAACATTAACAACTGTTGTTTACAATCAAAAGTTTCATCATTTCTATTGATTTGAAATTTAAAGTGTTTTACCATACACAAAGAGGGATAAAAACTGGTATAAATGTTGCTCTATGATTAACGAAGACAAAAAAAATCAAGGAGGATAAAATGTATAAAAAATTATTCGTTCTGGTAGCGGTTCTGACTTTCGTACTTTCCACGGTCAGCGTGGGGATGGCACAGGATAAAGAGGGCAATAAAGCAGTCGCTGACAAAGTTACATCATTGGTTGCGACAGCTAAAAAGGCCATTAAGACGGTGCCCGCAGATGCTGTCAAAAAAGCAATAGATGCCAAAGAAAAAGCCATTTATCTGGATGTGCGCGATGGAGGAGAGTTTGCTGCCGGACATCTTCCTGGTGCAAAAAACATTTCCAGAGGAACCCTGGAGTTCAAGGTAGCTAAAGAAATTCCGGACACAAACGCGAAAATCTATGTATACTGTAAAACGATGGGGCGGTCGGCGCTTGCCACTAAAACCTTGAATGATCTGGGTTATAAAAATGCAGTCCTGATGAATGCCAAGTATGAAGATTGGGTAAAGGCAGGATACCCGGTAGAACGCTAATCTTCGATAACAGGGGGTACCGGTAATTTACCGGTGCCCTTATTCTGAATGGCTAATTTTCTAACACAAGAGCAATCGGTAGAAGACAGATGAAGCCAATCAAAATATCGCGACGCACTTTTTTGAAAGGTTCCGGCGTGGCCGCCGGGGCGCTTTCCATGGGATTTTTCGATTTTACAAGCTGGTCCAGGGAAAGCATGGAAGGTCCCGTGACCAGGATTCCCACGATTTGCAACGGATGCGGAAACCGTTGCGCCATCTTTGCCTATGTCAAGAACAAGCGCATCTGGAGGATTGAAGGAAATCCCGAGGCCAACGGCAACCAGGGGGTGATCTGCCCGAAGGGCCACGGCTATATTCACGACCTGTACAATCCAAACAGAATCCGTTCCCCTCTAAAAAGAGTTGGTACGAAATTCCAGCCAATTTCTTGGGATCAGGCCTATAAAGAAATTTCTCAGAAAATTAATATTATCCTCATGGACAACGGTCCGGGATCCATCTTCTGGGTGAACTACCCCATGCCCAACCATGCCTATGCCTTAAGATTTATGCATTCACTGGCGAGTCCCCATTATTTCACACATGGGTCTACGTGTTACACCGCAAGAAATGCCGCGTGGAACTTCACCGTGGGGAAACTTCCCTCAAATGACCTGGTGAATTCAAAATACATCATGATCCTTGGGCGTAATCCTGCGGGAGGGATCGATCTTGGACAGGTCAAGGATATCGTGAAGGCCAAGGAAAAAGGTGCCAAGGTGGTCGTCGTTGATCCGCGGCACAGCGAAACGGCAATTCTGGCGGATGAATGGCTGCCCATCAAACCTGGTACGGATCTCGCTTTTCTTCTGGCGATGATCAATGTCATGATTGATGAAAAGCTATATGACAAAGATTTTGTAGAGAACCATACGGTCGGTTTTCAGCAGCTCGAGGACGAGATCATCAATTACCCTCCCCAATGGGCTGAAAAAATATGTGAAATTCCGGCTAAGACCATTGTGCGCATTGCAAGGGAAATGGCCATGCAAAAACCGCATGCTCTGCTTCATCGGGGTTATCACGGTGCATTCGGTGCCCAGTACCTGAACAGTTTTCAAACGGCAAGAGCCCTTGCGATCACGAACAGTCTTCTTGGTAATATTAATAGGGAAGGTGGAATCTATTTTTCGGAATCTGCCAATCTTGGCGAGTTACAGCCCGCTCATCCCGCCCCGCCGGGTCCTTCCGGTTCCAAAGCGGATGGAACCGGCATCCCCGGTCGATACCCGCTGGGCGCTTACGGAGACGGAATATCCCATTCCATTCCTGAACTTGCCTTGAGGGGGATCCTCAAATGCGGTTTTGTTTATCACCATAACCCTCTAAGGACGAATCCCAATCCCAAGAGGGTCATCGCAGGCTATAAGAAACTGGAACTTCTTGTAGTTATCGATCCAGTGCTTTCAGAGACAGCATCCATCGCCCATTATGTTCTTCCTGCGTCTTTCTATCTGGAGGCAGACGATGCGGTGGACACCAAGCATTCCGGCAAGCAGGCCCAGGTTAGCATCCAACAGAAGGCCATCAAGCCTGTCTTCGATACCCGGTCTGCCTTTCAGATTATCACCGATCTTGCCAAAAACCTGGGAGTGGGTAAGTATTACAATTTCACTCTCGACGAGGCAAATGCGCTGCGGCTCAAGCCATTTGGTGTATCCCTCGAAAGCCTGAAAGCTAAGGGAGTGTTGCCTGTAGGTCCTCAATGGAAGGAGGGATTTGTAAAAGCAGACACCCCGTCAGGAAAGGTAGAGATTGCTTCAGCGGTTCTTGAAAAACTGGGCTATCCTGCGGTGCCCCGGTGGGAGGCGCCGCTGGTCTCTCCGGATGACAAAGACCCTCATTCCTTCCGGCTTATCCATGGAAAGCAGGCGTACCATACGCATGCCATGACCGCCAATCAGCCCTATCTCATGGCCATTAGCCGCCGTTATGACATGATCCGATTGTGGATCAACCGGGCAAGAGCGGAAAAGATCGGGTTGAAGGACGGGGATGTGGTTCAAATGAAATCCATGATTGGAGAGGGAAAAATCAGGGTGAAGTTGACGGAAGGACTGCACCCTTCCTGCGTCTGGCTTCCCAGCGGTTACGGTAATTTTTCAAAATATCTGACGACGGCTTATGATCAGGGCGTGTCTTACAACGACTTTCTGCCGACCCTGTTTGATCCCGCTGTTGGTCATGTGATGGCGTCAGAGGTTATTGTTCAGGTGAAAAAAGTTTAAAGGGGTTAATCATGGCACGATACGGAATGGTTATTGACGAAACAAAATGTGTGGGGTGTTACGCCTGCCGGGTAGCCTGTCAAAACCTGAACCATCTGCGGGAAAATGAGGCATACAATTTCCTGGAGGAGCGGGAATATGGCAAATTTCCCAACTTCCACCGTGTATTCCTGCCCGTTCAATGCCAGCACTGCGACAACCCTCCCTGCGTGTCGGTCTGTCCGACCGGCGCATCTCACAAGAGGAAGGACGGAATTGTTCTTGTCAATGAAAAAGACTGCATCGGCTGCAAATATTGCATCGCGGCCTGTCCTTACAATGTGCGTATTATCAAGAAAGAAGGATATATTGAAAAATGCCGCTTCTGCCTCGAATTTGTGGAGCAGGGGGGGCAGCCGGCCTGCGTGACCACTTGCATGACCGGGGTTCGCATGTTCGGCGATCTTGATGATCCGAACAGCGAGATTTCCCTTTATGTGGCTAAGAATGTGCACAAGTTGAAGACTTACAAAGAAGAATTTGATACGCGGCCGAGGATTTTTTACAAGAAGGTTTGAAAACATGACGACACGGGAGAAAGAGCAGATTTGTTCGATCGCGGCGATGCTGTTGGCCCCGCCCGATACTATGCTGGTGGAAGATCTGGAACAGGAAGGCTTCCGTCATTTGCTTGCAAAATGCTTTTTCAAATGGGGGCGTGATTCTGAAATGGTGTCTCCATTTATCTGTGGATTGGACAGGGATTCGTTTCTCGGTTCACTTCAGGACGAATACGAAAGGCTTTTCACCGATATGGACGGTGTAAGGATTTCACTGGTTGAATCTACTTACAAGCCGTGGACAATGGATAAGGAATGCGGTGTGGTCTTTGCCGCATCCAAAGGGCTCGTCATGGGAGATTGGGCTGCGCATATTCTGGATATTTATGAGCGTCTGTCAATGGAAATTCCGGAAGGTTTTCGCAGCACACCTGACCATTTAGTGCTTGAGCTGGAATTCCTTGCCCTTCTTTATCAATCGGCTTCACAGGAATGGGTATCAAAGTTCATTGAGGATCATCTCGACTGGATCCCTGAACTGAAAAAGGAAATGGAAAAGGCGGGCTCTTCCCCTTTTTACAGCAATGCGGTTGAGTTTATACGGTTATTTTTAGAAAATGAAGCAAGTAGACGGGAAGGTTAGAGATCATGGAAAGAAGAGGATTTGTTAAACTAAGCATTGCGGGTTTGCTGGCATGTGCTGTACCTGTACTGGCCAGCTGCGCTAAAAAGGAAAGCGCGTCGAAGCTGTCCAATCAGGAAAAGAACTGGTCAGTTGCGACGTCATCCGAAGAGGTGAAGGAACCCATTGACCTTGCCTACGCGAAAAGTACGCCCGCTTTTTTCAAGGACGCCTCTTTTGGCAAAGAAGATCCCAATTTCAAGCCCAAAACAGGCGGTGGGTGAAGCTAAAACCCGATTCGCCGGTGGCGAATCAAGATTACACGAGGGGATGGCAGGCACTTTAAAAATTTCAAGCTTTCTTATTCATTTGAACATCACTACAGGGAGAGGAACATGGAAGGAACGCACTTTGTTTTCTGGAACTGGACAATCGCGGTCTATCTTTTCGTTGCCGGGGTAAGCGCCGGGGCATTTGCGATATCGGTTCTTGCCTATTTCATTGGCGAGGAAAAATACGAAGACATCGCACGGATCGGTGCCTACATTGCTCCCTTTCCCCTGATTATAGGACTATTGTTTCTGATTTATGACCTTGAAAGGCCCTTTACTTTCTGGAAACTTCTTGTGACCGTCCAGATCAACTCCGTCATGTCCCTGGGAGCCTGGCTGCTTCTTGTCTTTTCAATCCTAAGTTTCCTGAATTTCTATTTCTGGCTGCCGGACCGGATTGACCTCATTGAATTCATTCGAGAAAAGCTTAAAGATCGGGAGAAGCCCGCTTTTTTGTGCAGGATCAGGGACAGCCGTTTCCTGGAATCCCTGACCCGCCCAAACCTTAAGCGCTTCAGACCATTGTTAGGGTTGATCGGAATGCCGGTAGCCCTTTTTGTGGGTATCTATACGGGCGTGCTTTTAGGGGTGCTCTCGCCAAGACCTTTCTGGAACAATCCCATGTTGCCCATGCTCTTCCTCGTGTCGGCCCTGAAGACGGGGACAGCTTCAGTATGTTTCATCGGTTGTTTTATCATGGGAATGAAAGGCATGAGCCGTGAGAAAGTGGAAACAAACAAGTTTGTCATCCATTCCGTGGATTTCTTTCTCATGATTCTGTCCATGATCACAATCATCCTGTTTATCTTTGGTCTCTACACGGTTTCGCGCAATTCGGCGGAGGCGGCCAAGCTCATCATGGGAGGAGAATATACATTTCTCTTCTGGGGACTTGCCGTGGTGGTCGGGATATTGGTTCCCTTCTGTCTGGAAATCTATGAACTTCTCCCTCATTTTGTCGATCATACGGCTCTGCGGGAACACAACCCTTGGATTTCCGGCGTTACGACGGTTGCGGTTCTTGCGGGAGGTTTTGTGCTTCGGTATGTGATCGTTTATGCCGGGCAGGCAACTTTATATATCACATCCTGATGCCTTATCTGGTCTACCTGGTTTTCCACTGCCTATCGTGCACAGTGCGCAGGACTCAAAGGCTCCAATCCTTTATACTGTGCGGGTAGAAGGAGCGCGGAAGGAAGAATGCCCGGTTCACTATTTACATATCGGGTTATTCGGGTTCTGTTGGCAGAACTTGCGCCGTTGTTCCTGTCCCTGTGCCCCTTGTCGTTGTTCCTGCCTCTGTTGCTGCAGGAGTTGCTGCTGCCTGGCCTGCTCCTGTGCCCTTCGCTGTTGTT